>SDBT01014817.1_pt1 | contig 12409 bp, 10 predicted proteins | sample 2277101 | NCBI WGS metagenome assembly SDBT01 (sample SAMN10404973, study PRJNA504765) | marine sediment metagenome | isolation source: marine sediment core GS10_PC15, 103 cmbsf | place: Arctic Ocean: Southern Knipovich Ridge | collected 2010
GGCTGGTGCTGTTTGGGCCGACTGTCGCATCAATTCTGTAAGTTGCTCGATGAGGCGTGCCTTTTCACTCCTATGTGGCACCCCAATCGGCTGAAAGCCAACCGGCGTCGGCGTGTGCCATTGAACTAGCCAAAGATCGATCGTCAGATCGTTTGGCAGCGAAATATCCAAGTTGACCTCATGGACATTCATGCTGTCCTTCTCAAGCCGCGATCCAGTTTAACTAGCCAGGATATCTGCAAGGCCACGGTCATGCCGCGTCGCCCTCGTAGGTCATGCCGAAAATCGTGTCCGCCAGCCACTTCTTGAAGCTCGGGTTGTCGCTGAACTGCTTGAAGAGCTCCGTGTGATCCGTCAGCAGTTCAACAACCACCCTCTTCAATGCCCGGTCGTGCTCCAGTCGAGCGGCCGCCTTGTCCGAGTTCTTCATGGCATTTTGATACGCTTTATCCGCCGATACCTTCGCCGGAATTTCTTCCGCAATAACTTGCCGAATCTTGTCGGCATCCTTCCAGGCGATGTTGCCGAACTGGTCGTTGAACGCCTTGATGATGTTGCTGAGTGCGTCCAGTTCGGGCTCCGGCTTGCGGCCTCCGCCACTGGTCGGCACCGGCTCGACCTCCGCGTCTGCGTCCGGAAGCGCGATCTCCATCGACGCCTGGACCTCCACGCGGTAGCTATCCATATCGATAGCTTCAAGGATTCCCTTGGCCAAGTCTTCCTCGATTGGTGCTGGCAGCTTGGGAATTAAAAAGTTTAGGAAGATCGATAGCTTTTCCCAATCTGGGTTCGTGTACGGTAGGATCGACGCAAGGAAGCCGTATGTCCGACAGAACGCCTTGGCCTTGCCTTTGAAATCAACCTGGCCGTCCTCGTCCAGATCTGCTTTGTAGACGGCCACGCACGCATCGAGAATCGGGTCCAGCTTGTCCCGGTCTGCGCCGCCGAGATACAACTCGACTAGGTTTTCCACCTCTGGCCATGCATAGACTTGGCGTCCGTCCAGCGCGGCCTTTAGGTCATGCAGCTTATTCGGGTCTGTCTCCTCGCTGAGGATGGTTGTACGGTAGTAGTCCGCGAAAGCCGCCTCGATGGTGTCGGCGTCGTTCATGAAGTCCAACACAAACGTATCGTGCTTGCGCGGGTCAGCACGGTTCAACCGCGACAGCGTCTGCACGGCCTTGATGCCGGAGAGGATTTTGTCCACGTACATCGTGTGCAGCAACGGCTCGTCGTAGCCCGTCTGGAACTTGTCAGCCACGATGAGGAAGCGATACGGGTCCTGCTGAAACTTCTTCACGATCTGGCTGCTCGGAAACCCGTTCAGCGATGCCTCGGTCACTTTCTGCCCGCCATACTTGTGCTCGCCGGAAAACGCCACGATAGCCTTGTGCGGGCTCTTTCGTTCCCGAAGGTAATCCATGAACGCGTGGTAGTACTGGATTGCCCGCCGAATCCCGCTGGTGGCCACCATGGCTCGCGCCCGGCCGGCAATCTTCCTGCGAGCCAGCACCTGATTGTGGAAGTGATCAACCATGATCTCCGCCTTCTGCCGGATCGCATGCTCGTGCGATTCAACGTATCGGCGGAGCTTCTTCGTGGCTTTCTTCGTGTCGAACTCCGGATCGTCGGGCACCGTCTTCATCAGGCGGTAGTAGCTCTCGACCGGCGTGTAGTTCTTCAGTACGTCTAATATGAAGCCTTCCTGGATGGCCTGCTTCATCGTGTAGCAGTGGAATGGCCGATGCCGGGTCTTGTCGCCTTCCCGGTACGGCTCGCCGAATATCTCCAGCGTCTTGTTCTTTGGCGTCGCGGTGAAGGCGAAGTAACTCGCGTTGGTGAGCATCTTCCGCGACTCCATGATGCGGTTGATCTTGTCTTCGGTGGTTTCTTCCTCTTCCTCGCCGCCGGTCTCCGATAGTGCGATGTTCATCTTCGCTGAGGTCCGACCGCCTTGGCTGGAATGGGCCTCGTCGATGACGATGGCGAACTTCTTGCCCCGATGCTCGTCACCGATCTCGTCCAGGATGAACGGGAACTTCTGGACCGTCGAGATGATGATCTTCTTGCCCTGTTGAATGAAATTCCGAAGCTGCTTAGCTCCCTCGGTGACGGCCCCTACGACGGCCGAGACTTGTGCGAACTGCTTAATCGTGTCTCGAATCTGCTTGTCCAGCACCCGCCGATCCGTAACGACGATGATGGAATCGAAGATCGCGCTGCCATTGTCCTTCAGGCCGATCAATTGATGGGCCAGCCATGCGATGGAGTTACTCTTGCCGCTGCCGGCTGAGTGCTCGATCAAGTATCGCTTGCCGGCCCCGCCGGCCTCTGCGTCGGCCAGCAGCTTCCGCACCACGTCAAGCTGGTGGTAACGTGGGAATATCTGCTTGCTTTTCTTCCTGCCCTTGTCGTCTTTCTCCTCCACAACCTGGGCGTAGTTCTCGAGGATGTCGGTCAGTTCCGGCTTGGTGAGAATCCGCTTCCAAAGGTAGTCGGTCTTGATGCCATCCGGGTTCGGCGGGTTGCCGGCCTCGTCGTTGAAGCCCTTATTGAACGGAAGGAACCACGAATCCTTGCCCTTTAGGTGCGTGCACATTCGCACCTCGTGATCGTCCACGGCAAAGTGCACCATGCACCGCCCGAATGCAAAGAGCAGTTCCTTGGGGTTGCGGTCCCGCTTGTACTGCTGCACCGCATCCGCAACCGTCTGCTTGGTCAGAGAATTCTTAAGTTCGAATGTGGCGATAGGCAGGCCGTTGATGAACACACACAAATCCAGCGACAGCTGTGTCTCATCTCCGCTGTACCGAAGCTGGCGAGTGACGCTGAAGATGTTTGCCGCGAACCGTTCCTCAGCCTTCGTGTTCCCCGGGGTCGGTGTGCCATAGAACAGGTCGATGGAGTCGGCGTGGTGCTTGACGCCGTTGCGAAGCACGTCGATAACGCCTCGCTTGGCGATCTCTCCCTGGAGGCGATGCAGGAACTGCATCCGCTTGGGACCTTCCTCGTCAAGGCCGAGAGCCTCGACGGCCTCTGGCTGTGTTGCGGAAAGGAACGCCAGCAGCTTGGCAAGGTCAACGGCATGATCGCGGTCGTAATCCTTCGGATCGCCCTGCTCGTAACCGGCCTCACTCACGAGCGACTCGACGATCAGCGTCTCCAAGCCTTTCTCAGACGTATCGGTTGTAAGCATTCTTGTGTTTCCCGCCTTTCACCTGTCCCGCCGCCAGTAGGTTGTACCCTGGATGCCGTCAGCATCCATATCCGGGGGCTTGAACAACCACTCGTCATCCCGATCCATTACCACCTGCCATACAATCTGCCCGAAGAACATTGCCGATTGCTCCTTGCTCTGGTTGCAGGCCAGATAGAGCGGCTGGTACGGCGTATCGGTCCAGTCCGCGCCAGGAATAAAGCTGGAAGCAAACACTCCGTTTGAGTTGTCGATATAGTCGTTAATCGCGTCAACTACCCGATAGTAGTCTTCATCACTGAGATTCGCTCTGCGAAGGTCGTACTCCTCCTGATGAGGCATATACGTCATTTCTTCGCCGTTCAGATTGTAGAGCATGCAAAGCTCCTCTCAGTTCTTTTCTCGCTTGTATCAGTCGTCGGCATCGGTTACCTCCTCGACGAGTTTGGGTTCGTCGTCCACCTGCATCTCCTCGTCGTCGATGCCTTCGTCCAGGTCCTTGCCCTCGGTGACCTCATCACCGGGGGCCGGCGCGAGGTGACGCACGTCCAACTTGCCCGTCACCACATCGGCGATCAACCGCGTGCGGTACTCGCAGATCAGGTCAATCTCACGCTTCGCCTTGTCGATGGCCATCTGGAGAACCGCTGTTTGCTCGCCTATCTGGTTAAGGATTGTCATCTGCTCGTCGCGCGTCGGCGGATACACAACAGTGAGGTCCCCGATGAAGGTCCAATCTGCACGAGGCATCTTCGCGCCAAAAGTCGAGCTGTTGATCAGGTCGACGAGCTGCTTGGACCGGAGCTTCTGCTCAAGGAATTCAGGGAGAATCGTCGGATCGACTGTCCGGAGAACCAGAAATTCGCCAACGCAGACTCCGGGCACTTGCGGCCTGGTCACCTTGGCAAGATAAGGTCGCAGCTTGCCGAAAAGCACGTCGTTGCATCGGAACCGCTTCACTTGGCTGTCGAAACCCACCTCTTTATCCGGAAGCGTGATTCGTCCCGTCCAACTTTCGACGTGCTCCAGAGCGAGATAGACTTCGTCGGGTAGTTTCGTCCGCGTTTGCTCATTCACGTTTCGTACGAGGAACTTGAGTCGGCGCTGTTCCCAATGTTCGGGGATGTCGCCGAGCCAGTCGAGGCCCGATGGTTTTAGAGGGGCGTTGGGGTCGAGGCCGCGAGTCACGGCTTGGTTGATGATGGCCTGCTTCTGCTCATTCAACACCTCAATCATCCGTCGCCAATTCCGGATGAAGCGGCGGATCTTGGCATCCATTGCCCTGATGAATCGAAGAATGCCATCGCGCTCTTCGACAGGTGGAACCGGTACACGGATATTGTAGAAGTCATCGGTATATAGTCGCCAGAACCCTTCAACGATGCCCTTTGTGGAACATCGGAGTTCCGCCACGCAGGCAGGCGTCTTAAGAACGAGCTCGAAGAATACCACATCCTCGCCATACAAGGGGCGAAGGACGGTGTAATCGGGACTGACGACTCCAGGCTGTCGCGCATGCGCGAACACCCCGAGGTGCGCCTTCAACCTATTGAGAAGAAGATCGTTCGTCTGGCACAGCTTTCCACCTGCGTAACTCTCCGAATGAAGTCGTCGGCCACCAAGATCGCTGCTTGGGATGAGGCCGTGTTGCTGGCTCATCGACAGATGGGTTTCTTCACCGTTTCTTGATCGCTCGTCCACTTCCCGAAACAGGTACTTGCTGCGCAGCACTTCCCAATGCACCGGCACCCGGCCGAGCCAGGGCAGGCCGGAGTCCTTGTATTCGGGATAGGGTTTCACCGCTGGCCTCCAGAAGTCCGTCCAAACAGCCGGAGTGACGCCTTCAGGCTCCGAGCGAATCCGTCTAGCCCCGGAAACAGCGTTGCGGCAGAGATGTTCATTCGCTGCAGGTCGCGCAGCGCTCCCTCGTGTATCCCCTTCTCCAAGATGACCTTGACCAGCCCAACCGAGCAGTCTTTGCTCCTGAGTTGCTCCTGCAGAGCATCGGCGGACGGTTGGCGTTCTTTGAGGGGGAGATTCGAGCCCGGAAGGCCCAAGGCCCTGCAGAAACTGGTCTCAAACGTGCTGTTGACATCCGTCGGGAAGAGGAACCATCCCTGCTGTATGATCATCCGCTGGTTGAGTCGCCATGGCCTGACAGCGATGACAGGCGACATCCTCTCACGCGCTATTGGTCGGCAGTCCTCGGGCATTCGACTCTCCCAATATTCTGCCTCTGCCCGGTCCGCCTCTGTCATAGTAGGGTTGATACTGCCATTGGCAATCAAGCGTGCGCCCCTGCGTACACTGGGTTGATGGCCAGAGCGTTCCCAGTCCGCCAGGGCGTTCATCATCTGCCCATCAAGGTAGGTCCGGTTGACCGCCCAGATGGCAGCGTGTTCCTCTCCTTCCTCGACGGCGAAGAATGTGGCTACATAGAAAGACCTCGTGAAATCCAACAGGCGTGTCGGCCCACCATGGTGTTGGACGAGCGAAAGCCACTCCAAACCGTCTTTGTCTTCCGGAATATGTTGAAGGTGGTGGTACGCCTGTCGCTTGAAGCTACTAAGCGTCTCTTCCTCCAACTCGTGCATTGAGGCATTACCATGGCATTCCGACTTCTGAACCCTCTCAAGCGAGGAGGCAAGTCTCCAGTGTGCTTCTCCCTGGCCCCGGAACAGCCAACCATCCATATCCCGGAGCACTGCTACGGCGTCGGCCCAGGAGTCCGGTTGCCACAGGAGGAGCTTTGCTTCTCGATGTCGATGTTGGGCAGTCCCTCTCACGCTCTCGGCCCTCCCACGATCTCGTCCAGCAAACCCTCGGCCTCATCTTGGATGGCATCGAGGTCGGCCTTGATCTCTTCCAGCGAGCGCAGCGGTGTCGGCTTGTGGAAGTGCCGGGTGAACGACACCTCGTAACCGATCTGTGTCTTGCTGTGGGCGATCCAAGCGTCGGGCACATGGGGCAGAACTTCGCGCTGGAAGAACGCCTCTATGCCACCTTCTTCGAGCAACGGCACCTGTTCGGTGTCGCGCAGGTCGGGGTCGGGCTCGTACTCCACGACCACGGATTTACCGTTGATCTCAGCCTCATATAGGCCATGGGTTGGATCAGGTTGGATTTTCCCGGGCTTGTGCACCTTCTTGACGACCGGCAGGGCATCGGGATCAGCGCTGCGTTCGGTTTTGAGTTCCTTAATCTCTTTGGCCTTGTAGACACGATCGGGATCGATCCCAGGGATTCGCAGTGGTCGTTCGACAGTGACCTTCCAGTACCCAAATGCTTCATTGGGGAAGATCTTCGACTGCTCGGTTTCCTCGAAGGCGAGGAACATATCGGTGATCTGCTTGATCTGTTCGCCAGAGAGCTTGCAGTTCTTCTTGCCGAGGTTTTTTCGCAACGGCTCGTAGATTCCGGTGGCGTCGATAAGCTGGATCTTGCCTCTGCGGTGCTTGGGCTTGCGGTTGGTGAGCACCCAGATGTAGGTGGCGATGCCGGTGTTATAGAACATGTTCAACGGCAGCGCGATGATGGCTTCGAGCCAGTCGTTCTCGATGATCCAGCGGCGAATGTTGGACTCTCCCTGGCCGGCGTCGCCTGTGAACAGGGACGAGCCGTTATGCACCTCGGCGACACGGCTGCCCAGCGGTGTGTGGTGCTTCATCTTGGCGAGCTTGTTCACCAGGAACATGAGCTGGCCGTCACTGGAGCGGGTGATAAGGCTGTATTCCGGATTGCCGTTGTGCTCGATGATGAATCGCGGGTCGGCCATGTCCTTCTTGCCACCCATGCGTTCCAGGTCGGTCTTCCAGCTCTTGCCGTAGGGAGGATTGGAGATCATGAAGTCAAACTCACGAGCGGGAAATGCGTCGTTAGATAGAGTCGAGCCATACTTCATGTTCTCCGCTTCGTCGCCTTCGCCTTTGAGCAGCAGGTCGGCCTTGGTAATGGCGTAGGTTTCAGGCTGGCACTCCTGGCCGAACAGGTGGATGGAGACGTCTTTTCCATGCTCTTTTGCAAGCCTGGTCAGCGTGTCATCGGCAACAGTCAGCATGCCGCCGGTACCGCACGCGCCGTCGTAGACAAGATAGGTGGCTGATTCGATCTTCTCGGCGATGGGCAGGAAGATCAGATTAGCCAGAAGCTTGACTACATCGCGTGGCGTGAAGTGCTCACCGGCCTCCTCGTTGTTCTCCTCGTTGAAACGGCGGATGAGTTCCTCAAAGATCGTACCCATGGCGTGGTTGTCCAGGCCAGGTAGACGTTCGTTGCCGTTCTGATCAAACACGGGATTCGGGCTGAGATTGACATCGTTGGAGCAGAACTTCTCGATCAAATATCCGAGGATGTCGGCCTCGACGAGCGTCGGAATCTGATTGCGTAGCTTGAATTTGTCGAGTATCTCCTGGACATTCTGAGAAAACCCGCCGAGGTAGGTCTCGAAGTCAGCTCGGAGTTGCTGTTGTTTGGCGCGGTTCTTTAGGTCCCTCAGAGTAAAAGGCGATTTATTGTAGAAAGGTTGGTCCGATGCTTGGCAGAGAGCGGCATCTTGATTGGCGATACCGGCTTCGTCTAGTTGCTCCTTCATTCTCAGAACGTCTTGCTTCGTTGGCTCAAGGACCGCGTCCAACCGGCGGATGACGGTCATTGGCAGGATCACATCGCGGTACTTCCCTCGGACGTACACGTCGCGGAGCACGTCGTCTGCAATGCCCCAAATGAAGTTCGCGATCCAGTTGAGTTGTCCGTTTTCCATGTTGGCCTCGTTAGTTTTCTTCAAAGCTCCGTTGGATCAACGGCTTTGCCTTCTCCAGGTCGTCCAGATTCTGAATGGTCAGTTCCAGGCCGCCCGTGCCGTGGTGGCCGACGCCGCGAACATCGCGCGAGAAGCCGTCCTCAAGCGTGACAGCGTCGGGATTGAGCGACAGCCACATCAGCAGGCTATTCTTCTGCGTTTGAAGCTGAATACAGGCGAAGTTTTTTAACCGCTTGAAGGCAATGTACCACTTGAGCATGCGTTCTTGCACGTCATCGCCCAGGTCGAGCATGTGGTCCCGAGCTGCTTCGTATAGTTCCTTGAGCTGCGGGTCAGCTTTCTCCAGATACTCCTCCTGTGTGGTGTATTGCTTTGGGGCTTGCTCGTCACTCTCGGTTTCTTCTCCAGGCTTGGCTGAAACGACATTGACCAGATCGAGCAAGAGCAGGTCGTCGCCGAAGAACATGTACCGCAGCAGCTCGATGTTCCGATTAATTTGCTGGATGGCATGAATGTCGTAGCGGGTAAAATTCGCAGCGATACAGAGGAGTCGCGGGGCGCTCCAGTCCAGTTGCTCGGCAGCTTCCTGGCCGAATTGTTTTTGTACGAGAAGCTCAAACTCCGCCTTATGGTCCATCAGCCAGTCGAGGTAGAACAGGCCCTGGTTGATGACGTTGACGTTGGAGTTTCGCTTGTACTCGATGATCGTGGGGCAGAAGTTCTCGTCGATACCGAGTGTGTCGATCCGCCCAGCATGCGTCTTGCCGGTCGAGTATTCAGAGGCGACGAAGCGGATGTGAAGAAAGGTTTCGAGGTGCTTCTCGATCAGCGTCTGGAGTTTTTTCTCCAGCTTCCCTGGCCTGCCGACCAGTCCCTCGACCGAGCCGTTGGTAATTCGGAATAGCTTCACGTCGCTCATTTCGCGTTCCTCTTTCTCGCGGTGCCCGCGTGCTGCCCGAGCCACTTGTCGATCGCGTCCTTGTGGAAACGCCAATGCCGGCCGACCTTCTGACCGGGAACGTCGCCGCGCCGCGCAAGATGATAAAGCGTCGATTTCGACAGCTTCAGATACGCAGCTAACTCATCGATAGTCAGCACCGCGTTCTGAGACTTGATCATGCGCAGTTCCTTTCCGCACGGGACGATAGCCACCCCTTTACACCTCAAGATGGGTAGCCCAGATGATATACCGACTGACAGTTGCTGTCAAATGCTGACATAGCTGCAAGCCGATCTAACACGAAACGCAGGTGCGATGCGTAACTCAAGCTGCTCTTTAAGTGGACGAACACTGACAGGCAGGTGCCATCAAACAGTTGATTATTCGGCAGCAACCCGACGCCGATCACTGTGCACCCGGGGCGGTAATGGCGCATGCCTAACCTTTCTGGAGAACAAGCTCACACTTCTGGAGCGAGAGGTCGTTTGTCCGTCGGTGACTCCACGAAGCCCGCGTTCGACCTGTCGCTTTCGACCGAGGCACCTGTCGTTGACCGGAGCGCTCATGCGATTTTCCCCTGATAAGCAGGTAGGCACATGGTGCTGCTTTCGAGCATAAGGTCAATCCGAACCGACAGGCGCAGGACTCGTGAGATCACAATGCGCAGTTCTAATCTACGGTCCTGGTGAAGGGCCTTAATGTGTCAGAGCTGCTTGAATTAATGGTCTGGTCGCAGAGCGATCGAACCTCATTGTTATCGGGGGCTGCAAAGGCGATTGGTTTGTCGAGACAATGCGCAATCTGCACGAGGTAATACAACTTGATCGTCTGGTAGCCTGTGCAGAAAAGAGTATCAAGAACCAACGCCTGAGTTGCCCTACGCTCTTCATCGGGGGGATATGAGGCGAGATCGAGGAATAGGCTCGCAAGCACACACTGTATGGATGTTCCTTTCAGGTTCCTTTCTCGATATCGAGACTTGCGCACCTTCTCACCAGAAAGGCCAAGGCGTCTTCCGACCAGCTCAGCGGCGATATCGCTGGGGCTCTCTTGTGCCTCTTCGAACTCTTCGACATAGGATCTCGGACAGGGGAACGGCCTACAGAACTCGATCTCGAGGTCCCCGAAGCATTGACAAAAGCACTCCTCCGGTGACCACTTGGATCTTCCCTTCCGGATCAGAGCGCACGCCCATTGGACAGCGGGAAGAACAGCGACGTAGTCATCCTTGAGAATCTCCCTGGGAACTTTCTCCCGACCCCCACTGTGCATCCCTTCGTAAACCGCTCGCCTGAACCCGGGAAGACGATCGACCCATTTCTCCCTCCGGTTTCTCGCTGGCGGCTGCCCAGCCCGCATATGGAGAAGAAGGGAAAGGGCTTCTAATTCAAAAGCTGCGAGGTCATCCCGAACCTTCTCTATATCTGACATCTCATTTTCCGGGGGCAAGATAAACCGGTTTTGCGACTCGTGTCTGAGGCTGACTTGAGTGCAATCATTAAGTGTATAGCAGTTGTTGATGACTGAGGCGAGTCCATGGACGAGACCATTCAGTTTACCGATCTTCGCCGTTTGAGCAAGCTTTTAAGTATTTCGCCTCGCACACTGCGCGGCTGGGCACGGAATCCTGTGCGACCCATCCCGCACTACCGGGTTGGCGGAAAGTTGCTCTTCAGGTGGAGCGAAGTTGAGCGGTGGTTGGAGCAGTTTCGCGTGAAGCCCTTGAGCGTTGACAAACTTCTAGACGGAATGGAAGCAGAGACAACCAGCCATTAATGAAAGGAAACCACGTGGCGAAAGTGAAAGTGAAGAAGCGCCCCCCACAGATGTGGGCGATTAAGTACGCCCAGTTGGGGTGGTCAGTGTTGCCCTTGCACGGGATCAGAGAGGGAAAATGCACGTGCGGTGGAAACAAATGCGGCAGCCCAGGGAAGCATCCCGTTGCCCAGCTCGTGCGTCACGGTCTGAAAGAGGCTACTACCGACCCGGACAAGATCAGGGCATGGTGGACGCGATACCCCAGAGCGAACATCGGGATCCTCACAGGCGCCGAATCGGGCGTGGTAGTTTTGGACGTCGACCCACGCAACGGTGGTTTGACGTCCCTTAGGAAGTTCGAAGAGAAGCACGGCCCCGTCCCCGATACCGTCAAGGTTAAGACCGGCGGTGGTGGGCTCCACTATTATTTCACGCACCGCGCCGGAAGGGTCAAGAGCCGATCCAATGCGCTAGGCGCTGGGCTGGACCTCAAGGCAGATGGCGGGTACGTCGTCGCGCCCCCCAGTACGCATTTGTCTGGGAATCGCTACTCTTGGGCCGACGGGTGCAGGCTCGGGACAACCGTAGTCGCCGACCTGCCGAAGGCCATGCGTCTCCCCAAGCGCAAGAAAACGCAGAAGCGGGCACGGGGTGAACGTGAGATCATCCCCGAAGGCCAACGAAACGACCGGCTCATGTCCCAGGCCGGTGCTTTGCGTGCAGCGGGTCTTGGCGAGCAGACAATCGAGACCGTCTTGTTCGATCTCAACCAGCGCTGCTGCAAACCGCCACTCGATCCTGGAGAGGTCAAACGCATCGCCGCTAAGGCCGCGAAGTATCCTCCCGGGACAAAGGCGAAGGTTTCCCAATCGACGCGCCTCGTGCAGTTAGCAAGTAAAGCGGAACTCTTTCACGACGAGGAAGGGATCGCATACGTTACCATTTCCGTCGGCAATCACCGCGAGACCTGGGCCATTAATTCAACCGGTTTCAAGCGCTGGTTACGTCAGCTTTCATGGAAAGAGGACAAGAAGGCCCCGAACGCCCATACCATCCAGGATGCGCTGGGGGTCTTGGAAAGCAAATCGCTCTACGAAGGTGAACTGCATGAAGTGTTTGTGCGCGTCGCCGACCACGAACACGATATCTATCTGGACTTGGCGGACAAACGTTGGAGGGCGATTCGAATCACAAAGAGGGAATGGGAGGTCGTGACCGATCCGCCCGTGAGATTCATCCGCCCCCGGGGTCTTCTCCCGCTCCCCGAGCCCAAACAAGGCGGGTCGGTCGGTGACCTTCGCCGTTTCCTGAATCTGGAGGATGGCGACGCTTGGGCGCTGACGCTCGGCTGGACCGTTGCATCCCTGCGCCCGCGGGGGCCATATCCCCTCCTAGTCGTTAACGGCGAGCAGGGATCGGCTAAGAGCACGATGTGCCGGGTAATTCGGTCTTTGATCGATCCGAATTCGTCTCCTTTGCGTTCCGAACCAAAGAGCGAGCACGATCTCATGATCGCCGCCAGCAATGGCTGGATTCTCGGTTTCGATAATTTCTCGCGAATACGACCATGGTTGAGCGACGCCTTAGCCCGGATTTCCACCGGTGGCGGATACGCTACGCGACTACTTTACACCGACGATGAAGAAAAGTTGTTCCACGCTACCCGCCCCATCATTGTCAACGGGATTCCTGAGCTCGCCACCCGGTCTGACCTAGTTGATCGGTCAATTTGCTTAACCCTCCCCCCGATCAATCC
>SDBT01014818.1_pt1 | contig 12409 bp, 9 predicted proteins | sample 2277101 | NCBI WGS metagenome assembly SDBT01 (sample SAMN10404973, study PRJNA504765) | marine sediment metagenome | isolation source: marine sediment core GS10_PC15, 103 cmbsf | place: Arctic Ocean: Southern Knipovich Ridge | collected 2010
CCTGTCGGCTGTACGGAACGAGCTAGAGGCTCTCAGGTTCGGCGTGACAGGCCACGGACCCATTGACCTGGGCCGGATACTGGACATCAAAGACCGCAGCCCTACGAGCGCCGTACCAGCCTTGTCAGACGACGGTGCAGACGTACCCATCCAAGCTGGTGCTCCTACTAAGAGGATCCGTCTAGCTCTCCATGTCATCAGTTTTACAGGCGCAGCAGCCAACATTACTATCACAGTAGAATCGGACAGCGTTGAAGGATTTAGTGGGCCAACCACTCAAGCAACCTTTACGGTTGTCACTGGTGTTACCCATGAGTGGCTAGAGATACCGCTTGTTGGAGTAACCGATGACTGGTGGAGAATGAAATACGTTTCGGATGATGCATCACCAAGTACACTTGGTATTGTTGGTTCGATAAAGATCGATTAGTATAGGAGGGCAACATGCCTATCACTTCTGGTAAAGACGCTGAATACGCGATGTCAATTGGGCTGGTAGCAGATCCAGCTAAGCCTGTGAATAAGGATGATGTGTTGTATGACAGCGATGGCGGTGGCGCTGCTGATATGGAGATCTTCAACGCTAGGACTAGTGAAGTCACCATCAACCTAGAGACAAGGACTGATGAGATTAACGTCTATGGTGATGACTTTGAAGAAGCTGCAATCATCATGGGTCGTTGGAATGTTGACATCAACGCTTACTACTCTCCTGAATCAGCAGATGCCAACAACACTGAGAAGCTATTCGTAGCTGGATTGTTGACCTTCTTCAAGCAGAAGTTCACATTCTGGCCGGCTGGTCGTCCTGCAACAGAACCAACAGCACAAGCGACTCCATTGCTGCCACGGTATCTAGGCCGTTCTATTATTGGATCTACTGCGCCTAGTCCGATTCGTACAGGCGTAGCAACTCTAAGAGGTAGGCTAGTAGGAGATGGTGTTCTCTTCCGAGACATCGATTAAAGGAGAAAGGATACTGACATGGAAATCAGATATGATTCTAAGGATGAACATGGTGAACATGTATATCAATTAAGCCAAAAGCTAACAGGCCAGGATTATTTAGAGATGCAGTCTACTCTATTTACTCCACCTGTAAAACTTAAGCGGAATGGTAGCGAACAAGAAGGAGAAACAGAAGGCGAACTAGAAGTACCAGAGATTACAGATGATGTGGTTACTGGCTATAATCATAAGGTACTCATGGTTCGACTTAAAGAATGGGATTGGGATAAGCCAATTAATGAAGAGAATGTTAGGGCATTACCCATGTCTCATTATGCAACTCTTTACCAGATCTCTGTTCAATTCCAGCGTGATGAGATGGGACCGATGGAAGATTTTTTACGAAATCACTCGGCGCTCTCCTCTTTGCTGGGATTACAATCGACTTCGGAACCCTCCTCAGACTCCCCTCAGTCTACATCAGATCCGCCTTCAAGTTAGCAGCACAGAAAGCGGAGGCTATAAATACAACGGAAGAGGATTCGTCTCCTCCGTCGGAGTTTAATATGCCTCCTGATGATACGTTTAGGACAGCTCTAGAAGCTAAGGATCCGATAGATGGGCGGTAGCCAAAATCTAGAGATTACTCTAGCTGTTCGTTCTCAGGTTCAAGCAGCTAATAATGTCCAAATAGCTTTGCGTGGTATTACTGGCGAGGCTCAAAAAGCTGGTACAGCACTTGCTAAGGCATTTGAGCCTGGTATAATCCAGAACCAACAACAGCTTCGTAGTGCCATAGTTAATGCTGGTACTCAACTTCGTAACTTTGCTAACACAAGCCAACAAGTTACTGGCTTATCTAATGCTCAAGCAGAATCGATTAAGAAGGTTGCCATTGAACTACAGACAATGGGAGCTTCTTCTCAGTCAACACAGGCGGACCTAGAAAGATTAGCAAAAACTCTATCCTCGGTTGCACAAAGTGGTGGTCTACTTGATGCACAGATGCAATCTGCCTCTGCTGGTGTATCAAGATTTGGTGCATCACAACGCTTAGTTAATGACCAAATGGGAACATTTGCAAAGGATGCAACATTAGCACAAAGAGCTGGTCAAGGAATGGTCCTTTCATTCTCGGTAGCACAAGCTGCTGCTGGGAACTTCCAGCAAGCTCTCTTTGGACTTGGCTTCTCACTTCTCTTTGTTGGTAAGGAACTTTTGAAGTTCCCTGTTATACCGATCGCTATTGGCTTAGGTCTTGCTGGTGTAGCCTTTGAACAATTGAAGCAGCGATTTGCTGGTGCTCCTCCAGTTATCCAACAAGTCTCTAAGGCAATGGAAGAACTAGTAGAAAAGATTTCAGAGGCTCGTGGATTTACAAAGGAGTTTGCTTCTGAGGTTCAAGCAGCATTTCAATCTGGTCAATTCAGTGTTGAGGAGTTTGCTGAGGCACAAGGTCTTAGAGATTTCCAAGAGCAGCTTAGGAATATAATTCTAGATCTTAGTAACTTAGGTGCTCAGCCTATTGAGTTTGATACAAAGTCCATTGGTACTGAGTTTGCTACAATAGAAAGAGGTATTGGGAATACCAATAATATAATCGATGGACTTGGATTAAGTTTTCACGAAACTCAAGAGATTATTCAGAACATGGTGGCTCAGGGGGTTACTGATACTGACCGTCTTGCGGCTGCAATAATAAGAGTAGCAAATGCCTCTGGAGTATTGCCTGCTGCCGTGCAGCAAACCTTTTCTAACATACGTGAGAATGTAGTTCAGGCAACAGCCGCGGTAACAGATGCTAGAGATAATCTCCAACGACAGTTTGCACGAGAAGATCTACTAGCTGACCTTAATGCTCAAGCTGAGGCTCAGATACAAGCAATAGGCAATGCTGCACAGGGCGCTGCTGATGCTGCTCAACGTGGTGCTCAACAGGTATCTATTGCAATGCGGCGTGGCGTTGAAGATTTCATTACTGGTATTCAACGTAGTTTTGAGGATCAACAGACGGCTCAGCGTCGTGCTACTAATGCAAGACTTAATGCAATACGTAATGTTTCTGAAGTCCAAATTGAATCTGTCCGTCGTATGTCTGATGAAGAGATACAAGAAATAGAGAGAACAAGAGATGCGCGGATAAGGGCATTAGAGGAAGCTAAAGACAGAGAGCTTACTGCCAATAAGGATCGAATTGACCAGCTTCAAACTCAGGAGCGTGAACTAAGAGATACAGTACAAGAACTCACTCGGCAGAGACAGCAGGTTATCCGTGATGCTGCTACTAATGAAGCAGAGATTGCAGCACTACAAAGTATCCAGCGTAGATTTGGTGTAGATCCTGCTGTTGAGCGTGAACTTGCACTCAGACAAGCTAGGCTTGAAAATCTTGAGGAAGAACAAGAAGCTCTTGAAGAACAGATTGGTCCTCTTGAGGATCAACTTGATGGCATTGATGATCTCATTGATGCTGAGAGAGAACGTGCGGATGAGATTCGTGCTAATCACCGTGAAGCTCTCGCATTTATCCGTGAGCAGACATCTGAGGCTATCGATGCTGCTAGGGAAAGGGCTGATGCTGAACAAGATCGTATCCGTGATATCATGGATGCAGATATTGATGCGGCTCGCCGTCAAGCAGATGCTAGGATTACTCAGCAGCGTAGAGCATTTGATGATAGACTTACTGGTATTCGTCGTAATAGTGAAGATGAACTCCGTGCAATTTCACGAGCGGCTGCTGCATCGGCTTCCGCATCACGTGCCCATGCCAGTGCCCAACAGGATGCTATTAGAGCTACATTAGAGGAGAAACGTCAAGAGATCCAACGTGCTGAAATCATTAGAGATAGAATCCTTCCTCTTCTTAGGACTGAACTTAGGCTTCGTATCCTTGCAGCACAAACACAGGGTATTCTATCTCTAACACAAGTCCTTGCTGATTTTGGTACACCAGGAGTAGGTATTCAAGCTGTACAAATTGCAGCACAAATTGAAGAACTAAGGCAAGAGATTGCTAGAATTGAAGCCTCTGCTGGTTTCCAAGAAGGTGGTATTGTTCCTGGCCCACGTGGGAAACCCCGTTTAATTAAAGCACATGGAGGGGAAGAAATTGTTCCCGCTGATCAAGTTGGGCAACGTCAAATTACTGGTCCGAGTTCTGGTACTGTAATGAGGGCTATTGCAATTACTGTTAATGTAATGGGTGGCGCTGAGTTAACTCGTGCTCAGGAGAATAAACTAAAGCGTAGAATTAATACTCAACTTGGAAAAGATGTAGATATTACTTTCCGATCTGGAAGAAGGATAGGTAGAAGCTAATGGCTGTTATACTTAACCTAACAGATGGAGATAACACAATAGATTTCATTACTACATCCTCAGACTTTGCTTTGAGGACTAATGGACTATCGCTTCCTCCACCTGATGCTGAACGTCTAGAAGGAAATGTAAGCGGCGTTGCTGATGGCAAAAGACTAATGGATCGTAAATGGGGTAATAGAGAGGTAACGATTACCTGTAAGATTAAGGCGACTGATCATGATGCACTTGTTGCTGATATTAGAAAACTAACTAGGCTTTTTGATACTGCCAAAGAAACATCTGGTAATATCTTTGGCAAGAAGGTAGGACTACATTATAAACTAGAGAATGCAACAGATGAAGTAATCTTTGATGTCCTTGATGGTGAGTTTGAATCAGAGGAGTTTGCATCTGTTCAGACGCGCCGCGATTCTCTGATGATTAATGCAGAGATTGTCCTCATTTGTCGTCCATATGCACGCTCTGTTGCTCCTATTAGAATTAGAAACCATCTGGTTAATGGTGGGTTTGAACATAATCTTGGAGATGCCGGTAGAGACTTCCTTTCTAATCTTGATATGGGTGTATCAGGTGTCAGGTTAGAACGATCAACTAGCGATGGATTCTTTCCTACTAATACTCCTGCAATTATGGCAGTTCAGACATGGATTAATCCTACAACATTACCTGCATCTACTCAGGTTCTTCATCGGTGTGGGAATACAACAAAGGCATGGTCATTAGAGATTGACTCCTCTCAGAAGATAGTCTTTCAATGGTTTGATGCTGGTGGTACTCATACTCTTACAAGTGTTAGCTCCGTTGTAACTGGAACTCATGTCTGTATTAGTGCAACTATTTTCTCATCTGATGGCTTCGATCAAATTGGCATTCTAATGATTGACGATAATGTAGAAGCTACACTCCGTATTCCTGCTGGATTAATCATGACTGTTGCCGCAGGTAAGTTTACTAGTGGTGCAACTGATACTGATACTCTCCGCTTTGATGGAGATATGCAAGGACTACAGATTCTAAAGCATAAGAATATACTTCCATACCAGCTTATATATCTGTATAAGTACGGACACAAAATGCTTGTTTCTGATGGTAACGGAGGTGATGATGATATTCAATTAGAATACCTTGCTCTTGAGCGTAACGATCTGGGATTCGCTTCTGATTGGCCTGTCACTGGCGTTATGATAGATGATGGTGGTAATGATCGAGATATAGCAGTTCTTGGATCTCCTGCCAGAGCGATATTTTTACCTCAGCCTCATGGATGGACAGCAGGTGCCGATATAGCTGGATCATTTGTTGGTCTATCTAAGAACTTTCGGAAGTATGGGATTCTTGCACTTAGGTTCTTAGAGCTATCGGCAGGGAGTACTAATCTTTCATATGAACAAACTATAACTTTACCTCCAGGAGAGACTGCTGCTACCATTCTTATATGGCTAAGAGGTAATGGATTTGGTGAACAAATAGAACTTGATTGGGAGGGTGATGTAGAACTCATTAGTGTACCTGATAATAACTGGGCACAATACTTATGGACTAAAGCCAGCTTAGGTGCCACAAGTACATTCAGGATTAAGTGGACACAGGCTAGTGCTACAGATGTATCTATAGATGGTGTTCAATTTATAGATGGACTTCCGTATGGAGTTCAGACTACACCACTAGATGTTACGTCTAATCCTAAGCCATTCATCAGTGGAGATGAGGTTAGAGCATTCCCTGATGATACAAGGCAATCTCTTATTACGATTGCTGACTTGCCTGGTGATGCTCCATGTGGACTAAGAATCCACGCAGAGAATAGTTCAGCCGATATCTTAGGACCAGTTAGGATTGGTGCTGCTGAGCGGCGTGTATCTACATTTCAGGAATATATATGGCGAGCTTCTACGTGGGTTCCAATTAACGCGGCTAGTTCTGTTTATAATTCAGGTGTTAATCCATCAATCACGACTCAATCTGGAACTGTACTAACAGATAGAATACTGGCTAGTCTTTTGCGTTTAATTCCAAACATACAAAATCAGTATGGATCCTTTAAGGTTGGTATTGGCGTAAGTGGTGAACTAGACATGCTGAGTTTTTCTAGATATAAGACTCAGGGCATGATTCTTCCTCTTAGTGGAGATCCAATTAAAGATCCTAATGTCTCAAGTTCTGCTGTTCATATAGTAGATGGAGGGCTTTTGTCTTGGCCTCCTGAACAAGCATTGAATTACTTTATTGATTTACCTCAAATTAAACCTGGAATCCTTAGTGGATATCCACGTGTAGATAATGATGACTATACTCCTCAGCTTACTATAGCTAATCTTTCAGATGCAGGTATTACGGCTGTAGATTATGAGTACATCTTTCTTCTCCCGTTAGACGGTGGATTCTTTACTCTATTACCATCTACAACAGATATCATATCTGGACTTGGTATAGGTGAACAACTTGTAGTTGATACCATAAGCGAAGATGCAGTTGGCATGGGCTATATTATGAAGAGTGCATTACATGGCACCTCAATTTTAGAAAGAGAGTTTGCACTAGCAGGAGGTGTGAACACCTCCTTGTTTGGCACTGGCTTCCGTTTTCCTCCTGGTGTTGAAAGCTATCTCATATTCCAGTTTAGTTCTCATGGTGGAGCTAACGATCTCCTATTTGGTGATTTCAAAGAAGCTAATACAATGCAGGTTTGGATGGAGTACGAAGCTAGGTATCTCTATGTCTAATCTATCAATTGCATTAACAGGTAAAGTAGATGGCAAGAAACGTACAACTCGTAGGATTCATGTCATGCAGGATATTACAAGTAGAGTAGATGGACTAGAGTTTTCTACTGATATAATTGGCGGGTTTATGACTGCATCCATGAGAGTACTTGTACCTCCTTCTCTTGCACAACTATGGTATGAGCAAAGATTCTTTCAAGGAATACAGATTAATGAAGGAGATCAACCAACATGGGAAGGTAGAATTACTACAATCAAGATTGTTAATGGCGGGGTGGAACTTGGATGTGAAGGATACTGGGCCTCATTAGCAGATCAACAGCTATATGTTTGGTATAATGATAACGATCTAGGTAAGTGGCTACAGCCGGCGCCAGGTGCAGGTGGTATCTCAGATGATATTAGCCTTGATGGATCAGGAGAGATATCAAAGTTCCAGATAGCTAAGTCTCCTGCGCTTGTTAGCTTCTCTACTGTGAAGGATACTAAGTATGAAGTAGGTGATATTGCCTTAATTTATTATAGGCTTACTGATGTTACTGGAATATCTGAGCTACGACCATTTGGACCCTGGACTATTCATTCCATTCAGTTCACATGGGACAATAGTACTATCCATCCCTTCGATCTTGTTGTATGGACTGCTGATGTAGAGAAGGGAACATGGCAAGAACGTCATGTATTCCGACCCTTTACTGAAGGTATAGATCCTGGAGTAGTTACTGTAGACCTTGTACCTAATGGTGAACGTGCTCAAGTTATTGGACTCGGTATCAAGTGTATCTATCCATTCGAGGAGGATCTTGAAACGGGAGAACGTAGAATTGCTTTCTCTACTGTAACCATATATGCGGAGAACGATGCTACTGTTGGTCGCCTCACAACATCGAAGAAGATCATAACTGATTTGGTTAATGGCAATCCAGATACCATTACAGTAGCTCATGGTATTCAAGTCTCAGATGATTTGAGCGCACTTGAAGAAAGTCCATTAGAATTAGTTCCGGCTATCTTTGAAGGAGAGACAGTTCAGGATATCATTGGAAAGATACTAGAATATGGTATTGGTGTAGATGCTAACCTTGTGGATAATCCTAGCCTTGAAGTTGATGCTGAAGGATGGAGTGGTCCATCAGGTGATAGAGTAGCTAGTGGTGCATATGGCAGCTTCAAGTTCAATACAACTACTGTTGGTGCAGCAGGAGAAGGGATTACTATCCTTGATAGGAATGGTAAGAGATTTCCTGTTATAGAAGGTGAAACATATACCTTCTCTCTTAGTATAAAGGCTACAATTGCACTTAAGGCTTTAGACCTAAGTATCAATTGGTATGGTATTGGTGCAGATATCTTCACGTTCACCAACTCAACACTTGGCAGTACGGATACACTCAAGGCTTCTACATCTATATCTAAAACAACCTTTAAGTATGCGACCAGAGTAGAGTTCGATAGGGTAAAGATAACAGCAACAGCGCCAGCCGGTGCAACAGGTGCAAGGCTAGAACTCTTAACTTCTAGTAATCAAGGTGTGTTTGGACTAGATGCTGATGCAGCTAGATTTATAAAGGGTGAGGAGTCTGTTTACATTGATGGTACTCGACCTGGCGGCTCATGGGCTGGGATCGCTCATCAGTCTAAAACGGTGAAGCTCACGCCAGCTCTTGCAGGAGTCTATGGCAATCGTAGACTCCACATGAGAGCACGTGATGAAAGTAAAGTTAAATGGGTCCTTTCTATGCGAGAACTTGGAGAAGGTGGTGCAGAGCTAGAACGTAATATCAATGAGACATGGGGACGAGTATGGGGTAGGTTTACTGAGGTCTTTACTGGAACAGATAAGTTCGTGGATGCTAAGAGGTCTAGTCTGTCAGAATCAGTTTTTCATACGGAGAGAGATATTTTCCTAGATCTCTCTGATGTTACCGAGACTTTTGTGGACCAGGCTATTACTAGTTTTATCAATGAACATGATAGACCACGACAGAAAACAGATATCACATTGAACGGAGTTATTACTAATAGCCTTGGCGCAGTAGAACCAGTATGGAGAGTTCGTGCTGGAGATGTATTCATGATTACTGATATTGGAGTTCCATTTGTAGTACGTTCTGCCGCATCAGATAGGGTAGATAGGTTGCGTACATTCGTAATAAAGGAAACGGATTATGATGATGAAACAGGAGAGCTAAGGATCGTACCAGACTTCGCACCGGACAGCCTTGACATTAGTATTGCCAGAGCTGGTATACTACCGTCTATAAGGAGTTAACATGGTTGTAGGAAGCAGACACAATGTTGCAAACGAGTCTGAAGTCTCAGCGGCTAACATTCACTTGGCTCGACCTGGCGCAAGAGACATTGAGGTAATCTCTCAGTACGGTGATCTTGGCCGTGTAATAAAAGGTTGCACTCCTTCAAAGGGTGGCTCTGTTAGAGAGATTGATGTAGCTACTGGTGTTGTGGAAATTAATGGCGCTTTTAAGTTTGTGGCTGCTGCCACTGTTACTCTTGCTGTTGGACATGCAACACTTCACAGGATAGACCTTGTAACTATTAACTCCGCAGGTGTGGTTACATTAACAGCGGGAGCTAACGCTGCTATCCCTCTTATCCCTGCTATCCCTGCGAATAGTGTTCCGATCTGTATTGGCTTAATGATTGCCACTGCTACAGACATGACGACTAATGAGATAGTAGACAAGAGAATGAGACATGGCCGCGAGAGAATGATCATGGATAGAAGTGGGCTTATTGTCGCAAAGTCGCTTGAGGCCGCAGAGGTTTCTCTTTATAGCCATGATATTCCTGGTGGGCTTCTCGGTACTAATAGTGCATTGAAGTTAACCATTGGTGGTAAGTGGCTTAATAATGATGTCACAACTCGAACAACAGAGGTCATCATCAAATTAGGAGCTACTACATTATTTGATTATATACTTCATGTTGCTGCTCCTTCTGCAAACCTATCTAATTGGAAGGTGGAATTAGATATTATTGCTGGTAACTCTGATGCAGTCCAGCAAGTCTTATTGCATAGTTGGATAAGTGATCAGGCCGCTGCTAATAATGAGACAGTTCAAGAACTCTTACATAGACAAGGTACGGCTAATGCAACATTAGATAGTACGGTTAATCAGACACTTGACTTTAGAATTGACCACTCTGCTAGTCATGCATTCCTTTCCATCAACTATGAGTACGTTCTACTAGAGTACATACCATAGGAAGTTATCATGAAAGAAACTACTTTACTCAAGGTATGGCTGTGGGGAGGTGCTGCACTTATAGGCGTTTCGATGGCTTGTATTGCATTCATTCCATTCGCAAGTACTAAGACATGGATGGATGTTACCTTTATGCTTGGGCTGTTCGCCATCATAGGGGTAGTAACTATAGCGGCTTTTGCGCTAATAGGATATCCCTTAGCGAAGGCTGACGCCGACGTTAGGCGTTGTAATGGATGTAAGGATGAAAAGAAAGATGAAGCAGCCTAAGATGTACTATCTAACCTAGTACTTGCGCTGCCGCGCTCTGTATGTTATAAATGTTTTATGAGCAAGAGCGTACACACTATAACAGAAAACACGACACGCGAGGAAGCTGTATCACACTTCCCCTTCTTGCCTAGTGACCAAGTGGAGGTTGTCTACCTCGCACTCATTGAGGGTCTTGACAACCATCAGATAGCGTTACGTCTTGGACTCAGCTACTCAATGGCAGCGGTCCTACTGCATCGGGCGACAAGTGCAGAGGGTCGAACTAACAGACACGGCATTGCTACAATAGTCCAGAAATCCCTTGCGCTTGCGGTTTGAACATAGCGGATCGAGGGAAGGAGAGAGCGGCTGATAATGTATTCACTCAGCATCCAGGAGATTCCCTCATCCTCCTTAGAGATACAATCGCAGATGGCTACCATTTCCTCAACCTCCGTAGGTCGCAGCTTAAAACTTACGATAATAGAGGAAGCATTGCTTGGCATTCTGCCCAGCTTGCCCTTAGAACTACATTCTCGGCAGTGGAGTTTTTACGAGAGATCCTCAAGAAGCAACAGGTGGTGTTTCGGGGTAGGAGTAGACATAGATGATTAGAATCAGTGACAAGGTAGAACTCTGGAGTCGTGAGGAATGGGGAGCGCAATATAGTTATCGTCTTGGTGGAGGAGATGATCCTCGTGGTGGCCGGCAGTATATTGCAAAGAGCCGGCGTACAATGCACTTCTTTCATCACTCAGTAATCATTGACTTAGACCAGACGCAGAATGTATGGGAGACGGATGCTGAGGTTAGAACTAACGCTGTAGTTATCCAGAATGCACGGCCTGATCTTGGTGGTGGCTTCTACGATTGGCCGTATAACTTTGGTGCTTACTTTCGTCCTAATGGCAGGATGACAATCGTTGAAGGACGAGGCGGCGTTAGGTCAGGTGCTCATACTAAGGGCCGTAATGTTGAAGGCGTTCATTACAATATCGCTGGATTGGCTACCTGCATTGCAGGTAATACTGAAATCGCCTTTAATATTCAGCCTTACGTTGAACCATTGAACGACTGGACGTACTATCTAAAGCACAACCTAGGTTACTCCACAGTGGATAAACTACATCCTCCTGTTGGTGCTAGAGCTGGCTACAATGTTCCGTCGGATAGCTATGGACATATCTCAGTATATGCTACTGCTTGTCCTGGTAGACTGATGTATAGTATCCTACCACAAATCACTTTCGATAGACCAATACAGGAGGATGACATGGGAGTTGACCAAGTAGCACGAGACTCTATCAGGATCCTAGTTGCATCTGCACATCTACAAGAGGATAGACTGGATACACACCAGAAGAAACTAAGAGGTCATACCTCTCAGATTACTTTCCTGGCTGCTGTTGCTAAAGCACACCAGGTTAAACTGGAAGGACTAACAGGATCTACACCACCACAGGATGTCGAGGACTTCCAGAAACAACTCGATGCTGTTCAAGTACAAGTCGAGGAACTTGAGAAGGAGATGGACCAGACTGAGGAAATGGCAAAGGAAAACCGCAACCGTTTGAATGAGGCTGCGGCTGTCCTAGGAGACTAGAGTGGGAGGTTGGGTGCCCAGCCCTTCTCTCTGAGATAGTCAGTAGTCCACTTAACAATCTCGCTAATCTTTCCAGTGGGGAATACTGGCACCTCTATTGTCATTAGGAAGTTCTCTTGCTGAGCGGCATTCTCTACCGTAACCTCGCACTCAATTAGTACTCCTGGTCCTTGTTCTCCTGGTCGGGGAAAGGAGATGTTACGCGGGAGTACCTTCACTATCGTTGCCACTGGCTTCCCCTCCTCCTGTTGCTTCCGCTGCTGTGGCTTCTTCATCGGATGATCCTTCTTCCCTATCCTCGGCGGGACTATCCTCCTGTGATGCATCAGGAG
>SDBT01014819.1_pt1 | contig 12409 bp, 11 predicted proteins | sample 2277101 | NCBI WGS metagenome assembly SDBT01 (sample SAMN10404973, study PRJNA504765) | marine sediment metagenome | isolation source: marine sediment core GS10_PC15, 103 cmbsf | place: Arctic Ocean: Southern Knipovich Ridge | collected 2010
AAGCAATAATGATTGGTGCAAACAATGGCACTGTTAATACGGGTGTAGTTAATTCCGTAATATTGGGAGGCTCTGGCATAGTAGCCAAGACTAGCAGTACAGCTTACGTTAATCAAATAGGATTTTTTGAGAGCGGAGTTATTGAAGGATTGTTGACTAACGCTACTCTTACTGCAGATAGAGCGTGGTCGCTACCAGATGTATCGGGAACTGTTGCTTTAACTGCAAATATTCTTGGAGATTTTGCAGCTACAACATCAGCAGAATTACTTGCTGTAATATCTGATGAAACAGGTTCGGGAGCATTAGTGTTTGCCACATCTCCTACTCTTGTTACTCCCGCCCTCGGTACACCCGCGAGTGGTGTTATGACTAACGTAACAGGAACAGCAGCAGGTCTCACTGCAGGAGCAGTATCTACAATTACAGGATTAGCTCCTGATACAGCTACCACTCAGGCTACACAAGCATCCATTACAACGTGTGCCAATCTAGTTACAGTGGGCGCTTTGGATTCAGGCTCGATTACTTCTGGATTTGGAAGTATTGATATTGGTAGTTCTGATATAACCACTACTGGAACAGTAACAGGAGGCTCATATGATGTTGGTGCAAATCAAGTAGTAGGCGCACAGGCTGCTGCAGAAGCAGACCCAGGAGCTATAACGGCTTATGTTGCACATGCATCCGGCGCTGTAACTGTAACATCTAACGCAGCTACCGACCTTGACACTACAGCAGCAGCAGTTGCTACCTTGGAGGACGAGGTAACTGCGCTGAGAGCATCTTATATAAGCCTTTTGGCTAAAGTGAGAACTCACGGACTATTAGCAACGTAAAAAATTTTACATTAAACAATTAAACATAAACCTTAAAAATTAATAAAATCATGGCTAGACCAGGAAACGCATTGGGAGTAAGCGTATTGAATCTTCCCGTAGGTGGCGACGCAGCGCTATCAAATTCAGAGGTAGTTATAACAGGGCTACCTAATATTAACTGGAGAGACATCGTTTCTTACGAAACAGAAGTTTTTTCTGCAGGAGTATTGCAGCAAGAAGATGTTGACTTTGCAGGTCTTACAGTAGTTGTAGGGCAAGCCTATAAGATTGTTGTTAAGTACAACGTTCTTAGGATTGGTGTTGCAGAGATTCCAACTGAAAGGTCAATAACAAAGATTGTTGTTGCTTCAACTACTACATTGACTGATTTGATTGACCTGTTCGTAACAGCAGTCAATAATGACACCGCAGCCAAGGTGACAGCTACAAGAAACGCAAATGTTCTTGAGCTTGACCAAGATGACTTTACAATTGACGGTTTCCAAGTACCTGAATTTCCAATTGGAATTACAGGAGTAACTACAGGAACGGCATTTGTTAAGCCCGCAGGTTCTCCTGCACAGGTTGCGGAGTTTGTGGATAGCTCAGTTGTTATCACCGGAACTGAGTTTAAGAGATATACTCTTACCGTCCATAAGCGTAAGGAGTTTGATTCTGATGGAGATGTATCTTCTCAGAAGCTTTTGGCTATTGTGTTTGCAGATGAGCAGGCAGGAGATTTTGCAGCTTTCGATTCTGCATTGACTACAATAGTTGATGGTACTGATACTGCAGCCGAATACAGGGCTTTAGTATAAGTAGCTTTTTATTGGTTCATAAAGGGGCTTGTGGTAAATGGTCACAGCCCCTTTATTTTAAGTTAAGATATGCCACAAGATATGTTCTTGTTTAAGCCGACAAGTCAGGATATGAAGATAGAGTATCCTGAACTCAGAGATGTAAAAGAGTTCATGGAACTCAAAAAGGCAGAGTTTGAGTTTGTGTGGTATTACGGAAACAGAACAAGTCCGTTTTTTGATATTGCATCTGGAGAAAGGAATAAGAGGCTTGCTTGTGTAGAGAAGGCTTTTGGAAAGAAGGATAAAGATTCTGATTGGTATAAAAAATATCTTAGCGGTAATTTCCCGCCAAAGATAAAGGCAGGGATAGAGAAGATGGGCAGATACAGTCCGTCAGCAAGGATGAGAGCAAAGATGGCTGCCGAAAATGTTTTAGACACGCTAGAAGAGTCTCTTAATGTTAGTGAGGAGATGAAGGATGAGATGAAGAAGGACTTGGAGATGAAGAGAAAATATATTGATTTGTCGATTAAAGTTATAGAGAGTATGCCCAATGTTGTATCCCAAATAGAAGATGGGTTCGGAATAAGGGCTTTTGAGAAGAAGGGCGGGAAAGACAAGCAGCCAACTTTAATGGATGTTCTTCATAGTGAAGACGAATAGTAAGATATGCCACACCCTACAGCAATAACAGTTACTACCAGACCAAACAGGCTTTCAGGAGACAAGAATGAAGAATACCACCGTAAATATGCCAGGTGGATAATAGGTTCTACAAATAGCTCCAATCATCAGTTTTTCATGACAAAATCCCTTGTTAATTGGTCTTTTTATAAGGGCAATCAATGGATATTTGAAGAAGACTTGCAGGCTTTCCTTATGGATGAGTCTGGAGATGAGAGGAATAGAATAAAGTTTGTAGAGAACCTCATACGCCCAATGGTGGAGCAGTATGTGGGAAATGCCGTTAGGCTTAATCTCACAATGAAAGCCGTAGGCATATCTGAGTTTGCTGCAAATAGAAGAGAGATAGAGCTATCCAGGCTAAAAACCCTTGGAAACCAGGCTGCTCAATCAGAGGTGTTTGGAGATGTTATGAGAGATAAGCTTCCTATAGGGGATACGGAAGAAGAGACGGAAGCTATATTTGACAATATATATACAGATGATTTTGAAGAAGCTATAAATCATCTGATAAAATATGTAATGGAGTTTAATGACTTTGAAGACAAGAAGGTTATACTGGCAAAGCATCTTGCATTGGATGGAATAGGTATTCTTTATGGAGAAGAATATAATGGAGAATATGTCTGGGAGGTTCAAGAACCAAGACATTTTATATTTGACCGCTCTGCAAGGCGACCAGACCTGAAGGATTCTGAGTATATGGGTAGATATCACGACATGATACCTAGCAGTATATATGAAAGGTTTCAGGATATAACTGAGCAGCAAAGAAAAGACATAGAACATTACACACAGGATGTTGATAAACATTCAAATAACGTATGGAAGTATGGAATGTTTTTACCACAAGGCAGAGTTCCTGTATATGAACTGTACTGGAGGGATATACAAACAAAAGAATTTGGATATGTTCTGGATGAAGACGGATATGAATTCTTTACTGAAATAAATACAGAAGACAGTGATTTTACAGATAAGGATTTGATAGTATCAAAAGAAGAAGGGCATGACAAAATATTAAAGGGAGAGAAGAAGAGAAAGATATTTGTAGATGTTCTTAGGTATTGCATATTTATACCATCAGAGATTGTGTCTACAAAGAGTTCAGAGGATATTGTTCTTGAGTTTGGAGTAGTTCCATATCAAGAAAGCAACCTTAGCGACCCGTCAGGCGTTGAATTTCCGTTCAAATGCTATTGTTGGGCATATAACAACGGAGACATACTTAGCCCCGTAGACGACGCCATATCGCCTCAGAGGTACTTAAATAGGTTGCAGTCGGTTGCAGAGGCTTCTGTAAACAACTCAAGAATGGCGGGAACTGTATTTGATAAGGATATGATTGACGCCCAGGGAGGTGAAGAAGAGATGCAGAGAAATATCAATCTTGGAAAGCCATTATTCGTACAGGCGAAAGGCAATCTGAATAACTCAATAGGAAGCTACGACTTTACTACAGGTGCAGGAACACTCAATCTATACAATATAGCCCAGAACGTAAGGCAGAGCATACAGAACATAACAGGCGTAAACGAATCAATGCAAGGAACTGCAGGAGGTAAAAGGCGACTTGTAGGCGTAACAGAACTTGATATACAGAGAGGAACGCTTATACAAGAGCCATTTTATTATGCTCTTTCAAAAATAATGTTGCAGGCTGCTCAGGCTACTGCAAACGTAGGTAAGAGGATATATGCTGATAATCAGAGAAAGCTTGCAATAATGACGGGAGATAAGGGTGCTCAGAATATCACCATAACCAAGGACATGGAGATAGAGGACTTCAGAATCTTCATTAAGAGAACAACAGATGAGGATAAGCAAAAAGCTGCAGGAAACGAATTGTTGTTTGGTCTTGTTGGTGCTCAATTAATAGATGGCAAGAGATTTGCTAATATGTTTAACAGAGGAGATATTGACAGCATTGCAAAATCAATGAGAGAGTTCCAACAGGAGCAGATAGAGATACAGAGAATACAGTCCAAGCAGTCTAATCAGGTCGCAGGAGCGCAGGCGGGTCAGATTGAGGGGCAGGCTGAATTACAGCAAGTTATAAAGGATGATGATGCAAGCAGGGAAGAAGATGTAAAAAACGCAGATTTAGACAGAGATGTCATTAAAATAAGGGAAAGAGAGCTTGCAAGAGGTCTTAGACCATAAAGAAATGTTGCATTTTAAAAACAAAAAATATATTTTTGCGTAATACAATTAATTATTAATAAGCTCAAACAATAAAGTTATGGCTGATGAAGCACAAGTTGAGGACAAAGTTGTCGTAGAAGAATCGACAGAAGAAACTACCGAATCCAAAGAAGCTCTCGCAGAAAAATCTGACCCTGTAGAGGCTACGGAGGAGGCGCAATCAATAGCAACCATTTTAAGCGCCGTTAAGGACAATCCTAATCTTGCGTCAGACCCAGAGATTGCAAAGGTGTTAGAGCTTGCAGGTGGCAAGAAGGTCGAAGAAAAAGAAACTAAAAAAATTGAATCCAAGAAAGAATCTAAGGAGGAGGAAGTTGAGGAGAAAAAAAAGGAAGAGGTTGTAGAAGATAAAAAAACAGAAAAAAAGACAGAGGAGAAAAAAGAAGATGAAGACGAAAAAACAGAACAAGAAGAGGATGAGTCTTCCTCTACATTCTTTAAGAAGGAGAAGGAGTCAGGGGATAAGCCACTTGAGTTTGCGGATTTGGATGCAGCCAATAAGTTTGTAGACGAGAAGTATTCTATCAAGGATATGAACACCTTGTTCAAATCTGTTGATAAGTGGAGAACCGCAGCACAGGACACAGAGAAGACACAGGATAAGCTAGATGATATACAGAAGGCGTTCGATGAAATGCCTGAAGAATTATTCAATGCATTTAGTTCCTGGTCGAATGGAAAGGATTGGACAAAGGATGTGAGCGGTGCAGGAGTGTTGGATTATAAAACGGATTTTAAAGACTATGTAGAATTTGATATTGTAAATCATTACTTCCCAGGAGAATATGAGAAGGATGATTTTACTAAAGATAGTGACGATGCAACTGTTAAGCGAGCTATTAAGCTTGCTGAGAAACAGTATGATTCAGAGCGACAAGCTTTTGAGGATAAACGTGCCAACCTGATAGAGGATGCTGATGAGCGTAAAGCGCTTATTAAGGACTCTTCGGTTAGTTCCGTAGAAAAGCTTAAAGAGACGTTTCCTGACCTTGCAAAAGATGCCTTGAAAAAGGTAAAAGATGTAATGTCCAGTGGCGACTTAAGCTCTCTGTTTTTTACTAAAAAGGGTGCATACACTGCCGATGCAGCAGAAAAAATCGCTTTGATGCTGTTTGGGAAAGAGGAAATAACAAAAGCGAATCGGAGAACAAAGAAAAGTCAAGAGGTTTTGAAAACGTCTGTAAGCAAAGGGTCAGATAAACCCTCTGTCAGCAAGACTCAAAGTCAACAAACACAACTTCCAGAAGAAGTAGCAGATACCTTCAAAGGCGTGTTTGAGAAGAAATACTATTAAAAAGTATCTGAATGAATTTTAATTATAACTAAAATGAGCGCAACGCTATATACACCTGGAACACCAGGACAAGAACAATTTAGTAACGTAGACCTCAATGCGTTAGCATCACAGTATGCATCAACCTTTGGTCACGATACTTCGGCACTAATTCAAAGAATCACAAAAAGTCTGATTTTTGATGCAGCGCCACAACAGTTTTTCGATTTAAAATTGTTAAACATCAAACCATTTGAAAGCGTAAAATCTGACGAGTGGGAATTTTTTGAAATGGGATTTGGACGAGAGCCAATCATCGCAACTGCTGCAGTAGCAGGAGGAGGTGTTTCTCAGGTAATTCCAGTAAACGCAGTAGATGAGATTTCTATTGATACTGTTGTTACTTACCCAAACAACCAAAAAGGAACGATTACCGATATTGACAAGACTGCAAATACGGTAACAGTTACTTCATTAACTGGCGAGACATTGCCTGCTGTTGCAGACAACGACTCATTAGCTAACCTGACTCCAATTGAGGCAGACGGAGCTAACAGTATTTCGCAATACTTCCGTGTTGATACCGTAAGACGGTTCAACTTCGTCCAGATGATGGTGAAAGCCATGCGATTTGGAAGAATGGAGATGTTCAAGTACAAAAACGCAGGAACTACTTCTAACTACCTGACAATGCAGAAGCAAAGATTGATTCAGCAATTCCGAATCGACCTTTCAAACTCTCTTTGGAATGGTCAGAGAGGAGAAGTTACTCTTAACAGTGGAGCAGTAGCCAAGGTAACTGGTGGGATTTTCCCAACTATGCAGGCTGCAGGTTCTCCTAACGTAACGACAACTGTAGCTAACCTGCCTCAAGGTCTTGAGGAATTGGCTCTTGATACAGAATTCAAGGCGTTTGGAGCTACTCGCTTCTTGTACGGAACTCCAAGGAATATTCACAACCTGTCTCAGCAGTACAAGCGTGACTTGACTCGTTATACACCTAACGACGATATCGCAAAGCTTGAATTGCGCTCAGTAGATATGGGAAGTTCGAAGATTGTATTCGTTCCTATGAAAAGGTTCGAAGACCCTTCTTCTTTTCCTGCGTCTTGGGCAAACAGGCTGATATTACTAGACCAAGAATCTGTATCTTGTATGCAGACTTGGGGTGAAGAAATGGGAGAAACTCTGCCAAGAGAAAACAGAGGTACTCTTAACAACTTCACTGATTTCTGGATTTCAACTACCTTCGGTGTTCAGTTTAACAACCCATTAGGTAGCGGTTATATAGATATTATCTAAGAGTAGTATCTTGAAAATTAAGTAGTTAGAGTCGTAACTGGCTCTAACTACTTTTTATTATTAATTAACAATAAACTTAAAGTCATGCCAAACACAAGCGAAGATAAAGTTGAAGACAAAGTCGCAGAAGAAGCGACTACTGAAGTAAAGCAAGAAACAACACCAGAGTCTCAAGATGAGGAGATTCTGCATATGACAAAATCAGAACTGTTTAAAGCAGTTAAGATGCTGTCGAAAGAAGAGGGGATGGGTAAATCTCAAACAGACAACCTATTGCAAGATATGTTGGAGGAAATGAGAGACGCCAACGAAAAGTCTGGTACAAGAATGATAGGTAACAGAGCCATATCTGAAGAGCAGATTGATATGGAGGATTATCTTGATGAGCCAGTGGCTTTTTTCTGCTATAGTTTTAGTCATATATGCTTAGGAGATACAAGGTTCGGTCAGAGCGTTAAAACTCCCTATGATAAGCCTATACGATTTAAGCCTTTATACAGGTATGTAAAGCCTGGTAACAGCAGAAACAATCAAGAGATTGTATCTATGTCTTGTTGTATTGTAAGGAGCAAGAAAGAATCTAAATGGGTACAGAATCATTCTTTGTTTGGCATAAAGTATTTTAAGTCAGCAAAGGGAGTTACAGATATTAACAGAGAGCATTCAGATAAGCTTATTGAGGTTATGAGTATGCTCAACGGAATGTCTCAATTTGAAGTGGTACAGAGAGCTAAGGCTGAAAAACTAACTATCACGGAAGATGTTGATGAGATTAAAAAAAGACTTGCCCATCACTTAGCTGATAAGGCAATGCAATCTTCAAGCAACATAAAAAACAAGACCCATCATAAAATAGCTGCTGTTGACCCTGCGTTTAATCCAGATGACCCTGCAAGCATAAAGGAGGTTTCAATGGATGCGGGAGAGGTTGAGAGAGTAGCTACATAAAAATGAACCATGCCGATACCTACCCAGGAAATTATAGACCGAGTCCGTCAGGTAGGTCTTGATGCAGAAGGAGCAGATTATTATGATGACGATATTGACATTATTCCTGCAATTAATGCGTCACTGGAATGGCTTACGGCAATAATAAGTTCAGCTTTTGGTCAGAAGAAGATGGGGGAGGAAGTGTTCCAAGACCTTGTTCTTGCGAGAGTTTTTCAGACCAATGATTTCTCAAGAGTATTTTTTGATTCCGCAGACCTGGGGCATGAACCTTGGACTATATTGGGAATCTATATAAACCCAATAGTACGTGAAGGAGGGCTTTTGTTTGGCAAGTTTAGTGATGCCATCCCTAGCCCTACTGCACCAAAGGCTATTGTTACGTTTGAATCTTTTATAGACCTATCAATAGTCTCTGCGGGAGACTCTATTGATTTCACGTATATAGACAAGACCACGGGGCTAGAGGTAACAAACACATTCATTATCATATCTGTAAACAACATTACAAAGGCTATGCTCCTTGATACTGTTCTTGTCACAGACCTTGGAGCACAGCTTGATGCAGGAGATATAATGACTGCAAAGCAGGTTTTCCTAAACCCGTCAACCACATCAACCCCATTGATATTATCAACAACAACTGTTGAAGAGTCTTTGTATAGACCAGACTTAGCTCATATAGAGAGTGATAATTCTGCAACAAGACTTACCATTGAGGAGTGGGCAAAGAATAAGAAGAATCCATTTGCAGCAGGGAATACGGTTTTACCAGATGGTTGCGACACAATAAGATACGCCTATCTTAACTACGCAAACTATAGTGCGCCAGAAACTCCCTATTCTGTTCCAAAAGAGATAGAGATACGCCCTTCTGTTGCAAATGATATCGTTACTGTATTTTATGCAAAGAAGCCGAACAAGATTACGCAAGCGTCAGATACGATTGAGTTCCCTGTATTCTTTGCAGATTGGATTAGAAACAAAACCTTAAATGCTCTGTCAATTAAGCAGGGAGATGGAACTACTGTTCATAGCGTTACGTCTGCAGAAATTAATACGTTATTGCAATCTATTACCTAATGGCAAAAGCAACCTACAGATACGTATGTAATGATTTGTTGGAAACATTTCGACAACTGAATGACGATAGTGAAATAGGATTAACACAAGTTGTCTTCTGGGTAAACATTATTTCCAATCGGCTCAGAATGCAGCATATAAGAAAGCTACCAACAGGAGAGCATGTCCTTGTTTTCCCAAGCGTTCCTATAACTATTGAGCCTAATACAAACAGAAAGTTCTTTCAACTCCCAAAGTCTATTTATGATTACCGTAATGATAGAGGGATTGATTATATAACATATCAGGAGATAACAGATTGCTGTGACGACCCTGCCTTTACGCAAGTAACATTTGGCAGGACAACATCCAGGGATTCGTCAAGATTGTACCTCGACCCCTATGAAGAGCCTTCTGCAAAGAATCCTTATTTTTATCGTGTAGGGAACAAAATCTTCCTTTTGGGGTTAGAGTGCGTAGATGTTCCAAACGGCTTGGAAATGGGCTTATTTACAACCCTAGACCCAAACATTGATGGCTGTGACTTGGATGATGAATTAGATTTAAGCGAAGAACTTCTTACGGTATTAAAATATGAAGTGTTAAATTTGGGAAAATTTGCATTAATAATACCTAACGAGAGAATAAATGAAGGTGCAGACCAAACAACACAATCATTGCAACAAGAACAAATTGATATACCAGTAATAAGGCAGCCTGGAGGCGTGTCTGAAGAACAACAAAACCAATAACCATGGCAGGAAAAACAAATTCTACGGTAAGAGAACTGATTAATACGTCCAAAGACAATAGAGGCGGAAGAACAAAAAAGGTATCTAGGGAGATTGAGATAGAAAAAGGGGGTAAGAAAAAATCTATTACCTTCAGAGGAACAGAAAGAACTTCAAAGGGTGGCAGAAAGACCGTAACAAAGTTATCTGCGCCAGGAGTGGGAACTATCAAGACGAAAAAGAAAACATTAAAGGGTGGCAGGGGAACAACTGTTAAAACAAAAAAGAGAGCCGTAAAAGCATTATAAATGGATACTTCAGATAAAGTAAGCGTAAATCTACTGCTTGCAGACATCTTGTCTTTTGTAAATGATGAATCCACTCGTGAGCATGGGTTCAATAAGGGGTATTATATCTCAGGCATACAGAAGGCGGTTGAGGAGCTTGCATATGATAATTTCTTTGATGTTCAAACTACAGACATTCTATTAAAGGAGGAGAACAAAAAGAACCTTGCAGTGATGATGCCTACAAACTGTTTTAATATCAGGGAGATGTATCTATTTAACTGCACTTGTAAGGATACTGATATAAACGAAACATCTGCTCACGGTTGTTGCAGCCCATCTAACAGCGTCATTGTCCACTGGAAGAGACTGTATAATAACGCAGGCAAAGGAGCAGGACATACTGCAAAGAGAGTTGAAAGAGGTAGAGATACAAGAGACCCGTTTTTTAATTCTGACGGTGATGTAAGCACTTTATCAAGCGTTCCAAATAACTTGCATTACGGGAATGTCCAAAACGGAATGATAATGTTGTCTATAAATGCCAGAGGATTTTCTCATTTAAGATTAGTTTACAATGGTGTTGGAGGTAATATAGGAGACGAGCCAGTAATACCAAGGTTTTTAAGAACAGCAGTTGTTGATTACGTTGTGGAGAGAACATTAAGAACCCTTACTGCAAGAGACCCAGGAAGATGGAGGTTATTGTGGGGTGACACCTTTGCAAGGCTTACAGACGAGAAGAAAGGTAGTTGGATTACTGCAGAGAGAAGGATAAAGGCTATGGATACGTGGAAGCGAGATGAGATGAGGGAGTACACTGGAAGAATGAATTATTAATATGGAGACAACATTTATATATGGACTGAAAGACCCTAGAACCGACATAATCAGGTATGTGGGGAAGACAGACGATACTGATAAAAGAATAATATCTCATATTGCTAATAGGGAATATAGAGATACTTATAAGGATAGATGGATACAAACTCTGATTAGAGATGGGGTAAGCCCTGATATTGAAATTATAGACGAGGTTTCAAAAGATAATTGGGAGTTCTGGGAAAAACATTACATCAAATTATTTAAGTCTCTTGGCGCAAAGCTTGTTAATACGGCAGATGGAGGAAAGGGCGGAGTTTCAGCAGAGGTAGCCGAAAAAATAAGCAAGGCAAGAATGGGGCGATTTTATGGCAAGAATAACCATAGGGCGAAGTTCGTATTTCAATATGGGATGAATGGATTTTTCATGCGAAAATGGGATAGTATGAATATGGCTGCAAAAGAACTTGGAATTGATAGAGGAGGGATAACAAAATGTTGCAGTGATAAATACTATGAGAATAGTTGTGGTGGATATATGTGGTCTCACAGGATGGCGGGAAAACTTAAATATAAAAACAGAAAAGAGAAGCCTGTATTGCAGGCTGATAGAAAAGGAGAGGTTGTGATGGAGTGGTCATCATGCAAAGAGGCTGTAGTAGGCATGAATATTTCAAGCAAATATTTGAACTCTATTTGCAGAAAAGGTAAAGCCTATAGGGGCTTTTATTGGAAATATAAAAATGAAAGCTAATGTGTCCAATTCAACAGCATCACAATTGGGATGTAAAGAGAAACAATGTAGGGGCAGACACCTCTACAGACAAGGAGATACTAGGTTCTGTATCAGAGGGGAATTATGTTAACGCAAGAAACATGCGCCCCAATCAAGACGATGGGGATGCGGGTTCTTCAGACAAAATATTCGGAGAAGATTTAATACACCCAAACGAAGCTCCATTTTGTATTCTTGGCAATTCAGACCCTCTACCAGGAGATTATGTATGTACTGGCTCTACTGAGATTAACGACCATATAGTAGAGTTCTGGGCTGACGAAGCCGAGATAGAAGACTCTATAATCAGGATAGACGGAGATGTTGTCTTGAAGAGTCCAGACTTTCCAATTACCGTTGCAAAGCCATTACAGATTGCAAAGAATGAATCCTGCTTAGGAGGAGAGGTTTATATCACAGACTACCAAACAACCCCTATGTTCTTTAATATAGGAGATTTGATTGATAGTAAATGTACATTTAAGTTCTTTGGAGGATTTGATTTATCAAATAGTCAGATAATATTACAGATTCCTGCAGACCATCCGAGGTTTATTGAGTTATTAGCAGCAAGCGAGGTTGGGGATAATACTATTTTAGGAGGAAGGGTTGAGTTTGGAGGTGGAGGAGGGGTGCAGAATGTAGGTTCGTATCAGTACAGAATCAGATATGTTTCTGAAGACGGGGAGAGAACCAGGA
>SDBT01014820.1_pt1 | contig 12408 bp, 27 predicted proteins | sample 2277101 | NCBI WGS metagenome assembly SDBT01 (sample SAMN10404973, study PRJNA504765) | marine sediment metagenome | isolation source: marine sediment core GS10_PC15, 103 cmbsf | place: Arctic Ocean: Southern Knipovich Ridge | collected 2010
TATTTCCTTGACCCGCTCCTCGGTCATAGCTACATCGAGAAACTTCTTCACTTCCTTGAACTTGGGCACATCCTTCGGAAGCGGGTTGCATATAAGGCATCGCCAGCATTTTGAATCCTCAAGATACGTCAACGGACGCTTGCAGAGTTGTGTTTTACATATTGGTGCATTTGTTACTGTTTCTGTTTCAGGCATAATTTATCTCCTTTTTTTGTTTTCAAGATGGCCGCGTACATGACCACACTTGGGACATACCATAGCGACCACATCCTTGTTCTGCTGATGCAGTTTATACTCTGGCGGTTCTTCGCCCCTACTCTTGCACCTTAAACACTTCATTACTTCTTCCTTTTTTTAGTAGGTTTCTTGTGTCCACGTTTACTTTTGTACGGTTTTGTTCCTTTATGCGGTGGCATTATTTCTTCTTCTTTCCTTTCTTCTTGCCTTCTGCAGCCCATCTTTTGGCCATAGCAGGCTTATTGGCAAACATCCATTTTCGCTGTTTTGCTGACTTAAATGGGGACATATTATTGTCCCGTTACTGCTTTTGTTTTCATATCAATCCAACGTTCAGCATTCCATTTTGCTAATACTTTCATAGCCTTCCTTATAATATGTTCCTTTGTTAGTTTCTTGGCCATATCATCTCCAGTTATTGACAGAATGGGTTGGTCTGTTTGCTCTTGTCTGGCTACGCTGTCGGGGAGATGTTCGAGAGGCTGCCAGTAAGAAGTAAAGCGTGCTATGGAAGAAATGGTCTTCTCCCAGCTTTATCCATCGGGGCTTCTTAACTCCGGTGTCGGGATTTGTAATTACGGTCTTGGCGGTACGAGTCATCTCACGGGCAAACTCGTTAACTTGTATTGAAGGCCGAGGAATCCTTATCCTGTTTTCAATAAAAGTCGTATGCACTTTATCGCACCACTCGTTGCGGTTGCATTTTACAATATGTTCCTTGCTATTGAATTTGGGCTTGCCAGGCATCTGCTCGGAATACTGGCATAAATAAATCGTATAAGGCTCAGTCTTTTGGAAGTCAAGGACGCCGAAATCGTGCGGGCCGGAATCTATTATACAACTGTGAACATTCATTTTTAATGCAAGGTCGTGCAATTCCCGCAAATCATTCAAGCACGAAACGTGCAAAATATCGTAAGCCTCTCTTGCGGTTCTTATTCCTATCACAACGTGGATTTTTTTGCCAATATCCACGCCCATAGCAGTCTCGCCGGTGGATACCATCTGGTTCTGGCTGGTTGTACATCTTGACAGGATAGTAGTTTCGTCTAACTGGTTTTCAGCCTCGGTAGTGGCTATGCCCAGACGGCTGCGCATAAACTCCGACATCTGAGCGCCTTCGACATTATTAAATTCGTACATATAATCGTCGAGGTTAGCTAATGGCGAAAGCAGACCACTAACCCAAAAACCTGCCTCTCTCCGGTCGGGGTATTCGGTCTGCCAAGAACCGTCTTTTATAAATATTTCGTTGCTACAATGCATACACGACCTAATCCACCTTTCGTCTTTTCGGATAATACAGTCGGGAAAGGTCTCGGCAAGGCAGGTATATTTGCCGCAGTTGGAACATTTTATCTGCCACTTGCGCATATCAGAATTTTCGTAGAGAAGGTCAATTCCATAACCAGGGAAGGTCGGCGAGCCGAAATTACTCTGACGGCCGAATTTCGACCTAAACAGCCTTTGCTTGGACATATAAACCATATCCATATCCATCAGGTCGATTTCGTCCCTTTTAATATCATCGCAGGGGATAGACCTCAAATTGTCCGTATCCTTAGTACCGGAACCGCCCACCTTTTTAGGCTGCGCCCCGACCATTACAATCGAACGACCATTTATCTCACGACACATCGTGGTATTGGTATCGCCCTTGTTCATTATCCACGGGTTGTACTGAAAGATAGGGTCAAAAGAAACCTGAGACAATCTTTCCACGGCAGTTACGGTCGGCATCATATACATAATATTCTGGTCGTATCTGCGATACTTGCAAGCGTGAATCGAGTCGATAAAAAACGCTGTCGTAAGGCACATCTGCGAACCCTTCTTGCAGTTGGTTATTTTCTTGGGGCAGGCAATTATGTCGATAAGATAAGGAACATCCTTTAAGGAAAATCTAATCCCATCCCTTAAATACAAGCGCTTGGTATGTGCCCAGATTAAAGGGTCAGAAGCCATCAATTCTTCTTCAAGCCGTGCCTCGGGAATGTCGGGTTCTATTGCAGTTTGTATTATTTTTTTCTCTCCTATATCCCGTTGTTTGTTCTTCCTAAAACATCTTTATTAAGAAGCAATCTGATGTTTCTTGTCTTGTCCAAATCCGTGATATAAATTCTTTCTATCTTCAATCCCCAACCCGTCGCTGCTTCCTTAATCCCCTTCAATATCTCTGCCTTCAACACACCAACATCCCCACACTCTTCTAGCCTCCTACCATGAACGAAATCAAAAATTATGCCTAGAGCTAGTGTCTCAAGAGACTTGTCCATGTCTTGAACATCAAGAATTGCTTTCCTAACATCCCTAATGCTATATTGAATTGCACCACTAACTACCGTACTTTCATTATCCTTCGTCCTTATAGATTGCGCACGCAGGTCGATTACCTGCGTGACTACATTCATATAAATAAGTCGTTGAACAAGAGGCCAGTATATCCAGCAACCCGCTCCAATCTTTCTGACTCTCTTCCCAAATGTTAACCGAACCCCTGACTCATGTGGGCCTAATATACAAATCCTTGGAAAGACAGAAAGAAGTCGATTTACTAAGTCTCGTAGCCATTCCATTTGGTTACTTGGGAAAGGGGGTATTAGTTTTGCTTATAATAAACGCTGACGGGCAGGATTCTAACCTACTTGGCCGATTTTGTTGCCACCGCTTTCAAGAGGTCGCTATGGCAGGCACGCAACTGCCTCTAACCCGCCGGACAACCAAGTCACTTTGCAGTTGAAATGTCGGCTCGTTTGGCTTAAGTCCAATAGGCGCCCTTTCGCCCTCTGCATTGGGTTCCCCTGCGATTTTCACGCAAGTCCAAGCGTTTCACACACGCCGCCGCCAGTGTTAGTTCAATGTAGTATATATACTTCTTAAAGTCTTATAAAACGCTGACGGGCAGGACTGGATACCTGCTATGGCCTTATTCAAAGCCGTCCGGCCATCCGAGCCACAGTCGGCCTGCAGCAGCCGCAATGCTAAGGACGGTTTAATCCACATTGCCGTATACCGTGCGTGTCTCACCACGCCGCCGCCAGCGTTAGTTCAATGGACAGAACACGCGTCTACTATAAATTCTTCAAAAAGCACTTCATTTTTTTGGGCATAATTGACGTAAGTAGGGTGTATATACAGGACTTACGTTTCTCATTTTTTACTTCAAAAATTCGTTCAAACTTGAGGTTAAAATCTGTGACCTCAAGGTCATAAATCCTTTGTTAAAGAGGGGTTAGAGCTTGTTGGGCTATTTTTTTCATTCGGTTACAAACATAAAATTCCGCATCGCCCTCTTCTTTTTTATCGCACGCCCAAACCTCAAATGCTGCTATTTCTTTTAATACCTCTCTCAATCTGTCGTTTTTTAAAGCAAGCCGTTTGCGTGCTTTTTGTGCATCTACCCACAAGTCTTTTGCTGCCTTTAATTCTTCAGCGTGAGTCATTCAGCCATTCCTTAAAGAGGGTTCTTATTATTTACCATTTTTAGAAAAGAAATTTTATTCCAAGATAAATCAACCCTGCCAAAATCAAACCCACAACAACGCCAAAAAAATAAATCCGACAAGTAACTCTCATCATAAATCGCTTGCCTGTATAATTGTCAAAAACAGGCAGTCGCTTTTCCCCCGATATATGCTTTTCGGTTTCTTCAAAGGCTTCTAAGGTTTTTTCGTTGGGTATTTCAGCCATTTGAGGGGTTAGGGTTTTTTCTTTTCTTCGTATTTAGTTTGAGAGACCCGACTCTTTCTCCTGTATTGCCTATCTTAACTTGGCCGCTTTTTTAATTGAGAAGGCTTACGAATCATCGGCCCCGTTACGCTTTCTGTAACCACAAGAGGTGGATTCAAAAGCCTCTGTTGGTCTTCGAGAGCCTTCATTACAATATAAACCTCACGCTGACCAAGAGAAATGGTCGGTTCACGCTCACTGTGCTCAAACCTCTGGTCTACAAAAGCCCTGCAGTCATTATATACGTGCTTTTGCCAATTGTCCATTTTACTTACCTATCTTAACATTAAGTCAGGAGCTAATATTTCAGGGATTGACAGGTACTCGCTGCTCTCACCCTACCCCTTGCCCCGATGCCCCATGCCCTAAATAAGCAATCTATCTAACAACCTACCTTTGTTAAGTGTTTATCTAACAAGAAGGCCACAAGCAGTTTCTACTGGATTAGTCCAGTATCGGCTTAAGGCTCAAGGTATTTACATAAGCCCTATATATTCAGCTGGAGAGCAGCTCAGCCGTTGTGTATCCAGTCTCGGCCTGACACGGGGTCCGTTAGGCTCCGCCCTGCTTATGTCAGTTTCTATTGCTGCTGCCATTGCTCACCATTGATTCTAAGCCCGTTCTCTACTCTATCCTGAAGCCAGCCTTATCTTTAGAACACGCGCTGCCTCGGCGTATGCCCTGTCCTCGGCCTCGCTGCGCTTTGGCAAAGCCTCGCCCTTGTGCTGGATTGTCTGCTTGTGCAGGCCTGTTATGTCGTTTAACTCCCGTAATATGGCCGTTTGGGCCTGTATGGCCTGGATATTGCCCTGCTTGGCCTGTGGTTCAAGGTAGGCCAAGCGTTTGCGCAGCTCTGAAGCTGCTACATCATAATTATAATCAATCTCAGCCTGCTTTTCAGCCTTTTTTACCTCTACAGCCTGCTTTATGCTATCATTTGCTGTCAGCCTTGCGCCTAAAGCATTATGACCTGCCTTACAATCTGGATAAGCTACTTTATAGGCTTTAGCAGCATTATAACCATTGCTACAATACTCTTGAATAAAGGCCTGTTGTTTGTTTGTCAGCTCTTTCGGCATATCTTCTCAATGTCTTTCAGCGATTCTTCGATACTATCCATTTGCCAGCCTGCGGCTTGTCTTTTCTGTTGGCTGTCCAGCTCTTTGATTAAGTACCCATCCAGGATAAGTAATTGTTTGCGCAAGTCCTGAATCTGGCTTTTAACTCCATCCGGCATTTAGTAACTCCAGCCACACTGATGACAATACGCCCAGCTACATCCCACGTCATTATCGAAGCCGGTCTCGAAGCGACCTCTTTGTTCCTTTACGCTGCACACTGGACATCTGCCATCTAACTTAGCTTGTACGAACATTGCAGGCTTTCCCCAACTAATCTTAGTGGTTTGATGTTTTAGGGACTGTTCTAAATCCCCTAATTTATCCGTTGCACCGAATATCCGGCCTCGGTGCGAATAATCACTTATTTCACTAATTACCATAGCATCCCTGCTTTCCCCTGTATTGTAACATACCAAAAACCATTTGTCAAGTCTTTTCTGAATTTTTTTTATATTTTGTTAAATATCTAACAAATCCCTCTTTTTAACCCCTTGCACTTGTTATTTGCTTAATTGCACTAAATCCCCATTTTTGGCTTGTTATTACATTCTGGAACATTCTACTCTACAACGCACTCTAAAAAACTTTAGTCAATCTTTGTTATTGGCTTTGTATCGGTGATATTTATTTTATTTTTCTCTTTACAAGCTGAGCTGATTAGTCGATAATACTGTTATGGACACCGGACAATACAAACTAACCAATAGACAAGCCCCGAAAGCTCAACTCCCGTCCGGTGTTCAGTTAGTAAGGGTTTGTCTTTTATAGAGGATAGGAAAATGATTGTTTTACTGATTAGTTTTTTGGGCGAATGGGCTGTTTTTTGCAAATATGAAACAACACGAGAGGCCCAAGATGGCTTGTCCTATTGGCAAGAAAGAATAAGTTGGTCACTGAAATTAGGAGCGATAACAGGAAGATGTGGAAATCAATTATTGATTGGTTAGCAATTTTGGGCTTTATAATAATATGGCTAATATGGGCGCCTTTGGCAATTATAGCCAAATTACTATTAAGCCTGCTTAATAATTTAGACAAAAGAATAGAAACTTTTTTATAACCTAAACCCTTAACCTTGTCGTTTAATAGAGGTGTGAAAATGGATAAGAAGCTAAATGAGTCAGTTTGTGGCTTGCTTAATGATTTAGCAACAGAGCATTTCCACTGCAAGCACCCAAAGGACAGGCGGCGTATTGAACCAACAAGCAAGCACAGTATGTATATCGAAAGAGTCCGCTGTTTGGATTGTGGCAAAATAATCGAGTACTGGTAAACCCTTAACCTTGTCTTATATGAGGTGTGAAAATGGACAAAGAAATGAAAACAAGGGTTTATGATTATCTGGATGACCTACGAGAAAGCGGAGAAACTAATATGTTTGGTGCAAGGCCGTATTTAATAAGAGAATTTGGGTTCGATAAAAACGAGGCAGCAGAATGGTTGGCTTCTTGGATGAAGGATTTTTAAAAAGCAATAGACAAAAGAATAGCCTAAACCCTTAACCTTTTATGAAAGGAGTAATGAATTATGAAGACTTATAGCGTAGCAATTAAAAACAAAACAGGCACTTGGATAACTAACATTGGCAAGTTTTTCAGTTTGGACGAGATAAACTGGGACGATGTTCTTGCTTTTTGTAAAGCTCGTGGCGATTTGGCTTTTGGCTATTATTATGGCCACAGGTCAAACGAATTGACCTCGGCACATTGCCGAACCATTTCAGCTGAAATGCTCTAACAGCCCGCCCTCCGCCCAGGTTCAAAGCTGGTCGGGGCCGTAGGTTGTTAAAATAAATAGAGTTAAAGCAGAAAGAGAGGTTTATTATGGAAACATTACAAATTACACGACAGCAAATAAGTTATACAACAGAAACGGTGCCGGAAACATTGGAAGGATTCAAAGATTGGCAGTTTAGTTCTGGTTGCACAATCGGCCAAGACTTCAAGCGGTTTAGCCGACTCTTTAGAAATTGGCTCAAAAAACAGCTAAAAAGCAAAGGTTTACAAATTGTCAATTTCACTACCGGCCATTACTTTGTTAGTGGCTTTGTAACAAATGGCCAACAATATGTATATTTCTCTGTTTCGGATGTTCGGTACTTCCCTGAGGGCTGGCTTGACGATATTTTGGTTAGAACAGCCAAAAACGAAAAAGACTATACGGGCGGCTCAAACAATTCCTGTTCCTTGGAAAATCTGCCCAAAACTATTTGCAACTTATTATAACTTTAGCGCTTTAACTCTATTGCCAATTTGCCAGCTCCGGCACTTAATCAAAAGCTGGCAGGAATTATATTTGATAAGTGAATAACCGGCGGCGGCGTGGTAGCGCTGGGTTGTGTGCCGAAAGCGGTTCCAAACGAGTTGGTGTCCAAACTACCCTGCTTAAGCAGCGAAACATCAGCACAAGTGGAGCGGAATATAGGGGCAGAGTGGGGAATCCTGCCCGCCGGTTTGGAATTATAAATAGAAGTAAGATAATGATAATAAAAGAATCAGACGTTTTGGAGCGTATCGGAATGTGTATAGACGATTTTGACTTGGATGAGTTGGCGGCATTACACAATCGCATCAGTAAGTTCGAGCCCATTAACGACGATGATATTGCTCAAGAAGAGGGCTGGCACTTGATACCCAAAAAGGGGGCAGTTTAGTATAAGTCCCGTTGAGTTCGAGCGTTAGGCGCAAAGCAGTGAAGCCAAAAAATGTTGACTATTTTAACAATGTGCGTTTTTAAGCTAATAATGAAATGAGGTGAGATTATGAGTGAAATAGTAAAAGAAATGTGTTCTTGCGGAAATCCACAAAGCCATCCCATCCCACACGAACACGATCAAACAGAAAGAGAAACGGCTATAATAAAACACTTTCGGAACAGCCACAAGGCATTGATGGAGACATTAGAAAGAATTGTAATTCACAGCGATGACCCTGATATGGCAGAAATAGCCAAAGCCACCCTTGCAAAGGCAAAGGAGTAAGGAAAAATGGAATATGTAAACGGCATTTGTTCTTTATGTGACAAAACCACTAAAGTCCGTTATTTGCCCATTTATGCCTTTGGGAGCGAAGGTATATATGCCTGCGAAAGATGTTCAAGAATGATAGCGGATATAGTTCGTGCCCTTGCTTCTACGATAAAGTCTCGTATATGTTGGGCAAAGTATAAGGAAAAGGCCATAGAAAAATAATTTTATTTTGTTCTTGACTTTGCCGAAATAGGCTCTATGCTTTAATATAGGATGATTATGCTGAGTAAAAGACAAAACAAACGACCCGTCGAGACCAAGGAATGGGTCAAATCCTCTACTCAGCATAATGTCGGCGGGTCTGCAATCTTAACATAAGGAGAAAATTATGAACTGGTTATCAACAGAAGAAATCAAAAGGCGGGCTAAAATCAGCCCAGAAGAAGCATTGAATGTTAGCGTTGAGCATTGGGAACAGATATGCGAAGCTATTAAGATGGGGGAAAACATTGCGACACGCTACTCCGGCGAGGAGTGTGGTCTTTGTCAAAGATACCATACGGCCTTTAGTGGCAAGGGTTGTCAAGAATGTTTCCTTTCCGACAAAGAACACGCTTGGCCGTGTTGCTGTGAATGGAAAGATTTTCACGAGAGCCATACATCTAACAACGCCCAGGCTATGCTCAACCGCCTGTATATGGAGCGGGGCAAGATATATGGCAGAGCAGCTTTGCCATATAAGAAAGAGTGCAAGAAAGAGGAGGTCGAGCTACGGCACGGAGATTATGGAGACGAAGGGCACGATAGTTGGATTAAAATATACGATAAGATATGGTGGCTCAAAGGACAGAAAGCCTTTTCTTGTTTGGTCGACAAGGCCTTTAAGAACAGGACAGGCAATATCCTTGACGACCTCAAGCGTAATGCAGAGGATTTGAGGGAGTTTAAGATGGACGTTCTTTCCCAAATCTCTTCCATATATATTTCAAGCACCAAGCGTATAAATCTTGAAATCATAAATGGCTGCAAAACGCTTTATATGAGCCTCGAAGATGCCACTAAAATCGCCCACGCAATTCTGCAAGAAGTAGCAACTGCCAAGCGAGATAGCTCTTATAAAAAGTAAATAAGTCATCACCCAACGGGGCAGGCATCTCCTCCTCTTCTCCCAAACAAAAAAGCCTGCCCCTGATTTTGAAAACTATCGTATAGGAAAGGATAAGAAAATGGCAAAACAAAAAACAAAGCCAATTAGATGGATAACGGCAAAACAAGCAAAAAAGGCTGCCACAGGGTTAAAGCCTGCTCTCGAAATGTCTTGGCGACATTGGGCGCAGATAGCAAAGGCAACAAAAAAACAACTTGAGCGTGCCATTGCCACCAAGAAACTTGACATACGAAGTAGACATTGTGCCCTGTGCCATTTCTATCAAGGCGATAATGTGGGCGAATTGCTTCCTGAAAACTGTCAAAAATGCGTTCTAAGCAATCATCACTCAAGTAAGCAAGAATGTTGCAAGGAATGGTTTGCCTGTGCTGACTGTTGCAAGGAACAGTGGTATAACAATGCCGTTGCCGCTATTAATTACAAACAATTCCATTCAACGGCAAGCAAAATGCGAGACAAGCTGGCAAGAATACTAAAAGCAATAGAAAGCTAATCTGGGCGGCGGTTAAAATGAAAAAGAATGAACCGGAAAAATACGCTGTGAAATCTGTAAAGGGTGCGTAACCCAAGTCGCCACCCTCGGAATAATATGAAGAATATACTCATAACAACCTTAATCGGCCTTCTGCTGGTAGCCATAATCGGGCTTGCCACGCATAACTTTGGCCTTGTCCTGCGGCTCAACAACCAGACAGAGACTATTGAAGGCAATATCTACTGGCGGCAGTTGCATTACAGAGATTGTCTTTGTGTCCGCAAAACCCACATCGTAGCGGACTTGCAGCAATATCTAAACAATACAGGCATAGCCCGCTACGGTGCGGGGGAGGTTGATAACATTATAGGCAAAAATACCAAAAAAGCAATAAATAACTTTATGTTCGATTCAATGGCAGGACAATATTACACGATAAGGAATCCGCCCAAATGATGGCTTTAACCGACCAAGAGGCTGAAAACTTGATTGAGCAAAAGAAAAAGGCAGAAATAAAGCGGCTTAAACGACTCGATGGTACAGAACTTATGTTTGTATACCTCCTCTGGACAGGGGCAGAAAAAGTAATGGCCGAACTGTCTCAATCACAGCTATTGGCAACCGTAATGGTGGGTTCGGTAATAACAATACTTACGCTCGATGGAGTGCCTACCAAGTTTATCAAGAATGAAAATGGACAATGGATAGAGGTAAATTATGAAAATTAAAATATCTACAGGTTTTTCAGGCGTAATTGCTACGGGTTCTTATCAAAATGCACGGCCAAGCTATGGAGCAGAAGTAGAGTTTGAAGTAGATGGCGATGTTCTAAATACTGCTATTGTAGACGATTACCAAAAACAACTTCAGGAAATTTGCTATCGAAACTTCAGGCAAGATGAGCAGACCCAGACCATTGAGAGAATTCAGAAAGAGCGCAAGGATTTTAGAATATATCAGGGTGGTTTTCCATCGGTAACTTCCATTCTCAACTGGGATGCCGATTTTTGGGTAACTGCCATAGAACTCCAACAGTATGCTTCACAAGGCCAGCTTATCCACGCCCAAGTTGCAGAATACATCAAAACAGGAGAATGGAAGCCTGTCGAGAAGATAGATGGCACTTGGTCAGATTTGGTTATCGTCAAAAAGGGCGAACTTCAACTGCCTATTAGCGGTTGGAGCTTCCCCGATTTCCTAAAAAAGTACCGAGTTGACAAAATGGAATGTGGCGAACCTATCACGAGTAGTGAATACAAATTCGGTGGCACGTCGGATATAAGAGTTTGTTTCTACGAAGGCAAAAAGACCCTTGCTGATGTCAAGCGGACTGCAAATAAGCTCAAAGATTTCAAACAGATTGCCGCCTATATAATTGCCGAAGAGGAAAATGGCGAAAGCCCCTACGGGCAAATGATGGTAATTGTGCTTAATGACAAGACCCAACAGGGCTTTTCCAAGCCGATTATCTCAACGGAAATCAGCCAATACAAAAAGATGTTCCTCGTTGATAGGAATAATTTTAAGAAGCGGTATGGAATATGAAAAACGGCTGTCCTGAATGCGAAAAGTTAGAGGATATGGACAAGCCGTGTGACAAGTGCCAACTTGGTTACTTGGAGTGGACAGCAGAAGCAGCTATACGCGATTATGTTAATAAAGTACAGGAAATATTAAAGGAGAAAGATAATGGGATTCAATGTGAATGACCTAAAAAAATCAAAGTATATAACCCAAAAGGATGTTGACCCGCCAATAGAGCTAACAATCGTTGGCTCTAAAGAAGCTAATATGGCGCTGGATGGCGCAGACCCCGACTACCAATGGACTCTATTGTTCAAAGAGATTGATAAGCCATTTGTGGTAAATTCAACAAATGGCCAGTTAATCCAAGCAATAACCGGTCTCGAAAATTCTGATGGTTGGGTTGGAAAGAAAATCGTTCTTTATGTTGACCGCACTGTCAGTTTTCGTGGGAAGATTACAGGCGGTGTCCGCTGCCGTGCCCCAGAGGGACGAAACATCCCCGAACCAGACAAGAGTATTACTAATCCTGATTATGTCGGGGACAACCCACCACCGCCGCCGGATGACGATATACCTTATTAGGATAGACTGATGGAATTTCACTACCGAAAAGAAAATGGCAGATTAGCCCTGTCCGAGACCCAGACCGAACTGTTCTGGAAATATGTCAATTCGCTCAAGGATGGGGCTATGGTCAGGGGCACTTACAAGCGAGAAGGCAATGTCAAAACCCACAAGCAGTGCAAGACCCAGTTCGGCCTTGTGGTTGAAATGGTCAGGCAGAGGCTTATCGAAATGGGCGTTGATGTCTGCGGAATAGCACCGAACAAGGATATGGTCTATGACATTCTGAAAAAAGCCTGTTTCGGAATCGGGGATTTTGGCGAAACTTTGGGCTTGTCTGAAATGACAACAGAACAGGCAAGTAGAGCCTTTGAAAACTGCCGGACGTGGGCTGCAACCCAGCTAAGTCTTAATATCCCAGACCCAGATGTGAATTGGCGAGAGAAGAAACAGGACGAGACATAAGGAGAGAAGATGTTAATAGAAAGAGATTTCACAAGCGGCAAAGTAACATTGTCTTTTGAAAAGGGCAACCGAATACCATTAACAAAAGAAGAGACTCGTGAGTTTGACAAGCGAATGAGAGAAATTCGAGAGCAAGCCCTCCAAGAGACATAGG
>SDBT01014821.1_pt1 | contig 12408 bp, 11 predicted proteins | sample 2277101 | NCBI WGS metagenome assembly SDBT01 (sample SAMN10404973, study PRJNA504765) | marine sediment metagenome | isolation source: marine sediment core GS10_PC15, 103 cmbsf | place: Arctic Ocean: Southern Knipovich Ridge | collected 2010
TTTCCGACGTACTTACCTTTTATTAAGCCTGAAGTTGTTCTTTACGTTTCTTCCTAAGTGCTATGAAGTACGCGATATTACCCAAAATAACGATAAATACGATAAACATATGAATAATCGTCTGGGCATCCATCCCGCTCACTGCCTTATCGGGTCTTTCAATTAGTATTTCGTATTCGGCAGCGCCTTTCAAGCCACCCAATAATCCCGACATCTGGCCGGTTTGTAGAAATGGGTAATAATCGGCGGCCATTACCGCGGTAACTCCACATACGAGAGTAGCGCCATATCTTTCGTAGGCATAAGCAACCCATACTTCGGGGAAAGTTGAACCCGACAAAGTTACAACAGCGCCGAAATCGTTATAGTTCTTTATATCCTTCATCATCGGGTATTCGTCAATGGGAACACCGTTATAGTCCGTCGGGAAAGTAAGTCTGATATCCTCGCCGATGCTTAAAATAACCGCGCTACCACCTACTTTGAACCCTAGAATAACGAAATCTTCCCCTTCGACAGCTCCCTTTTCTTCAGCGACGGTACGGGTTACGTCAAGCATTAAACCCGGACCACCAGGATGCAAACACATAACGACTACGGGTACCTCGTTATCGAAGGATTGACGCAGAATAGCCGTAGCCATCGGGCTAAGTTCCGGCTGCGTCGAAGGGTCATAGTCAAAAGATAGTAACAGCGCTTCCTTATTCGGATCTATCGCTTCAATTGTGTTATACGCGTTTTCGACCGGCGGCGAAACCTTTATTGGCAAATTCAACGGGAATAAAAAAGGTAATAACGTCGCTATTAGAACCAATAAGAATATCCATCGGCGATCAACGCTAAGGAATTTATCTAATATGTTCAAGGTGTAAACCTCCTGCTATCTTGCCGGTTTATTACTCGCCGCCTAACCAGGTACGTTCTATCCCCAGAATTATCTTCAAAGCCATTGACATCGCGCCCAACCCAACGCCAATCAATATTCCCCGTTTCGCGGCCATATTGGGATAATCGAGTATCCACTCCGCAAATGACGCCAATCTATCGAAAGGATAAACTAATATCTGTACGAACGATGACGTATCGGCGGAACCAAACATCCCCTCAATTATACTAATTACTATACTCGCAAAAGGTACACGGCCCAGCATAACGACGATAGCCGCAGCGAGTAGGAGTGATGCTTCTAAAGTCCTGGCTCGGAAAGTACGGAAACTGGCCGAAGCGATAAAGAAAGCCAGTAGGCTGAACATCGTGGCCTGCATCGGAATCTGTATATAGTTATACAGCCACATAAATGCACTGCCCTGGTCTATACCACGTGCGATAAAAGTCTGAAACCATACGTTATTATACACCGCGGTAAAAGAACTACCCTCTACGGGGACATAACCCTGGCCGAAAGCATATACGCCGATTATCCCCAGGCCACCGGTAACAATAGACATTGCCAGGCCAAATAAAGCTACAATACTAAATAACCAATCCCGCCTTTTAAAACGTATCTTACCGGTGTGAAGTCTTATCAACGAACCAATACCCAAAAGGGTAGCGAAAGTAAGGACAATAACCAACCACTGCAGCGCATTCTGGTATAGTTCTAACGACCATTGGTGCGGCACGAAAAACTGTACCACCATTATCAGGCCTAAAACGAAACAGATTATCAACGGTATTTCTCGCCTCATTTGTTACCTCCGGTAAGTAAGGCGTTATCCTCTATATCGTAACTATCCGGTTGGGCCTTTAAAAAGATCCGCCACCTGCATTACGTCAAAACCGACTAAACCATATAACGAAATCACAATTACGCCAACGATTAGAATAATTATTATGATCCCTTTGGCCCAATCCTGCCCTTTAAGGCTACCGAGCAATAGGGCGTCCCGCGAAAGATAGGCGGAAGCGGCATACAGTTCTTCGCCCATTAGGGTATAGTCGCAAGCGGTGATGAAGAAAGGAAGCTGGGTTACCCGGTCGGTCCCCGCTATCTGGATAGCCCCGGTCTCGGCGCCGGTCTCGGCGAGTATCAGCGATTCGGCGAAAAAAGCACCCATATAGAAGTTAGTGGCCGGCTTTTCGCGGAGCATTATACCGTCCACGGCCGCTACGTACCCGAACTGTGATTGGGTAACAAAGAAAACCATATTCTCGTCGTAAGCGTCGGGACGTCCCGCTTCGGTATAAGCGGCTTGAACCATCTCCCGTTCCACCATCATAACAATAGGGTCGTAACAGGGTACGATGAGTGGTGTTTCGTACTCGGCGGTTTTCTTGGCGACTTGCGCAAGAATGGTCATCGCGGCAATAGTCGCGATATCGCTGGCATCACCCAGGCCCGAAACAAACAATATAGGTTTTCCCATCTCGGTAGCACGGCCTATCGCCTCTTCTACCGCTTCCAAACCGGCTATTTTTCGTATGTATAAATCGCCGCCCCTTTTCGCCGTGAAAATGAAGAAATATACCAGGGAGCAGAATATTATTAAACCTATAAGCACGTTGGTCTTTTTAGTATGGAACAACTGGCCTATGCCTTTGGCGCTGCTTTCGCCTAAAACAACCGCCGTACCGTCGCTCAGGTTGGCCGTAATTATATAATTATATACGGTACCGGTTTCGATAGCTTCATCCAAGAACATTAACTCACCGGGTCCGGCTTGCTCCAACTCCTCTTTGGTTCCGTCGGGGGCGGTGCGCGTAATGGAATAGCCGGTAACTTTCCCGTCCGCTTCGCCCGGGTGCGGCGCCCACTGTACGTTAATCGCCCGCCCTGCGTCGTTGGGCGCGTCCTCGGCGACAACGCCGACGATAGGCTCCTCTTCTTCGCCGCAGCCGGCCAAAGTAACCGCTCCAATTGCCAGAACCGCAAATAATGCTAAATACGACCAGCGCATATTTTCTCCTCGAAATTACCATTCAACAATACTATTAGCAAACTTATACCAGAACTCCTGAGCTAATGCAATAAAATAATAGGGGCGAAAACGCCCCATTTCAAATGGTATTTTTAGTCGCTCTCGATTATCTCCACGTTAGCCCGCGGGATTATATCCTCCGTACCGTCGTCGAACTTAGCGGTAAGCACACGCACCCTGGTCTCGCTCTCCAGAACTTGCAGCTCAACCGGAAGCGAGGTTACGGTTCCGATGCGCCCGAAGAACGGTTCACGGATGCAACGGACCATCGTTCCTATCTCCAGATTCGAACCGGAATCCGCCGCCCCTTTCTTCGATGGCGGCACTTTGAGGTCGTGGGGAACGATAATTTCAGGCCGAATTACCCCGGCGCGTATCTGAGTCGCCCCGTTTATAGAAGCCTTTAGGCCTTCACGCGATTTAAGCAGGTTGAACGTATTTTCGGCCATAGGCATTTCGCCGAAGCCTTCGGTAATAACCAGGGTGATACCGAGTTGTTCGTGCCCGGTAATGGCGACGCCCAGGTCGAAGCCCAGGAAATCGCGCAGGTCGCAGTCGTGAAAACCGCCCACAATAACGCCCTTCGCCCCCACTTCGATGGCTTTCTTTAGCGCGGCCGCCGTAACCAGGCTGCCCCCAAGAATAATTTTACCCTTACAAGCTTCGGTAATCTTCCCGACTTCAAGAACTTCCTTATGGTCATCCGAAACTGTCATCAGGTCGGCGTAGGTCTCGCCGCCGATGCCGAATATACCCTGTATAAAACTGCCCGAAGCCTGTATAGCAACACCTTCATTCTCATAGACTTCGGCCACTTCGCCGTCTATGTAAGCGTTGATTTCGACCGCGTTAGGAGGTTCACGTACGATAACCTGGCCGGTTACTTCAGAAACGGTTTCGATAGTACCCTCAACCGGGGACATAGCCTGCGATTTGAACAGCCCGAAGAGCTGCTTCATCTCGGCGATGACCTCGTCCTTCTTGACCGCATCACCCTCCTTCTTAGTCATGAATTTCTTCACGTCTTCGGGGGGCATACCCAGCCGGTTAGCGACGTTAACCGTCTCGACGTTACCCGGCAAGTAAGTACGGGCGACTATATCGGTCGAGGCTACTTTATCGCCTTTTTTAACCAGTACTTCCCCGGTCAGCGGGAGAATACGGTCTTTACGTATAACCGTATTATCCTGAACTTTCAAACCGGGGGTATATGCGTGAGCCATCTATATTCTCCTGAAAATCTATTATTTTCTATTACGACATTTTCGGGTAAATATCGAGGTTGGTCAACCAGCCCGTTATACTCTCAACCCGTTTAGTTTCATCGGTGGGCAGCTGGAAGGGACGGCCCCGACAATCGAAGATAACCCCGACAACGCCGCCTTCCAGGTTCACTTCGCGGGCGTCGCCCTTCCCGGCGCCGATATCAAAGCCGCGCGCCGGTTCTAGCTTGAACCTGGCTTTAGCCCCGACCGGCATCGGTAGGAGACGCATATCGCCGTACTTTATCTCTTCATCGATATTACCCAGGCCCGGCACTTCGCCCTTAATCTTCAAGCAGGTCTGCCCCTCTTTAGCGTGGCCAACCGGCGCAACGCAAGAGCCGAGGCGCACCAAACAGTCGCGGTCAAACACCTGGGTCGCTGCTTCGGGCATAACCTTCGACAGAACGCCCAACTGCGGCATCATAAAGATCGAATCTACCGCGAGGAAGGTTATATGCTCCGGCATAAAGCCGTCCACCAGCATCAAACCGGCCTGGGCGCGGCGCGGCGCATGCGACAGCACCCCGCCCGAACCCACCAGCATATCGAGCGTGGTCATATCTACCAGGGTTGCGCCGGTTGATGTCTGCGCAAAAGCGTCGGATATCGTTCTTGACTGCTGTATGCCCTTAAGGCCGACGGCCAACGATTTATGCTGTTCGAACGCAAGGCGTAACGCTTCCCGGCTGATAGCCTGCTCGATAATGAGTTCGCGCAGCGAATGCGGGATAGTCGTAGGGCGTATCATCTTGTTGCGAATGCGGTCGCGGAGGTCGCGTTCGTCCACCGTGAACGGTACCCAGCGCATTATATTTTCCAGCCCTGCTTCGGCTACGACGTTAGATATCGAGTAACTCATACCGAGGTTGGCGGAGACGGTGCGGTTGAAGATATACTCGTCCTTCTTCTCGTCCTCGCCCTTCGGCTTGAACACGGAAAATACGTCGGTGGTCGCCCCACCGATATCTACCCCGATAACCTCTATGTCGTTGATTTCGGCAATAGCCTGGATTATCTCGCCGACCGCGCCCGGGGTGGGCATAATCGGTTCGTCGGTCCAGGTCATCAGCTTGGAGTAGCCGGGCGCCTGCGCCATTACGTGCTCCATAAACAGGTTATGGATTTCGTGGCGGGCGGGGCCCAGGTTCTCCTTTTCCAGGACGGGACGCAGGTTATCCACAACGTATAAGTCCGTCTTTTCTTCTAGCACTGTACAACAAATTTCGCGGGCGTCCTTGTTTCCCGCGTATATAACCGGTAGTTTAAAGCCGGAGCCGAAGCGCGGTTTGGGGTCTGCCGCACCGATTAGCTCGGCCAGTTCGGCTACGTGGCTTATAGTACCGCCGTCTATACCGCCCGAAAGCAGTATCATATCGGGGCGCAAACGGCGAATAGCCTCTATCTTTTCGTGCGGCAAGCGCCCGTCGTTCGAAGCGAGAACGTCCATAACGATCGCACCCGCACCGAGGGCGGCACGCTGCGCCGATTCCCCCGTCATCGATTTGACTACCCCGGCGACCATCATCTGCAAACCGCCACCCGCCGAAGAAGTCGAGAGGTATATATCGGTACCATCCTCGCCGTCACGGTGTTTAACGGTCTCGCCGTCGAGCAGTTTAATCTTTGAGAGTTCCTCTACTTCACCTACGGCGTTAAGTACGCCCTTGGTTACGTCCTCCGCCGGTCTCTCAACGGTCGTCGGAGCTTCACCGCGCACCTTCAAACGATATTCGTCGCCTTCCTTCTCGATGAGTATAGCTTTGGTCGTCGTGCTGCCGCAGTCGGTAGCCAAGATTCTTTTTACTTTGGAATAATCGCTGGACATTATTTATTTTCCTCTCTATTTATTCGAAAGTAGTTATTTAGCAAACTTAAAAAACTATTTACTTCCCCCGCCGCGCTTTCTTGCGTTCGCGCGCTTCCTTCTTTTTGCTTCTCAGTTTCGTCTGGAATTCAGCGTCGTATTCTTCGATTCTAATCAGGAGCCGTTCCAGATTCTGCCTGTCTTCCAGGGCTAATCTTATCTCGTTGTATTCCTTGAAAGTAAAAATAGAGCGCACCACCGGGTCGAAAAAAACCATAACCTGGCTGCCGATGAATGTTAGCGGTTTAACCGATTCTAACAGGAAAATAGCAGGCGCGGTGAGGTTGCGCTCGACGGTCCCCCGCGCGATCTTATCTATAAGCTCGTCGCGGCGCTCGTCGCTAAGGCTATTCCTCTTATCAAACTCGTTATAACTTTCAAGAAAACGCGCCATTTTTCCGGTCATTCTATTTAAATTATTGATGTATATCAAGTAGAAAATGCCGTTCTCTCTACATTTTCTGCATTTTATGGATAAATGGAAGGTGTTTCCCAATAATCCGCTAAAATATTCGCTAATCCTTATAACATAGTCAGCCGTTAATATCTACCGTATCGAAACCGGCATCCGAATTAATACCCCTTTTTTTATTGATTCGCGAATCGGGTTAACTTAATATCCGGGGTGAAACGTATCTATATGGACATCAAGAAATCGGCAACCAGGAAAATATCTACCGCCCGGATAAATAGGGTAATGGATTATATCCGCGAAAATCCGGCGTCACTAGAAAATGTATTGACAAAGAGATAGAACGATGCTATACATTTGTTGAGGCATTGGCGCATATTCATAATCCAAAGGATACGAAGCAATGAATAAACCTTTCCTATTAATTACGCTTCTCGCGCTGGCATTCTCGTCATTCGCGGCGGCGAGCGAAATCGAAGTTAACATCGAAGAGCTGGACCCCGCAACCATCGCTTATGTCCGTACGATCGGCGCTTACGGCAACTCGGATGTTATCAGCGTAGCATACAGCAAAGTAATGGAGTGGGCTAAAGATAACAATCTGATGGGCGAAAGTACGCAAGTAATCGGCATCGGTTGGGATGATCCCGATCAAACCCCGTTAGAGGAATGCCGCTACGACGCTTGCGTAACCGTGCCGACTGGCACCTCCGACGACGGCGAAATCGGGATTATCGATATCCCCGGCGGTACCTACGCGGTCTATACCTTCACCGGCAAGTACGATACTATCGGCGAAGACATCGGCAAAGCCTGGGGCGACGTTATGGGTTGGATGGCAACGTCCGGCTACGATTTTGATATACGTCCCCCCCTGGAAATCTATAAGGAGACCAAAGAGCAGGTCGAGGCGGGGGAATACGTCGTTGACTTGTGCGTCGCCGTAATAAAGAAGTAAACTCGTAGAGTGAACATATGCAGGCGCGGTTTGAGAACCGCGCCTACAATGTTTCTAGCGAGGACAACCTAATGATCAAAATAGACTATAAAAAAGAATACGCCGAGCTATATAAACAGGTGAAGGGTAAAGTGAGCCTGGTCGAAGTACCGCCTTTAACCTTCCTGATGATAGACGGGAAGGGCGACCCCAACACCTCACAAGAGTATCAGAAAGCTATCGAAGCGTTATATGCGGTATCCTATACCCTGAAGTTTATGTCGAAGAAGGGGCCGGATGAATTGGACTACGTAGTTATGCCGCTGGAGGGGCTGTGGTGGGCCGACGATATGTCCGAATTCTCGGTCGAAGCCAAGGATGACTGGTTCTGGACCTCGATGATTATGCAACCCAAACATATTATAGATGAGATGTTCGCCGTAGCCGTCGAAACCGTCCGCAAGAAGAAAAACCCCGCCGCGCTCGACAAGATACGTTTCGAGGATTTTGCCGAAGGGACCTCGGCCCAGGTATTGCACGTCGGCCCCTTCGCCGACGAAGGCCCGACAATCGAGAAGCTACACGATTTCATATCGGAGAACGGTTGCTCCTTCGACGGGCTGAAGCAGAAGCACCACGAGATATATCTGAGCGACTTCCGTAAAACCGATCCGACAAAGCTGAAGACGATAATCCGCCAACCGTGCTTATTGATACTAAATTACCCGTAAAGATAATATTACTGTACCGTTATAAAAGCGTTATAAAACGCGCTATTTTTCTTACTGCACGATGCTCAATCCTTTTAAAAATCGTAGGTTACGTCTCTGTCCTTCTGTTTAGTACTAGTTTTTTTGCTAATTTTCTGTTGACATATCTCTATTTGTATGCTATTAAATATAGAAATCGTTGAATCTCGCTTGGGATTCTAAATTTAAACCCCTTATAGGAGGGTAATACAATGAAGAGTTTACTCATTTTAACGGTTGTCTTTACTGTGGCCGCTTTCGGCGTAGCGAACGTCGCTACGCTCGAAGGTACCGTCAATGGCGATACCACTAATAACTACACCCCCGGCGGCGTATACGACCGTCTAGCTACCGCCTACGCAGACCTTTACAACAACGCTCTCGCTTTTGGCCAGGTAGGCCCCTACTGGATGGCTGACGACTTCGAAGCCGAAACCACCGGTTATACTTATGACGCGTATCGTTTGCACTACATCTACTTCAGCTACGTTTCTGCTCTAGCCGACACCTTCTTTGAAGTCTACGAAACCGACCTGAACACCAGCCCCATAGCCGACTTCACGGTAAACAGCGGCGACATCAGCGAAGCGACTACGGGTTGGACCTTCGCCGGTCGTAACATATACCTCGGCGAATTCCCGTTCCCCTCGGACGTAACCCTGACTATGGGTGAAGCGTATTGGACCGCAATCTCGATGGATTCCACCGACGGCGTCTTCGCTGGTATGATGGCTGGCGCTTATGACTGGAACTACGCTATGCAGGATCAGGGCAGCGGCTTTATTAATCCCGGCCACACCGTGGATATATCCTGTATGTGGGATGGCGTAGAGGGCGGCTCCGCTGTAGAAAGCGCTTCGCTCGGTACGCTTAAAGCTTCTTTTAAGTAAACCAGCAACATTTAGTATGTTTATAAAGCGCCGGTTATCCGGCGCTTTTTTCTTTGTTATCATTCGTTAAATTCCCTTGAATAATCCTGCGTTCTCGGTTAGTTTCTTATTGGTAAATTTCTAAATAAAACCGGCCGTTTCGATTTATGCTATCCGATATTCTGTATTTAACTACATTTTCTGTTTTTAGCCTTTTCGCGCTATATTCCGCCACACGCGAAAGGGTTAAGCTATCCCTTCTATTAGGGGCGTTCGCCTTCATAACCCTCGTCGTCTACTACTTTGGCTGGGTAATGGACGACGCCTATATCAGCCTGCGCTACGCGGCCAATTTAGCTCACGGCTACGGACCGACTTTCAATCCGGGCCAATCGCCGGTCGAAGGTTTCTCCAATCCGCTCTGGACCCTCATTCTGGCAATCCCTGAATCTATAGGTTTACGTGGAATATATCCGGTTAAAATTGCATCGGCGGGCATTGCCATCCTGAATCTACCGGCGATATACTTTGCGGCGAAGGAACTTTACGGCGATAGCAAACCGGCGGTAGTCGCCGTCGTAATCACGGCTATATCCGCCCCATTCGCGGTATGGGCCGGGGCAGGGCTGGAAACCCCGCTCTTCTCGCTGCTGCTCATCGTCGCCGTGTATTTTTATCTCGCCGATAGATTATGGGTAACGTCGGTTTTTCTGGGGCTAATAGCTTTAACTCGGCCCGAGGGTATTATTTTCCTCCCGTTGGTTATCGGAGCGGTTATTATCTCCGGGAAAATCTCAATAAAAAGATTAGCAGCGATTATGTTACCGGCTTTCGCCATTACCGGAATATATCTTATATTCCGCGTCCTATACTTCGGCGATATATTGCCCAACACATACTACGCAAAGATGGGCGGCGGCTGGGGGCAGGCCCTCGCCGGCATAGCCTACCTGGCGCGCTTCACCGCTTTCTCAGCTTTACCCCTTTGGATCCTATTGGGAGTAATATCGCTAAGGAAAGTTATCGCGGACAGGCGCAAATATCTAATAATCGCGCTGCTCCTGACCTATTCCGCGTTCATCGTATCCGCCGGTTTTGACCTGCCCGCGTTCCGCTTCTTCGCCAACGTCTGGCCGCTCGTCGCGCTGCTTTGCGCAGGGGGGTTCGTATGGCTTTCGGGTAAACTTGGGACGAGATGGCGCTGGGCCTTTTGGGTGGTAATCGTCGGTTGGTCCGCATTCGGAGCTTATCAGCTCCAGGAACGAAATATGACCGGCGCTTTCGCCAACGGAGTCGGTATACGCGAAAGCGGCGCCGGAGAACTGAGCAGCGCTTTGGCTATCGGCCGCTACCTGAAAGACAACGCCGAGCCGGGGAGCAAACTCGCCCTGATAGACGCCGGGCTTATGCCCTACTACTCCGAACTGGAAGTGCTCGACGTATGGGGGCTTTGCAATCGGGAGGTTGCCTTAATCAAACACGACGCATCTCGCGGTATTATCTCCCGCGAGGAAGCCGACGAAGAAATTCGTAATATCTTTTTCGATTACGACCCCGACTACGTAGCCCTGGACATAACCGGGCAATCTTTCGAGGAAGCGCAGCGACTGGCTAAATCCGGCGATTACGCATCGCTCATCGCCCACCCCCAGTTCCGAGAAATAAACAAGGACCCGCGTTTCACAAAACGGTACGGATTTATCAAAGCGTATCCTGCTATGGAGGAATATTCGATATTACTCTTCGCTAAACTGTATTGACTTGACAATAAGGGGTAATTGCGCGATAATATATTAAGTCTAATATATTCGACCGTTAAATGCTATCCTCTAATTCTATTGTCAGGAGGTAACCCCATGAAATATCTGTTGGTTTTAACCGTTATTTTCGTTACGGCCGCCTTCGGTATCGGGGTAAACGATGCATTTCTGGAAGGGTCGTTTCTGAGTAACGGCGGCCACATCGGCACCAAAGACCCGGGCGGTATATATGATCGTCTCGTCACTAGCGAGACCGAAATTTACGGCACCGCTATCGCTTTCGGCCAGGTAGGCCCCTATTGGATGGCGGACGACTGCGAAGCCTTCGATGATTATAGCTACTACCAATATCGTTTACACTACGTCTGCGCCAACGACACCCCAGTCGCCGACACCTTCTTTGAAGTCTTTGAAAGCGACCTGAACACCGCCCCCTTCGCCGATTTCGTGGTAAACGGTGGTGACATCACCGAAACGACTACGGGTTGGACCTTCGCCGGTCGCGACATATACCTCGGCGAATTCCCGTTCCCCTCGGACGTATCCCTGACCGACGCCAACGCATATTGGACCGCAATCTCAATGGATTCCAACGACGCCGTTTTCGCCATTATGTGTAACGAAGGTTCCCCAAACTGGAGTTTCGCTTACCAGAATGACGGTAACGGTTGGGTTGACCCGGGTTATAATATAGATATGTCTATGCGAATGGACGGCATTGAACATTATATTGCGATTGAATCGACTTCGCTCGGGCAGATCAAAGCATCTTTTAGATAACCAAATCGCTTACAGACAGATAATGCAAAACGGGGCCTTTCGGCCCCGTTTATTTTTGCGTGTATTTCGTCTTTTAGTACATTCCGCCCATACCGCCCGGGGGCATCGCCGGCCCAGCTGGCCCAGCCTCTTCCGGTTTATCGGTGATGATTGTTTCGGTGGTGAGCATCATCCCGGCGATGGACGCGGCGTACTGCAGCGCAAGCCGCACAACCTTGGTCGGGTCAATGATACCGGCCGCGAACATATCTTCGTACACGTCCGTTGAAGCGTTGTAACCTACGTTCTTTTCGGTATTTTTTACTTTCGATACGACCAACGAACCTTCGACTCCGGCATTAATAGCAATCTGGCGCATAGGCGATTCCAGTGCCTTCTTGATAACATCTATAGCCGGTTTCTCTTCCTTCTCCATCTTCACTTTATCCAGAGAGGGCAACGCGCGGATATAAACCAGGCCGCCGCCGGCTACGATACCTTCTTCGACCGCAGCGCGGGTGGCGTGCAGCGCGTCCTCGACCCGAGCTTTCTTTTCCTTCATCTCGGTCTCGGTTGCGGCGCCGACGTTAATAACAGCTACGCCCCCGGCCAACTTGGCGAGGCGTTCTTGCAACTTCTCGCGGTCATAGTCGGAAGTCGTGGTCTCTATCTGCTTCTTAATAGAACCTATACGCCCACGGATATCGGCTTCGGAACCGCCGCCGCTGACGATGGTCGTGTTATCCTTGTCAATCTTGATGCGCTTGGCGAAACCCAGGTCTTCTACGGTAATGTTCTCTAATTTTATCCCCAGGTCTTCGGTAATGGCGCGTCCGCCGGTGAGCACGGCGATATCGCCGAGCATCGCTTTGCGG
>SDBT01014822.1_pt1 | contig 12408 bp, 12 predicted proteins | sample 2277101 | NCBI WGS metagenome assembly SDBT01 (sample SAMN10404973, study PRJNA504765) | marine sediment metagenome | isolation source: marine sediment core GS10_PC15, 103 cmbsf | place: Arctic Ocean: Southern Knipovich Ridge | collected 2010
ACCTCCTTTAATAAGCGTTTGTATTAAATCCTTAATACATATGTCATTGTTAAATGCAGCGACCCGTGCCGCTTCCTTTACTAAACTTCGTGGATTCGCAGGTTTGGCTACAATGCCTTTCCCGATAAACTCAATATTCTTTAATACTCTACCTAATCTCTCTCCTTCTAAAAGACCTTCCCCGCCGAACTGTTTTAATTGAGCTGTTAAAAATGCTGTCTCTTCGGTTCTAGGAATAATAAAAACTTTATCATCTCGTTCTACAGCAAAATCAAAATCAGTAAACAATGCTTCCATACTAACAAAAGCCTCTCCAGTTTTTGCCCCTTCGATAATTTGAGCCACTTCACTAGGAAAGATTTCTTTGTATAATACGCCCTCGACTTCAATGTCTAAATTAATTGGTAGATCCTCATCTGCCGCATTAACTTCATTGCCTTCTTGATCCAATAGACGTGAAGATGTCATGTGTCCAATAATAGTTACTTCATCATGTTCTAAATTAATTGGTTTGTCAACTGGTGTGTCTACTGCTTGCACAAGTTCTTCTGGTAAAAACACATCATTATTTAAATTAAAACCAGAGCTAACAAGAATAGAACGCATATTAGCTAAAACCAAACTTTTATCATCAGTTGATTTACTTTTCTTATTTTTGTCTTTCTTTTTGTCTAGATGCTTAGGTGCTTCGGTCAAATCAATCTTAGCTGTTACAGTAGCAGTAAGATGATCTTGTTCGGGTTTTAAAATATTCTTTTCTGCGTCATATATTTTCATGTTTTCCACCAACCTTTTTTACACCAATTTTTTAAAAAACGTTTATTTTTCTTTTTCTGTACATTAGTTATCACCCTTAAGCTGATCCTAGACCTAATCCGCTCGGTGAAATAGTGGCGAATCCGCCAGGTGCTAACACGCCAGTCTGACCGAAAACGATATTTTGACCAATACTACCTGTTTGAACTCCAACCCTAGCAGCTAGTCTTTGATTATTTCCAACTATAACTGGGTCTCGTGGCGTGACTGGTGGAGCATCACTCTGAAGTGCAAGGATTAATTGATATAAATCGTCTAGATTTTCATCAGTAAATTCTGTGTTACCAGCCCATAGTGCCACTTCATCAACCGTACAGCCCCCGCCAGGAGTTGTTCCAACAATAACTTCTCCCGATCCACCGAAAAAATCAGTACCCGATTGGGTTCCTTGATCAACATAAGAGGTGCCATTTTTACTAACCTTGAGGTTCCAGTTTCCACCGGCAAAATCAAAGTGACTAACTATATATTCTTGATCGTCATCTACCATAGGAATAGAGGTGAACCATTCTGCGATTCCACTGCCGTAATCAAGCGTGACAACTAGATCGTTATTTTCGTCTCTATTATAAAGTACGTTATTGTTTCTTGTCTGGAGTTTTGCTACTGATCTATCGACACTATCATTAAGATATCCAACACCAATAGCACCTTGTGATCCAGCGGACCAAGCCATTAATGAGGCTACAGCAAGAGTAGTGTTACCATTGATATTATTTCCATATGGAGTTGAGTCATTATCTAATCTTAGACCCATCAACATGGTTGAATCGCCATTGCCACCCGTTCTATGAGAAACATAGGCTCTATTGAAGTCAAACACTCCGGGCTGATTTCTTGTTGTCGAGGAAGAATAGACAACTGGTGTCCCCAGATCAATAGTAACATCATCTTCTCTTAGGTAACCTAGAAAAGAATTACCAGCACTTGCTGAGCCTCCATCTCTTGATGTGACAATAAATCTTCGGCGATCTAGCTCTCTAATAGCTTGATGGTCACCGTCAAAACCTAATGATCCAGAGGGTCCGAATGTCATATTGGTGCCAGTGATTATTGCTGATCTTACTACTCCGTCTGTTGTGGTAACATCTCTATAAAGCAAGACACAATGAGTTTCATCTAATACTGCTATATCAACATTAGAAGCATCATTGGCAAATCTAAATTCACTACCAATAGTAATAACGCCTCCAGCACCAACAGTACCTATTCTGCATTTTCCTACATCACTATCTTCATATATGCAGATAAATTTATCAGTATCTAATTTTCTAAGTCTCAATGCAGTTCTATCAGCAGCAACTCCAGAAGCAATGCCAATGGGCGGTCCAAAAGTATCTAATTCAATTGCACCACTAGAGATTATGAAACCATTAAACAATTCTAAGTGACCAACTGGAGGTGCACCAGAAGTTGAAGCTGAAACTGTAGCGAAAACAAAGCCCGACTCGCTGACCATAGCAATGTCTGTTTTCCCTGTCTTGTAGTCCTTGGGACCAACAGCACTTTCAGTTATAAGGGTTAATGTGGTGCCAGCAACATCCAATACTCTAGTTTGTCCTACATTTGCAGCAGAAGTACTTCTGGTTGACATAATTACTCTAGTATCACTAACTCGATCTATACTTTGTACTAACCCGTCTGAAGAATAATTCACTGGACTACCAAACGTTAGAGCCGTACCAGCACCATTAAGTGCACCAGCTATTACTTCTCCTGCTCCACCAGATTCTTCAAAGCTAATGACTGTAGTTGTCTTATTGACAGGTATACTTCTTAATGAATGAAAGTTAACACCGGTTTCAAAAGTAACGCTAGTTTGAAATCCGACCGTTGAGGTCGCTTTACTGGTAGTGCCATCAAAAGTCGGATTATTTGCAAAAGTTGTATTTGGTATACCCCAACTTAAGCTTTGTACTTCTTCCGTAGCGGAATCGCATTTATGATGCATAAGCAGGTTTGCACCCTGTAATTCATTTAGTTCAGTAAGAGCCATATTTCATCTTCTCCATTATTTTTGATTATCTAACCCTATTGTCCCATCTTCATTAAATCTTAGTTTTGGTTTTGGGGCTCCAGTTGCAACTTGAAGTGGAGGTTTAGGAGTAATCTTTTCTGCTAATTCTGGACTATCATCATCTAAGTGCCCGTGGGAACCATCGCTGGGAAGATTACCAGCGGCTTGTGCACCATGATAATGTCCGCCAGACACAACTGGATCTTTGCCATGTGAGTGAACTCCTAATGGATTTAAATCATTATGGATATGAACGCCTCCAAGCGTGCCATCTGCATGAAAATGTAATCCGTATAAATTATCCATAGTGTGTTCATGCTGTCCCTCTGAACCCAAATTAGGATTATCTCTATCTACTACATTTAATCCTTCGCTTAAGTATTTTGTATATCTATCCTGCATCTCGTCACCCCTCGTTATGAATTTCTGCCCATGCGAAACTTTTGAGCTTTTTGTTTTCCCCCAACCTAGGCTCACGGTTGTTTTTTACAACAAAATTATTTAATTGTGTTCTATAATGACCAACAATCTTTTTATAAAAATCAGTTGGCGTTTGCAACACTGCTTCAATATATTTTAAACCAATTATGGTGTCTACGTCACAGTTAAATAATAAATATGTCTTTGTGTCCTCTAATGCTACTTTTTGGTCAGCTTTCAAACTTTTGATGTTTTTGACTCCAATCCTCTTAAGATATATTTTATCAACTTCTAGATCTATTGTTCCTTGCAATTTATCTGCATTCAATAATAAATCACATAGGTCACCTCGGGGATTAATATTCTTCCGTTCTCTCTGTGTGATATCTGGAGTATTTGGTGGTCTTCCATTATCTTCAGGGTTTGGAGGAGCATCTGTTGGTATTTCATCTTTAACAAAAGGACCTTGTTTAGGCATAACTCCTGGATTTTCTTGTCTAACTTTTTCTTCTCTACGCGATCTTTCCAATTCTACAATAAAATCAGCTTGAAATTCTTTCTGTAAAGTTTCTGCACTAAGGAGATTTCTATCAAACATTTGGATCAATAATTGTTTTTGAGCCATCTCATCTTTAAGATTTGTTCTTTCAAATACTATATGAGGTGGATTTTTCCATCCTTGAGCCTCCATAATCAATTTAATTTCTTTGCGTAGCCATTCTAATGTTCGTACTCTTACATATTCAAGTCTTTCTGTCAACGTTTTTAATTGTAAAAATGCGTTACTAAAATTAGCACCATTGCCACCTAATAATATATCAGGTACTCCAAGTCCAATCATTATGTCTTTGTCTACCTGTTCATATTTTTCACTGCCTAAGATGTCTTTTACGGGAGGATATTCTACCTCTAATTTAATCATCGAGTCCCATACTAAATCTACTACACCACCACCGACATTAGATTTTAACATTGCTAGCAGTTTATTTTTAGCTGCTGTTTTGGGTAAAATAGGTGGTTTAGCAGTATGATCCCCTAATTTCCAAATTCTAATTACATTAATAATGCCATCAAGTGCAGCTAAATCAGCCAACCTCATTTTCTTTTTGAACATTACATCCGACAATACTGGGAACAATAATGGAGTAGCCCATTGCTCCCAATCTGCTTTTTTATAATGACTCACGCTGACCTTCGTCATATCTAATAATACTTTTTTCTGCCCAGCATTAATTGCCTTTAAAACATCTTCAGGCAATTCTTTAATAATCGCTTTTTCAATATCATTTTTAGGACGTTTGACCATTGTGATCAATTTTCTGGGAATTTCAACTGAAAGAAGTGTTTTATTCGTAAACTCTCCAGCAGCACCACCTTCAACGGTCACGACAGCGGGTGAAATGAAAAGATAACTCCATGGTATCTCTCTTTGCAAAACATTCTTAGTTTCTTTTTCTACTTTAATATCTGGTTTTGCCTGTCCCCTCATGAATTTCTTATTTTGTTTAACTGATATTTTAGCTGTTGTTCGTCTAATAATAACATTACCATCTCGCAAAAGATTCAGCATAAAATTATGAACTATATTTTGTAAATTAATTCTAGTGCTCCAAGCATTATACCATTGTTGTTGACCCCTCACTGAGTGTTCAAATCTTAATCCTTCACATGCAAAATCTGACATTAAATCTATAGCAGTCTTAATAATTCCTACGTTCCTATACATTGCCTGTATAGCAAATATAACGCCTTTGAAGCTTGTCGGTAAAGCTTCTGCTGAACGAAATGCATCATAATCAGCTTGTCTAAATTGTTTTCTAACACTTTGATTCGGAAGAATATCACTGAAACCTAAGCTTGCATCAGCTCTTTGAATAAAATTTTCTCCATCAAAAGAAGAGGAATGAGTTGATAAAGCTTGGGCAACCGATTTTTGGTCTTCTGGATCAAAACTGATATAAAAATCTTCATCAGTCTTTAGTTCGGCGGTTGTTTTCTTTTTTTTCTTCATTTTTTACCTTAGTTGGTTCTACCGTAATGTAATCGCAATCCTACTGTCTTATAAACCAAAAAAGGACTACATGTAATCTTCATGATTGACAAATCTAGACATTCCTGTATATAATTCTTTATCTGTATTTGTTCTATCTATAGTTATGCCGCCTATGGGCTCATAATCCCTCATGGAGTTAAATCTTTCCATATCCATTTCATTCGCATGTAGGTTTACCATCAACAATGCTGAAAATCTGTCCTTTCTCAAACTTGTTATTTTTTTACGTCCGGAGTCGGGCACTGACTCCCTCTTTTGAGGGACATCAAATCTTTCTTTACCCGTTGTGGTTGCACTAATTATGATATTTGTCATTTCGTTTTTTAATTCTTCTATATTAATCGTATTATCTTCCATGTTGTCAAAATTTAACCCAGCAATCAGATCTGTTGCCTGAGCTATATCAATTGACATAACGTCGAATTTCGGGAATAATAGTTTTTTATTCTCAAGATCTGCCTTCATGGTATGATTCGCAAGTGAATTCCACTCTGTAGTAGCTTTTACGTAATGAAGGATATGTAACCCCGGCTCAGTATCCGTAATATTTGGAGTTATAACATTTTTTATTTCATATATAGGTGTATCATTTTCTTCTAATAAATCCTGATTCATCAAACAACCCCCGATTGCAGTTCCCCCACCGCCAGCATCAATTTCAATCCTAACAATTCTGAAATCCCTCACGAGTTGTTTAATTTTCCTTCCACAGAAAGAATAATATTCATTTTCTTGGACTTGCCCTGCTTTTCTTCGTTTATTGAAATCTTTTTTATTTGTGGCCCAACAATATACAATTCTCCTATGAGTAGGATGAACCTCTAAGATTACTATTGCAAAATTATCATGTTCCGCAGCGGGGTCAATGCCCATAATATAATCATGTCCGGATATGCCTCGCAATAGCGGTGTAAATTCAATTTCTTCTCCACCGGGTAACATAAGAGGCTTATTAGTTGTGGCATTTTCTATTAAGCTTCGCCTATAGAACCCCATAGAATCTTTCTTGAAAATGCAGCCATATTCCATGTGGTATAATGCCGTATGCATGCTCGCTCTAATACCTGCTATATAATCTTCTTTGAGGAAGCCTTCTGGTAATGCATGGTGTGGTAATCTTATAATAGCATAATCTCTCCAAGATAATTCGTCCGGTAAATCATATTTATATCCGTACGTTTCGCTTAAATATGACATTTTTCTTGCTAGTTTTCTTGTATCCCCCTTAGATTCTATGATAGCTTTCCATATCGTAAAATCTCTGAAAAAATGATTAAATTGATAATTAGCGGTTCCAGAATATATAATCTGATTCATTGATTCATGTGCGGATATACTATCTTGTGTTTCTTGGTCCCATTGTCCTTGTTCTTTTAAGCGACGTATCAAAGATTTTTGTTTTACTTCTTCAACTGGATCTCGTGAAACAACGCCGAAGCCCTTGACGACTACATTCAATATTTCTTCTGGCACCGAAGCATATTCGTCAACCAAAACAATATTCGCTCTTAAACCTCTGATCTTAGTTCCGTCTCCAAGGGGGACAGACATGATCATACTATCTCCTATTCTTAATCTACACATATCTACATCGGTTTTAGGGCCATTGGTTTTTCCAGTTCCAGTCATACTTTGTAGCACAGGGCTTTTATTCCATATCTCATGAATATAATTAAATACAATTTTGCTCTGCCTAAATGATGCGGCTACAATTACAACTTTAGTCCCTTGGTCTAAAATCGACCTTAAGATTGCATATACGGCCAAAAGAAACGATTTACCTCCACCACGGGTTGCAATAAATATCGGTAGTTTTTTAGTCCACAAGGTTCTTAATATAGTAATTTGAAATGGAAATAAATCAATACCTAAAAATAATTTAACACCCAATCCAATATATACTTCATCTGATACTATATTGATAAGTTTCTCAGCCCAGTTGTTACCCTCTGCAAATTCCCACGGATCTCTGGTAATTATTGGAATATTTCCATCTGGAAATAGATGTGCATAATCAATTAATTCTTTTATGTTACTATCTAAGATATTATTCATAGCTGTTCGCTTGCTCTCTTAATTAAACTTTTTACAAATGACTCTGCAAGTTCTCTATTTTCAAAACAAAAAGTAGGCACCCCGTATAGCAAATAAATTTCCCAAATAGATTTTAATATATAAAATGGGCTTATTGGTTTTTTATAAAAGACAGGACATTCCATCAAGTCTTGGTAGCCGAATTCACAAACTATTAACCCACGATCAAAGCCCGATAATCTTTGCATCTTATCAAAAAATTTTTTCTTCTGAGAAACTAAATCCTTGTAGAATTCTGACACTGAAGATTTTCTTTCAATACATAGAATATTCGATCCAACAATAGCATAATCACCCACATCTAATTTTTTTGTTATGGAATTATATCCCTTGATCTCCCAAGGGTGCTGTTCACGAGTATCAATTTGAATGATTAAATCTTCTTTTTTCATATCTTATGCTTCTTCTTAGATACAATTTCCGTAAATAATGCGGCGTATAAGGGCTCGCTACCTGTCACTATTTTGTGATGATTTTTGCATAAAGTAATTCCATTTTTAACGTCATACCGCTTTACTATATTATCAGCCCAGCGGTCAATGTGATGAGCCTGTAATTTAGTTTTTGATCGACACCCTGGAAATTGACACCTGTGTCTATCTCGTTTCTTGACTGTTCTTCTCCACGTCTTAAGTTGTGGGTCGTCTGGATTTCTACTTGCCATCTGCCTCCACCATTAACTTCACTAGCTCCTCAAATCTTATTCTAGGGCTCCAATTTAATATTCTTTTAGCCTTAGAGGCATCCCCACATAATAAATTTACATCTGCTGGTCTATAGAATTTTGGATCTATTTCTACATAACCACTCCAATCATCAATGTTAATACACCTAAAAGCGTGATCTAGGAACTCTCTGATGGTATGTGTCTCTCCGGTAGCTATTACAAAATCTTCTGGTTCATCACGCTGTAACATCTTCCACATACATTGAACATATTCGGGAGCATATCCCCAATCTCGTTTTGCATCTAAATTACCAAGAGCAAGCTTACCTATTTCTTTCAGCCCAAATTCATGATCATGCCTATATTCCTTTCTTCCATTGAGTTCGTATATATATACAGGAGACTCCTCTCGCAATGCACCTATATATTTAGTAATCTTTCTAGTGACAAAATTTTCACCACGTCTAGGGCTTTCGTGATTAAATAAAATCCCAGCACAAGCAAAAATACCATATGCCTCACGATACATTCTAGTTGCATGATGTGCTGCAAGTTTTGCAATGCCATAAGGGGAACGTGGTTTAAAAGACGTTAACTCATTTTGAGGACAAGTTTCACTCTCTCCAAATAACTCAGACGTAGAAGCCTGATAGAACTTGGTCTTAGGACTATTCTGTCTAATTGCTTCTAATATATTTAAAGGTCCTATAGCGTCTATTGTAAATGTAGCCACAGGCTCATTAAAGCTGGTTCCGACATGAGATTGTGCTGCCAAATTATATAATTCGTCTGGTTGAATTTGAGATACAATCCTATTAATACCTGTAGCATCAGTGATATCCCCTTCTATTAATTCAAAATTTGGATGCCTTAAAATATCATTCAGTCTTTCTGTCGTGTCTGTTGAAGATCTTCTCATTAATCCATATACTTTATAACCGCCCTCAAGAAGAAAGTCAGAAAGATAAGAACCGTCCATGCCAGTTACACCAGTTATTAAAGCCGTTCGTTTCATCATAATAACCTCATTAGTCTAAAATTATTCGACGTTGTTTTTGATTATCAATTTTAGGATTATCTTTTAATGCCTCTGGTGTATTTTCTTTAGTTAAGCCCATAATTTGTCGCATCACTCTTTTTTTGTGAGCTGGCCATCTATTAACTCGTCTGGTACATTCGTCTAAATGTTCTATAAATCTTTCATCATCTGTCATGATATTTCTCTCTCATAAACTCTTCTCTTCTAAGCTCATCTTTAATTCTCCCGTGACATCGCTTGTATTTGAGATTGCTCCCACAATAACATGGTGAATTTGGTCTATGCTTAGTTACTTGTTTCTTCTTCATCGTCTGTCTCCTGTTGAGATGGAATATTAAAAAACATTTCGGCAAAAGCTGATTTTTTAAATATCTTACGGTGTTTTTCTCCTAAGTACTCACCAAGTCCCATGAAGTATGGTGGCATCGTAAAAGTCAACGGCAACTGATTTATATTTACATTAGCCAATACTGAAAATTTTGGTCGCAACGCCAATTGTTTATTTTCTCTTCTATAATATTCTGTTGTGCATGGTCTAACATCTACTTTTTCCAAAGCACCATATTTCTTAGTTAAAGACGGACAAAGTTCAAAAATTATACCTGCAAATTCATGCCAACTAACTTCTCCCTCTGCGGTCATGTGGTATGTGTCATAATAATTGGTATATATTAATTCACTCAACATATCCGTAATGTCTCTGGTTGAAGTAGACGTACAAAATTGATCTGCAACTACTTCTATGGTCTTTCCTCTCTGTGCAAGTCGAATCATAGTATCAACAAAGTTTTTTTCGGAAAACACACCATAAAGACCGCAAACTCTGATGATGAAATGATTGGGTAATGTCATACGAACAATTTGCTCGCCCCAGGATTTCATGAGTCCGTAATAATTACATGGATCTGTTTTGTCTTCTTCTGTGTAAGGTATTCTCCTATCTTGATCTAATCCAAAAACATAGTCTGTAGAGATATGGACAAGCGTAGCGTCAAATTTTTTACAAGCTATCGCGACATTCTCTGCTCCTTCAACATTAACTTGATAGGCTAAATCACGATTAGATTCGCATTCGTCTACGTTATGATATGCGGCAGTATTGATTACAATATCTGGTTTTTCTCTCTCGAATGCTTTAATTAATGTATCAAGTTTTGTTATATCAACCTCTGGGCGGTTAAAACCAACTATTTCACCGGATAAATGATGAAACAGGTCACTTCCAAGTGCTCCTCTTGATCCAATTATGGCGATTTTCATATTATTCTCCTAATGAAAAATATCATTCATCTTTGTCGTCGTGGGTATTGTATTTGCAATTTTTAGAGCAGCATCTATCCATTTGATATTATAATGTAGCAAATTATTAAAATGCTGATCCCACGGTGTTACTTGAGACCGAAGCCTATCATACATCTGCTGTACAGACGTAGAAATACCTTGCGTAGGCTCAAAGCCAATTCTTCTAAATAGTTTTTTATTATATATCTGATAACTACGATCTACCCTTGGGTCATTATTGACAACTACATCTATATCTAATTGTGCATATTCTCTTAAAGCTCTTTGTATTTCAAAAGCTACGTCAAGCACTTTATAATTATTATGGGTAACATTAAATATCTCTCCAGAAACTTTATCTGCATCAGCTTCAAGCAATGCTAAATACATTTTAGCTACATCATTAATGCTCACTAATGGTCTACTTTGACATCCACTACAAAAACATGTAATTTTCCCTTTAGTTAATGCTGTCATTAACATAGTATTTACAATAAGATCATATCTCATACGTGGGGACCATCCATAGACCGTGCCTTTTCGCACTACAGTTGGACATTTAAGCCCCGCTCTAAATAATACCCCCTCAGACTCATATTTACTTAGCGGATATCCTTTTTTGGGCTTAACCTCTACTTCTTCGGTAAGGACTTCATCTTCTGATAATCCATCATATACCGAAGCACTTGAAGCTTGAATGAACCTCGGCACACCATAGGCTTTCGCTGCATCCACTAAAGCTGCTACTCCATCTCTATTAATAGACATATTGGCTTCGGGCCATGCATCTGCAATGGGGTCATTAGAGAAAGCTGCTAAATTAATTATTGCATCACAGCCGTGGACATCATCCACTGTAACCCTTCTAATATCGCCCACCTCCAATTCTATTAAATCTTTTACGCGATCTAGACCCTGGAGCCCAAACAGTCCAAGATCTAAAACCCTAACCTTGTGTCCTTTGTCAAGAAGAAGGGGGACTAATACTGAGCCGATGTAGCCACAACCTCCTGGAACTAATACTTTCATGCTATATCTCCGATCCTTGTATTTATTATTGTATAATCAATTGTCCCCTCATTAAAGTTTGGTGGAATATTGACTCTTGGGTTGTCCCATGTTATTGTATAAGGTGGGAAAGTAGTATTGCCATCTAATGGATTAATCCAAGGAACAGAATCAGGAGCTTGGACACCGATAGAAAAGTCCGACCCCCATAAGATTCCAGTGCCACTACAAGCCTTACATTCTTCACGAGCAAGAACAGGATTTGGATTTCCATTGTAAAATCCATTGGTAACTTTTCCTATTCCTTCACAAATTACACATTTATGTGGGGTCATTATTTAATCCACCTTTCGTTTATTTGCCTTTAATGGACCATATATCTCCATATGTCATCGGACCTATACGAGATTCATCCGGTTTCCCGAATTGTTTCACAATATCTTGGTAAACATGACTGCCGGTGCAAATTAATTTTGTATTTTCAATTAGATTTACCCAGCCATGGTAACATCCTGGAGGAATCCTTAATAATGTGGAATTTTCTTCTGAAAGAATCACCGACATTAAATGTTGATATGTTTCACTTTCTTCTCTGTCGTCAATTACAACAACTTTAGCCATTCCTTGTACGCAATAAAACCAGTCAAACAATGTGCCATGTTTATGAAGTCCCCGCTTAGTGAAGGGAGCCTTGCTACACACTACATAAGTTTGCCCCCAATTGTTTGACGTGCATTCTACGGAGCATCGATTATCATTTGCTGGATCAAATGCTTCTTTCATATGTCCGTCTGAAGCACGAACCACTTCCTCTAAATAACCTCTTTCGTCCCAGTGTTTAATTAATCCAGTTTGTGTCACTCCGTCTATTAAACCCTTAGTGAGTTTTCTTGAACTTGGTTGCAACATTTCTATCAAAGCTTTTTTCTCATCATCTGGATGTACTTTATATATAGGTCCCATTTTATTCTCCTCCTAATTGATCTTTAACTTGTTCAAGGTTCTCTAAGTAC
>SDBT01014823.1_pt1 | contig 12408 bp, 12 predicted proteins | sample 2277101 | NCBI WGS metagenome assembly SDBT01 (sample SAMN10404973, study PRJNA504765) | marine sediment metagenome | isolation source: marine sediment core GS10_PC15, 103 cmbsf | place: Arctic Ocean: Southern Knipovich Ridge | collected 2010
CGCAGATGTCGACCGGCATGGAAGCCGGCCTTGCAGTACCCCACGGCAGAACCGATGCTGTTGACAGCCTGGTATGCGCTATCGGCGTGAAGCGCGATGGAATAGATTTCGGTGCCGCCGACGGCAAGCCTTCGCAGATATTCATTTTGGTTCTGACTCCCGAGGCTGGGGCTGATCCTTATCTGCAATTCGTTGCTTCCTTGATGGGCCTGCTCGACCCAGCCGGCAGAGAGAAAATACTGGCAGCCCAAACGGCTGATGATTTATTCAAGGCACTGACGCAATAGAGCTACAATCAACCGAGAAGTGGAATGTTATAAAAGGATTTGGCGGATGAATTGGTTCATGCAACTCAGTCCGATTTACCAGGCATTGCTCGCGACCTTGTGTACCTGGGCGGTAACAGCCGCCGGTGCGGGGTTGGTGGTATTTGCCAAAAACATTTCACAGCGGTTTCTGGATGGATCGCTCGGAATGGCTGCCGGTGTAATGATAGCTGCAAGTTTCTGGTCGCTGCTGGCGCCTTCAATCGACATGGCTGAGCGTTTGAGTTATGGGCCGACTTACAAGTGGGTTCCACCTTTGATTGGTTTCCTGCTGGGTGCAGTTTTCCTGCGAGTCTGTGACAGAATACTGCCTCATATTCACCCCGGCCTGGCTGTTGCTGAGGGTATCAAGACCTCCTGGCGGCGCTCGACGCTGCTGGTGCTGGCAATAACGCTGCACAATATCCCTGAGGGGTTGGCCGTCGGGGTAGCTTTCGGAGCTGCTGCCCACCTTACCGGCGATGCTCAGCAAGCACAGATCGGCGCAGCTATCGCCCTGGCCATTGGTATCGGTTTGCAGAACTTCCCTGAAGGCTCGGCAGTTTCACTGCCGCTTCGGCGCGAGGGGATGAGTCGTCGCAAGGCCTTCTGGTACGGCCAGCTTTCCGGTATCGTAGAACCGATTGCCGGTGTAGCTGGGGCTGCGATGGTTATTTATATGGAGCCGATCCTGCCTTATGCCCTGGCCTTTGCAGCCGGGGCTATGATCTTCGTCGTCGCTGAGGAGTTGATCCCCGAATCGCAACGGAATAACAATGTAGACCTTGCCACGATGGGCTGCATCGTCGGCTTTGCGATAATGATGACGCTCGATGTAGCGCTGGGGTAGTTTTTCAAATGGTAGTAATTGCTTTTTAAAGGACCGGAAAAACCAATCTGCCAAAAAGGCAAGCGAACCTGCGTCTAATCGAGTTTCAGATCGGTTTCCTGTTCGATGTATTTGCCGAATCCTTCGAGTATGGACTTGCGAACTTCGTCGGCTAGACAGGCAAGAACGCGCCTTGGGTTATGCTCGGGTTCGATTACGGGCTTGTTATGTAAGATGCCCCATTTTTTCACTTGAAGCTCGCCATCGTCCAGGGCGGTAAGATCGATCAGTTCAGGCCTGAAGGCCATGAGGGTGAGAGTTTCGGATTGCCCGGCGTGGCCGCCGATTTTCAAATGCTCGTGGGCGATAGTGCAAAACTGCATTGGCGCAACTGACCGGACCTTGAACTCGGCACAGTCCCATTGGCTGGCGATCGAATCGAGTGTTGGTTTTTGACCCTTACCGCCGTGGTGGTTTACCAGGAATGCGTATTTGAATCCGGCTTGCTTGAGGGCTTCCAATCGGTTGCCGACAGCGGCGGACATTTCCTCGGCTTGGCAGTACTCGCTGAAAAGTGGCAAGTCGGGAAATCGCATGCCGAAGACCTTGTCGGTCGTCTCGAACCCGGACTGGGTCAGATGTTTTTCGCTGAGGAAGCCGTCGGTGCCGAATGACATCGGCTGGAAGTAGATTCCGCCGACTCGTTGGGCCATCTCGCGGCACAGGCCCTCGGAGATAAGTGCATCCGTGCCGAGAGGCAAGTGATAGCTGTGCCATTCGAAACACGGCGAGACGGGCACGAAGGCGCATCCGGAAAAGTCTTTGGCAGCGAGTATTTCCCTCGGCCGCATCTGATGGACGGGTTTAAGGGACATCTTCAGGTGCTCCTTTGTTGTAATCCCGGCAAGTTTACCGGGATTATGATATTAACGTCTGGCTGGGGCGGGGGCAATAGCCTTCAGCGAGCCTAAGATTAAGTATCCGGGCGGTATTTGAAGTTAACAAGCCGAGGAAAAAAGCTAACCCATTACAATAAAGGGGATAAACAAATGAAGATTCAGGAATACCTCAGACAAAGCGGCGTAGCATTTGAAACCCACGAGCATATGCCCGCTTACACCGCACAAGAGGTCGCCGCGGCCGAGCACGTCAGCGGAAAACAGCTCGCCAAGACGGTTGTAATCAATTCCAGAAAAGGCTATGCGATGTGTGTCCTGCCTGCCCATCGGAAGCTGGATATGGACAAAGCGGCCCGGCTGCTGAATACATCTGAAATAACCCTGGCTGATGAAAAAGAGATGGCGAGGCTTTTCGCGGACTCTGAAGTGGGAGCCGAGCCTCCCTTTGGCGGCCTGTATGACCTGCCGACGCTGGTCGATCAGCAACTGACAAACTGTGAGGAAATTGTCTTCCAGGCCGGCGATCACAGGCACACGATCCGGCTTCGCTATGAAGACTATGCTCACCTGGCCAGGCCGATTGTGGGTGACCTGGTTGTGCAACTTTAAGATGGCTCGCTTAGACTAATTTGCGTGCGAGGTCTAAGGAGCCCTTGATGGTTTCTATGATCTCCAGGCCGTAGGGGCATTTGGTTTCGCACTCGCCGCATTCGGCGCAGTTGGGAACCGTGTCGATTATTCTTTCGGCGTTTCGTTTTACCCGCTCGGCCGACATCCTGCGAACAATCCCGGAAAAGATCATCGCCTGTGTGATTTTAACTCCCTGCGGGCAGGGCTGGCAGTATAGGCAGCGACGGCAGAAGACCTTGCCGAGCCTGGCTACGATCTCGTCAGCTTCGACTTTCTCTTCTCCTGCGAGAGTTTCGCCCATCTCGACGATCCCGACGATTTCGGCGATTTCTTCGGGCGTTTCAATGCCGGGAATCGGCACGATATCCGGATAGCCGTTGAGGAACTTAAAGGCCAGTCTCGCGTTGTCGTATTGCCCGCCGCAAAGAGGCTTCATCACGATAAAGCCTACCCCTGCCTTGCGGGCCTTGGGTATCAGTTCATCCGCCGGCTCACAAGTAACCAGATTGAACGGGAACTGGATCGTTTCGACTTCGGGGATTTCAACCAGCTTCAGGGCCATATCCAAACTGTGGCTGGACGCGCCGATGCAGCCTATGCTGCCGTCGGCTTTCGCCTGGAGCAAGCCTTCTATCGCTCCGCCGGGAGCTTGTATTTCTTCAAGTGCGTCCGGCTTGGATACGCCGTGCATTTGAAAAAGGTCGATTTTGTCGATACCCAGTGCGTCCCGTGCAGCTTCGACGTCTTCGAGTATCCCCTCGGCCGTTCTGTGATGGCCTTTGGTAGCTATTACCAGCCCGTCGCGGCGGCCCTTGATCGCGGCGCCGATTTTTTCCTGACTGTCGGTGTAGGCCATTGCGGTGTCGATAAAGTTAACGCCCAGGTCCAGGGCCTTATGGATCGCACGGGTAGCCTCGTCGGGTGAGACACGCTGGATGGGAATCCCGCCGAAGCCGACGGCTGAGACTTTCAGACCAGTCTTACCGAGTGTTACAAATCGCATCTCAGATCCTTTGGTAGTAAGGGGTAAATCGTCAGAAACCATGATAGCAAGCTTTGGCCATCTGAGGCAAGTTTACCGGCATTTATGGATGCAATCACCTGCGCATAAATCGGGCGAGCCGTTTTTTAAAATTTCCAAAGGTCCGCCCGTGATTAATCATTCGAAATTGTTTGAGACTTACTTCCGACGCCTGCGCATGAGGCCTAACGAACCAATCGCCAACAACGCTGCGGAGGCCGGTTCGGGGACTTCGTACTTGACCAGGAAGGCGTCAGAGCCGCCAGCATTGGTTCCGCCTAGGTCGCCATAGGTATAGCCGCTGATATATGCATTGCCGAGGGCATCGATGGCCACGGATCGGCTTACGTCCGTACTCGACGAGCCGATCTGCTGCGTCCAGAGCACATTGCCAAGTGAGTCGAATTTGGTCAGAAAGGCGTCATACCCGCCTGCGCTCGAGTCGCCGAGAACGCCTAAGGTATAGCCGCTGATATAGCTATTGCCTGAAGCGTCCACGGCCACGGATAAGCTGATGTCTACACCCCCTGCACCGATCTGAGACGACCAGACCTCATTGCCAAGGGTGTCGAATTTGGTAAGGAAGGCGTCATAGCTGCCTGCGCTCGAGTCGCCGATAACGCCATCGGTATAGCCGCTGATATAGCTATTGCCGGAACCATCCACGGCCACGGAATAGCTTCGGTCCGTACCCGACGTGCCGATCTGAGACGACCAGACCTCATCGCCAAGGGTGTCGAATTTTGTCAGGAATGCGTCAGCCCCGCCTGCGCTCGAGTCGCCTAGAACGCCATAGGTATAGCCGCTGATATATGCATTGCCGGAACCGTCCACGGCTACGGACCAGCTGTAGTCCGCACTCGACGAGCCGATCTGGGTAGTCCAGATCTCATTGCCCGACTCGTCGAGCTTGGTCAGGAAGGCGTCATACCCGCCTGCGCTCGAGTCGCCGATAACGCCAGCGGTGTAGCCGCTGATATAGCTATTGCCGGAAGCGTCCACGGCCACGGAATTGCTAGTTTCCCAATCCGACGAGCCGATCTGCTGCGTCCAGACCACATTGCCAAGGCTGTCGAATTTGGTCAGGAAGGCGTCCATGCCGCCTGCACTGGTTCCACCGAGATCGCCACGGGTCTCACCGCTGATATATACATTGCCGGAAGCGTCCACAGCCACGGACCAGCTGGCGTCCGTACTCGACGTGCCGATCTGGGTAGTCCAGACCTCATTGCCAAGTGAGTCGAATTTGGTAAGGAAGGCGTCCGTGCCGCCTGCGCTCGAACTGCCGAGAACGCCTAAGGTATAGCCGCTGATATAGCTATTACCGGAAGCGTCGACGGCCACGGAGCGGCTTTGGTCGTCACTCGCCGTGCCGATCTGGGCCGTCCAGGCGACCGGATAGGCAACCTCCGCCACCGCAGGCGCCGTAAAAACCAACACCAAACCAATTGCAACGAATACAATCTTACTTACTGATTTCATCAGTCTCGCCCCTTTTCGGTGTGCGCGATCGCTTAGTTGTTACATAACCATGAGCGTGCCCAGAACTACCAGGGCAAAGAGCACAAAACCTCCGAGCGTGAGACAATGGCGATAAACCGCCGCATCGGCCTCCACAATGGTGCAGGGCTGCATATCCGCAGACTCAGCGAAACGCAGTAATTATAATCATAAGCTGGATTTGGGATTTGTCAAGGCTTTTGTAGCGGGCAGTTGCGCACTAATACTTACATACAAATGGCTTGCGATAAGCGGAATACTCGTACTTAACATCAGTTAGTAGCACGAGTTACAGGCTGTAGTTGCAAGTTAAGAAGGGGCGGCAACCCCTTCGACCCCTTCGACAAGCTCCCCTCTTCACCTTCGGCTACGACGAGGCAGGCAGGGCAAGGAAGTTGCCAACCCTACTTTGCCACCCGTCAAATTTCCTTGGCCACCGCAAGCAGATTAAAAAATATTGAAAACCATCGAAGAATATTGAATTTCGTCTAAAAGCATCGACTTCGGCCTAGAAATCGAACGCAAGCCATTAAAAGCTAGTTAAAATAAGCTTTATTTAAAGGCTGAAGTAGGTTTTGCAGGTTGAGGGACAGATTAGTCTTAAAAAATATTTAAAGGCTGGAGTGGTTTTGAGTGTCTTTGGCGAAAACGGCTGAGCGATTGAGGCTGCGACTAATTGAGAGCCTTTAATTCACGCAATGTCAACGACTGCTGTGGGCACTTGTTGTCCTTAATATAGGTATCCGCACGGGCCTGGACATCATCCATGGCTGATTGAATCACGCCTACGAATTCCCTGGTGTCCGACTTGGACAGATTCGATGGCGCGTAAAAGGGTTTTCCGGCAACGAAGCAGACCCGGGTGAACAAAAGTGGGATATCAATCTTCATGCCAACTGGCCCGACGGACAAAAGTGCCTTGGAGGCGATGCCGCACGGAACGATAGGGCTCTGGGATTGCGAGGCAACCCAGGCGACTCCGGGAGAGACGACTGTCCGCCGCGGGCCGATCGGGCCATCGAGAGGAATACCAATGTGCTGGGTTTGCAGTATCCGCAGCATCTCACGCATCGCCGACCTGCCGCCTCGATTTTTCCCGCCATGGTCGGTAGAGCCACGAATCGCCTGGCCGCCAAGATGCTGGAAGATTTCATCAATAAGCGTTCCGTCTGTGCTTTGGGAGATCAGGGGCACTACCTGGGTGCTGTGGGTGTAGGCGGTAAGCAGAAGCGATTCATGCCAAAAGGTGTAGATGGCCCGGGCCTTCATCCGCTGGGGAACAGCATCAAGATCGTCCAGAACAAACCGGTACCGCAGTGAAGCACCGATTGTACGGATAGCTCCGGCGACAATCCTGGCTGCAATTGACATCGGCTATGTCCCTTTCGGCGGGCTCGGATAACTCAAGTCTACATGCTACACATCTAACGCGCGATAGACAAGGCAAGTTGCTAGACGGGGGCAATGGTCGTCGCACTTGACAGCGTAGCTTGTTGTAAATATGCTTATGCGATAACTGGCCCGGGTGGCGGAATTGGCAGACGCGCTAGGTTGAGGGCCTAGTGAGCTTAGGCTCATGCAGGTTCAAGTCCTGTCCCGGGCAATTTTGTAAGTTGCGGGCTATTCCCGCATGATAACGGGCGATCCAATCCGGGTCGCCCGTTTTTTATTTGGGGGCTTTTGGTGAAGGCTTCTCAGCCGGTGCTAATCCCCGAAACCTTGCTCATCGTTCATATCCCCAGCGAATTGCTCAGCCTCCACCAAGCCCGCTGGGACGCGGATGCGTCTATAAAGACGCCAGTTCAGGTAGCTAAAGTAAGCGCACATCACGGACATGAACCAGAAAACATATTCATTTTGCCAAAACTGTCTGACTTTTGCATAGTCAGGAAAAAAACTTTTTTCCATCTCATTAGTAGCCATCGATTCTGTTATTTCTGGTTCAGCGAAAAGCATAACTAGAACAAAGGAAAAGCATATTGCGGACGACCATTTGAGAAAAGTGAAGGTTCTTCTGGCCGGGCCAACATTAGCCAGCTGCGCAAGCTTCTGCAGATACCACGCCCCTACAACACCCGAAATTAACATTATGACTTGCGGTACGAGAAAAATAGTAAACAAGAGCCAACTTTGGTTTTTTGCTTGATCGGGCAGCAATGACAAAAGAGCAATCAACGCCGGCGATATCAGCATTGCCCCAGTTACTAGATAGCGGTTCAACTTGCCGAACCAGGACATGTATCCAAATGATTTCGGCAGAGCTGTGGTAATAAGCCAGAGCGTGTATATTCCAATAGGGATGCCGGCGCAGAACCAGGAGTAAAATATAATTTTCCCCATCATCCCTTCAGCCAGCCAGGCGACAAGGCCCGACCACACCGGCCACAGCAACCCCATGATTAGGGACAGATAAAATCCCTGTGCCACTTTCTTTCGCCAGGCGGTGCTGACTTCATCGAGCCTGTCAGCAAAGATAGGCTTGGTTCCATTCGGCAGTGGGGCGGTGCTTAGTTTAATGCCCAGGTTACGAACAGCCTTGGATACCTTTTTTGGTGGTGGGTTGTGTTCACCCAGCATTGGAAAGGACGCGACGGCCTCGGCCTCTGTCTGGGGTACCGGCTGGGGAACTGCAGGAAATTCGTTTTCACTCATACTCACGTTGCTCCAATTCTTTCAAGCCATTGTGGCCGAAGAATTAGAGATTCGCAAGTCTCTCGGCCTTGTCGTGGGCAATGAGCGATTCGATCAGTTCGTCGAGGTCGCCGGCGATGATCCGTTCGAGGTTGAAGTTGGCCCCGCCCGAGCCAGTTCCCTTTAGCCGGTGGTCCGTGCAGCGGTTTTGCGGGAAATTGTAAGTCCTGACGCGCTGGGATCGATCGCCCGAGCCGATCATGGCCTTGCGGGCGGCGGCTTCTTCTGCGAGTTGTGCGCTGCGGTGGTGCTCCCAGACGCGAGCGGCGAGAATTCGCCTGGCCTTGGCGCGATTCTTGTGCTGCGATTTTTCGTCGCGCATCGAAACGGTAATCCCCGTCGGGATGTGCTCGAGTTTGATGGCCGACTCGATCTTGTTGACGCTTTGTCCGCCCGGCCCGCCGGCGCGGGAGACATGCTCGAGTACGTCTTTATCCCAGTCGATCTGGATGTCGATATTTTCCGGCTCGGGCAGGACCGCAACGGTAGCGGCTGAGGTGTGAATCCGGCCCTGGGTTTCGGTCTTGGGAACCCGCTGGACGCGATGGCCGCCGCCTTCGTAGCCCAGATGGCTCCAGGTCTCCTCGCCCTTGATGTTAAGGAAAACTTCCCTGAAGCCGCCCAGCTCCGTCGGGCTGGCTGAGAGGACCTCTACTTTCCAGCGGCGGGTCTCTGCATAGTGGCGGTACATGTTCAGCAGGTCGCCGACGAACAGTGCTGCTTCGTCGCCTCCGGTTCCGGCGCGGATTTCCATTACCACCGACGTGATCGCCTGGTCGTCGCCCATTACCAGCAGGCCCTTGATCTGCTCCATCATTTCGTCGGCCTGGGTAGCGAGGGTGTCGATTTCTTCCTTGGCCAGGGCCTTCATTTCGTCATCGCCGCCAGCCTCGGCGAGAAGTTCATTAGCCTGGAGCTTTTGGTCGAGCAGGTCTTTGTACTGGCGGAAGGGATTGACGATCTTACCGAGTTGGGCATGTTCCTTGGCCAGGGTGATAAACAGATTCTGGTTAGAGGCAACGGCCGGGTCGTTCATCTGCGCGGAGATTTCCTCGAAACGTGTATCGAGTTGTTCGAGCTTGGCGAAAAGGGTGTCTTGTGAGGCCATGGGTTTATTTACCTTGGTTTGTCGGGCCTGGGGCGCCGTTTGGATTCGTCGGGGTTACGTCTGCATACAAAAACACCGACATAGCGCATCGCGCAGTGCCGGCGTTATAATTTAACGTATCTACTTGTTGTCGGACTTTTTGCTCTTGAAGTATTCCCCGCCGAATTTCCGCTGGAACTTTTCGACTCTGCCGGCGGTGTCTACGAACTTCTGCTTGCCCGTATAGAAGGGGTGGCAGTTGCTGCAGATGTCGACCCGGATATCTTTTCCGGCCGCTGAGCCGGAGACAAAAGTATTGCCGCACGCACAACGAACATTGGTGTCTTCGTATTTTGGATGTATGCCTTGTTTCATTGTTTTTACCTCAGGAGTTTAGAGTACTTTAGGATTGGATGTAGCGATTGGCCGTCGGCGAGGACAAAGCTGACAAGGAGGCCGAAACAGGCGATTCTGTTGCATCGTCGATGCAGGGCGACGCTGTCAGCTGCCGCCGCAGCCAGGCCCAATTGCTACAGGCAATCTTAAATTGCTCTGGCCCGATATTATAAGTAAGTACGCGGCAATTCCGCAAGGGTTTATCTTGATTGGCACCGGGGTGTTTTCCTGGGCCTACCTGGAAGTTATACTTGTGGTGAGATGTTTGACTTACAGCCTTTTTCAATTGGCCCGATAAAGGTGGCCCTTCCGGCGATTCTTTCGCCAATGGCCGGCTATACCGACCTGGCCTACCGCCGGATCTGTCGCCAACTGGGGGCCGACTACTGCGTAACCGAGATGATGCTGGCCAAGCTGCTATGCCAGTCCGGCAAGCTCCGCAACCGGCTTATCAAGCTGGCTGATGACGACCATCCGGTGGCAGGTCAGCTTCTGGGCAGTGACCCAGCCGAGATGGCCCAGGCAGCTGAGGTGCTGGGGGAGATGGGTTTCGATGTGGTTGACCTGAATTTCGGCTGCCCGGTCCGCAAGGCCCTGTCGCGTTACCGTGGGGGTTTTTTGATGAGCCAGCCCGCCAAGGCCGTCGAGATCACCCGCGCGGTTATAGCAGCGGTGGATATTCCCGTAACCATAAAATTGCGGATGAAATTTAATGACGTCGATTCCCAGGACGCCTTCTGGCAGATCGCCGAAGAATCCTTCGATGCCGGCGCAGCGGCAGTGATAATTCACGCACGGTCCGTGGAGACCAGGTATTCGGGCCCGGCCGACTGGGGGTTCCTCAAGCGAGTGGCGGATCATTTCCAGGGCAAGACGATTATCGGTTCGGGCGATGTGCTAAAACCGGCCGATGCTATCGACATGCTCGCACGGACGGGAGTCTCGGCCGTTGCGGTGGCTCGCGGGGCGTTGGGTAATCCGTGGTTTTTCCGCCAGGTGCGAGACTTAGCTGCCGATCGCCAGCCATACCAGCCGGCCCTTACCGCCCAGGCCCAGCTATTAATCAGCCACATGGCCGGTGCTGTCGATCTTTACGGCCCCGCCAGAGCACCTAAGATCATGCGTAAATTCGGAATAAAATATGCTCGAATGCACCCCCAGACTCGCCAGGTAAGAGCTGCGTTTGTTGGGATCAAATGCCCTGAAAACTGGCAGGAAGTACTGGATAAGTTTTACTCGGTGGACTCTGACGAGTAAAATTCGGCTATTGGGAATCTTGCGATGAATTTTAATAAGAGGTAAATGCCATGTTCAAATCGCGTGCACTGCTTTGTCTTACCGTTGTGTTGACCTTGTCTGGTTTTGCTGTGGCAGAATCTGAAACCATCTTCACTGCAATGTTTATCGATGGTGGAAAGGTTGGTTATTCCAAGCATACGCGAACAGTTACCGGCGATCGCGTTACCACTGAGATTTATACGAAAATGACCATTGATCGCATGGGTGTATCTCTGACAATTACGCAGGAGGAGACTTCGGTTGAAACTGCCGGCGGCGAGCCGATTTCATTTACGTCGAAACAGTCGCTCGGTGCGATGGGTAAGGAAATTCGCGGGAAGATCACCGGCGGCAAACTCGAAATAACGACGGCGCTTGGAGGCCAACAACAGGTAAGGACCATCGATTGGCCGGAGGGGGCGGTACTGGCTGAGGGCGCACGGCTTGTCCAGATAGAAAATGGCCTCGCTGAAGGAACCAGCTACGCATTCAAGATATTCATGCCGTCTACAATGTCGGCGATGGACGTTCAAATTGTGGTTGGACCCAAGGTCAAAGTCGATTTGCTTGGCAGGGTTGTGATGCTGACTGAGGTTAAGATGAATATCCAGTCGATGATGGGGGCTATGACAGGAACTGACTACGTCGATGAAAATTTTAAGTCACTCAAGACCATCATGCCGACGGCAGGGATGATGGTCGAAGGCATTGCATGCGATAAAGCTTTCGCCATGAGTCCGGATAACCCGCTGGATATCCTGGCTAAGCTCCTGCTAAGTTCACCGGAACCCTTGCCCATAGAATCAGCCAAGGCGATCCGATACACGCTCAAGTCCCGCTCAAACGAAGGGCTTGAATTTCCAGTTACCGATAGTCAAAAGGTAACCTCCAGCCCCGGGGGGATCACGTTGCTGACAGTCAGTCCGGCAAAAGCTCCTACCGGCCTGAAGATGCCCTATAAGGGCTCCGATAAAGATGCGATCGATGCTTTAAAGCCGACAGTTTATCTCCAGTCAGATAGCCCAGAGATAAAAACCCTCTCGCGACAGGCCGTCGGCAATACAACCGATGCAGCAGTTGCAGCCAAGCGGATCGAAAAATTCGTCAACAGCTACATCGACGAGAAGAATTTTTCGGTCGGCTATGCATCAGCCCTGGAAGTTGCCCAATCCCGTGAGGGCGACTGCTCCGAGCACGCGCTTCTTACCGCGGCGATGTGTCAGGCTGCTGGAATTCCAGCTCAGGTTGTCACTGGAATGGTCTATACCGAAAGTTTTGGAGGCAGGGAGAATATCTTTGGCCCGCACGCCTGGGTTCAGGTGTATGTTGGCGGCAAGTGGATAGGTCTGGATGCGACGAGCAGGCCATTCGGGCCAGGCCATATCACTCAGTCGGTAGGCAATGGCGATCCTGAGAGCTTCATTTCATTGATAGCGACAATGGGCAAGTTCGACATCATCGCCGCTGAGGTAATCAAGTAACAGGTCGGGCTTAGAGCGTATTCAAGTTCTTTGCAAGCGTTTGAGCTGGCGGCGACTTCGGCTGACTTTCGTCAGGTTCCATCAACAATGCTAAGGCATTTGTTTTGGTCACCTTCGGCGTCAGCCTCGCCGGCACTGCGCTCAATCCGCTAGGCGAAACTTTAATACGCCCTAGTACTCTGTACCAGGGATAATGATGGATGGGTTTTTTTGCCGATAGGTTTGATAGAAACCTTTAACGGCAAGGAGGCTGAGATGCCTGCAAAAAAGTACATCGTTGAATTGACAACT
>SDBT01014824.1_pt1 | contig 12408 bp, 7 predicted proteins | sample 2277101 | NCBI WGS metagenome assembly SDBT01 (sample SAMN10404973, study PRJNA504765) | marine sediment metagenome | isolation source: marine sediment core GS10_PC15, 103 cmbsf | place: Arctic Ocean: Southern Knipovich Ridge | collected 2010
ACTTGCCCAATTCCAAGGGTGATGCACCCTTGGCTACACTACTGGACCCCTCCGAGGTCCCCTGAACGCAGCAATCAGCGGTAATTGACAGGCCCGCTTCTTCTCCAGGCCCAGCGTCAGTATTCTTCTCAGCCAGTTCATTTTTTGCCTTTTCTATTGCTCGTCAAGTATATCCGGCGCCGGCGCTGAGTCAACATTTTCTTCCAATCCCATTCGACAACCCGGGCTCCGGAAGTATACTGCGTAACCCTGAGGTTGCTTGTGCCCGGCAAGGGACCCCTGTCTGTATATTAATAAGTTCGCCATGGAGAGACGATCTATGTTGACCAAGCCGTTTCCGGTGAGTTGTGAGGGTGCGGATTGGGGCGTTGACCCGGACAGCGGCGCGCGAGTGGTCCGTCTGACCAGCGCGGCGATGAACAACAATATCTACTGCGAGCAACCGTACGCGTCACCGGATGGCCGCCGCGTGATGATCGCGCGCGCCCTTGATATGTTCGCGGCGAGTCGTCAGTTGCTGGTTGCCGACCTGGAATCTCTGACGCTCACGATGATCGAGTCCGATGTGCCTCACGAGTTGGTGGCTCATTCATCGTGGCGTGAGTGGGCCTACTACTTGATGCATGACGGCTCAGTGCGGCGGGTGTCGCTATTGACTCTGGAACGGCAGTCGGTCCTTCCGGCGGGCACGCTGACGGCTTCCAGCAGCTGTCTTGAGTCCATCACCCCGGATGATCAATGGCTGATCGCTTACGAAGGTGTCGACGGCCCTGAACTGCGGTCTCTGGCGATCAGTACCGTTGACGGAACACGTCGGACTCTCTATGAGGGGGCCGACAACCGGAACCCGCACGCGCAGGCGGAGCCCGGCGACGGGCAACGTTGGCTTTACCAATTGATCCGCGAGGGCCGGGAGCCCCGGGTCCCGGTGTTCGCCGCGGCCCTGGACGGCGGCACGCCGCGGCAACTGCCTTTCGGCGGGGAGTGGTCCGCCGAGTCAACGGGGCACATGGCCTGGGTTGCCGACACCGGGCGGGTAGCCTGCGCCATGAACTGGCGCCGCGCCGAAAAGCGGCACGACCCTCGCCATTCCGAGGGCAACTTGCTGATCGCTGCACCCGGCGATGCTGAGGCGAGTGTGTTCCCGGCGGCTGAACACGGGTTCTATCATGTTTCGATTTCGCGTTGTGGGCAGTACTTCGTCTGCGATGATTTCATGGACTTTCGAACCGATGCCTTCGCTTCCGGTGCTCCCGGCCCCGTAGGGATCGTGGTCGGCAACCTGGCGACCGGCAAGCATCGCACGCTGATCGGCGATTGCCAGGCATACGGGATTGCCGGCAGTTCACGTTTCGAGCCGGACCCTTACTTCACGGCCGACAACCGGCACGTAGTCTACAACGCTTCACCGTTCGGTGCGGTCCAGGTCTTTGCCGCCGAAGTGCCGCCGGACTTCTTGCCCAGCCTGTCGCTCGAGACCGGGTCGGCGCCGGAGGGCCGGGTGTGATGACCCGAGAGAAAGGATCATGAATTGATTGCGAAACAGGCCAGGCGGCTCGTTATCCGGGCGGATCGCGTGTTCGATGGCGAGAACGTTCGCCCGGAAATGTCGGTTGTCGTGGAAGACGGCGTCATCACCGGGGTAGTCCCCAGTCATGAGGATGACGCCGGGCTTGCCGTGATCGAGGCGCCGGGGTGCACAATCCTGCCGGGGCTGATCGACACGCACGTCCACTTCATGCGTTGGCAGGGGCCGCTCTATCTGGCGTGGGGGGTGACGAGCATCCGCGATGTGGCCAACCAGTTGGACTGGATCCTGGCCCGGCGCGCGGAGTGGGAGGAGCGGCCATGGCCGCGGGTCCTCACCACCGGCCCCCAGCTCGAAGGACCCAATCCTCAGTGGCCGCTGGGACGCGCCTGTGCTGATGCCGAGGACGCCGTCGAAGCTGTCCGGGAGACCGCGGCGGCCGGCGTGGACTCGATCAAGCTGTATGCCAGTCTGCCGCCGGAGTGGTTGTCGGGGATGGTCGCCGCGGCGCACGAGGCGGGGTTGCGGGTCTCCATACATTGTCAGCGGTCAAACGTGCTGCAGGCCGGCAGCGCCGGGGTCGACGAATTCCATCATCTCGATGGTGTGCTGGATACTTTCTGGCCCGAGCACCCGCCGGGCTGGCTTGACCTGTGGGGTCACCCGGATTGCGACAGGACCATTGACCAGCAACAGATCACGGCGGATCGGATCCGGGACTACGGAATGGTCGCGACGCCGACGCTTGCCTACTGGGATTCGCGTTGGCAGGCCGGAGATCCAGCCTATCCCTCACCGGCTGATCTGGCCATGCTTGCACCAGAGGTTGTGGAGTGGGTGAACCTGCCTTACCAGAACCGGCCCGGCAGGTCAGAAGTCGAGACCTGGCAGCGGGCGGCGGCCGCGGCCAGTCGCTTCGTTGGATTCCTCTTGGAACGCGGCGTAAGGGTGCTGCCTGGGACAGATGTGCCCTGGGTCCTGCCGGGGATCAGTCTCTGGCGCGAACTGGCGCTGCTTACGGAAAGCGGCATGAGCCCGGTTCAAGCCCTTCGCGCCGCTACTCTGGAGTCGGCGCAATGGCTTGACGTGGAGAATATCGGCAGGCTGGCGCCGGGTTGCGTTGCTGATATCGTGGTGGTGAAGGGCGACCCCACCACGCGGATACCAGACCGACCGCAGATCGAGGCCGTGCTTCGTGGTGGTGACGTATACCGCCCGTGCCGGCTCTTTGCCAAAGCCAAGGATGAGGGGAGCGACGTCTGCAGCGATCCCTGGGGGCGCGAGTTCACCAGAGCATTTGCCGGACCGGTGCGTGCCCAGGAGTGAGTCAATGGAAGTGTAACATGACAAACCCAGTCGAGATTATTGCTGAAGACCCGTTTGCGGACGGCGTAGCGGCGGGCCGGTCTCTGGGCCGGGCGGCGGTGGTGCGCGAGACGCGGGCGGCTCTGACGGATCCTTTGTTGGCCGACAGCCTGGGGGCGATGGCCGAGAAGGAACTGCACGGCTATGTGGTGTCGCGTCTGGAAACGGAGCTGGACTATGTGCCGTACCCGGAACTCGAGGATATCTACCCGGAACGCGTGGAACGCCTTCGCGGCCTGGCCGAGGGAGCTGATTGCTCGTTGGTGCAGGCGGCGACTTTGGACTACCTGCGTTACCGGCTGGAGATCGACGGCTGGTGGCGTTCGCTCAACCCGGTGGGCGCCGGCGGCCATTGCTCCGGCATGTTATTGCTTGGTCCGGACGGTGTCCTGGGCGGGCAGAGCAAGGAGTCCGTGCCGCTTGTTCCCCGGCCGGACGATTACCGGTACCGGCGGCCGCGTCCGTATCGAGGGCTTAAGCAAAAATCCGTCCTCCGTCAGTCGCCGGTGGTCGTTCGGCCGCGAACCGGCTACGTCGAGAACTGGGGTACGACCAACGAGTGCGGCGTGGGCTGCGCCGGAAGCAGTTCGTGCAGTGTGTGGTTGGATGAGCCGATCGAGGATAGCTGGCCCATCAAGCGCGTGCCGCTCCGGCGCTTCGCCCGTAACGTTGCGGAGGTGGAGGAACTTTACCGCCGCTATACGCTATTCAACTGGGCCCGGAACTCGGAAATCTGGGCGGATCTTTCAGGTGAGGCAATTGTGGTTGAGAAGGGCTTCCGTCGAATCGGGATCCGACACCTCGAGGGCGCGACGGCCCTCTGGTGTACCGAAGGCCATTTCCAGGGCGACGAGATGTCGGCCTACATCCGCGAAGGTCGTCTGGCCTACGTGAAGCAGATAGGCGGGCATCTCGGCGCGGGCGATCTGCAGTACGCCCATGATTGTGCCGTCCGCTTTACCCATATCGGCGAGCTCTGTCACCAATCCTGGGGCAACGGGCTGGAACACATGCGCCGGGTTCTGACGGATCACTCGACCTTCCCCCGCGCCGTCTGCCGCCATGGCGGACCCGATACGGACGAATACGATCAGACCGTGACGATGGAGAGTTCCATCGTCGACTTCTCGAACAACCGAAATTTCCATCGGGACTGGACAGCGTGGAAGAAGTTCCCCTGCCAGGTCCGGGAGACCGTAACCCAATACCCGCCTCGACCGTGCGACGGATGAGGCCGGGCAACCCGTGATCAGCGAGGACCGAACTATGCAGCAGTACATCAAGCTACAGAATCGCGTGAACCTTTCGTTCAGGTCGCAGCTCATTCGTCACGGTGTGCCGTGGCCCTGCGGCGCGCTTCCGGCCGGCACGATGATGGCCGCGCTTGACGAGGACGGTCAACAGATTCCGATTGCCGGCCGGACGCTGAACAGTTGGCCGGACGGTTCGGTGCAGTGGTCGCTGGTTGATCTGGCTGTGGACGTGCCGGCGAACGGCAAGCGCCGGATCATCATTGACACGGAGACCGCGCCTGAGGCCGACATTATCAATCCGGTGACGGTACAGGAGACAGGTGACCGGATCTCGGTCGGCAATGGCCTTGCCCATCTGGTCTTCGGCCCGGCAGCCATCGTTGAACAGTGGACTTCGGACGGCCGGACCGTGATCGAGGACGGCGGCTTCGACGTGCAACTCGAAGATGCCGCCGGCACGACCTACTCCGCCGCCGCCGACAGCAGCCGCCGCCTGACGATTGAGGATGTGAATCCGCTTTGCGCCACGCTAAGGATCGATGGCAAGCATCAGGCCGAGGACGGCAGCACCTTGCTGGACTTCTGGCTGCGCTTCCGGGTGACGGCGAACCGGGCGGATGTGAAGATCACGTATCACTACCGGAACCTGGAGGATGCCGAGCCGGGGATCGAGCTGCGGTCAATGGCGATGCGTCTCCACAGTGCGTTGCCGGCCGATGCGACGCGAGCGATTGTGCAGGTTAATCGTGGCCGCGACTTCCAGACTGAGTACTTCCGGCTTGCCGACGACTTGGAAATCTGCTCCAGCAACACGATGGCCCTCGATACCTACGAAGAAACGCATCAAGCCCGGGGCATCCTCGGCGGCGGCAACGGCCGGGTGTTCATTCGCGACCTGGCCTTGCTCCGTGAGAACATGTCGGGCAAGCCCTGGTTTCTGCGGGACGTCGTCGACTTCAAGTTCAAGTCCGGGGATCACCCGGAAGCCTACGTCTTCAGTTACCTGGGCCTGACCAGTGAGACCGGCTCTCTGGTGGTCGCCGGCGGCAATATGGTGGGCCTGCACCCCAAGAGTCTGAGCATCGAAGGCAAGGTCATCCGCTACGCAATTTGGCCGGACTGGGCTGGCGTCATGGATGTCACCCAGGGCGAGGGCCGGACCCTGGACTTCTACGTCGGCCCGCTGGCGCCAGACGCCGGGGACGAGGAGATCGCTCGACAGTACTTCGCCTGGGAAGGCGGCGGGATCTATCCTCACTTCCCGGCACAGCCCTGCATTGCCGTTTCTCTTGACCCGGTGCATGTGCGCAAGTGTCAGGTCTTCAGCGTCGACAAACTGCCGGCCTATGACCCCCAGGCCCATTTTGGCTTCGAGCGCAAGGTGCTCAGGCAATGGACCCCGGCCGAGGCCCCGGCCGCCACCGGCCATTGGCACTATGGCGACGTGTTCTCCGCTTGGGACATCGGCGTCAATAACGAGGAGATGGCTGGCCTGGTCTGGTTCCAGGAGTATCTGCGTTCAGGTCGCGCCGAATGCCTCGACCGCGGCCTGGCCCAGGCCCAGCACATTGCCGATGTGGACATCGTGGCGTATTCCAGCGACCCCTACCAGAACGGCGGGATGTGCGCGCACGGCCCGCGCCACAATCATTGCGCCGCTTATCCAAGCCATATGTGGTTTACCGAACTCCTGTTTGCCTATGCCTTGACCGGTGATGACCAGTTCCGTAAGGCCGCTGCCCGCGTTTGCGACAACCTGGTGTTCTGGATCAATGATCCCCAAGGCTTCGACCACATCTGTAACGACGGCCGCGAAGCCGGTCAGCCCTTGATAAACCTGGCCTGGTGCTACCGGTTCATCCCCGAAGAACGCTACCTGGCAGCCATGTGGAAGGTGGTCCGCGAGGGGTTCATGGCCAACGCCGCCAGACACGACGGCCGGCTGGTCTATATGAAGCCGCGCGAGGATATGCCTTTGCTCCAGTACGAGGGCTACGGCGAGTGGGCGGCCTGGGAGGGACTCTACTGGGTGTGGGAGCTGACCCGGGACGAGGAACTCCGGGAGTTCCTGCTCAGCCAGTTCGAGTGGCGGCTCACTGAAGAGCAGATGCGGACCCATGGGTCCGTGCGCGAAACGGACTACAACGCCGCCGCCTACGCCTGGTACATGACCGAGGACCCCAAGTGGCTGCATCGGGTGGCGCGGCCCTTCGCCGCCATGTTCCGCTGCGCCCAGTGGTCTTTCGGCTGGATCAAGGCTATGTACTTCATCCACCTCGCCTTTGAGCACGGCATTATCCGGGACGAGGATGTCCTGATATCATGATGCAACGAGCCCAACGCAATCGGCTTCGGCTCCCGGTTGCGTCATTCGATTCTGGCGCAGCGGCGGGGACCTGAACATCCGGCCGAAGAGGAGATAGCCGCCGCCACCCACGACAAAACTCGCGAGCTTAGCGGCCAATCCCGCTGCCGCCGCCCGCCACCATTTGATCCGCGTCATCGCTTATTTCCCAGGTGTTCGTATATGAAGGTAGTTCCCAGCCGCTTCATTCTTTCTTGCCCTGCTTTGCTTCTGCGTCCAGTTCAGCGCCGGTTTTTGCGCCCTGTTTGCGGAGGAGGTCGGCGCATTCATCTTGTTTTTTCGGGTCAACCCAGTCCCTCCTCTGCCTTGTCTCATCCAGCGGCGTGTTGCCATCCTTGTCTTTCACATTAACCTCGGCCCCGACTTCAAGGAGTATCTTGGCCGTCTCGGTATGGCCAAAAAATGCCGCCTTGTGCAGCGGCGTTTCGCCATCCTTGGCCTCGGTATTGACATTGGCCCCGGCAGTTAGCAGAATCTTGACCATCTCGGTACGGCCCCAGACTGCCGCGTGGTGCAGCGGCGCCCAGTAGCTCTTGGCATTGACCTCTGCCCCGGCCTCAAGCAGAATTTTGACCACCTTGATACTGCCCATGGATGTCGCCCAGTCTAGCGGTGTCCAGCCATTCTTGGTCTTGGCATTGAGCTTTGCCCCGGCGTTAATCAGCATCTTTGCCATCTCGGTTTGGCCCCCGGCTGCCGCCTTGTGCAACGGCGTCTTGCCATACTTGTCCGTGGCATTGATCTCTGCCCCGGCCCTAAGCAGAATGTTGACCATCTGGGTGTTACCCCGCCATACCGCCCAGTGTAGCGGCGCCCAGCCATCCTTATCCTTGGCATTCACATTGGCAACGGCATTTAGCAGAATCTTGGCCATCTCGGTATGGCCATTGATCACCGCGTGGTGCAGCGGCGTCCGGCCACGCTTGTTCTTGGCATTGAGCTTGGCACCGGCCTCGATGAGCACTTTGGCCGTATCGGTATTGCCGCTGTATGCCGCCAGAGACAAAGGGCAGATTTTCTCAGTGTAAAGGGCTAGCCATTCTTGGATTCTCATGACCCTTGCGACTTTGCCCTTCTCATTAACCTGCTTCCTATCCCACCTCAGTATCCACCTCACACCGTCCACATCACCTATATCCACCATATCAAGCAAACGAATGCCTCGAACCGCCACCCAATTGTAGTACCAACGCACACCCAGGCCAAACAGCACGAGTAATCCAGCAATAATGGGTAATTGCCAGGCCCGTTTCTTCTCCAGTCCCAGCGTCAATATCTTTCCCAGCCGGTTCATTGCTTCACCTTTTCCACTACTCGTCAAGTATATCCGGTGCCGGCGCTGAGTCAAGTATGCTTCAATAGGGAGCTTGATTATGGGCGGCGGCCGAGCTAACTTGACTGTACTTGCTCCTATGGCATCGAAAGAAGAGTAGCTTTCAACGGGACAGATTCGCCGCCGGCCTTTTAACGAAGGGAACAAAGTCGCATGAAACCTGATGTCTACATTCGAGTTGCGCTGTATGGCGGTATCGCCGGCGCATTTCCTGCTCGGCGGTCTACTGTGTTCCTATTGCTGGGGGACACGCAGTGAACACACGGATGGACTACGACGGCGCCACAGACCGCGCGGCGATCTTCGAGCGACTTCGCTCGTTCGATGACCGGGGCCTGGACGATGACGCGTTCGCGGCCCTTGCAATGGGCCTCACGGACATGGCCGGCGCAACCACGCCCGAGGCCGTGTTGGCGCGGCACCTGAGCGCGTTCCAGGCCAGCGACCGGGCCGCCGCGGCGGCTCAGCCAGGCAACGGCCGGCCGGACCTCGATGCCGCCGACGCTATCCTCGAGAACACCTTCAGCTTCTACGGCGAGGCGCACACGCTCGGACCCGATTTCGACTGGGAGAGAAATCCCGGCACCGCGCACTGGGGCCACGATCTCAACCGCTTCAGCTTTCTTAATACACTGCTCCAGGCGTACGCGAGCACCGGGAATCGGCGGTATGCGGAAAAACTGGTCGCGCTCGTTCTCGCCTGGATCGCCGTGACGGATGTGTGCGATGCCTTCATTCGGACCACGCCTGAGGCGAAACGACCTGACAAGAGCCCGTATGTCTGGGCCAGTTACCTGAATATTGCAATCCACATCGAGCTCTGGGGCCGTGTCTTGTCTGTTCTGCTCACCCGCTGTCCGGACATCGTCAGTGCGGTGGATTGGCTGCGCATTCTCAAAAGCGTGCACGACCAATTGTGGTATCTCGATCTGGTCATTCCCGAAACCGTCGGCAACTGGGTGACGATTGGTACGCGCGGCCAGCTCGCGACGATGAGCCTGCTCCCTGGGTTGCGCGATACGCCCGTGCTCGCCAATACCGCGTTTGAGCGGATCATCATCGCCACTGACGCTCAGATTCTTGACGACGGCGCCCAATACGAATTGACGCCACATTACCATATGGTGGTGATCCGTAATCTTGACACCGTCCTCGCGATAACAGGTGACCTGCCCGTGACGATGTCCGCCGCGCTTTGGGATCTCTACGTTCGTGCCGTTCGGTACATGCCGCATCTGATTTCTCCGGATGGCAAGTTGGTGGCGTTCAACGACAGCGATCCGGGATGCGGGGCCGGGATCCGGAAACAGCTCGAGTCACCTCGCATGCAGGAGGCACTCGGCGAGTTCGCCGGTCGCGAACTGACCAGCACCCGCTTTCCGGATTCGGGGGTGATGATCATGCGTCAAGGCTCGTCGCGGGGGCCGGATGAGCTCTACCTTGCGTTCGATGGCGGGCCGTTCGGCTTCTCGCATCAGCATGAGGATGCGCTGGGCTTCTGGCTTTCTGCTTACGGGCGCTCGCTCATCGTCGATCCCGGCCGTCACCTCTATGACAGTAGCCCGGATTCATACCGGCCTCACCTGATCCTCACCCAGGCGCATTCGACGATTACGATCGACAATGCCACCCAGTGCGCCCGGCACGCAGGCCGCGAATCCTGGCTTGATCCCGCACCCCAGGCCGCGCGCTGGCAAGTGGCGGCTGACGGTGTGGTTACTGCTGAGGCCAACTATCCGCACGGTTACCTCGAGGTGGCCGAATTGGTCACCCACACGCGCCGCTTCACCTTCGTGCCGGACCCGGGCCACTGGTTTCTTGATGACAGAGTGGACGGCGCCGGCGCACACCTGGTGACATCACGTTTCCAGTTCATGCCGGGGAAGGTCGTGCTTGATGACGGGATCGCCCATAGCTGTTATGGTGATGCCGACCTCGCCGTCTTCTTTGATCCGACCGAGTGGGACACGGTCTGCGTGCGTGTGGGCGAGGAGAACCCGCGGCAGGGATGGTACTCGGACGGATATAACCGGATCGAGCCGGCTCCAGTCCTCGTCTTCGAGCGCAAAACAGCGCTGCCGTTTACTCCATCGTTGGTCCTCGTGCCCTACCGTGGCGGCGCCGTGCCTGCTTGCCCTCTGCGGCAAGGCTCACCCGAGTGGACCGATGATTCATTTTGATTCGCGCACGTCATGAAGGGGCTGGTGGCGTGCATCAGCATAATCGCGGCGGCTAATGCTTGCCGCCATCGCCAACACCCGTAGAAATCAATTCACCAGCGCCGTGTCAACGTGGGTCTCGACTTCTAACGCACGCCGCGGCGGAATCCGGGGCTGGACACGGGTCGGGGTGAGAGCGGCGGTCTCCGTGCTATAGCGAAGACAGTGTCATGCACCATCTATTCTCCCAGCAAGATGACCCTGGAACTCCAGGGCGGGATGTTCCGCAAGGTGATGCGGCCGCCGGTTTTCCCGGGTTGCAGTTCCAGCACACGGTCATCCTGGCCGATCGCCAGCAGGCGGGCCTGGCGGGTGGCGAAGCGCATCTGGACGTTCGCCTCCGGAATCTCGTCCATGCCGGCATTCAGCAGTAGCACGGCGCCGCGCTGCCGGTCGGCGGAGATCCGGACGACCGACACGAGCGGCACCGTCTCGTCGACCCGCAGTGGCATGGTTCCATGGCTGATCCAGTCCGCCACATTCTGCAGTTGCAGGCGCTTGCCCGCGGAATGCAGGAAGATCCACGGCGCATAGCCCATGACCACGACCCGGCCGCCCAGTTCGTTCTCGAACCCCGTCATGCTCGGGCCTTGCGGACGGTAGAAGTAGTCTTCCATCGTCGTCAGGATATGCACGCCGGCCGCGACCGGCTCCAAGACATCGCCCATGCCCTTGGCATCGCCCCAGAACTCGATTCGCGCGTCACGGAGTTGCCCGGCCGCGCGCCCGTTCAGTTCATCATCGGTGAACCGTTCCATCATACCGTTGTCCAAGCGTTTGGCCAGGCGCACGCCGGTCAGATGATCCAGGCCGCGCTCCGCCAGCACCTCGAGGGTGCTGGAGTCCATGAGTACGCCGCCGGCAAGCATGTCCTTCAACTCGACATCGGAAAAGGCTTCCGCCACCCGCCCGCACAGGACGACGCCGCAACCGGGCGCATCGGCAGCGATGGGCAAGCCGATTTCTCCCAAGGTTACGGGCCGCGTGATGTCGTATTGCGGTTGCCGGCCCAGCCAGCTCTCGCCCTGACGGACGGCGCGTTTGGCCATCAATTGACTGCTCCATGCCGGCCAGAGCCCGGCCGTTGGCAAGCCGATGGTGTGCGCCACCAATTTCTCCCACATCGGGCGGGCAGGCGGGATGCTTTGCATCCAGGGCAGGATGTCCTCCTGGGTTGTCGGCGTACCCAGCATGTTGAACGCCACGCCGTTCAGGCCATAGGCGAGGGCGAGGGTGCATTCGTTCACCACCGCCGTGGCGGATTTCTTCAACCGTTGGTACGGGAAGTTCTCCAGCTCATATTGCACGTCGGTCACCGCCGGTGGGAGCGAAGCGCGTTGACAGCCGCACTCGATGGCCTTGCCATACATCTCCATTGGGGTCGCGTCGGAGTAGAAGCCCCCACCCGGCCGCGCCTTGGTCGCGTGCAGGGCCGTGTACCAGCGCTCGAGCGCCTGGCCCGAATACGTTGTCCAGCCCACCCCGGTACTCATCTTGCCGATGAGAATTTGCGGGTCAACCTGGTGAATAGCGGCGGCCACATCGCCCAGCAAGGACTCGAGGGATTCGATGTTCTGTTCAATCCACAAGTGGCGCAGCCGTCCCTGGGCCGGCTCGTCAAAGGCTCTGGCCAGTTCCTCGCGCTCGTATTTGCGCCCCGCTTTTTTCGCGAACAGGTCCAGGCAGGTCGGGCAGAAACAGCCCCAGGCCACGCCGTGGTGGTGCATCCGGATATCGTCATCCACCCAGATGAAATCGGGGCGGGCGGCGGCGACCAGCTTATACTTGGCCTGCACGTAGGCCCGCATTTCCGGCGTATTGGGACAGGCGCAACCGGTGGAGACCCCACCGTCGTGGCCGACCATGGCCTGGAACGGCAGAGGCGGCATGTACGACCAGCCTTCGTTGATATGGCCAATGGTGCAGAGCACATTGATGCCGACCGACGGGATGCCCGCTTCGCGGCAGACGTCCAGGCGTTGCGCCGCCAGTTCCATTCGCTGCGCGTACTCGTCCAGCGGAATGTACAGATGATGGGTAATCGTCTCGAACAGCGCCACCTCGTCCACGACGGGCCGATACTCCTTCATCAGATCCAGTAGCCGGCCAAAGGCGTCATCCGTCTCCCAAAGCGGCAGGCCGATCCGCCATGACAATGTGAGTTTCTCTGCTGATTTTTCTGGTTTTGAATTCTTGTTCATGATCTGTCTCAGCCTTTCTGGTCCGCCTTACTTACAGATGATCACCGCCGCGCCGGGTCTGTCCGTGCCCGCCACCGTCAGGCCCAGGTACAACGAAATCAGTATACCCGCGAGGATTCTCATTCGTTCACCTTTTGTATTTCT
>SDBT01014825.1_pt1 | contig 12407 bp, 11 predicted proteins | sample 2277101 | NCBI WGS metagenome assembly SDBT01 (sample SAMN10404973, study PRJNA504765) | marine sediment metagenome | isolation source: marine sediment core GS10_PC15, 103 cmbsf | place: Arctic Ocean: Southern Knipovich Ridge | collected 2010
GCGCAATTGCGATTCCCAGAATAACACAAAGTGCACAAAGCGCCAAGCAGAACGCCTGCGACACAAACGTCAGCGTGATTAATTCCGCCATCGAGATGTACGCCGCAGACAACAGCGGTGCATATCCCGCCGACGACGCTGCTATGCAGACCGTAGTAACCGGCGACACGGACTATTTCCCCGACGGTGCACCGACTTGCCCCTTGACCGGAACCTACACAATGGACGCCGGCACCAAGAGAATGAGCTGTAGCCACTAAAAAAACGTGCCGTGCTGGTAAAATCCGGTCCGACTTATAAGGTCAATAATACAAGGATGGTTTGCAGGCCGAGTCTGTGACCATCCTTGTTGTTTTACGGATTCATACTGTGCAAAAGCGAGCAGAGGCCTATACTGTTATTGAGATGATCATTGTCCTGCTGTTCCTGGCAGCATTCGCGGCCGTTGCCATACCCAGGATCAATTTCTCAGCCATCACAAAACGAAAAGCTGATGCCATCGCCAGGAAAATCACGACCGACCTTCGCCGCACACGCACGCTCGCTCTTTCCAACGCCGCAAACAATACCGAAGGCTTTGGAATCTATATGCTGGGCTCATCTCCATACAGCGGCTACGAGATAAGAAACATTGATACCAGCGCTGTAGTCGATTCTCATACAATCACCCCCGGTATCAGTTGCACCGGTGGAGCGACCTTCAAATTCGGACCATTCGGCGACCTGCTCGCAGGCAGCGATACAAGTGTTACCCTCTCGGCGGAGGGCAAAACCTTCACAATCACAATCATTGCACCAACAGGTATGGTAAAATGCGTCGAGAGCTAAACACACCATCACCGAACTTGAGCCCACAGAAAACAAAGGCGGGTGGCTTCACTTTCACCGAGGTCATTGTGGCCTCGTCATTGTTGATTCTGGCAATGGTCCCGATTTTACGGGCCCTTACACAGGCCCATCTTGGCTCCGTAATCATAGAACGCAGAACACGATGTCTCACCCTCGCACAGACAAAACTTGATGACATAAAAGCACGCTCAATCTACAACTGGGACGATAATTTCAATGTAGATGACGAATCTCTTGATGGTGCCTATTTATGCACTGTAACCACCCAAAATGCAGGTACCGATCTGGAACGGTTCACCGTTTCGGTGGGTTATGACCTCGACGGCAACAGCCAACTCGACGCCGAGGAAATCGATATTACTCTGATCACCCTCGTTTCCAAAAGGTGGGAATAGTAATCCAATACTCTCACAAACATTGGCATATAGAATCTCGATGAGCGAGTATGTTTATAGGACCTTTTTGCCGACTGTAATATTTCTTTTTATGATGGTTTGTATTGCCCGATAAGGCCCCTCGAAAAAACACCTCAAACCCTTCATTTCTCAAGGCTTTCTAATCCGGCCTTTTCTAACAAACCAGCCGAAAAACTTGCCTAACTGCACGTTTTATTTTGTCGATACTTATAGGATGATTGTAATGACAGTATGCGCACTTTTTAAGGGGCCAAAGTCATGAATAATAAGAAAATCAGCCATGTCCGAAACCGGGGGCTCAGCCTTCTTGAGATGGTCATATCTATGACCATAATCCTGATTATTTTCGCGGCCATATTGCCGCAGTTCAGGAACATCCAGAATAGTTGGGCCTCAAAACAGGGCGCCGCCGAAGCGGTCCAAAATGCCAGGGTCGTGATGGACTTCCTGAACCGTCATCTGGCCAAGGCAACTAAAATAACCGCTGTCAGTGACCCAACTGATACGAACGGTTACATAGAGTTCGAAGATAATAACGGCGACACAATCCGGTGTGACATCGCCGCGAACAACTACGTTCAATATGGCAAAGTGGCCGAGGGGCTTTTCGACCTGGCCGGGCCGGTAAACAAACTGCAATTTACCTGTTATACTTTGGATGATTTGGACACGCCTTCGACTGAGGTAAAATATATCCGTGTGGTAAAGGTAGCAACAACCTTTTTGAATGAGGCGGTACTGGGACAGGACAAAAACTTTATCACCGAGGCATACCTTCGCGTAAACACCGTCGAGGAAATCTCTAAAGCTACCCCATTTGAGTATGACCCCCTGGAGGGACGTACACCCGCTATCGCCAGGATTGATGCAACACACTATCTCTGCGCCTATACCAGCTACAACGACCATGGCTGGGCACTCATCTTAACAGTAAATACAAGCGATTGGACCCTGACCAAGGGGACGGCCTTTGAGTTTGACGAGATTTATGGCAAGACCCCGGTCCTTGAAAAAATAGATGCAACCCGCTACCTCTGTGCTTACGATGGGCCCAGCAATAAAGGCACGGCGCGCATGCTGATAGTAGACCCCTCTGACTGGACCATAAGCAGGGGGGCGGGATTTGTCTATAAGATTAATCATGGGACGTATCCTGCGCTGGCCGCAATCGATTCTACGCATTGCCTTTGTGTCTATGCCAGCGCCAGTAACGACGGTTGGGCCGTCGTCCTGAACATAAACACCAGTGACTGGAGCCTCACTAAAAATGTTGACTATGAATATGACACTACAATGGGATTGTATCCGGATGTAGCGCAAATAAATTCCAACGAATATCTCTGTGCCTACACCGGTCCCGACTACGACGGCTGGGCAACAGTTCTTGAGGTCAATACAGGCGACTGGAGCATTACCGAAGGAGCATCACTCGAATTTGATTCAATTACGGGCGTCACACCTACACTGGCCAAGATTGATTCGTATCGTTTCCTGTGTGCCTATAGCGGCCCCGGTGATGATGGCTACGCAGTTGTTCTTGACACCAGCGGGACCCTTTCGGCTGGACCTAAGCTTGAATATGACCCGGCAGGGTACACCGTGGGCCAGGACCTGGAGGCCACAAGTATCAGAAATTTCCTTTGTGTTTATACAGGTCACACCAATGAGTTCGCGGAGGACGGATGGGCCGCCATTTTAAACGTCTCCTCTGATGACTGGTCGGTCACCGGGGGCGACCCCTTCGAATTTGATCCGTCTCGCGGAGTAATGCCCACCCTGGCCAAGATTGATGATACACACTATCTGTGTGTCTATGATGGCCCCGGCTATGATGGCTGGGCCGTTGTGTTAGAGGCGGATCTGTTGCTGAGGCCTTGATAGCATTCAAGTTGCCAATTAGCTGAGGCCGTAACTGTCGGAACCAGGATATGACAGAGAAAAGGTATAAGAATATGGCGCTCAAGGGATTGACGATGTTAGAGATGATTATCTCTCTTGCGATAATCGCAGTCATCTTTGCGGTTACATTGCCCCAGTTCAGGAACATGGAAAATAGTTGGGCCTCAAAGCGCGCTACTGCTGATGCAATCCAAAACGGCAGAATCCTGGTAGACCACCTCAGCCGTGATCTTGCAAGGGCCGCTCAGATAACGGTTGTGAGCGACTCGTCCGATACTACAGGCTATATAGAATTTGAGGGTAATGACGCAATCACCTATCGATATGAGATTGGTGCTGATAACATCGTCGAATTCGGCCCCGTTGGAACTCTTTCCGATTTGGCAGGCCCGGTCAGCCAATTGCAATTTACCTGTTACGATGCCCAGGACTTAGATACTCCGATAACAACTCCCGAAGATATTCGATGTGTGAAAGTCCAAACTACCCTGACCAACGCCGGCCCGGGACAGGACCAGACTTACACCACCTCAGCATACCTCCGCACAAATGCTTCGCAGGATGGAATTACTAAAGAAACCCCTTTTGAGTATGACAACATCCGTGCGAAGACACCGGCGCTTGCGCAGATAGATTCGACCCACTACATTTGTGCATATACAAGTGAGGACGACGACGGATGGGCAGTTGTTTTAATTGTGGACCCGTGTGACTGGACAATTTCCAGAGGCGCCGCTTTCGAGTTTGACCCGGATCACGGGGAGACGCCGGCCCTGGTGAAGGTAGATGCGACCCATTTTCTTTGTGCTTATCATGGGCGGAGCACGAAAGGATTGACTTGCATCCTTACGGTTGATACAGGCAACTGGACGATCAGCAGGGGTCCGGAGTTTGAGTATAAGATTAATCATGGAATCGGTCTGGCTTTGGCGAAGGTAGATGATACGCACTATCTTTGTGCTTATTCCGGCGCCAGTTTGGACGGCTGGGCCGTGGTTCTGATTGTAGATACTGGCGACTGGAGCGTCTCCAAGGGGACAGATTTTGAGTATGACAGCACCGAGGGAACGAATCCGGCTTTGGCTCAAATCGATTCGACGGATTTTCTTTGTGCCTACACAGGCCGTGACAAGGACGGGTGGGCATCGATTCTTAGGGTCAATACGGGTAACTGGATCATTACGGAAGAGTCGGAGCTGGAATTTGATACAAAAAAAGGCTTGACCCAGGCACTGGCTAAGATCGATGGTAGCCATTTTCTGTGTGCCTACAGGGGCCAAAGTAATTATGGCTACGCGGTTGTTCTTGACACAAGCGGGGGGTCGCTTTCGGCGGGGACAAAGCTCACGTATGATTCCACCGGCCACACCACGGACCAGGCGCTGGCACTGGTTGGCACGGGCAGTTATCTGTGTGCTTACAAGGGCCATGTGGATTCAATGGAGGATGACGGCTGGGCAACCGATTTGCGCGTCAATACGGGTGATTGGACGGTCACGAACGGGCCCTTTTTTGAGTGGGATGATGTTGATGGCGCCAAGCCCGCGTTGGCACAGATAGATGCAACGCATTACCTTTGTGTTTACGAGGGGACGGGTAACGATGGCTGGGCAGTTGTGATAGAGGCGGATGTTCTGATAAGACCGTAAGTTTTTTGATATTATGAAATCCAGGCAATCTACGACGAGAACGAGTACTGCTGTGGCCTTGCAGAAGAAATCCTGCCTTGACCTTCCCGCCTCGAATCCCACACTTGACCTGCCTGAAAAGCGATAAACTTATAGGACGTTCGCCCCAGCGGCTTTTTCCTGCAATCGTACTTTTTGTCATTGACCGATAAAAACCCCATAAACGCATCCCGCGGTCGAATTTGCCCACTGCCTGCACATCATTTTCTGAGATGAGCGAGGATATATTTTTTCCACAACCGGCCCCAGTTCTTGGACGATATAAATCCATGTCCCCCGGCGTTTGGGGATTTGACGCCGGGACCGTAAAAAACTTGCGAGTTTAGCCTGGGAGGTTGTAACCGCATGGTGGTCAGAGCAAAAAATGACGGCACAGTAATGCTGATTGCCATTTTTGCCATCGCGCTGCTCAGTGCGATTGTTATTGGCATGCTCGAGATGAACACCGAGGAACTGCAGCTTATGCGCAATCAAATCTTCTCTGTATATGCCATCGCTATTGCTGAAGCCGGCCTCAACGACGCCTTCGCCGAGATAAGAAGCGACGACACGTGGACCACCGGCTTCACCGACAAGGCTTTTAATAGCGGCCTGTACACCGTGGCCGTCGCCGGCTCTCTGCCAAGTCTCACCCTAACCTCCACGGGCACATCAAGCCAGGGCTTCCTCGCGAGAGTCGAAGCCGACATAACCGTAGGCAACAGCAGTCCATATGTAATAAGAATCGACAATCTGAGGATTAACGAATGAACTTTGGCAGCAAAACTTCGTTGGGTATCGATATTTGCGAAGGTCGAATAAATGTCGCTTTGCTCAGGCAATTCGGCGGTGAGATAGAGCTGGTAAAAGCCGCCTCCGCCGCCGTGCCAAAAGGGGCAATGACAAATGGAAACATTACCAACCCTGCCTCTCTCGCCGGAGCAATAAGACAGTTGCTCGCTCAGAACCAGATTCGCAGACAGCCGGCGGCACTATCTCTCGTTGCAAAGCCCATCCTCACACAAATCATCGACTTGCCCGACGATATACCGGAGAACCTCGGACAGTTCATAAGCACTGAAATCAGACACAGTCCCGTGTTAGCCGGCAAGGAGCCTTACTATGGCTCCTGCAGCCTCGGTAGCGCAGGCCCCGGCGGTCCGGGGCGCGTATTCGTTGCGGCAACCGACAACGAAAAAATCCCAACATTGCTCAAAACGATGACCCTTGCCGGAATCGATCCGAGGTCAATCGAATTAGATGTAACCGCTTCGGCCCGTGCGCTGTATGCCAACAGAATCGCAGACAGGTATGATCGAAATCTGCTCTTTGGCCTCATTCATGGCTCCGTCATGACAATATGCGTATTCAGAAAAGGTGAATTTGATTTCATTCGCTACATCGATTTAGGTGCCGAAGCCAATGATCCGGGCAAGTGTATCGCACGCTGTGAAGACGAATTCAGTGCGGTCATCCAGTTTTACGATATCGAAGTCGAGTCCGGCGCTAACACCAGGTGGGAGTTCGTTGTCGCACTTGACACAACCGACATGGAGGCTCAGGACCTGGAATTCTCCCTGCAAAAAAAATTCGGCGTCGAGGCACATGTGTGTTCATCCTCAACAATTTATACCGACACAACCCTTGAAAAAAACGCTCCCGCCCAGCAGGCATCCCTCACTGCCGTAGGCCTGGCAATGAAGCGATTCGAAGTGCCCGCCTCCCAGATCAAAATAGATTTGATTCCACCTGAGGTCCAGGAAAGAAAAGTCGCTAAAAAATTAATTCTCGTTACCGCCAACATTGCCGCCATTATTCTGTTGTTCATGCTGATAACAGCCGGTATCGTGAGAATCAGGCTTAACCAGGTACAACCGTCAAGCCCACAGTCACAATACAACAATCCCGCTGAAAGTATAGAATCGTTATTGGCTAAGAAAAAACTCATAGATACCAAGGTCGCAGAGCTTTCCACAAAGAGAGCCAAAATAGACGAGATATTTGAGGGCGATACCATCACCAACTGGGCTGGAATTCTCGATGACATCCGATACAGGACACCGGCTACACTGTGCATCACACGTCTGAGTTGCCCCAAAGACCTGGCCCTTGAGATTGACGGCCAGAGCCTTTCCTACAGAGCGGCTCATCTGTTTGCCGAGCTGCTCGGCCAGTCTGAATTCATCAAATCGGCCACTGTTACCGGAACGAACAGAGACCGCCGAGCAGAAGGACTTATAGCTTATTCAATAAACTGTGAATTAGTAGATAACAGGGGATTACCTGCCGATGTTGACGGATAAACTTATAAAATCCAGTCCAAGTTCGAGAATATTCGCATCTGCCTCCACTATTGCGATCGTGACATTGTTAACATACAGTTGGATTGTTGCACCTCAAGTCAATTATCTACACGCCGCCCAGCAGCATAAAGCAATGTCCGGAAACGCAGAAAAAAGGACCATAAGCATCAAAAACCAGATACACAAAAACAACGCAGAACTGACCGGGCTCAATCAATATATAGACGAAATTCGAGACAGTTTCTTTACTCCCAATGAGGCAAAAGAATTTTTCAGCGACCTCGACCTGATTGCGCTTCAGTCCGGCTGCAACATCAGCTCGCTGACATTCATGTCTGCCAGATCTGTCGTCCCAGACGCCGGTAGCGAGCACTTTTCCAGTGTCATCCTGAAAGGTGCCGAAGTCATCTTCACAGGCCAATATGACACAATTCTGAAATTCCTTGAAACATTGAGCGGATATCACCAGCGCATTTCAATCGGAAGTCTGCTCATTAAACCCAACCCAAACAATGCCGAAGACTTGCTTTGTTCAATGACTATCACAATCTACCTCATCGAAAACAAGGAGACTATATCAAATGAATAAACGTAACGTCATCAAAATGCTCGTTTGCTGTATAATGCTGATGATACTCGGCTACACCAGCCAGGTTCGTTCAGCGCTGGACGGCACCGATGAAGGCATGCTGGACGCCGTCGGGAAAAAGGATCCCTTCAGGATGGTTACGCCGATAATCGAGGCCAAGAAAAACATTCTTCGGAAAATAACCGGCTCAAGAACTAATACCACCCTGGCATTGGAAGCAAAACCCGACCTTTACGTCGAAACCGTAATGCTCAAATTCCTCAAGGCCGGCAACCTTGAACGCGTCGTTTCCAATCTCACTTCCGACTTTGGTATAGTCGCGGTCGATAAGGAAACAAATTCCCTCATTATCTGTGACGGTGAGCAAAATCTTGGAAGAATAGTCGCCGAAATCAGAAAGGCTGACCAGACCCCAAAACAAATACTGATTGAGGTCGTCATCGTGGATGTCCAGCTAAATGACGATACCGAAATTGGTGTTGACTGGGGAGACTATAATTTTAGAAGAGATGACACAAAACACACTTTTTCGCAGATTCTTACTTCCTCCGCCCTCTCCGACAGTGGAGCATTAGCCGGCACTTTTACGCTTATACAGGAAGGTCTCAATGTAACCATAAAGGCGCTGCAGGCAACACGCGATGTCGAAATACTTGCAAGCCCGCGGGTACTCGTTGTTAGCGGCCAAACAGCGATGATAAAGACTGTCGAAGAAATACCGTACACAGAGCTTTCCGATTCCTCCGGAGGAAGCGCTGGAACTGGAAATCAAATAACTTCAACGAGGTTTAAGGAAGCCGGCATCGCACTGACGGTAACAGCGACACTGACCGACGAGCAGAAAATACTGATAGTAATTAATGCTGAGCAGAGCATTAACGCCGGTACAGCACAAAGTTTTGATAGCGCCGTACCCGTTGTTGACAGAAGAAGCACCAAAACAACATTGCTAATGGATGACGGTCAGGTCCTGGTTATGGGGGGACTGAGAACAAAGGAAACAACACTTACACAAAAAAAAGTGCCCCTGTTGGGTGATTTACCATTGGTTGGCTTCCTCTTCTCCAGTGATAAGACGGTAGTCAAAAATTCTGAGCTGTTGGTTTTCATCTCTCCACATATTTACGGAGATGGGCCTTTGGGTGACGAGCAAATGGAAAGGTTCAATGAACTCAGGGATATTCCGATGCTGCGACTTCCGAAAGAACGTCCGGAGTTCGAAGCCATAGAACAAGTAATGCCATCCTACCTTAAAGAATAACAAAGCTGGCCGAACTATAGCGATTAGGACCGATAACTTTTTCTTCTGCGCCGCACTGTCTCCACCAGAATGCTCCTCAGCCGCCCGAGGTAAAGACCAATCCCACAACTCTACACCTACTCAAAAGGGTCTGTATGCGCATAAAAAAGCCAGATTCCAAATAAGCAGAATCTGGCTTCGGAGGAGGGTGATGAAAAGCTAAAATTACAATAGCATCAAAACCGAACTGATATTTTCACCCAACTAATAATAGTATCGAGAAAATACAAGCCCTGACTTTAGGAAAAGTTTCCAAATCTTACATTTTTTTCAACCCGAATCCAAGCTTTTTTTTGCAAAAAAAGCAAAAATTCCCGCTTTCCCTCGTTACCCACCCCTGATTCGCATATTTACAACAATATTTTACGCTTGAAATTTCGGATTGTTCGGGTATTCTAAATAGAAGAACCGTGTTGTACGGAAGTGTCTATGAATAAAAGATTTACAATCGCCGACCTTGTCGAAGCCAAGCAAAATGGCCAAAAAATCGCCGCGGTAAGCTGCTATGACTACACCACCGCCCGGCTCGCAGTTGCCGCAGGTGTAGAGATGATATTGGTCGGCGATTCCGCCGCTCAGATAATGCTCGGCCACGATTCCACCTTGCCCGCCACAATGGACTTCATGGTTACTATTACCGCCGCTGTCCACAGGGCCGCCCCCAACCTCTGCCTGGCCGCTGATATGCCCTTCCTGTCTTATCATGTAAGGGTGCCCGATGCCGTCACAAACGCAGGACGCTTTGTTAAAGAGGCTGGCGCACAACTGATCAAAATCGAGGCTACATCGGCGCATCTTAATGTGATTAAAGCAGTTAGTGATGCCGGCATGGCCGTGATGGCCCACATCGGCATAAGACCGCAAAGCATTTCAAAGTTGGGCAAACTAAAGGCCGAAGGCACCACCGCCGACCTGGCTTTTGACTTGATTACACTGGCCGATGCCATGGTTGGCGCCGGAGCAAGTACACTTTTGTTAGAGGGAACCGCAAAAGAAGTTGCAAAGATTATCACCAGCAGAGTCTCTGTACCCGTAATTGGCTGTGGCTCAGGGCCACATTGTGATGGCCAGATACTTATTATTTCCGATATCCTCGGTCTCTCCCCCGGACCGGCACCCAAGTTCTCAAAGAGCTACGCTGACCTTGCATCCGCTACTGTTCAGGGTATAACCACCTATATAAGCGAGGTGTGCCAAGGCCATTTCCCCGATGACCAGCATTCCTATCACATGAAAACCGGCCAGCTTGAAAAATTGCAGCAAATGTTACAGACTCTCACCCCTTAGTTGACCTTTCTTTTTTCTGAAAAAATCTCGCAGCCGCAGGCGACTTTTACGCGACTGTCCAACAATTAGCTGTTAGTTGACGCCACACTTCAAGTTTTACTATGCTGCCTTCCACACCGCAGTCTCCATGCAATCTCATCGACGATCCGCCACACGCTCACGCACGCCTGCTTTTTTCATGGCGATCGGCCTGCCTTTTCGCTAAGATGTTTCTCGATAATTTTGGTCCGTTGCGACTTCGGTCAAGTACGTTAACAGGTGTATTCTTTATGCCTACTAATCACACAACTGCAACATTGAATGTCAAAAATCAGGTAAGGCCCGTCCTGCTCGTTGACCGTAACACCGTCGCCGACTGCACTTCCTCTTTGCGCCACCTTATCGCCGGTCTTACCGAAGACTCCTGCCCGACCGCACTCGTCTGCCCACCCAAAGTAAACGCCGATTCCATCATCTGTCCTTCCGTCGAGGTCATCCGCCACCCGCTCTTCAAAATACCCCTGCTCAGGCCGCAAAACACAAAGGTGGTCCTTACCTCCCTCACGAAGTTCAGACCAACCGTCTTGCACTGTTGCAGTGTCAGCAAAGCCCGACTCACAAAGCAGCTCTCGTACCTGTTGGACATCCCTTATGTCCTTACTTTTAACTCGCTTCGAAAGCGTCTGTTCACACCTTTTATTTCCGCCGACCACTGTGCCGCCTTAATTGCCTCATCAACGGTTATCACAGAGCATCTTATGCGGACACATCAGCGCCTGGCCGAACGCATCATCCAGATTAACGTCGGCGTGTTTGTCGAGGACACCTGCGCCTGCTTTGCGGATACAGCACGTGTTACCAGTATGGTCGTTGCCCGACCCGGTGACAATCTTTCGGACTTGGAGCCTTTGCTCAATGCGGTAAAGCATCTGGCCGTTGACGGCTACGAATTCGTACTCGTCATCACCGGCACAGGCCGCTCAGAGAGAAAGCTGCACCAACTGATTAAGGCCCTTGGGCTTTCGCAAATCGTTACGACTGTCGGTAATATCCAACCCTTGCGTGCCGTCTTCGCAGGCGCCGACATCTTCATCAGTCCTCAGCCTAACATCCGCTTCAACCAGCAATTGTTAGAGGCTATGAGCGTCGGAATGGCCGTTGCCGCCTGTCGCGGTGGCGTTGACGACTTGCTCGTAAACGAACAAACAGCCCTCCTCTTCGAGCCGGACGATGAACTGAGCGTCTACTCGTCTCTGCAAAGGCTGCTTGACAAGCGCGAATTCGCAAGGCAAATTGCCATGGCCGCCCAAAACCACCTCAGAGCGCATCATAGCGTAAGCAAAATGGTCACCTCGATTATCCAAACCTATCGCGCCGCACAAGCGTGGTACAAAAAATCCGGCAACCTGTAATAATTGATTAATCTGGTGGTCTGTCAAGTGTGATTTTATGGGTCAAAACCTGCGGGCCGGCCGCAGACTAAATATTCAGCCCTGCGTTTCACGTGGGATTCTGGCTCGCCCCGTCAGTGCGCAAAATAAATAGCCGAGAGTCTGTATGATCTCTCGGCTATGCCTCTACCCTCCTCCACAACTGTAGGGCCTTCATTTCAAGAAGCACTACGCACTACCGGCAGCCGAACACTCCCTTTCCATACTATTTAGTGGTCTAACTAACCCGGCCGAAACTATCCGATAATGCGGTTAACAGCCATTGAATTGCTCTTTACCCTTCTCCTAAGTTACTAAATCTTGCACAGTTTATATGGTTGGTTTTCTTCCGCGCCTTCTAACAACCAGTGGCACTATCCCAAGCCCAAGAAGTATCATAGTAGCCGGCTCCGGAATCTCCTCATTATCATTTTCCGGCACAGGAAAGGGCTCAGCGGGTACTGGAAACTCACGTTCCAGCGGCTCCAGCGGCTCCGGCGGCTCCAGGGGTTCTGGCGGGGGCCTTCGTACACACCGTGGAAGCACAGCGGTCGAACGAGCGGTTCTACACGATGACGGATGAGGAGACGACCTGCCTGTACGAGGCGTTGGGAGAGAAGCGATGATACTGCCGCGAAGGATAACAGCAACTTTCCTGGAGAAGCAGGGGGCCTGCACGTTCCAGGTG
>SDBT01014826.1_pt1 | contig 12407 bp, 8 predicted proteins | sample 2277101 | NCBI WGS metagenome assembly SDBT01 (sample SAMN10404973, study PRJNA504765) | marine sediment metagenome | isolation source: marine sediment core GS10_PC15, 103 cmbsf | place: Arctic Ocean: Southern Knipovich Ridge | collected 2010
TGTCAGATAGTTCTGAAGCAGAGAAAGCAAAAGAAGCTTTAAATGAAACAGATCTTGATGGACGAACATTAAGGGTTGATGAAGCCAAACCACAGAAGCCAAGAACTGACAGAAGATACTAAAGCATAATTATCAGCATACAGGCTATAGTATGACCTGTATGCTGATTTATTTTCAATCAAATCTCATCTAAAAAGGGTCGATTCTGGTATAAAAATTTCCTCATTTAACGATAAGATCCTGATTATAAGTCGTCCACTATCCCCAGCCAAAGAAGACATTCACATTACTTAGCTATTATTGTTAAGAGCAGTAATTTTTCACCAGGAACTGCAGGACCTATCTTATACTGGGATATTTTATGGCCGATTTTACTTGTGATATTGTATATTATTCATATAAAAATGGAATCTGATGAAACTCCAAAAGGATATTTTAGAACCAGACCCTAGGCTGGAAAAAAGGTTATAAAATTATGGATAATTATTTAGTTCTGTAATTTTAAGCTTCCTTTATAATCTATATCCTTAGACCTTTTTTCAAATTTAAACTTATTCTGGATTTCCCTTATATTGGGAATACCTGGAGTCATAGGGGGCATTGTTTTTTTACTGGTATACTTGCTACCTGGACTGGGCGGGAAGTGTATGGGCTTTATTAGGGTCAATATTTGGACTCCTCTGTTCTATACTTTTTGTAATGCTGTACTGGGCTGAACTTTCAGGTCTTATTAAGGGCGTTGAGCCTTATGCTGTAGGTCTTGGAAGATTTACTGATCTGGATGATGATATTTTCCTTTCCCATTGGTATAATTATCGGAGTAGTTGTCTGGAAGAAGTTTAGCGATCCGGCTGCACAGAAATATTTAAACTACATTAAATGACGTATACTTGAATCGAAGTTAAAAGATTTAGATATTTTAGATCAAATTACAAGTATTTTTTATTGGGATTTTTATAAAAATTATCTTAAATTGTGCATTAGATGATCATTTCAAATTAACACTTTAGTTTTCTTTTATTTTCCAGTATCTTTAATGCGGATGGTGTTTTGTCGAAAAACTAGATTTTTCATGGATCACCACTAAATAAAACGGGAGGGATCTTGAAGCCGGAAAATCTCATCGAATCATTTAAAAATTGCCCTGCCCTGGACGGATATCATTGCCAGACTAATTCACTGGCCAAGATATATAATTATTTTGGTCACCCCCTTTCTGAAGATATGCTCCTGGGTCTTGGTGCAGGAATGGGATTTATATATTGGCATCAAAAGGGGATGTATCCCTTCGTTGGAAGCAGAGGTAATATTAAGGAGTTTTTTAAGGACATCGGGAAAAGAACATCGGTTAAGATCGAAGTAAAATCAACTACAAGTGAAAAAAAGGCAGAGGAAGCTCTGCTTAAAAAAATGTCAATTAATGAACCTATGATGGTATTTGGGGATATGGGTTATCTTCCATGGTTTGATCTTCCAGAAGGTTACCATTTTGGTGGACATACTTTTACAGTCTGTGGATATGATGGTAAAAATGATGTACTTGTATCAGATATGGATCAAAAGGGGATAAATCCAAAGAAAGGATTTTACAGTTCTGCATCTCTGGAGCAGATACGGAAGGCAAGAAATTCTAAGTACAAGCCATTTCCGCCAAAAAATACTTATCTGGAGTTTGATTTTGAGAATTACCGGCGGCCGGAAAAAGAAGAGATATATTCAGCTATCAGGCAAAACATGGAATCTATGGTGGATCCCCCTATAAGCAACCTGGGTATAAAGGGAATAAGACGGACAGCTGATGAGATAGTAAAGTGGAAGAATATCTTTGATGAAAGAGGACTAAGGCTAAATCTATTTACCCTCTATATATTTATTGAAATAGGCGGCACAGGTGGGGGAAGTTTCAGATATATGTATTCCAGATTTTTAAAAGAAGCTGCCAAAATAACTGGAAATGATAAACTTTTAGAGGGTTCCAAACTGGTGAATAATTCAGGAGAGATATTTACTGAAATAGGTTTACTATTTAAAGAGGCAGAAAATGCTCCTGATCTGGATGACCGGATAAAGAAAGCCCGGGAATTGTTCTTCAAAGTGGCGGAAACTAAGAAATCTGCCTTTATTTATATTCTGGAAAGTATACCATAGCAGGATATCTGATTTAGGGGATATTTATAGTGCAATTAAAAGACCTGGGATTTAATAACTGGTTCCGGGAAAAAATGAAATATTCTAAATTTTCTGAAAAAAATCTGGGCCGTGTGATCACTGTAAGCAGGAATGGTTATACTATTAGGGGTCAAAAATCCGAGATCCAGGCAGAAGTTACCGGGAAGATGATATATGATGCTGGATCAAAGCTAGATCTTCCCACAGTCGGTGACTGGGTATTTGCAGAATATTGTGATAAAGGCACATCTGCGGTGATCCGGAAAATATTACCAAGTAAATCCATTCTAAAAAGAAAAATAGCAGGAAAAAGGACTGAATTTCAATTAATTTCTTCCAATATTGATTTTGCTTTTATCATGCAGTCGCTTGATGCTGATTTTAATATAAGGAGACTTGAACGGTTTCTGGTAATGATAAATGACTGCAATATTGAACCTGTGATATTGCTAAGTAAAAGTGATTTGATCTCCTCTGAGGACCTGGATAAAAAAATAATAGAAGTAAAGAATATAGACTGTAATTGTAAAATAATCACCTTTAGTAATGAAACCGGTATTGGGCTAAAGCAGATCGAAAGTATTATAAAGCCAGGTATGACTTACTGTCTTCTGGGGTCATCAGGGGTAGGTAAAACTACTTTGATAAATAATCTTATCGGGGAAGATAAATATGCTACCGCAGATGTCAGGAAAAAAGACTCAAAGGGTAAACATATAACAACAAACCGTCAACTAATAGTACTTAAGAAAAGGGGAATAATCATTGACACTCCCGGAATAAGGGAGCTGGCAAATATTGGAGCAGGAGCCGGAATTGATGAAACTTTTATTGATATTAATAATCTGGCTGATAATTGCCGCTTTAATGATTGCACACATACCATTGAGCCAGGATGCTCTGTTTTAGAAGCTTTGAAGGATGGGAAAATTGATAGGAAACATTATGATAATTATTTAAAACTTCGAAAAGAGTCTGAATATAATGAGATGACATATCTCAAAAAGAGAAGAAAAGGTAAGGATTTTGGAAAATTCCATAAAGATGCAAAGAAAAATTTCAGGAAAAGATGATTATAAATAATCTTCCATAATCCTATTTACGTTTATCTGGTAAAAAACCAAATAATCTCAGACCATTAAGAATAACAAAAATTGTGACTCCTACATCTGCAAATATTGCCAGAGTCAGATTGCTCAATCCAAATATAGCAAGAAAAAGGACAATAAATTTTATAATTATTGCAAAAGTAATATTAAATATTATGACACGGGTACTTTGTCTTCCCAGTTTTACAAGATATGGGAGTGCTTCAAGATTATCATTCATAAGAGCTATGTCGGAATTCTCTATTGCAATACCTGACCCCACAGAGCCCATAGAAATCCCGACAGAGGCACTTGCAAGAGCTGGGGCATCATTTACTCCATCGCCCAGCATGGCAACATACTTATACTTCTCCTTAAGCCTTTCGATCTCATCTGCTTTTTTCTGGGGAAGAAGTGACGCCTTTATTTCATTTATTCTCAGGGAAGAACCAATAAATCTTGCAGCTGGAGCTGTATCTCCGGTTAATATTACAGGTTTTATCTTCAGTTTTTCCAGCTCTTCACTTATCAGAAGTGCTTCTTTTCTTATGGTATCTGATATTCCGATTATGCCTTTTATTGTCCTGTGCTCACTCATGACCACTACGGTCTTGCCCTGTTTTTCCAGCTCTTCTATTTTTTGCAGGACTTCCTCATCTACTTTGATATCCTGCTGCTCTAGTATGAATTTTAGATTTCCCAGGGAATGGATGCTATTATCGCAAACAGTACACTCGCCTTTTATCCCTTTCCCGGTAACTGATTCAAAATCATTGAATCTGTGAGTATCTATTCCAAGTTCCTTTGCTTTCTTTATAAGACATCCTGCGATAGGGTGCTCGGAAAAGGCTTCAAGCCCTGCTGCACATGCCAGTACATCCTCCTTTTTGAAACCATTGAAAGTGATAATATCTGATACTTCAGGTATGCCATGGGTAAGTGTCTTGGTCTTATCAAAAGCAATTACCTTTATGCGTCCCATGTCTTCCAGAAATTTTCCTCCCTTTATCAGGACCCCTTTATTTGTAGCATTTCCCAATGCTGAAAAAACAGTCACTGGAGTTGATATTACTAATGCACAAGGACAAGAGATTATTAGAAGAGTCAGCGCCTGGTTGAACCAATAGTCAAAGGGATTTTTTAATATTAGTACCGGGACCACAACGATTAGAACTGCAGTAGCTATGACGGCGGGTGTATAAAATTTTGCAAACCTTTCAATAAATCTCTGAGACGAGATCTTCTTTCCGGCTGCCTTATATGTCAGGTCAACGATCTTTGACAATGTATTGTCTTCAGCCTTTCCGGTGATCTCTATTTCCAGATAACCATTACCATTAACTGTACCTGCATAAACAGGGTCATTTTTGTACTTATTCTTTGGGATAGGTTCACCGGTGATCGAAGACTCGTCAACCAGTGAATTTCCATATATGATATTGCCATCCATCGGGATAATGTCTCCAGGTTTTACAACTATTATGTTCCCGATCTCCAATGCTTCGATATTTACCTCAGAGCCTCCTTTTTTTAGAAGGGCAGTTTTTGGAGTCTTTTCAATAAGTGCCGCAAGAGATTTTTTACTTCTTTTGATCCCATACTCTTCCAGGCTTTCTCCGATCGCAAACAGCACTACAATAATCGCAGCTTCTTCAAATTGTCTTAAATAAAATGCACCGGCAGCGGCAATTGTCATAAGGAAGTTTATGTTTGAAAACTTAAATCTTATCAGACCCTTAAGTCCGCTTAAAAAAATCCTTCTACCTGCTAAAAGAATAATGATTAGAAAAATAGGAAGTTCAATCCAGATATATGCATGAATATTTAAAAAAGAAAGGATAAGGAAAGGAATAGTCAGGGCAAATGAAATGATAAGCCATCTAAATTTATTATTTTTTAATAGCTCTCTCACGTGTTCCTCGATAATTATCTTTTATCAAATATTAAACGATTCTATAATAACTACCATGATTTTAAAAATACTATTATAGGTTTCTTGCTGTCTCTTGGTCTCAAAATATTTATCTTTTTTACTTCAAGAAGAGCTTCCTCCAGGACATAAAGGGATTGACCCAATGGAATAGTATTTTCTACCATCTTGAAACCGAGTGTCTTTGAACCCAGCGCATTATATTTTAAATTATCAAGAAAGCCATATTTTCTTTTACTGTCAAAGGTTCAAATTTATCTAAGGTCTTCAGTGCCTCAAGCGGTATGCCTGATTGAGAGGCATCAATAGACATGATTAAAAAGAATATATATATTAATAATGTATAATATTAATATATAGAAAAACATTTTAATATTTATTATTTAATACTATAATGGATAAATAATTTTCTAAATATTGATAAATCAATTAAGTAGTATTTTTATGCAATTTCCTTTATACACAATATTTCTAATCCTTGGGATGATTATTACTATAATCTTTATTGCATATATTCTAAAGTTTAAACCAGCTGAAAATTACAAGATACTCATTATCCTTGCTTCAGGATGTATTATCTGGCTTCTGGGAAATATGCTGGATATTTTAAGTACTGATTTTGGTTTTAAAATATTCTGGAACCATGCGGCCTCACTTGGTATTGTCATGGTGACTATATCGTTTTTCTTTTTTGCTCTGGAATATACAGAAAAGCAAAACTGGATCAAGCCATCAAAAGTATTATATATATGTATACTTCCGGTTATATGGCTGATCTTTGATTTTACAAATCAGTTCCATGGTCTGAGTCTTCAGTATGGATTGGAAAAAATCGGTAGCTATTATTACCTTACAAAGGAATATGGTATAACTTTTTGGATATATACAGCATATGCATATATGTTAATACTTCACAGTTATTTTTACCTGCTAAATATGTTTCTTTCAGCATCAAGTTATTTTAAGAAGAAAGCCGGATATATAATTATTATCTCTGTTATCCCTATTGTTTTTAATATACTCTATCTAATAGATCTTGGTCCATTCAAATATTTTGACCCTACTCCGGTTTCACTAACAGTTAGCATATTGTTCTTTCTTTTCGGGATAACAAAATATAGATTAGGAGAGATCGTACCTATTACCAGGTATGCCCTGATAGAAAATATGAGGGATGGAGTGATAGTGCTTGACAAAGATGACCGAATCATAGAAATAAATCATCTTGCAAAAAAGATAATCAAATCCAAAAAGATTCTTGGTATGGATATTAAGAGTTTCTGGACAAAATATTCTGATTATCATGCAAGTCGCTCAGCAGTGGACCGGGAACTATCAGTAGGTACCGGCAAAAATAAAAAAATATATGATGTTCAAATATCGCCATATTCTGATTACAGGGGAGATCATATCAGCACTATTGTCTCTTTAAGGGATATTACAGATAGAAAGAAAACTGAAGAAAAATTAAGATACCTTTCATTTCATGACAAGATGACAGGCCTCTATAATCGAGCGTTTATTGAGGAAGAATTAAAAAGACTTGATGTAAAAAGGGAACTTCCCATAAGTATCGTAATGGGTGATGCAGATGGCTTAAAACTTATAAATGATACTTTTGGTTATAAAAAGGGTGATAATCTCCTGATAAGTATTGGCAGGATAATAAAGGATGCCTGCAGGAAGGAAGATATAGCTGCCCGCTGGGGAGGAGATGAATATGCCATATTATTTCCCAGGACCGGCGAAGAGACTGCTCTGGAAATTGTTCAAAGAATAGAAAATAAATGTGCCAGTACATCCTCACCTGATTCCATGCCAATAAGCATATCTTTTGGGACGGCAACAAAGACAGTTATTTCCCAGGATATAAAAGAAATCATCACTCAGGCAGAGGATAGGATGCGCCGCAGAAAGATGTTAAAAACAGAAAGTGTCCACAGCTTGATGATAATGTCCCTGCGTAAAACATTACAGGAAAAGAGTTATGAAACAGAGGAACATATTGAAAGATTAAAGATGATCGCACAGAAGCTTGGGAAAAAGATTGGTTTTTCATCAAGCCAGATAGACGAGCTGTCTCTTGTTGCGGTACTTCATGATATAGGCAAGGTGACGATTGCAGACAGTATTTTGCTCAAAGCTGGAAAACTGACTAAAAAAGAATGGGAGATTTTGAAAAGGCATCCGGAAATCGGTTACAAGATAGCTTCATCTTCTCCCCAGCTTGCACCAATAGCTGAGTGTATACTTTACCATCATGAGTGGTGGAATGGAAATGGATACCCCAGGAGCTTAAAGGGGAAAAATATCCCACTTCTGTCCAGGATAATCTCAATCGTAGACGCATATGTTGTCATGATAAACGGCCGCCCCCATAAGGATGCCATGACTCATGAAGAAGTCATTGATGAGCTAAAGAGGTGTGCCGGAACCCAGTTTGATCCGGAATTAGTTGAGAAGTTCATACAGATAAACCAGAAAGATCTTAAAAAGACTTCTTAAAGGTTATCACCGGTCCTTTTTTCCGAATCTAAGTGCAGGATCCCGTTTCCACGGAGTACAGGTTCTTTTTAAAGTACTAACTGTACTATTTTTTGAATAAATTTATAGAGCAAAAGTTCTTTTACTTTTTATTTGTTCTGATATAATGAATGCTCCATTTAAAAGTGGGGGTGTAGCTCAGTTGGGAGAGCGCCTGCCTTGCAAGCAGGAGGTCAGCGGTTCGATCCCGCTCATCTCCACCATTTAACAACAAGCCTTCATCTATTGAAAGAATAAATCGACACTTCAGACTCTTTAGACTCATTAGAAATAAACAGGCAAATTATTCCATAGCTCGTACCCTTTATCAATAATGGGACAATTAGTCTTATAGTTCCTTACTAATTATAAAGGTTGTATATATTCTAGCTTTCCTGTAACATCAGTAGGATTTTGGTAGAATATATATAAATAATGAGCAATAATGTACAATATAAGTATGTTAGTGTATAATTATGAACGTTAATGAATAATTTGTGATAGAAAGAAAGGAGAAAACAAGATGTTACGCAAAATCGAATGCTTCATCCAGCCTTCAAAGCTGGATAAGATCAAAGACGCTCTTATAGAAGCAGGCGTAGATGGAATGTCCGTTTCAGAAGTGGAGGGATTTGGCAGGCAAAGAGGCCGGCTAAATGGAGAGGAACCCTCAAGCGAGGTCAAATTCAGACCTAAGACAAAGCTAGAGATCGTAGTAGATGAAGAGATCGTCGATGAGGTAACAGCCCTTATTGTAAAACTGGCACGCACGGGCAAGATAGGAGCCGGAAAGATATTTGTAATACCCGTTGAAGATGCAATAAGGATCAGGACAAAAGAAGCAGGTAAAGCTGCAATATACTAATGGCCTGAAGAAGTATTAGAGATTTTTAAAAATCAAAAAATATTAATAGTTACCCACGAAAGGATCTAATTACCATGACAGAGACTAAACAAAGTGTGTGGGATATGACGCTTGAGCGTCTGGATTCCACAATGGACCTGCTTAACCTTACCCCCGGTATAAGAAAGTACTTAAGGCAGCCAAGAAAAGTACTTGAAGTAGCGGTAACTACCAAGATGGACAATGGAGACATTGACATATTTACTGGCTACCGCATCCAGCACAATACAAACAGGGGGCCCGGCAAGGGAGGAATAAGGTATCACCCCGACGTTACAGCTGATGAGATAAAAGCTTTAGCACTTCTCATGACACTTAAGTGTACGGTAGTAGGCATACCCTTTGGAGGAGCCAAGGGAGGAATAGTAGTAGACCCCAAAAAACTCTCATTACGTGAGCTTGAAAATATGACCCGCCGCTATACATTTGAGATAATAAACAATATCGGTCCTGAAAAGGACATCCCTGCTCCTGACGTAGGAACAAATTCCCAGGTAATGGCATGGATAATGGATACCTATTCAATAGATAAAGGCTACGCAGTACCAGGAGTAGTTACAGGTAAGCCAATAGAGCTTGGGGGTAGCTTAGGACGTGAGTATGCAACATCACTAGGCTGCGTATATACGATACTATCTACCTTAAAGGTAAAAGAGATAGATGCAACAGATCTTGATGTGGTTGTACAGGGCTATGGTAATGCAGGTTACCACTGCGCACGCATACTCTATGATATGGGATTTAGGATAATTGCAGTGTCAGACTCCCAGGGAGCAATACTAAATAAAAAAGGACTTGATCCATATAAAGTACTCTCCCACAAGGATAAGACTAAATCAGTAAAAGGCTACAGTGATGCCCAGGATATAGACAATGAGACCCTCCTGACACTAAACTGTGACATACTAATACCTGCAGCACTTGAAAACCAGATAACCAGAAGCAATGCAGCTGATATAAAAGCAAAAATAATAGCTGAGGCAGCCAATGCACCCACTACCCCAAAGGCAGAGAAGATACTGGTAGATAATGATATCTTTGTAATACCAGATACCCTCTGTAATGCAGGAGGGGTAACAGTATCATACTTTGAATGGGTACAGGGTAATCTCTCCTACTTCTGGAGTGAGAGGGAAGTAAAGCTAAAGCTCAGGGATATTATGGATAAGGCCTTCTACGGTGTATATAAAGTATCAGGGGCCAGGAAAGTTGATATGAGGACAGCTGCAAGTCTTCTTGCAGTTGAAAGGGTTGCCCGGGCTATTAAGCTAAGAGGGATATATCCTTAGAAAAATATGGATCGTATTGTTAAATCTCAGGAAGCAGGGGACCGGTTTATTGGATATTATATATAATGAGGGTACTCAATAAAGTGTTTTGATCCGGCCAATATATTATCCGGACTTGGCCTCTTGCCTGCTTAGCATATCAGCAAGAGTTATATCGCCCGATGCCTTATTAAATTACCTTGTTGCCTTTTCCCAGACATCTCTTGCTGCACTGGTTTTTGGGGAACCCTCAAATGGCTTAGATCTTAACTAAAAACTGGACTTACGATTGGGGAAAAGTCACAAATGTAAAATCAAGACTGGCAAAAGCTTGTTATTAATAAGATAATATAAAAAAGAATTTATCCCCTGACTAAAAGTTATTGACTACTTTCAGGGGATAAATATTTTTAAAATGGGAGATGGAGCAAATATGTCTGGAATAGACCTACGGCTTGCCAAATTATTTAAAAACAAAAAAACCTGGTAATATCTGCCCTTGACCATGTCATGGAATGCGGAGATCATCCAGGCATAGATAATGCAAGATCAGCAATAAAAAATTGAAAAGCATTATTTTAAATTAAATATTACCCTCAATTCATACCGGAGAAAAAATTGAATAAAAATAATAATGATAAAAAATATCTTATGGCTGTTGATCTTGGTACTTCGACTCTTAAAGTTGCCATTTTTGACATTACAGGAAAGATTGCCACATACAGTTCCGTAGAATACCCACTTTCCTATCCAGGAAATAACCTTGTTGAAAATGATGTGGAAAGATACTGGGAAGCTATTGCGACACTAATCAAAAAGACTTTATTGGATCTGGCCGGTGACCCATCGAATATACTGGCTATTTCTCTTTCAAGCCAGGGAGAGACAATAGTGCCCGTGGATAAAGGTATCGGGCCACTGAGGCCAGCAATAGTATGGCTTGATAGAAGATCATCAAAAGAAGCAGCGAAAATAGCTGCTGTATTTGATGAAGACGAGCTTTTCAGTATTACTGGTATGCCGGCATCTGATCCAATGTGGCCAGCATCAAAGATTAAATGGATTGAAAAAAATGAACCTGAAATTTTTAAGAAAACTTATCAATTCCTACTTCTTGAGGACTATATAGCATTCAGGCTTACTGGTAATGTTTTTGGTGAGTGTACCGTATATAATTCCACCTATTATTATGACATAAATAAATTAGAATATTACCAGCCTATGCTGGATTATTTAAACATAACCGAGAATAGATTACCTGAAATAGTATATACAGGCACGGTCATGGGAAATATTTCAAACAAGGCGTCTAGTGAGACGGGACTATCTACCAGCACAAAATTTGTTTCCGGTGCAATGGATCAGGTCGCCGGTGCAATTGGTGCTGGAAATATCAGGGAAGGTATAGCAACAGAGACCACTGGTACTGCTTTTGCGATGATTGTGACTACCGATAAACCAGTAATCGACAAAGACGGCAGGCTTCCCTGTCAATTACATGCAGTCAAGGGAAAATACTGCCTTATGCCATATAGTATGACTGGAGGAATGGTACTTAAATGGTTTAAGGATAATTTTTTCAGTGCTGGAAATAGCAACAAACTTAGTGATAATGAGATCTATAATATATTGACGTCTGAGGCTTCTAAAATTCCGGCCGGGTCAGATGGCCTTATAATGCTTCCGCATATCACTGGAGCTTTTTTTCCGGAAAATAATCCAAATGCAAGAGGAGTTTTCTTTGGAATTAGCATAGACCACAAGCGCGGTCATTTCACAAGGGCCATACTGGAATCAATTGCTTTTATGCTGAGAAGAGATCTGGAAATATTTTCCAAAAACAATATAAAAATAGGCAGCATCATATCTATGGGTGGAGGAGCAAAATCAAGTCTTTGGAATCAAATAAAAGCAGATATTACAGGTCTTGAGCTATTAATCCCTGAGAATACTGAAACAGCACTGTTAGGAGCTGCAATAATTGCCGGAATGGGTATAAGGGTATATGAAGATTTCGGGACAGCTACTTCCAAAGTCGTGAGTATTGAGAAAAAGTATTCACCTGATAGCGGAAATAAAAGCATTTATGATATTACTTATAAAAAATATGTGGAACTTTATGACAGGGTAGTGGATATTTTTTAATAGAAGGGATTAATATTGGATAATAATGCAATACTAATACGAAAAAATATTTCTGCAAAAAGGATGGCATCCCATATTAAAGAATTGGTAAAATATGGTCCCAGGCATTCTGGAACAGAAAGAGAGCACAAAGCTGCAGGCTATGTGAAAGAAATATTTAATGTTCAGGGTATAAAAACTATAACTGATAGAGTCGATGGTATAATCAGCTGGAAACTTAATGACTGCAGGGTCAGAGTCGTTAAACCGGTAGAACAGGAACTTACCAGTATTGCACTACTAGGTTCCGGGAGTACTCCAAAAGAAGGTAAGACTGCTGAGCTTTTATATATTGGTAAAGGCACTATAGAAGATTATTTAAAAGCAGATTATAAAGATAG
>SDBT01014827.1_pt1 | contig 12407 bp, 19 predicted proteins | sample 2277101 | NCBI WGS metagenome assembly SDBT01 (sample SAMN10404973, study PRJNA504765) | marine sediment metagenome | isolation source: marine sediment core GS10_PC15, 103 cmbsf | place: Arctic Ocean: Southern Knipovich Ridge | collected 2010
GTCTGATACCTCTAAATCTGTTTCGTAGCTCCTAGCCCATCCTAGACCTGTTTGAGAACGACTCTTGAATGGTGCATTGTTCTCGTAATAGGTCATATAGGACAGTTTTTCGATAGTTACATCACCATATACACCCTCATGGGTTTCATGGTTGTATTTGTATTCTCTATTTCGTTTCTGAATATACCATAGTTTATCGAATACTTTAATCATTTTCCCGTCCTATATTTTGTTATTATAAAGAGTCCAGACTCAGATTCGAACTGAGGATAACGGTTTTGCAGACCATCGCCTTAACCACTTGGCTATCTGGACATAGTACCCCTACCTAGATTCGAACTAGGACGGCATTTCTGCCCAGAATTTCTAAGATTCTTATGTCTGCCATTTCATCACAGGGGCATATAAAACTATTTAATATTATACTTCTTATTTACTTCTCGCCATTCATCACAAATGGGGTCTAGTTCATCTTCGCTATTTTCCCATGCATCCCAATCATTATCCCAAATTTCAAACCACTCAATCTCGATTTTATTCAACTCTTCTAGGATATTTTCTGGTGCATAGACAGTGTGTTCTGGTTGGGCAGATGTATAGCAATTTAAGCGAACAACAATATCTTTACCGTGTGCTTCAATTACTTGTTTAATACCTAACTCAATTAGTTCAACTTCTCTATTGAATCGACCTACTGTGTCACCAGCTTCATACGACTCGCATCTATCTTTTATGTTAAGTATTGTCGCTTCTGCGCCATCAATTACTTTTGTTACCTCTATGTTTCTCATTGTAAGGCCATTATCTTTTGGTTCACCATCGAATTTTAAGCGACCATAGTAATGCTCTGCGCCGATAGACATACCTGCCCATGTTGTAATTTCTAATGCTATTAATTTCATAATTTTATTCTCTCAGTCCTTATGCCTGTTGAAGTGGATTCCCGACATCTATTATGCTGTCTGCATTTCGAAGTTAATTCTGGGTCGCCTATAACCAATAACCAAGCGTCGTTTAATTTATCTATAGAGCCGTCTATCCAACGCTCACTTGTTTGAGACATACCATAAAGTTCCAACTGGTCTTTTAAATATCCGTCCATATAATTCCTTTATATTTATAAAAAACATAGGCACATCGCCACATGTACGGTATCCTTCAACAAGATACTTTTCACCTAGATTATTGTTCTCCTACGCTCTATACCTGTTGAATTAGGTGGTAGGTTTCCGAAATATGTTGGTGGTGTTTCTCGTCTCGCCTAGTTCGCTAGGTTTGACTTTAGCTTCAACACCGCTATGTTTAAAAGTGGTGAGAGAATCGAACTCTCAAGCGGGTATCCCCTTTTATACTCTCATCCAAGAGACGACGGAATTGAACCGTCTACTTTATCCATTTTACCACTTATGCCCCACCGAGGACTTGAACCCCGTTCTGCGGAGTAAGAATCCGCTACATCACCATAAATGTTTGTAAGGCTTAAAACCAGTTTTCTTTGACACTTAGTGAAAGACTGGAAAATATCTAAGGCGAGTTATGAGTTGTTCCTGCCATTCTATAGAAGTCGAGGAAAACGAAACTGCTAAACAAAAATGAGACCACTTAATCAACACAATGGGAATCGAACCCATATCTCTAAACCTCTCTATTCGAGTTGGTGTCTAGCGCATTTCCGAGGTAAATAGCCGACTATTCCCTAACGTTCATGCTGTGTGTTGAATGAAAATTAACTTATTCTGACAGGATTCGAACCTGTGTCTCCCCCTGTATGGAGGGCTTTTCCAATGTAAGCTACAGTCTAAGCTAAATTCTAACTGACAGGACTCGAACCTGTATCTACCCTTCATCGGGGTTCTCTACCAATTGAGCTACAGTTAGAACAAACTCTCAATTATAAGTTCGAACCTTATTCCGTCGAATACTGTCCAATTAAATAACTGTGTTACCGTCGTAACATGAAGAATTTAGTATTCTCGGAGAGACTCGAACTCTCTTCCTCATTTTGAAAGAATGATGGCATATCCTATAGCCCACGAGAATAAAATGATACACCTTTTAGCATCCCCACCCGAACAAGGTAGTGTATCTGAGAGACCCAGTGGTCATAGTTGGAATCGAACCAACACCCTTTCGGGATTACGGGGTTACAATCCGCTGAAACTATCCAATAGTTACCTCACGACCAAAACATTTAACGGTTATCCTACAATCCGTCGCCTCTCTTACGTAACCAAGTCATGTGCCACTAATGCACTTTGGTGGAGTGAATTTGAGTCTTATTAATAGACTTTCTCACGCATCCAAGTCACCCGAATTCTTGGACAATTTATCTATAGTCACATCCCCTAACGAATGTATGTCGTATAGATTGAACTTTCCGCTGTCAGTTTAGGCTGACTATTTTCAAGTTCATAGCGGTTCAATCAGGAACAAAACGTCCCGATTAGCTCTTTAGGGCTTTTGCAGAGCTACTGCGTGAGAAAACCTATTAAATGAATAACTCTTCACACAGCACATTCTATGGCTACCGAGTGAATTGCCTTAAAGACTTATACTCACGTTCGCTGTTTGATGCTGTGTGAAGAACTATTTATTATTGTTAAAGAACTATACTTACTTATTATACATACTCTTTTTAATTTGTCAAGAGCAGTTTTAATAATCAAATGACAACTACTTTGAGGAGTTTTAGCGAACTCCATACAAGACTTAGATTCAATTTGGTGTTTGGTGGGTTTTTTACTTTCACTATTCCCAGTCTCTAACCGTAGTCGTGAGTAGGGTTGCTCTGCCATACCATGCGCTTTCAAGTAAATCCCCGAATCAATATGTCTCGTGTCCATACCATGAACTCTATTTGTTTCAAAGTAACTGTGATTTAATTGTTAAAGTTCATAAGGTCTCGGCCAGATTTTTAACTTCGTTTGGTCTCGAAACCTTATAAACTTAAGTATAGCCATTATTTTTACTTTGTCAAGAGCAATTTGGATATTGGTTAAATTCTCCATGTTTTTAGTCTAAAATCTTTCTCAAACTGTCTCACAGGTAATAGTAAACCATACGTGCTGAAATTGTTGCCGTCGAACCCTTTATTCCATACTACCTTCCGCTGTAGTGTCATGTAATAATCGTCTAGCTTTTTACGTAACAAACTAAATGACAGCATATACACGGCAACATCTGGTATATAGTACACTAATATATCTGCCTGAGAACCAGTTGTCCAGCCTTGCTTGGTCTTGGGATAATGGTTAACAGATAACTCTAAGAATATATTACCCGTTTTAGCTGTCATGTAATCCGTTTTATATTCTACTTTAAATTGTTTAGTGCCATTGTCAAATATACGGTCAATGCCTCTACGCTCATGGTCTCTATCTACACCAGAAATAAAAGTATCGGGATAAGTGCGACGAAAAAAGTCATCAAGAAATGCTTCGCCTTTTTTACCTTCTTTATATGATTCGTTGAATTCGTGTACCGTCATCGTGACCACTCCAATACTCTTGTCAATGAGATTGGTACATAATTGGTCATGTGTCCATCTACACCAACATCAAAACAAAGCTCTCTGCTTTGGTTATTGTCGCCCGAATAATTACCGTGTGAGTGACCATGTAAATGAATACCACCATGATATTTTCTATCCCATTCACCCATTGGATAATGAGATAAATGAATACCCAACGGATATTTCTCACCAATGTCTATATTTAAGACATGTTCTGGTGGAAGGACTTCTACTAGTTCTCCATTTTTAGAATTGAATATACGATTAGAGGTAATCCAGCGTTTATCATGATGCCAAGGTAAACCTAAAATATAAATATTACCATTCAATGCTGAGAAGTATTCTTTAGCCATTTTGGAATCGCCTAGACAAAAATCACCTAGATGAAATACTGTGTCTTTAATTCCGACGACGGCATTCCAGTTAGCAATTAGTTCAACGTCCATTTCTTCAATACGACGATACGGTCTATCGCAGAATTTAATGATATTAGCATGCCCGAAGTGTTGGTCTGCTGTGAAGAACACTTCTTCTCGGTTCAGATTATTTATATTTGGTATATTTGACATAGTATTATCCTTTTCGTTTTGTTTGTACTAAGCGTATACTTTAGACTCTTACTACCGTTTCACATCACACAGCGCATCAAATGAAATACTGTGTTGGACAGCGCACCGAAACTGTCACGGTTTTCTCTTCATGAAGATTATAGTCCCAGAATGATTTGCACATTCGCCTTTGCCTTATCAGAGCAAAATACTACTGTTATACTATGGGACTTTAAGGCTGGCCTATTTGGGGTCGAACCAAAATTTCATGATTACATACCACTATAGTTTTCACTACCTTTCGTTTGTGGTCTGGACTATCCCTTAACCCACTGGATGATTAGTTATTCTCTTTCTAACTGCATTATCACTAACACCAAGATTTCTACCTACTGCGGAGTATGATGATTTTCTCACCATTATAACAAGGGTTTGTGAAGAAGGCCAGTCTATTTTTTCTCTAGCCTTTCCTGCACACCTTTTACAAGAGTTTGCTCCGATAGAAACTTCAACACCACAGGTACATAATACCACCTTTGGTGTCAGTTTGGGTTTACCTATTATAGTCTCTGCACGTCTCTTTCTTTCCTCTTGTTCGGAAAGTAAGATTTCGCTCAGGATTGTCGTACTTATTAAACCTGCGTGGTGTTCTCTGTGGCAGTTAGCACACAGAATCACACACTTATTCGCTTCGTTAAGAACCTTAACCAAAGAGTAAGTATTACCATTAGAAATTTGAAATTCTTTTTCTTTTGGGTTAACGTGATGAAGGTCTAATGCTTGAACGCATTTATCGTATTCACAAATGACACATTTATTACCCGTGTATTCTTTTGCCAAAGCTACGACCTTTCTACGTCGTCTGCTTACAGCCTTTATACTAGACCTTTTCTTCCCTTCTTTGGTACATTCTTCACTACAGCGTATTTTGTTCGATTTGTTTGTCTCGAACGATTTTCCACATATGTCACATAATTTAACCATAAATTAAGTATAACATATTCTGGTTAATCAGGTCAAACAAGGTTAGAGTTCCCTGAATTTAAGGTATTTTCACCTATGCTTTCACATAAACACTGCCATTTTCAACAGTCATGCGTGTTGCCATTACACTATAAGCCAAAAATTAGTCGATTTTTAGTTGATTATTGGTCAATAAAATCGAGAAACAAAACCAAGTGTACCTGATGGGAATTGAACCCATGTCTTAAACAAACCTTTACGCTAATTTTCAATGTTTTTTCTAAGTCATTTTACATCTACTGAAAAGCAGTTTGCCCAATCGAAACCAGTCAGGCACATATAACTATCTGTGCATATAATATTTAACTAATTGTTCAAGTTCGTTATAAAAAGCCCAAGTACAATTAAATTTTCTATATGCATTCTCTACAATGTGTAATTCTAAAGCATAATCTTGTGCTGTCTGTTCTAAAAAGGTCATGTGAATCTCCTTCTGTATTAATATAATACATATTATAGAGCAAAAAAATAGTTTGTCAAGTACCTATTAATTTTCTCATAACCGCTATCTCGTCATCAGTTAGTTTAAAATCTATCACATAACCTTTGTAAATATCAACTAACATATCTTGTAACATCTTTTTGATGATTTTCATTTCATCAGGTGTCAATTTGTCCATAAATTTATTCTCCATTGGTCAACCCTAACTTCACTTACACAAGCTTTTTCGTCATGAGCTATTTACTCGTTTATCAGAAATTATGTTGACCCGCACAATGAGACTCGAACTCATTCCGACAGGATATACACCCGTCCGTACTGCCTTTATACGTATGTGCCAAGCTGTCAGTACAAGATTCGAACTTGTGAACCGAATTAACGATGACGGTTTAGCAAACCGCTCCAATAAACCACTCTGGCAACTGACAATAATCCCCGTTTTTTTAGAGAGAAACGGTTGGGCATAAAACTCTGTACGTTTTTAGCAATAGAACGTGACTCAAAACTGTGCCAGTACACCTACTTGGACTTGAACCAAGAACCTTCTGCATGTAAAGCAGACTATCTACCAATTGATAATATAGGTGTATAAAGGCGGTCTCTAGGGAATTCGAATCCCTAACCTCTACCTTGACAGGGTAACGCTCTACCGTTGAGCTAAGAAACCATTTATTACTTTTATACTAAGTGCTGTCTGTTACATTTAGGGCCATAGAAGAAACTGAATAATCGTTGTGTGATTTTGTGTGTTTTATCACAGCATATAATTGTTTTACTTATCATGTTTTATCTCCGTTTATATTTTATAGGCGGTGAGGGAGGAAGTCGAATCCCCAAGGCTTTTTACGGCTCGGCTATTTTCAAGATAGCTTCCGTCTCCAATCGGATTGCCTCACCATGTTATTTATCTCTATACCAACCAAGTTGTTTCGCGGTTTTTATTCGATGACAGTTCGCACATCTGATTTCGCACTTAGAAATTTCTTTTAGAATAGTTTCCCAAGAAAATTTCATCATTTCAGAAACGTTCCAAGATTTTTTACCCCGAACATGGTCAAATTCAAGGACTATGAAATTACCTTCTCCGCAATCCACACAAGGATTTTCGTAAAGGTAATCGCGTACTTTTTTCTTATTCTCAGAACTAATGATGTCATTGCGTACTCTCGCTTTGTCAATATAGTACTGTTTGTTGTCTGCATAGTGTTGGTTTACAGCTTTTCTCTGACAATTTTTACAGTAAAGTTGTAGACCGTCCTTACGCGAACGATTCTTTCCAAATTCAGAAACATCTTTAGTTTCGTCACACTTTTTACAATATTTTTTATCCATACATATATTATACCACATACGAACACCTTGTGTAAAGTTCGTAGGAAATATTCAGTACCCTTTGAGAGACTTGAACTCCCGACTGACCGACGTTCGTAGCATCGCGCTCTGTCCATCTGAGCTAAAAGGGTATATTGTCCCAATTCTATTGCAAATCAAAAAGGGACTCAGAGGATTCTTTTTTCGTTGACTAACTGCTCAATAAAAAGAACCAACAAGAAAACAAAAGACATGGTGTTCTCTGGTGGAATCGAACCACCGACTCAACAGCTTCAATGTTGCGCTTTACCGTCTAAGCTAAGAGGACATATTGTTCTTTCATTTGTTTTACGGCAAAGAAAGAACTTAACAAACCTCGTTTTCAATTTTTAAATAATTCTATTCAATTGTTAACGTTCATTTTACAGTGGACTCTTTGGGAATCGAACCCAACACAACTGCATCACAGATGATGTCCCAGACTTAATTCTAGAATAATTAAAGCCCATAACTTGATACAAGTATAACACATCTCTTTTCTTTGTCAAGGTCAATCTAGAAACTCGTTTTTAAACTCTTCATCAGTCATGCACAAACAATCATAGGACAATGAAAGGTTACTTATTTCTCTAGTGCCATCAAAGGCTAGGAATTGTACGTCTACTGTCTCTTCGTGATTATAGTATTTTACACGACCAGCGCAATAGTTTCCCTTAACATATTCTCTCCATCCAACTTGTCTCTTAAACAACACTGTTGCACGTTCTCTGGCAACATCATCGTATACGCTTAAATCTGCTATTGTTTGGTGTACGTTGCGTTTAATCATGTTTAACCATCAATTACAACAATAACTTTAGCTTTGCAAATTTTACAATAGGTACGTTCTCCGATAGCGATTAAACTAAGATGTTGGCATTCTGAGTTTGTACCTGTGCCGATTTGAACACCAACGCTGTCTGTGATGTCACCTACTGAGATATTACTACTGTAATGAACATCCCCAGCAATTTTGTCACCATCTACGTAATCACCACCAATTATTCGACCACTCATTTTAGTTCTCTCCTATATGTCTTTTCAATTTCTAATAATTTCTCGTACAATTCCAGAGGTATTGTAATTGCTTCTACTCGTTTCCTACAATCATTACAAGTTCCTGCCCATGTCTTGTACAAGGTATTCGTGTCAATTCTTACGTGTTTACAATCTTTCATAATGTTCCTACAGGTGATAGAGTAATCGAAACCCTGTTTTCAAGTTTGGAAGTTGATGTCTTAACCACTAGACGAATCACCTAAATCTATGACATACATCTTACCATAAAACATTAGATGTATGTCAAGTTGTCTTTATCGAGACAGTATTGCGTTCAACTCCCCTAATCTATCGCGTCTATTACAATATTTAACAAGCTCCAAGGCTTTTCCATTATCGGTATCTCCCGCAATATTACCGTATTGAATGCCTAGCTCAATACATACTTCCTTCAACTTTTGTTCGCTAATCTTGTCCTGCATAAGTGCGTATACAGCATGAGGTGTCATTTTATTTCTCCATTTTATTTTATTTTATCTAGTGGGTCTGGATGGAATCGAACCAACCTACCTGATGGAGCATCCCGCTAAACCACTTAGCTACAGACCCAAATGTTAGTTTTTAGAGAACTAACAAACTCATAGACCTTATTATACTGATAATTCTTCCGCTGTCAAGGGGAATTTTGAAACTGGTTCTTTGAAGCTACCACCTGATTCATAATACTTTTCGATATACTCCATTTTAAAACAAGCCTCTGGCAAGAGACCAATGTTATCATCTGGCTCATTTCCACGACTAATACCAGCCCAGTATCGTTCGCCATACCCTTTTGCTGTGATGACCATTAAGTCCTTGGCGCACCAAAATTTAGTTCTACCAATAATTATATTCAAATTATAATCCCCGTCCCGTTTCTGCCACAGCTTCTTTATACTTAGACACAGCACAATTTCCATCGTAACAACCATAAATATGTACTGGAATACCTTGTGTGCGAACTTCATACTTTATAGAGCCTTCTGAGGTATTAGTTACAATAACTAATGCTGTGTGATTCTCTTGTACCACTGTGTTTTCTACTTGAATTGGTAATCGAACTATCGCGTCTGTCATTTTAATATCTCCATTAAAATAAATTGTATCTCACCTCATTGATGAGATACAATTTATTATATCACAGTTTACTTGTTTAGCACAGTCCAAGCTTCCTGAGATGCTTTTGCGTTCCCACCGAACAACATATTTAACTCTTTTGTTGCTGTGTCGCTCTTGAATAATTCGCTATGCGTTTGGTGTTCTGTACCTGCATTCCATAGAGCATACGCATTTGCACCAAGTTCTGCTGTATTTGAATCAACACGGTTAAAGAATTCCTTCATGTGAGCGTCGTGACGTTTCATTGATGCTTCATAATCACGGTTTCCATTGTGAATGGCTGTGTCCATACGTAACCCTTTTGGAGTACTCATATCATAGCCATTAGACTTTGCTTGTTGATACTCAGCAACGTTTTTACGTGGTTCTGGCATTGGGAACATTGCATTCGCAAACTCAATAATGTCATCCTTTTTAACAGGTTTTAAGAATAAATTGTCCAAATCGTGCATGTGTTTAATCCGCGCATTTTCCAAGAACACACTAACATCTAGCATCAAGTCAGCATTTGCGCCATTAACCATCTTACGCATTGCATTGACCTGTGCTGAGAACTGATTAGCGCAGAATAAACGAGTAATTTGATTACCAAACCATTTCTTACCATTGGCTCTATTCTCTGCGATGGTTAACAATGAAGAATGACCTCCATTTGGGTCTTTGTCAATATAGAAGTCTGGTACTTCAAACTGCCATACAATCCATTCGCCACGTTTACCCATCATAGTGAAGCTGTGCAATTGATATGAGTCAGAAAGTGGTTCTAAGATGTTACCGTATTGTTTATTCTGAATTGGGCTAACCCAAGTTGCTTTACGTTGTAATGACTCGTAACCAGAATCAGTCCAAGGTACATTTTTCAAGTACAATGTGACCTTATCGTTCTTGGCAGATGAAGGAATCGCTAACCCAGTAAAAGGGTCAACATCGTTACTGACAGCACCAATGACTTCAATGTCTCCAAATCCAGTGCGTTCCATAATCTGACTTGGTGTTTCACCTTGCTCAATAGTGAAAGTAGTTTTACCGTTTGGGTTAGTCTCTGTTAATCGTGCAGTTGCTTTGAACATTGTTTTTCTCCTAATCTCTTCTGAGATATAATGTGTTTGGTTGATATAAGTATATTAACACATTATATTATTTTGTCAAGGGGCAATTAACATCCTGCGAAAAATCCAAGATATATTATTGCACCAATCAATGAACAAAGACCAAATATAACTATTAAGGCTAGAGTAATCTCTAAGTCTCCCATGCTATCTGTTATCTTCATACCAATTTTACCCTTGCACTCTGGGCATACCATCCAGTGTCGAATGGGTGATAATTCAAGTTCCTCATATCCTACATTAGATAATTGTGTACCGCACCGATGGCAAGTACCTTCAAAATTTTTAACTTCTGCTATCATATTCACTCTCCATTTAAAATAAAAATCCCTGTAAAAATTAATCTACAGGGAGTTTATACTATCTTATTATGTTTGTCAAGCGTTTAATCAAAATCAAGTGGTTCACTTCTCTAATCGCTCCCAGAGGGCTTTACAACTATTCGGGATGTCCAAGTCCTCGTTATGTTTTAAAGTCATGTCAATAATACCGTCTGATAATAAATTCATATCCCCGATTTTTCCATCCTCCAAAAACGTGTCATAGTTGACGAACGTTGTATCAAAGTAATGTTGTACTGGTAGACCTTTTTCGTTGTATACTTTCCATAAAGCTAACCCATGTTCTAGATTATCTACATCCTTTCGTTTCAGTAGGCTATTGGCGACGGCAAGAGGATTTCTATAGACATAAATAACCTTGGTATTGTTCCTATTTAGAAATTTCTGCCAGATGCGCCATGTTAAAGTTGTACGTGGGCATTTGAATCCCCAGCTATCAAGCTCTCTATATTGAGCTAAAAGGGGTGTAATATCGTCTCTAAGGATAGTATCTATGGTTAAGTGTGGAACTACCGTCTTCCAGTCTTTAACACGGTAGAGCGCATTCTCTAGAATTCTATCATTGATGCGTCGAAAATCAAAGTTCTCATAGAAACCACGTTCGTTTTCATTGTTCGGTTTAGGTACAAAATTGGACTCATCACCCATTGGTATCCCATTCTCATGTAGTACGTTCGCCACTAGAGAAGAACCTGAGCGATGCATCCCCATTATTACGTATGTTGTCATTAATAATTACTCCAAAAAAAATGACTCACCCCATATAAATGAATGAGTCATTTTAACTATAAAAAGTCAAATACCGACATAACTTTCTTTGGTTCAATCTTATCTACAATATCTTGTACTTTGTCAATACACATACTCCCATTTATATCCACCAGCGGTGTTTCTTTTACCTGTACAGCATTTAGAAATGGATTGATTAGCTACACCTGTCACTCTTTCAGCCTCCATCGAAGACGGGAATGTGTCGATTATACTATTGGATTCCCTGTCTATTTGACAAACTCGTTTACTTAGACCATGTGGCGCACCATTACACGCTATCCATTTTTTATTCTCAGAACTACTTTCATTAGTAAATCGCCACTTGTACCCTCCGCTAGATTTTTGTTTACCTTTACAACACGGTGAAATTTTGCTGGATTTGATACCTGTACTTCTCTCGGCCTCCCTAGCAGAAGAAAAAGACTCTATTAAATCCCCCGTAGTAGCGTCAATTTGATGAACACCTCTGCTATTAGAGTTACCTAACCTTATCTTTAACTTAGTTTCATCACTATGCGTCCTCCCTAAAAAACTACCCGCTGTTGGGTTTATATTGTACAGTTCATTAAAGCTGTTTTGGTTTATCCAATGTTGCTCTCTTTCTATATTATACTCTTTATTAATCTCTTCAATAACCTCGAATACGAAGTTATCTTTGCCATGTTTATTATATGCATTCTGTAAATGTGAGTTTTCATGATTACCTCTTTTTAGAGAATTAAAATGAACCCTCTCCCGACGCTTTAAATCGACAGAACTCCCGATATATATTTTTCCCGTCTTGGTGTTTACTATTTTATACACACCTGATTTCTTTCTAAACATTTATTTTAACCCCTTTATATAAAATCGAAAATACTAATTTCGGGTTTAGGTTCTAATTTATCCACAATAGATTGCGCTTTCTCAATATAGAAACTTCGTTTAATCGGAAGTCTATCATCGGACATGTTATTAAGTACACATGTATATTGACCTTTCCAAACGCCCATCTCTCTTGATACTTTACTCTTCACTTTTTCAAAGGCTTCATCATCCACTCTATATTTGTTCAAGTCTTTCTTAACCAATACAGCACCACGAGTTGTCACATAGAAACGATTAGTTTTTTGTAATTGTGTCTCTGTACCATTTGTCCATCTCTGAATCAAGGTG
>SDBT01014828.1_pt1 | contig 12406 bp, 8 predicted proteins | sample 2277101 | NCBI WGS metagenome assembly SDBT01 (sample SAMN10404973, study PRJNA504765) | marine sediment metagenome | isolation source: marine sediment core GS10_PC15, 103 cmbsf | place: Arctic Ocean: Southern Knipovich Ridge | collected 2010
TTATTTTTTCAACTATTGCAGCCAGTGCTCTAATACTGGTTCCTCTCCCTGTTCCAATATGATAGTCACGACGAGTACATTCTATCTGATCATGACTATCGACAACACGATTATAAAAGGCTAATACATCGTCAATGTATACAAAGTCCAGAACTTGTGTACCGGCACTCATGTCAACAGGAGTAGTTGAGTTAAGTGATTCACAAATTATGTCTAGTACTTTTCTGCTCTTATGGTATTTACCATAAACCGTGTATAGTATTGCATTAATTTGTCTAAAATTATATGCTTCAGAGAAATAACGAACTATACTATTTGCCGATGTCTTGGTTGCTGAGTAGAAGTATGTTGGATTCGAGACATTATCATTGTAAAAGTACTCTGAAAATGAGCCAGTGTTTACAAAAAGTTTCAAATCTACATTCTTTAATGCGTCCAATAAGGTAGAAACAAATAATATATTGGAATTAATAAGTTCTCTTATGCTAGTCAAACTATCATCACTGCTAGAGAATGATGCTAGATGAATAACAATTCCTGGTTTGAATTGTTCGATTTTATCTTTAAAACTGAAGTCATCAAAAACGATATTTTCTATTCTATCTCCAAATTGTGCTATCAAGGAATCTCTGTTTCTAACAATTACTGCAACTTCCTTATTCCTCTCAATCAGATCATGAAGTAAATGACTACCTATATAACCCGTGGCGCCTGTTAATAATATCTTCTCACCACTCATATCTTATCTCTTCCAGATCGATGTTTATAACTTCTTTTGGATCATGTTCAATGCTAGCTAAATTTAAAAGATAGCTAATCTCATTTATTCCTTTAAACGCAAACAAGATACCAGGAGGAACTGTAATTCTCTGATAATTACTTTGACCTATCTGCGTTCTAAACACACTGCCTTTAGTAATTGAGTTTTCCCGATCATCAATTACAACAATCTCAATATCACCTATTGGCACCACTATGTTCATTGTCATCCTGCTGTGTTTCTTCCAGCCTTTTATATCTCCTTTATGGATAATGGAAAAATAAGCTTCGCCAAACCCAACAAAACCGAAATCGCTTTTCTTCATGGCATGATATATATCCCCTTTAGGATTATGTATCTGCTTAAGTTGTGTAGTAATTAATCCTTCTATTTTGACCATTTCAATCTCTTCCCCTCGGCCAACTTTTCATATTCATTTAATTGTTCTATGGTTTTATTGTAAATACTCTTATTTGTTTTATAGTAATCATAATACCACTCACTGACAAACCTGATTGTCTGTTCATATTCCAAAGTAGCTTGCCATTTCAGGACTGATAGAGCTTTATCGCAATTCAGTTTTAATAGTCCAGCTTCATGGAAAGGAATACTCTCAGTAACAGTGAAAGTACTATTCACATCTTTAAAGTGCCAGTATTCACTTAAATCTTCAAGCAATTGTCTCACCGTTGTGTTCTGTTCCGCCCTTGGTCCGAAATTAAAAGCCTCACCATTAAGTTTATCATTGTAATGAAGTTCTTTCCCAAGATTCAAATACCCACTTAATGGTTCCAATACATGCTGCCATGGTCTCGTTGCGTTGGGGCTACGTATTTCAACCTTTTCATTCTGGTCCCAGGAAACCATACAATCAACTACAATTCTATCCTTCGCCCAATCACCACCACCAATGACATTCCCGGCTCGCCCTACGATTAATTTAATACCATTTTCTAATGTACTGAAAAATGAATTATAGTATGATTTGATAATCTGTTCCGCAGCGCCTTTACTGCCGCTGTAAATATCCTTGCCACCTAATTTGTCATCTTCGTTGTAACCCCATACCTGTTCTACGTTATCATAAGCCTTGTCACTTGTTATCATAACAGCACAGCAGTTTAGATCGGAATGCCTTAAAGCTTCCAGGATATTAGTTGTTCCCATAACATTTGAGGTGATTGTCTCAATTGGATCTGTGTATGATTTTGATACTATCGCTTGAGCTGCGAGGTGAAACAAGAAAGATGGTTTTTCATTTTGAATTATCTTTTCTATCTTATCTAGTTCTCGAATATCTTCAAAATAATGAGTAATCATTTTCTGAAGCCCTAGCACTTCAAACATTGATGGAGTGGTAGGAATATCTTTGGAGACTCCGACAACATTTGCACCCATTCTGAGTAACCAAGTTGTGAGCCAAGCTCCCTTAAATCCTGTATTGCCAGTAATTAGAACTGTTTTATTCTTATAAACGCCATTAAACATTGTTTTTCCATACTTTCCATTGAGCCTTATTGTCATTCCATGCCTTGTTTAAGTCCTTCTTATCCTTAATAGTATCCATCGGTTTCCAGAATCCATTGTGCTTAAATGCATACAACTTACCTTCTTTAGAGAGATTTCTTAGTGGTTCCTGCTCAAATACAGTAGAGTCTCTGTCAATATAATCAAATACACCGTGTTCGCACACAAAATATCCTGCATTTATCCAATGTGTATCACTCTTTGGTTTTTCCCAGAAACTACTGACTTCATAATCCTCCTCGATCTCTATTGCTCCAAAACGACCCTCAGGTTGAACGGATGTCATCGTAATTAAACCGTTATGGGATTTATGATATTCGATCAATCTCTTTATATTTAAATCTGAAACGCCATCACCATAGGTCAACATGAAAGGTTCGTTTCCAACTATGCTCTGAGCTCTTTTAATTCGACCACCAGTCATTACGTCAACTCCTGTATCAAGTAATGTTACTTTCCAAGGTTCGCTCAAATTACTGTGAACCTCCATGTCATTGGTGCCTAAGTCAATCGTCACATTGTTCTGGTGTAGAAAATAATTTGCGAAGTACTCTTTTATATAATATCCTTTATATCCAAGCAAAATAATAAATTCGTTAAAACCAAAGTGGCTGTATAATTTCATGATATGCCACAGAATGGGTTTATCACCAATTTCAACCATGGGTTTTGGTCTCACATCTGTCTCTTCGCTTAACCTAGTACCATATCCACCAGCCAACAACAGCACTTTCATTCTACTATTATCCAATTTACTTATAAAATATCAGAGTTCTATGTTAAGTTGTTTTATCAACCTGTACGAAGTAAATAAAAAAGACATAACTATTTCCAGGCACATTAAATTTTACGAAGTAAAATTATAACAAATTCTACCTATGAAATCAATACTGAACATTAATAACGCACTTGAGGAGGAAAAACCTCACTCATTACTCCTGGCTAAATAAATAAAATAGTAAGTTAGACCTAATCTTGTAGTCTTTCCAATCAAAGATGCCACAACCAATCCATTCAGTCCAAATCCCATCTTTACAGCCAACAAGGCACCTACTAAAAAACTGCCCAAGCCAACGTAGGTTGCTATGTTTTGCTGAACTAACTTTCCCATAGCCAAAAGTAAAGCGTATGGAAGATGTAATATGATTAATGGCAGGTAGAGTATCATAAGGATCATGGTCGGGATCGCATCGGTGTAATTAGGTATTAAAGGGGGAATTATAACCGGTAGTAAAACAATGATCACAATCATCATCGCAAGAACTAAAGGTGTTCCCCAGAGCATTGGTTTGTAACAAAGACGCATGCTCTCGCGAACGCTTCCTGTTTTTCCAAATATTTCGGTAACTCTGGGGATGTAGATTGCAGTAATGGCTTGTGGAACTATCTTCGTAGCCATCAGTAGCATAAAACTTATTGACCAGAGACCCAAAGGTCTGGTACCGAGATATATCAGAATGACAGTACGTTCAAGTGTATCCCATCCTATACCAGCTCCATAGGATGCGAAAAATATTGGCAAGCCTTCTTTGGAAATATCAAACCACTCTTTCCATTTGAAACGCCATTTAATTCGGACAGGCCTATGGATGTGAATATAAACGAGACCTACCAAACCTCCTATGCTGTTGCGCAGGACCAGCGCCACATACGGGAATAAGTAGAAAAGTGGAATAATAACCGTATTTACGATGGTCGAATAGATCGTACTCTTGGCAAGATATGAAAACTTATGTTCCGATCTGTAAATAGTTGTAAGATAACCACCGTAGAAATAATTCGCAATTATAACCGCCTGTACTAACCAAGCTAATGATGCTTTCCAGTTTCCTGAGGTGATTGATATAATCGCTAATATTACGAAAGCGCCTGATACAAGAAGAGATACACCAATATTCCACACTCTACAGATTTCTGCTACTGCGATTGCTCGATGCTTCTCGCCTCGTCCGACATAATATGGATAGAATCTTTCCAACGCTCCCATAAAACCAAGATGCAAGAAAAATGCATATCCGGTTGCGATAGCAAATCCCCTAAAATAACCTAATACATCAGGCGGGATAAATCTGGCTTGTATGAGTGTACCAATTACACCGAGTACAGCTGCGCCAAGGTTCGCACCAGCCAATCCTGAGATTGTCTGTATTGTAGGAGAGGACAAAAACCGCTTGATGTGTTGTCCTAGATTGGAAAAGAGACTACGATGGCTCAATTTGGACCTGGATTGTCGTGAATCGGAAGACTTAACACAGGATAATTCACGTTAGATGAATAGTATTATAATTACGCTCCTTTATTCTTTTTTAGCAACGAAATAGAACGATTCATCTTCTCGTATTTTCATGTCGATAGCAGGATCGAATTTTCTAGAGCTAACGCAAGAAAAACCCGAAGCCATCAAGTGCCTCGTTATATTATCCTGGTCGAGAAAAATATGATGCTGACCTTCTACGTATATCTGTCTCGAAAGCACATCTGAAGGACATTTGATTTCACTCAAGTCAGAGATATTCGCTGTTCCTTGTATGAAGATCGGTTTGCTATTCATATAGATCTCAATTTTCATTCTAATATTAGGGAGCGCCCCTTCAATAGTCCCATCCCTCCTCAAAATTCTAAAACACTCTTTGAGTACTCCCTCTAATTCTACAGGAGTGAAATGCTCTAATACATGCGATGAATATATCCTATCTACGGAATCATTCTTGAAGGGAGTTTTTCTTCGTAAATCTAGTGGGTATTCATGACCCCATCCAATACAAATCCAGTTCTTCAACTTTCTTGAACCTGGAGCAAGTTCAACAAAAAGCTCCTCCTTGTTCCTTTCGAGAAACTTAGTCAATTCCCTTGTGCCTATTCGGTGATTATAAGCGTGAATAATCTCTATTGCGCATTTGGCAATAGATTCTCTTAGTGGAATTGGTATAATACCTCTCATTCTACGCCATAAAAATAGCAGTAAGAAGGGTGTTTTATTTATAACTGATAGCATAAAACTCCTTTCGTCAATTTATTCGCTATCATTCATGTATCTATGTCTCACAAATTCTAAATCTATCAATCAAGATAAACTTGCGTGCGTTTTATATTTTCAATAAGGTTTCAATTCTCGAAGGGGACGGTTCGAAAGTTGATTCGTCTCTTTTAGATGGTAAGTTATTAATCTGTTTCTGATACTTTCCTTAAACGGATGTGCCATCGACATCACTAAAATAAACGCCATCCCCTCCCAGTATTGATTAACAATACCAACAATTGAATATAGAATAATCGTTGTTAACTCTAACAGAGTTTGCCAATCACGTTCTCTCCAAAATCTTATACTCGCATTTCTCAAAATGAGCAGAACAATTCCAATGAAAGCACCGCCTCCTCCCAACAATCCGTATCCTCCCAACAAATCGAAAAAAGCTGAGTGTCCTCCAAGATGAGGATTCAGTGTGGTGGTTCCACCCTCGCCAAAGTATGGATGAGAAAAAAAAGTATTTAGTGAAATCTGATTAAGATACCACCTGGATCCCTCGTACATTCTATCCCCAGAATAACCCCCAGATTCTGGATCTAGAATAACATTCTCAATCCGCTCATTTGCACCGCTCAACAAAGGATGATAAAAAACATACTTGTAGCCAAAGTAGAGTGTAAGGATTAGTACAAATCCTACAGCAAATGCCAGGAAAGCACTTTTTCTTGTCCCTAACAATAATAGGGAGAGGACTGGGACAATAGCAATCCCCAGGATAATCAATCCTAAAGGAGTTCCGAATGTCGAAATTGAAGTATATACACCTATGACAATAGACGCGCCAAGCAATAACAACTTGAGAATGCCTGATTCCTTGAACGAACGCCAAATAAGAATGGGTAACAGTAAAGTAGAATTGGCATAAGATGTCTGATTGCCGTGAATCCAGGCGCCTCTTGTTTCTGTCCATTTATCGCGAGCTATTCCAATAGTTTCAGCTAGAACACCTATCGAAAATACTGCCTGCAAACCCAATGCGAATAGAAAGAATATCTGTAGATATCGACGACATTTTTCATCATGTGCAAATCCAAATATGTACAAAACTCCCAGTATTAACACACTACGACCAGCCAATAATCTCCATTCCGCTCTAAATCCTAAATAATAGTATTGATTTGCCAAAATGCCGATAAAATACCAAACAATCAAGAATGCCAGCAGTTTGTTTTCTGCAACATTCTTGCGGATATTGCCAAGCACTCGATTGATTGAACCTTCCCCGAATCCAATTGCTACAGCAATCGCTGCTAAGGGGAAAAAACCCACTAATCCTCTCATACTCACCGCTATTACTGGAGTAGCCAAAGCTACAAATGCCAAAGTTGAAAGTTGGAAAAACCTTGTGCTTGAAAGCTCTCTATTCACTTCAGAATCTTAAATTATTCATGCTTGTTCAGAGTGTTCTTTTCTCTTCTTCGTCTTCTTACCTTTCCGCGGAACTTTGATCCTCTCCCCGGTTTCCGTCTCAGTATAATCGTAATATTCCCTCTTGTAGTAATAACCACTGTAATAACTGTATGGACGATAATAACGATAGGTGTAGTAATATGCCCAACCAAACCGGAACGCAACCTGATTAAGAATGACACCAAGAACCTCAATATTCAAATGCTTGGTTAAGTTGCTTGCATAGTCCAACGCTTTACCGCTAGTGGATTCGACCCTCGCAATCATTATCACACCATCCGAACAGACCAGGATGGGGGGTGTATCAATCAAAATATAATCATAGTCTTCACGCAAATGTTTTATCAGTTGCTTCATCTTTTGCGAAGCCAAAAGTCCTGCAGGATTATTCGGAGATTTTCCACCAGGAATTAACGTCAGGTTGGATATCCCAACATCGCGCTTGATGTCTTCAAGATTAGCATCTGCTAAGAAATAGTCCGTTAAACCAGGTTTTCGATCAACCTCAAAATATTTATGCTGCGTTGTCTTCCTCAAGTCACAATCAAGAACCACTACTTTGCTGCCACCTCTCGCAAAAGAAACTGCCATGTTTGCTGAAGTCATCGATTTTCCCTCCGAAACCGAAGGGCTCGAGATAACAAACACTTTCTTGGATCTATCAGTCGCCAAAAATTGCAGATTAATCCTGGCAGAACGATAGGCTTCAGCGATAGGTGATTTCTCCTTGAAATGTTTAAGCAGATTCTTACTTCTTTCACCCCTTCCGGAAGAATTGTCTATGTTTTCATCACCCTCAAACGATTCTGCTACTAATTTCTTTATGCGTTTATCTCCATCAAGGGAAGGAATTGTTCCAAATACTGGTAAACCGAACAACCGCGTAATATCATCGTCATCCTTAATGGATGTATCAAACCTGTCACGGATTACAGATAAGGTTATACCCATTCCAAATGCTACTAATACTCCAAAGACTAACTTCCGCATTCTCTTCCGAGGCATCGGCAGATCCGGTATTCTCGGTGCGTCAATAACTTTGACTCCGCCCATCTCGGACTCAACTCGAATGCGAATCTCCTCACGTTTTTCCAGGAGTATATCAGTTGTCTTTTGTAGAACGATTTTTGCGCGAGTGAGACTTGCGTAGGTCAGAATATCTTCAGACAGGTTTGGATGGTCGTTCCGGAATCTCTTGATCTGCAGCTGATAGAATTGAACCTGATTTCTTGACTCGGTTTGGGTTAATAATGCAGCTTCTAACTCTTCTTCAAGCCTTTGGATTGTAACACCTACATTTGAAAACTCACTGTTTTCACTCGTTGCTAAAGGTGTCACCATTCCAATCAACTCATTGCGTAATTCGTCTCTCTCCGCCATCAGAAGTTGAATGTCTGATTGGCTTAAACCTATGGACTGAGCATTGGCAAAGAGTTTTCGAATCTCAGTTAACCTATTCTTTAGTTCAAAAATCCTGTCCTCATCCACCTCACTTGATTCATCTGTTAACTTACTCAAAATATCGCTCATCTGCTTGTCATAAGATGCTATATTAATATTAACCATCTCAAAACTTGCCTTTGCCTCATTATGCTTTCGCTCCAAATCGAAAAGTTCTTGAGTTATGCCTGATTCAGGATCTAAGATGAGATTCTTCCTTGAAAGAAATGACTGCAGCTCTTCTTCCGCTTTTTCCAGTTTTACAGATATGCTCTCAATCTGATTATTTATAAAATCCGAGATATGGATGGCGTCTTCCCTTTGCAGATTGATTGATCTTTCTTTGAACTTAACCAGTGCAGTTTGAGCCAATTCATATGCAAATTCTTTCGATTGTGAACTGGCAAAGACCACTATAAAACCAGGTTCACGGCGATTAGTTTGATAACCAATATTGTTCTTGACAAAGTAGGATACCGAGTCATGCAACATATGCGGATTGGAACTCAGGATGGTTTGAGCGATATCATCTCGATAAGCTCGACTATCGAGTATTGAAGTGTAATATTTCTCTGATTTTACATCATTTCGTCTTCCTTCGACGAGAGATACAGCATCAAGGAATGATGATCCGCTCACTGAAACCATTACAGTCGAAGATGATTGATAAGAAGTGCTAATATTTGAAAGATAGAAAAATAAAGGAGCTAAAACAACAATCAAGCTGACAATTAATATCCATGGTCTCTTCAAAATTGACAGGAATACGGACATTAATGTAATAGCGTCAGTAGCCGCACTCTGAGCTTCCTCAACCTGTATTAAACTCGGCTTCATTTCTTGTATATTATTATTCAAAATTATGTCCCATTCTTACTATTCTTAAGTTTGATAAAGATAATAATTAACATCAAATTCGGTTATTACAAATTCGACAGAATTACTAATGATGAAAAAACAACAGCTACATCTCTCAACATATCTACCCACCAGGAGGCTAACTGCCACTGGCTATATTCGGTAACTACAATAATATCACCTGGCTGAACAATGGGAATTTCCTCTGTTAGACCTTTGTTCAACAAATCTCTCAGCTCTATGGTGTTCGTAATGCGGGCGCCATCTCGCTTGGTGATATAAACTATCTTGTTCAGATTTCCATTTGAATTTACTCCTCCGGCAATGGCAATCATGTCCGCAATATTCTCATCAATCGTCGCAATGTACGCTCCAGGATTTCGAACCGCTCCCATGACCCTGACGTTTGTAGATTGAGACATGATTGGAATGAAAATAATATCACCTTCTTTTATCTCTGGCAGGGTCGTTGTATCATTCCCTGTAAAGAACTTGTACAAGTCAACTTTTAGCTGACGTTGCATATCGTATTCGCTACGGTGAATAGTAACATCTCTTAAGTTGGCAAGTAATGTTGTCCCACCGGCAATCGCAAGTATGCTTTGCAGGCTGGCAGGACCTTTAACGATGTACTGACCGGGATTCTTTACCTGTCCTTCAACAGTAACCTCTAATTGATAATGTTCAGCAATGTTAATAAAGACCTTCGGTCTTTCCACAAATCTCGCCAATATTGGCTGCAGCACTTCCTTCAATTGATGAACAGTCATCCCGTCAATGGGCACATTAGCCAACAACGGATAATCCGTACTTCCATCAGACCTTACATGGACAGACATAGAAAGTTCGGAATATCCGAGAACCGTAATAAGAACAATGCTACCCGGTTTGATCTTCTGTTCTTCACCATGTGCCGGAAGAACACTTAGTAACCCAAAAACAATAACAGCGTATAATACTAATTTCCTCAATAGGATTTCCTCTGCACGGTTAAATTGGTCGAATTCTATACTCTTTTTCGTTTAAAATAGTTCCAATATCCTATAAAATATTCAGAAGATAAAACTACTCAACGTTATCTTAAATTTAAGTAACTAAATACGATAATCCATAATCTTCAATTATGCAAGCAATTTGCTGAAAAGTGATTACTTTATTTAATTTTTCAAACTAAACGACCAATATACAAGTCCTGTTGGAACATATCTGACTATTCTAACAGGTAAACGTTTTCTGAACTCAAAACCTGCATTTCACCCCTAACATTCACACTGCCTTCGACGGCTACCCGATTACCATTGTTTTCTGTATCAGCACATTCTCCTGACTTTTCAACATGACGATGCCATAATGAGAGTAAATGACCTATACTCAGAACAGATGCAGATTACAGACTCCAAAGAATATCGAATCGAGTAGCTCGAAATTGAAGAGGTAAGATTGACCTCAAGAGAGTTGTGATATAGTAGAAAGATCGATAAGTGGGGATAATAATAAGTTCTTTGATTTAATCGAGAATTACCTGTGTATGGCATTCCCGTGTAGGCGGGAATCCATTCAAGTTATTGTAAATAAATATACTAGTAGATTCTAGCTTTCACCAGAATGACATTTTGTCAGCAAATCAATGACTATCCCTATATAATCCCCATTAATGTCCCAAGAAATAAGATAGCCCGACTGTTTAATCGGGCTATCTTATTCTCTATCAGAATTTTAACTTAGCGGGGATGACGAGACTCGAACTCGCGACCCTCGGCGTGACAGGCCGATACTCTAACCAAACTGAGCTACATCCCCGTATAATAAAAAAAGTGCCACTTTGGAACGGAAGCGAAGTAGAAAATATAAGATTCTCTTTTTGCAGAAGCAAGCATTGATGACTTTGCTCACAGCCTTAGTAAAATATCTTATATGAAAAATAAATCCGGATTCAGTTTATTGCTTTACTCTCTCTCCTGAATGGATTATAATTAGATTTCCACAACGAAATATACAAGGTGATATAGTTACTATTCACAAAGTACGGTTAACAGGTCAATTAACACAGAGAAATATGCTTAAATTATTTAATAAAAGCAAGAAAAACAAAGATCTACTCAAGGAACTAATACACACAGATCGCATGAACTACAATGAATTCCAAGATTACCAACTGCATAAACTAAAGGCTCTAATTTTTCATGCCTATAAGCACAGTATATATTACCGTGAAGCTATTGATCATTCAGGGTTGCAGGTTGACGACTTTTCGACTTTGGACGATCTGACTGAACTACCTGTTTTAAAAAGAGAGCTTGTAGCTTCTGATGCTTCATCAGCGCTAATTGCTGACAACATTGACAGCATGAGCATTAAACACACTGTTTCAGGTGGTACAAGCGGTCTACCGGTACGCACTATATTCGATAATAAACGCACTTCTATTTTATTAGCCGCAGCGAGGCGGTACAACCTGTGGTGGGGCAGGGAATTCGGTGAAAGAACAGCCATCCTCTGGGGAAATATTCGACCAAGCTTCATTCGCACCTTAAAGCGACTTCCGAGAAAAATGTTTAGATTTCCCGGGGGCGTCCTGGCTCTTAGAACTAATGTAATGACGCCGCAAAAATTCGCCGAATACTATCAACGTCTCTATCGCATGAATCCTATTCAGCTTGAAGGTTACGCAGGATCGCTGTACAGGATGGCGAGATTCATGAAGGAAAACAATCTACTTGTTTGGTCCGGATTAAAACTCGTTTCATGTAAAAGCGAGAAAGTTACATCCGCTAAAAGAAAAGAGATGGAAACAGTGTATAAATGCCCGGTTACGGAAATCTACAGCTGTCTCGAAATCGGCAATATCGCTTATGAATGTCCGGAAGGGCGAGCATTGCATGTAACGGGTGAACATGTCATCCTTGAGGTCATAGACGACGCCGGTCAACCGGTTTATAATAGTCCGGGAAGTATACTCTTAACAGATCTGGATAATTATGCCATGCCGCTTATCAGATATCAGATCGGTGATATAGGCATTCTTTCTGATAAAAAATGCCTTTGTGGCAGACCTCATACGGTTCTTAAAGAGATAATAGGGCGTGAGGCAGATGCTCTCAGACTCGCTAATGGCAGGGAGCTGATCGTCGGAGTGTGGGACACTACTCTCAGCAAGTTCAAACAAATTCGGCAAGGTTGTGTTAGAATTATCGATTTAGGCAGGTTGCAGATAGACTTGATATTAAGCGAGGAAATGCCTCAAAAAGATGAAAAGAGGCTACGCGAATTGGTTGAGAATATCGTCGGCGAGGGTATTCATGTCGAATTTCGCAAGGTAGATTCAATTCCTGATCTCCGGTCTGGTAAATCACCCTCTCTTCGTTGGGCTGAGCAGGAGGTCG
>SDBT01014829.1_pt1 | contig 12406 bp, 17 predicted proteins | sample 2277101 | NCBI WGS metagenome assembly SDBT01 (sample SAMN10404973, study PRJNA504765) | marine sediment metagenome | isolation source: marine sediment core GS10_PC15, 103 cmbsf | place: Arctic Ocean: Southern Knipovich Ridge | collected 2010
CCGTTGCCTGGCCCACAGATACACCTGCGAGCGGCTGAACTCGAATCAACTCAGCAACAGCCGCAGCCTGACCGACTACCACACCTACTAACGGCCGCATACGAATCAAGGAAGAAGTAGCGGTAGCCTGTCCAGCGGACGATCCAACAAGCTGATGGACTTCACCAGCCATCGCCGGAAACGGGATGCCAAATAAGCCTAACCGTGTTGCCATAGCCGTGTCACTTAGTCTTCAGTGATGTCAAGCGAGCCAGCGGCGAACTTTGCCTGGTCGTTCTCGTTGATGGTCTTTGACGGAGAAATTGCGCCCCAGTAAAGCATGTTCCCGCCTGACACCGCATCAAAGACGGCGAACGAGTCAATCGTTCCCCAGCCGCCAGCGCCAGCAACAGGGAAAGCGACTTCAGCCGTGTTTACAGTTACGCCAGTACCGGACGGATCATCAAAAGCGACTGACTGTCTTGCGTAGTTCACGCCGTTGACTTCAGTGCCGCCGCCCGCATCGCCCGGTGTCGCCGTAAACACCCCGACGTATACCGTACCGGGGCTCGGCCACGTATCCGGATCATTGCGAAGTGCATAATTGAGAAATGCGTCTTCAAGATAGTTCGTCTTTGAGCCCATTCTATAACTCCCTAAACTATGATCAGAGTATCTCCGTCCGCAGGCGCAACCGGCACCGCTTCATACGTCAACAGCCCGCCGGTTGTCGACGCCGTTATCTTCGCTTGTGCTTTAACAACATTGCCGTCAAGAAAGAGCATGATGCGATTCTTCAGCTGATCAGCGTTTACGAGTGTCAAGTCAGTGTCACATTGTGTTTGCGTAGGCGACGGACTAGCCTGGACAGTAGCCTTCAAGACGGTACTAAGGCCGTCAGCAAACCTTGCAAGAAGATTAGAACCGTAAATATCCTTCCCAGTCCCGCTTGTAGCTACCGCGATACCGGGCTGATCAACCGCCGCAGCTATTCTCAATCCAGTACTTCCGGTCTGTGATACAACATTTGCACCTATACCGCCACTGGCCCCGCCCTTACATACTAAACCATCGCCTTGATCACCGCCCAACGCCTGGATACCTGTACCACCACTGTCTCCACCTGTCGCCTTAATACCCGAACCACCACCTTCACCGACAACAGTCACCGCTTCCCCGGAAGCACTTACGACCGTGACATCTTCTAGCGTCAACGTTGCAGCCGCCCCGCCGTGTGCTTCATTACCCAACGCAACCTTGTCCGTTGACTGATCAAAGTAATCGGCAGTCGGCCGTGTTCGTGCTTCCATTTCGGTATTCGTCGGGCCAGCGTAATCCGCAAGAGCAACGTCAGCCGCAGCATTGACCTGATCGACATCAATTCGAGCATCGTCATTGATCGTCATACCAGATGACGAATCATTTTTTGTCATTGCTCCGCTGATCTCCATCGTCCCGCCGACGCAGTTTGCATTTAGCGTAACGTGGCCGACCCCTTCAATGTGCGCCTCATCCGTCGCGACTTGCCCCATGTTCCTGATGTCAATTCCGCCGAAGTAACCTCTAACGTTCAAATTTGTCGTGCCTATGACCGCACCGAAGTCGAATATCGGATCGGCTGTGCCCGCTGTTCTGGATGTGCAATTATTCAGGAACCAGTCTCCGGCCGCACCTGCTGTAATGGTACTGGACCAGAAGCACCGACGCATGATGGACGGAGGTAGTGTCGTTGCCCCAATGGGACAATCCTCGAATACCGGATGAGTGCCCGAACTTGTCCCGGTGCCGCTTATGTTCGCGCCGAAGAAAAATGCACCGTTAATGGACTGCCCACCAAGTACCACAGAATACGCCTGCCCTACTACGGTGTAGTTGTCGCTGTTCGCCGTCAGCGTAATGGATGATCCGTTTGCTATATGAAACCGGTCAATGTTAAGCTGACTAGATAAAGTGAGAGCAGCAGCCCACGTGCTGACCGGATTGTCTGCCGTTCCATCCACAAAAGACTCTGTGTTAGTATTGGAAGCACCTGTGTCTACCCATATAGCCCCACCAGCATACCCAACAGTACGGCTAACGATAGCGTACTCGACGAAAATCTGATCCACAAGTAATTTCGTAGTAGCTGTAAAGGCAACCGAGCCCGTAAGATATCTAATTCTGACAAGGCCAAGATCAGCCCCAGTACCTACGTGAGATGTAAACAGCGTAAACGAACCTGTAGACAGGCTTGTACCTGATTGCAGAGTACCTATCGTATCCCACGTACTCGGCCATCTGAAAGCCTGTACAGTGATGTTCTTGGCCGCTCCACCACCCTTGTCTAACTGATGAGTAATATGAACACCTGTCGGAACACCATCCCCACCAATACTAAACTCATAATAAGCGTTGATCCTCTCTATACCGGAGTCATCTTGTGCCTCAATGTCATGCGTAATTCCATCGAGAGCATGCGTGGAGTCTTCGTCGTTTGCCTCATTTTCTCCAAACCCGATGGTAAATCCGTTAGGAGAATCTTTAGCAGGCGTGCTCACGGCAGCCCCGGTCAATGCAATATTGTCTAACTGCGACTGAGTAGCCGGGAACGTGTCGCCAGTGAGTCCTGTTCCATCGTACTGAAGTTCCAAGTTGTCAGCCGCCGCACTGTCCCCGCTAATTGCTTCAGCATCCGAAGACATCCGACCTGATACAAGCGACGCGGGCAATCTACTCTGAATATCATCCGTATCTGCCTGTAGAGTCGTCAATGCTCCACTGTCAGGCAGATTATCTGTGACGGCCTTTATCCCGTCGACAACGGTATCAACAACAGAAACAGCCTCATCAAGATTATTGAAATCCCCAGTGATCAACGCACTCGCATGACCGAACGTACTGAAGTTAACCTGCGTATCTTCCCACTGCTTAGTAGCCGCATCGATGAACTGAATGCTCCCAAGCGAACATTCCATCTCGGTTGCCGTCAACGTAATCTTGACCAACGTATTACTGATCACTGTCGCCGTGTTTGTTGTTTGTGTGAGTGTGCCCCCGTCCTTTGCAACCTTTGTATCAACAGCAGCAAGCGTCGGCGAAAACTTAAAATCAGTCTCGCCATACATAATCAACGGCAGATAAAAACTTGTTTCGACGCCATACTTTCGCAGATCCATTACACCACACCTCTTAGTAGCCCGCGTGTCACACCACGGGGTTGTCCGCGAATAAGCTGTCGATCCACTATGTCAATTTGAAGCCACGTGCCACCAGAGCTATATGCCGTATGCCCTGTCCCATCTTCTCCGACAAGCTCAAACGTATCAGCAGTTAAACCAACCACAATAAACTCGCGATCGTTTAACTCGACCATTCCACCGACGCCAGTGATACTGATCTTTTGGCCATCAAGCAGCCCATGATTTGCTGACGTTATTACGACGGGATCAGCTTGCGTTGCGTCAGTAATGCTGCCTGTCAGCATCACCTTCAGCTGCGGTCGTAATTGCGATGAAACACCCGGCGCGTCTGACCAGAAATCTACATACTCATCAGCATCAGGAACACCACGCCATTGCACAAAATCAGTAGCTTTACCGTCTGGATCAGCATCATCAGCAAGACGTACAACGACAGTATCGAACCCCCACGTCTCACCCGAGCCGCCCCAAGCCGCAGTACCGGCAGCGAGTGAACCAACAACAGCCGGGTCCTGCATATCCGAAGCATGCGCCCCGTCCAAATAAACCGACCATGGCTCACTTAAACCAGGATCACCGCCCGAAATATCCTCACAGTAGTACTCATCCGTTGCGCCGTTCTTCGTCCACTTATACGAAGCGTTGCGAATAGAGATAAACTCAAAGGCACGCATCAGCATTATCTGAATAAGGCCGAACTGATTATCTAGCGCGTTCTGAACAATCGCTAGTAAATCAGCGCCTTCGATAAGCAGATATGATCCTACACCATCAGTAGGAAGATTAAAGTCGGCATCGCCGTAAGTGTCCCAGCCTGCCTCCATATCCGTAGCAAGACTACCAATATCCCCTCCAGCGTGTACCCACTGAGGCTCCCCTCCACCGCTTTCCCAGTCCATCTGGCTAGCACGATTATCGGCTGCCGCACGCATACGATAAACTTTACACGCTTTGCCTGCTGACGATCCTGACACATCCTTAATAAAAAGACGCAGCGAAGCAGAGGCAGCCGTCGCCCCCTGCGCGGCATCGTATTTAAGCTCAAAGAATGTTCGGAACTCTTGTTCACCAGCCTTACTTCCGACCCTAAGATGTGTCTGATCATCAAAGTTCGTATCAGAGCTGTCCTTAGAAATAAATGTCGCGTTGGAGACCGGTGTCAGCACTCCTTCGTATGTCACCACCAATTCAGGACGTAGTGTAGGATCTTCTGACGAATAAAACTCGGCACCTTTGGGATCACCAATCAAAAAAGGTGATTCTGGATTTAATATAAGCCCGACGATGAATAAATTATTCTGATTCGCGATAGCATCTTGGACAAGTGCCGTCACATCGATCTCTGTGTAAGTGTCTACCTCGGTTGGTGTCGTCCAAGCCACCCCACCTTCTGCTGTAAAGTCGCCGAGCGGAGAAGCCCAGCTAGACCCTGTCGCGTACAACGTTTTAGTCGCTTCAGCAATAACAACCCCTGGCCGTGTACAACGCTCTACATACGCACTACGTCCCCTGTTATCAGCGGTTGAACACGCTATACGCAGCTGCGCATCAAGAACAGTAACCGTTGCCAACAGGCTTACATCAATCCTGAACAACCCCCGCCACGGAATAGCAACAAGAGGAAACTTCGGATTGACCGTAACCTTGACCGAAAAGGTAGTTTCATCTGCTAACGGAGTACCTAAGTTCAGAGTTGTATCTTCAACAAGCTCAATCGGTTCTCGAAAAGTCTTAATCGACATGGCCAACCTCACGCCGAGCACTAAGACACAGCTCACTGCCTAACAATATGCCATCACGACAAACTATCGGTTTCGCTGCGTAACCGTATGTAACCTGGATAAAGCAGCGACCATCGTCAAGAACGTGTCGACACTGCATTGCCGCTACCTTAGACGGATAATGCTTCTCTTCAACAACAAAATCCGCAGGAAAGACACGCTCAAGGCTCACTTTTTCAGAATCATCCCACGGCGTTGCGCCACCGGGCGTCCGGCAACACGCTGCCGAACATCCGTCGCATCCGCTGGGCCACGGCTTCATTAAAACAATCATCAGACTACCACCGCCTTACGTCGCTGCCATTCCTTTGTCACAGCCTCGAAAGCAATACGAAAGCATGTAGATCCGTCAGTCGATCGATTCACTTCCCAAATCGCCATGTACACGAAAGCGTCAAGCACATCGCCAGCTTCGTCGCAGGCTTGTTGAACAGCTTCGTCAAGAGACGTCACCGTGTATCCCCTGTAAACGCAGCCATAAATACTACATAGTCAGCCAGATCAACGTTACCATCGTTATCAAAGTCGCCAAGCCCGGCGCAAAGATCACTGATACAAGTAAACGTGCCGGGGCAATCTATCGCGTTCTCTACGCACATGAGGTGCGATGAGTACTGTACCGACGCGACAATCTCACAACACGCCGGGTACTCAACACGATCAGCAGGACGGTATACCTGAATATCTGCGAGCTGAGCATTGGACGCTATCCTCTGCGGGGAAGACGCACAGCCGGTCGCCAACGCCCAACACCACAGCGCGCCTATCGCGATACTTAACACAAAGAAAACAGAGTCCACCGACGTCTTCATAATCACTCATCCTTCGACGATGATACTTGTTCATCCCTTAACCGCATCGCTTCAAGCACAGCCTTCGCCGTGCGCTCATCAGGACAATCAGCGACACCAAGAATGACATCAGGATCACCTGCTTGCGCACGACTCACCGTCCACGCGTCTTCCTTTGAACAATGATGAATAAACCACTTTCTCATCACCTACTCATATAAGACGGCGCCGGATCGACACCATCCAGCATCGACCGGCGCCATCCGGAGGGGGAAAGAAGCCTTACCATGGCACTTCTTGTATTTCTTACCTGACTGGCACCAGCAAAGCGAGTTTCGTTTCCATCCTCTGCGGATGTCGCGACGTAGCCGTGGCCGAGCGTTCGACTTCAGCTGTTCTGGCTTGACTGCTGCCATAGTCTTATCACAGTCAATTATTGATGCAGCCACTTGGCCTGCGCTTTACTCAAAGTAAGACTATCTGCTGCATCGAGACCGACCATTAAAACAAGAACGTCCTGCATCGCTATGCGCATCCGCGATTTAATCTCAGTCTTCGGCAAAAATTCCCAAGGCGCTCCGCCAGGATTCATTGCTTCCCAGGCCCGTCTCGCAAGCAGCTCGCACAACAGCTCATTCATTACTTACGTTCCTTATCGGGTTTTATCTTTGTCATAAATAGGCACCGGACGGCCAGGTCAAGCCAACAGTCCGCCCGGTGCCAAGGCACCACACCGCCGGAGCTAAACAACCACGCCGAGACTGTCAATAAACGTCTGCCACGCATCGGCTACCAACGAACCGAACAACACCAGAAGAGGGATTATAATCCACATCGTCACTGCCTCCAAAAAATTACACCTGTGTCGCGTCCTTCATACCCTGCATCTGACGCCGAATAACTTCCGGGTCAAACGCAACATCAATCTTATCACGCTGAATGCCTACCATCCGGTTGATCAACTTTTGAGCAGCTGTCATACCTTTGACATCCTCATTCGCTGCTGCGATCCTGAACGCCTGCATCAATCGTTCATACGCCAGCTTCGTTTCCTTTACCGGGTCATTATGACACTCCTTACGTAGCTTTCGTTGCACCGTGTAGATGACTTTACGAATGGTCCGTCTCGACAACAGCGTCCGTCGCCTAGGGTGACGAGCGTGTGGCACTGCCTGGAACATCGGTTCAAGCTCAGCTCCGTCGATAATTTCGTTAATGAACCACCCGCAAGCCAGCTTCGTCCTAACCCAGCTTTCGCGTAGCTCAGTAACATCGAGCGGCGTAGGTTCACGGCGTCCCATTTCTCTCTTTATCTCAAGGCGCAACCTCGCGCGATCGTCCTGTGATTGTGTGTCCTGAATGGGGCACAGTCAACAACAACGTCGGATATTTCCCCCTTTACGATCAAAAAAGCCACGCTCCCGACACAACCTATCGCCTGCACTTTAACGAATCTGGCTCAGAACATGACGAATTAGACTATTCAGATCCTTCGTCATTTCAAGACGAGCACTCTTGTCGCTTTGAATCCAGCCTTGAAACCACGCCGAAAACAGCAGCCTTTCTGAGGACGAACCCCGCGGCACCGTTACGGTCGTAAGCCACTCATCAAACGCCTTGCGTATTACAAGCGAATCGATCATCGTTATGCCCAGCCCTCTGGTCTTCGATCTCTTGAACAGCGTGCGATACACCGAAATCCCACGCCGCCGACCACGCCTGCCTCAGAACATCACTATGCGCTACACCGCAGAACGCTATCCATTTAGAGTACCCTGCTTGCTTTGCCTTCTCATTCCTAGCGTTGATCGCTTCCACGTTTACTGCCATAATTCTGTCACTCCTGCTCTGCGCTGCCGCCTACATTATGCATATACGCAGCAGGTATAGCCTGTATGTCCCAAAGCAGCCGCCTCATACCTGCCTTCTTTATCGAATCTTCAAACGGCCGTGACTCAAACCGTTTTCCCACACCAGCCTGCCACTGCTCTACGCAGTGCTTGCCGTAATTCCGAACTGCCTGAAGTGCATCGTATCTGTACGCCTGCACTCGCTTATAGATCGCGTTGTTAAGATCAGCACTCAGCGCGTACTCAGGCGTACTGAACGCTTCTTCAATCTTTCCACACAATCGACTGTAAGCGTTGCACACGTCGATGATTACCTGCTGCTCAAGTGACAGATCTTCTTCGTCGGCTTGCTGTGCCACAAGACTGTCATCGCGGGCATCATCGATAATCTTATCATGTGCTTTCCACCCCTCGATAAAGATCCGCACTGCTTTACGGCGAATCTCATCTATTTCATTACAACCATACCCGTATTTAACTGCCCAATTCTCCGCTGCCTCTTCTATGGTCTTCGGAGGATTGTTCTCCTCAAACAACGTCATTACTTCGTGAACAATGGCTGCGTTGTTCCTCAGTACCTGGTCATTACACCTTGTACTGCCTATTAAATACCGAATGATCAGCCCACCAGAAAACGATTGAACTTTGAAGCTGTGTACAGGGCATCTTTCATCGAGCATTTGCTCTAGCCTGCTTACATCCTCTTTAGTGCCTTTCTTACCTATACTCGTCTCACCGTGCATCTCTCTTTCCTTTCTTTCCATGTAAAGGATCACCGACTGTGATGCCTTTCAAACGCTTTCGAGCCCCCTTGACGTACGTCTTAGAAAGCTCAATTCCAAAATAACGACGATTCAACTTCTTAGCTACAGCTAATGTAGTGCCACTACCTGCGAAGGGGTCGAGAATCAGGTCACCTTCGTTGGAGCACGCCTTGATGATTCTGCCGAGAAGCTGCTCAGGCATTTGGCAGCCGTGGAAGCCTGTGCGCTCTTTGAACGTGCCGCACACTCGCGGGAAGTACCACGTATCTCCGTCCGCCGGCACATCTTGCGGCCTCAGAATCCAAGTATCATCAGGCACACGGCCATCAGGGTTGGCCCGCTTGTCCTTGTAGATCAACTGACGAGCAGACGGTACGCGTATAGCCATATCGTTAAAGGTGAAGTTTTTAGCGTTCTTAACAAAGTAGAACAGGTGCATGTGAGAACGTGTAAACTTCATTTTGCAGTGATTGCCGAACGTATAATACCAAATCACCCAGTTTCGACAGATCAATTTGAACATACGCGTGGCCAAGACTTTCAGCTCTGCGGCATACTCATCACCGCTTGTTATCCAGAGCGTGCCGGTTGGCTTGAGTACATGCTTAATAGCCCAGATCCATTTATGCGACCAATCCAGATAATTACGACGGCTGCGCTTGTCACTATACTCATCATACTCATGGCCGATGTTAAAAGGCGGATCAGCGAACACAAGATCAACAGATTGCGCATCGACATCTTGAAGTCTTTCAAGACAATCACCCTGAATGATCATGGTTCTTTCCTTTCCACCGCTTCGCGCGTTGAACACATACAGCAACGCATAGCGACGTAAACAACATACCCGCAATAAAGCTAAAACAGTAGTACACGTTCCGCCGCTTTCGTTTTTTTCGTAGGCCTATCAGCCGGATGCTTGTGCCACCTCATACCTTGAATCCTTTCGGCAACGGCACGTCGTAGATCATCCCCATGTATCCAGCCAGATCTCGTTCGGTACGCATTACATTTCAAACAAAGTTCACCGCTCACTGCGAGGGCTGTCTTCACATTCAATCCATTAAACGCGATCCGTTTTTCCTTCGGATGCTTGCATTCCATCGTTTCCACCTTTCAATCCTTTCTGAAACCTGTTTACCGAGGTTCCTTCCACGGATCTAGGGGGTATAGTGTATATAGGCCTCTAGGTTGTTAACCTTATTTATTTTTTTGACTTTCGGTCTTATATATACTAACACACACTATACCTAGTGATATTCTGGAAGGAACCTGCCCTCAAAACTGCAGCGCCAGCAACATTTTCCCTCCAATACGGAATTACCAGACAAACAGCTTTCATAATCAATTGAAAACTCAGCCCAAATTCCGCTTTCAAGTTTTTCTGAAACATCGCCATTGATTCTCGCTGGTAATTCCAGTTTTCAAGTTTTTCTGAAAACTCATTCCTAATTCTGACGAAGCATCTGAATCAGTATGTCGCATGCACGAACTGCTTCGGTACACTTCACTCTAGCGAGTCCTTTGATTGATTCAATCGTCTCTATCAGCTCGCTTGGCAAAGAAAACTCGCGCTCTTGTTCGACAGTGGCTGTACGGCTCGTTTGCTGTGCCTTCAGCGCATCGATCTGTCGAGTACGCTCTTTAGCCCGATCAATAACACCGTTACAAATCGCGGGCGTTATCCTTTCCCATTGCGCAAATACTGCCTCCTGCTTTCGCCTGCTGTGCCAGGTGTACGCGTTTGGGCAGCATTGCGGACAAGGGCATTCATCACCAAATGCTTCTACATGTCCTGGTACCAGCCCTGGTTTCGCGTGATTATCATCGTTGGGTATGCAGATACCGCAGAGGCACGTTTTTCGATGAGGTATACGATTATGTGTCAATTCACACACTGCACAAGGACAATCTTTCGGATGCTCCTTAGCCTCCTTGAACACCGAGGACGGCTCATCCGTTCTTTCCGGTTTGTCCGGGTGCATCACTGGTTTGTTTTCTTGCATTGTTTAACTCCTTAAATCAGTTTCTCGATCGGCTATCATAAACGCGAAGTTCGCAACATCCGCAGCCTCACTGCGAATCGCTTCTTCAATTTTACATCCTTGGGTAGTCGCTTCGGACAACAGCGCACATACTTTTCTTAGTAAACCCAAAAACAACAGCGACACGTCTTGCTGTCTCCAGACGTCACCTACTTCGCTGGCAGGAAGCTGCATCTTCCGTACCATCTCGCTGTTAAATCTCGCCATACGTTTCAAGACATCGTCGCTTACTGCGGTCATCGTGTTCCTTTCAATCAAAGTCCAGCCCGGCAGCAGCGATACATTCTGCTACCTGTGAGCGAAGTTCAACCTTAATCCGTGTTTTTGCTCCACCAGAAGTGCCGTCGCGGTCTTCACGCTCATCGCGAGGTATTTCCTGACGTTTAACTATCTTCATTACTGCCATATCGTCCACTCGACGGAACAACGTAGCGACCGGAATGCCCGTCACTTCTGCAAGAGCGCGATAGGTCATCGCACCACCACTGCTGTGCAGCGCTTTTACAATGTTCGTGTGCATGCCGAAGACGGTATCAGTCGCAATACGCTTGAGTACAGCGAAGTCGCGAGGATGCAGCACTGTCCTACCGTCGACAAAGGCCAGCCCCATTCCCAGCTTTGTTAGCTGCTTCGCGACACGTGTAGGGTACTCTTGCTCCGGCTGCATAGTCAGTTCACCCTTGAAGTCACGAGACACAGCCGTACGCAGCAGCGAAATAAAATCGACAAGAGGCTTCAGCCGCTTTACGAACCACTTTTCGGGAACGATTCGTGTCGTGTCGTTTCTCGCCAGAAAACGGCTGACCACTCTACGCATGCGCTCATCGCTGCCTGCTTCGGTGCCGGTCGACATAATCGCAGATACAACACGTGCTTCACGATCTGCGGCGGACTGTTCTCTGAAATGAAACTTCAGAAATCGCTCACCCATAGACGCGCCTTGGAACTGATTGATGATGCCGGTAACGCACATGATGCAGCTGAAGTGCATGCAGTACTCCCTGATGACTCCGTTGCCAAATGAACGCGACACGTACCCGTCGTATGCTCCGCGCATGATGCTCATCGTCTCGTTGACTATTGCCTGAAGCTGGCTGAATAACTCGGTGGCGTCCCTGTTCGCAAGTGTCTTACCATGCACCTGCGCCAGCACCGACGGATCAATTGTGCTGCCCTTCTCACGCCATCCACTGATCAGACACTTCGGACTAATCGAAGACCGAAACAGCACACGATCAGAGTCTTGTAGGCTGGAAACGACCAACGTCTTACCGCAGCCGGGCGGACCAACAACATACGCCCAGAGAGGCGGACCGTTCAATTGTTCTGTTAGGCACAGCGCCAACATAAACCGCAGGCAGCTCACCATTTCATCGTCCATACGCACTTCATCGGCGAATACATCAACTACTTTATCAAAGGACGGTCGCTTTTCAACAGGAAGGGTCTTGAAGTCCGGACGCGGAGGCATTTTGTTTGGAGTAGTTGTCTGCTCTGACGTTGTTTTTTTGTCGTGGGCCTTATGCCTGCGGTGCTTCTTCTGAAGTAATTTACAGAGTTGACGATAGATTTTCTTTGACGGCGTCTTCTCTTTCCACCCCTGCGTAATGAAGTCACGTAGGTCGTATCCTTGCTTCAGACGATCAGACCAGCATAAGTACTCTAGCTTTTTTGCCACGCCGTCAAGCAGTCTACCTGCTTTCTCTGAGCCACGATCACCGGCACCGTCATTATCGTAGCACAGCCGCACGTGATGCCCACCGAACCATTCAAGCCATTGACGTTTGAAAGTATCGGCACCTGGCACACCTACTACCGCGTCGTCCTTTCTTCCCGCACGCGACAACAGTTCAGCCAACGCCATGACATCCCACTCACCTTCACACACCCAGACGATACCACCACGGGATACTTCGTAACGCTCTAGCCACTGACTACCGAACAACTGCGTCTGACAGCCCGTAGTCGATCGCGTCTTGTTGTTTCGTTGCGACCATCGACGTATATCGGAAACCAT
>SDBT01014830.1_pt1 | contig 12406 bp, 12 predicted proteins | sample 2277101 | NCBI WGS metagenome assembly SDBT01 (sample SAMN10404973, study PRJNA504765) | marine sediment metagenome | isolation source: marine sediment core GS10_PC15, 103 cmbsf | place: Arctic Ocean: Southern Knipovich Ridge | collected 2010
TACTGCCCGGGTGGTGGAATTGGTAGACACAAGGGACTTAAAATCCCTCGAGCGTATAGCTCATGCCGGTTCAAGTCCGGCCTCGGGTACAACCGTAAGCTGCTGATATTTAAGCAGGTAAGAGTAGGAAGGGAAGCGTAAAAACTTCCCTTTTTTATTTTCCAAAAATGACAAAATATGCCATAATATGACATATTGAGACATAAAAATGTGATACTTTCGTGATACCTCTTTTAACATAATTATATTCCAAATAGATTTCATTTTTTCAACGGTTTTTAGATTTTCAACTTACTTGAACGGAAAAGTGTTTGTGAGAGGTGAAGACGATATAAAAATCACCATATCTAAAGATTTGGGATTATGAATATTATAATTTGTAAATTTAATAAGTAGTTGCATTATAAAAGTTAACTAAAATTAAATGAAATGATATTATGGAAAATCCAGTATAAATATTAGTTAGCTGTTATTAGAAAGACAAACGTATGGATTTAATAAGTTTTCCATTGATTGTAACCGTAATAGGTGGTGTAGGGATAGCCATTGTTACTTTTATAATATCACAAAAAGATAAAACCCCAAAATGGGCTACACTACTCATTTTTACGTTATCTATATTTATCGTTATCGGTGGAATGGGTGAAGCATTAGTTCAATCTAAGACTGACAAAGAGATACTCAACTCAATTACTGGAGGAGATGGTTTTTGTTATATAGCATTTGACATTACTCTTACAGGAAACAAAATTGGGATCTATCTAATTTCAAAGGGTAAGTATCCACTATACGATATAAGTGTACGAATTGTTGATATTACAAAGATTATTGAATTGAAATCTTTGACTCTTGAAAATTTAAATGAAATTGAAACAAAATTTAGTATGAAAAATATTTATCCTGGAACTGCTATTAGTTTAGGCACTATGGATAAAAATGAATATAATGAACAAAATTTTAATGTTTTCTTTATTGCAAGAAATGGGCAATGGACTCAGGAAATCCGTATGCGAAGCATTAACAATGACCAGTTTACAGCCACTCGAGTTTTAAAAGGCAAAAATAAATTGTATGAATTTATAACGCAAGGTTTTCCATTAAATAAAAATAATAAAGTAGATTGGTGATAATATGGAATGGAATAAATGTGGATACCTGCGGGATACCGATTTTTTAGTGTATCAAATAGGTAGATTATAAGTTATTATTTGTTCCATCATTCATATATCCAGTTAATAATGGATATTTCGGTTATGTTTTCATAATTGATAATATATAATTTAACTTTTAGTAGTTAAACCAATATACTATTTAACAATATGAGTGCAAAAAACAGTTTATCTGAACAAGATATTTGTCGTATTTATATTACACCTGCAGTTAAAAATGCAAATTGGGATTTAATTACCCAAGTTAGAGAGCAGGTCACTTTCACTGATGGCAGGATACTGGTAACGGGGAACAGACACAAAAGAGGCAAGCGAAAAAGAGCTGACTATATTCTTTACTATAAACCTAATATTCCGATAGCTGTAATAGAAACAAAGGATAATACTCATGCAATTGGAGCTGGGATTCAGCAATGTATAACCAAACACAAATAGCACAGCTTATACAAAGTTGTTTGAAGGAGGTTTTTGAGAGGAGTTAGTACAAATAATAATAGCGAAATTACAAAAAACTAAAAAATTGGAATAGGTATATGTCGATGAACGAATTATTTAGAATAACTGAAGAAGATATAGAAAAGTTGAATGAATATCAACTACCACACCTTTTAAGAAGATTGCTTCACCTTGAAGCTATAGATAATAAAATACCAGAAAGCGCTATTGATGTTTCACTACAGATTAATATTCCCGACGGTGGCAAAGATGGATCTATTAAATGGGAAGGAGATCCCAACTCCACTAATTATTTACTTTGTAATAATATAGTATTTGAATGTAAAAAAAGAAAAAAGAATCCAATTCCATCGAGTTATGCATCGTGGGTAAAAAATAGCCGAACAGGTGAGATTAAACCAAAGATAGATGAAGTCCATTCCCAAAAAGGTTACTATATAATTGTATTAAATAGAACAGAAATTGATAAAACTGAAAAAATAAATGCTATCCGAGAAGTCTATAAAGATGCTAATAAATCTTATGCCAGTACTGCCAATATAGATATTTATGATGCGCAAAAACTAGTTGAATGGACAAATAAATATATACCTGCCATAATTCTTGTCAAAGATTTTGTCCACAATACAATTCCTCATGGAATGAAGACTGTAGAACTATGGCAACAGTATAAAGATCTATTAAATTTTAAATATATTTATGGTAAAGATTCTGAACAACATATTCAAACCATCCAAAAGGAGGTTATTCATCCTCAAAATATAATAAGGATCACGGGCCCCTCAGGGATAGGCAAGACAAGATTGGCGTTTGAAGCATTCAATAGGGAGTATGCGGAAAACAATGCTGTAAACATGGCTTCAATTGTAGTTTATATCGATTCACAAATTGGTAGCATTCATGTCAAAGAGTGTATTGACACTCTAATTAGGGGGAAAATATTTGGGGTTTTAGTAGTAGATAATTGTGAAGTGAACTTAGAGGAGTGGTTGATTAATGAAATTAGACGAGGCGATAGTAAACTTAGTGTTGTTCTAATAGATAGTTTTCCTGAAACGCAGCTCAGCCAGGGATTTGGCGGCATTGAATTAGAACCATTTGAAGATAGTATTATCATAGCTATTTTAAAACAATTTTTAGGTGAAAACTATCCGATTGATAAACTTGAATTTATTGCATCAATAGTTAATGGTTTTCCACTACTGGCTGTTCAACTGGGAAATGCCCAAATATCCAATTTTGCTGATATAGAGGATAGCTTGGGGGATAAATTAATTGATAATTTAATTAGTGGAAATTATCCAGCAGACAAGGAAGCAAAAAAAATAATGACAGTTTGTTCATTATTTTCCCAAATAGGTTATTTAGAAAAAGCTTCTGAAGAATTTGAATATATTTTAAATCAGTTACTTTCAATTAGCGGGGATATTTACGATCATATAGATAAATTTAAAAAACGTAGAATAGTGGAACAATATGGACATTATATTCGGACAGTACCACTACCATTGGCGGTGTGGCTAGCTGCTAAATGGTGGAAAAAAAGACCATCAAATAAAATAGAAGAAATTATAAGTTTACCTTTCCCTGGGCAATTGCTGGAAGCTCTTTATGAAAGGCTTAGCCAAATTGGTTATTTAAGGGAAGCTAAACAAATTGTTGAAGACTTAGCAGGAACTAAAGGCCCTTTTGGACAATCGGAGGTGTTATTAAGTGAAAGGGGTTCACGACTCTTCCGATCAATAGCACACGTGAATCCCACTGCTTCTATTCAAAGCTTAAATAAGATTATTAATGTATTATCAAAGGAAGAACTTTTTGCCTTAACTATTCCTAGGAGAAATTGGGTATGGGCAATTGGAGACTTGTTATATTTTGAGCCGATATATACCAAAACAATTGATATATTAATAAAATTATCTTTATCTGAAAATGAAAATTATACTAATAATGCGACTGGTCTATTGTTACAAAGTTTTCAAGTAAGGGGCTCGGGAACAGGCGTAAAACTATCTAAGAGATTAGCTGTAATTAAGAAACTATTAAGTGAAGATGAAACTGAAGCTATCCTAGCGATTGGATTAATGAAAAATGCCCTTAAATCTAGACGTTTTATCCAAACTTTTGGCTTAAGAAATCAAGATTTAAATGATAATATTTCTGAATATAAACCGCAATATCCTGAGATAATAGAATATTGGGAAGGGATAATATCTTTATTAACTGATGTAATTATAACAAGACCAAAATTTTCCCCAAATGCGTTAGATGCAATAGCCGAAAATTTTGATAGTGTACTCGTTTCTGAGATCTTTATTAATGTGGAGGAGCGATTCAGAAAAATACATAAAAAGGGAGTTAATTACTGGAGGGCATTATTACAAAAGATAATTTCAATCAGACAGTATGAGCTCACAAAATATAGCAAAGATGCAATGGAATTTGCCGATAAAATGTTTGAACTATTTTATCCTTCCAAAACTGTTGATCACATTGATTATAGTGTTTTAAATCCCCCATATCAAGATATTGAAAGAAAGGATGGAACAATTGTTGACTTATCCAAAGAAAGAGCCAAATTATTAGGGAACACACTTGCTAATGATAATCTGAATTGGAGTAAATATTTACCTAATGTATTTAAAGGCATGAATCGAAACAGTTATGTATTTGGCGTAGGAATTGCAGAAAAAATTGAAAATCCAATTTATTTTATCACATTTGCGATGGATATGTTGAATAGTATAGATTCTGATAATTTGAATACATCTGTAATTATAGGATTCTTAAGCGGAATGAAAATAAAGGATAATTCCTTTGTTAATGAATTCTTGGATAAGGTTTCGAAATCAGAAAAACTTAGTAAATATCTAGTTGATTTTACATTGTCAATAATGATCCAAAAGGCTGACCTGCATAGATTGATTTATGCAATTAATAATTTTAAACTGCCACCAACTGCTATTATGAAACTTAAATATGGTAGTGTTCTTGATCATTTACCCGTAATAAACATTTTAGAGTTTATTGACCAGCTACGCAAAGATAGTCAATATAATGTAGTAGCATTAGAAATTATTTTTATGTATTCATTATATGATGAAAAAAGGATAAAAAAGTGTCTGAGTAAAATGCGAGAATTAGTTTTATGCATTAACCTCAATGAGATGTTGGAGATGGATCAAGGTGAAATTCATCAATGGCAAAGTGTTGTGGAAAGATTGTTGAGTAATAAAAAAGATAATGAGTTAGCTAAATTTATAATAAATGAATTATTAGTGATTTTAGAGAGCCATGATAGAGCAATCTCAATAGACTACATAATCAAACCCATAATCAAAATATTGCTCAAAGAGTATAGAGGGATTACTTGGGATTATATCAGCAATATAGTATTGAATGACAACCATAAAGCAAAACGCAATATCGAGTGGCTATTGGGCTCAAAAGCATTTAGTGAAAGCGATAAGGGCTTACTTGAGTCACTACCAGAAGAGTTTTTACTAGAATGGTGTGAAAAATATCCGAAAAAAGCACCATTATTCATTACAAGAAGAATAACATTATTTGAAAATGACGGACAGAAGTGGGTATTAACTTCGTTGTCAAGAAAATTAATAAATCTGTATGGAAAAAATGAAGAATTATTGGAAGAATTGACATTAAATCTACATAACTTTTCTTGGACAGGATCAATGGTTGGATATTATAAGAAACAGGTTGAATCTTTACCAGAATTACTAGATTCAGAAGTAAAGGCTGTACGGGAATGGACACAGAACACCATAAGGAATGCTGAAAAAATGATTGTAAAGGAAACAATGCGTGACAGCGAAAGAAAAATAGGTATATATGGTTCTCCTTATGATTAATATTTTGATGTAAACTGTGTAATAGCACACGAATTAAAATTACATCCATACTACGATCAAATACGAGATCATCCGAAGTTTCAAAAGTTGATTGCAAAGTATGAAGAAAAAGACTAATTTGGATACAGGCGGGATACCAATCCTTATCTATCCTCTATAAACCGCTTAACCTTCTGTCAAGCGACCGACATATGCAGTAAGTTAAAAAATATAATTAAAGTACCCCACCCACGCCTTTGGTAGTCGGGGGGTGTTTATTATATATATATCACTTTTGCACACCACAGAACTAAAATATACTCTAAATAGAGTATTTTTATCCTATTATTGTTAATAACTATCTGAAACTTGTAGTTTAAATTAATTAAATGAATAGCTTTTGTAACTTTCCGGTTTATAATATTCACGTATTATTAGAGAAGAGGAATAAATGGAAGGAATAGGCTTAAAAAAAGAATTAATTGATAACTTTAATATAGATCTTGCTCTCAAAAGAATACGAAGAGATTTATTAAGTGACTTTATTTTTGCGCCCCACTATTCAATAATTTTCCATAAAGCATACGATGAATTATATGAACAGTTTAAGAATAAGGTAAGAAGTGGAAAATATAATGTAAGGTTACCAATCTCAATCAATGTGATTAAAAAAAATGGTTTTAATAGACCCGGATCAATTCTTGAGCCTAGTGACCGCCTAGCATATCAATTAATTGTAGACACTATTGCACCCAGCGGTGAAAAAGAATTAGACAGAAAACAAGTATTTAGTAATGTCCTGTTAGAAAATGATGATACCGGGCAAATGTTTAAAAATTCTAATGAGAGTTATGGAGAATTTATGCTAAGGGTTCAATCCTTATGCAAAAATGGTAAATACGATTATTTTTTGAAGGCAGATATAGCCTCATACTTTGATAAAATAAATCAACATATTATTGGAAATCATTTATACTCAAGCTCGGCTGATAAAGAAGCTGTTAGTTTTCTAGAAAAATTTCTTTTACAGTTATCAGGAAAAAATTCATTTGGTATTGTCCAGGGAATTTTCCCATCAGATTTTCTTGGAAATTTTGCACTTTGCAATATTGATGCTCAACATTCAATTGAAGGTCTCGAATTTGCTCGTTACGTAGATGATATATACATATTTTTTTCAACTTTGAATGAAGCTAAAATTCACAAAGTTAGATTAAGTAGATGGTTAAGAGAAGATGGACTTAACTTGAATGAAAGCAAAACAAAAATTGTGAATGTTAATGAACTTTTACACGAAGAAACTGAGATTGACGAATTGTTTGAAGCAGCAAAGGACGAACTCATTGAAGAGGCCATCATCAGTGGCTATGACTCTAACATTTTTTGGGACTTGGAAACTGATGAAGTCTTTGGTGACGATGATTTAAAATTGGAAGCATTAATTAAACTTTTTAATACAGAAGCAGATAATTATAAACGAAATAAAATCAATAGATTTTGTATTCCAATCTTCACAGCATACAATTCAGACTATGCCTTAAAATATGTTCTCGAAAACTTTTCTAATGAACCAAGTATGGCTCAAACCTATTTTGGATATCTAAGAAAAATGATTGTATTGAAGAAAGTGCCAATAAAAGAAATTGAAATTCTGTTGAAGCAAGAAAATCTAATTTTTGATTATCAAAAAAAATGGATTTATGCAACTCTACTATATGCTGAAAAAGTAAGCAATGGAATCATTACCGAAGCAGTTAAAGACTTAAATGCAATGGAGAAAAATATTGGTCTTAGAGCAATGTGTGCAATCATTGTCGGAAAATATGGAAGTTCTGCAACTAGAAGAATATTGAAAATCCATTATGCTAGAGAAAACTCAGAGTACGTGAAATCTGCAATTCTTTATTCTACTCAATATTTTCCGAAACAGGAGATGGATACATGCTTTACAGCTTGGGCTGGACATAATGAATCAAATGCGTTAATTGTTAAAGCTCTTAAAAATAAATCTAGTGCAACATAGCAATTTCAATTAATGTTTATTGTAATTGTAGGATTATTCACCATATTAATGATACTCACCTCATATTCTGAACAAGAAATATTATTATGAAAAATTTTAGCTTTGACTGTAAGCACTTCGATAGTCTTTTTTGCATTCCCCCGGGGGCACATGAAGATATATTGGAACATCCGACTGGTAACGAGAACTTATCTTTAGAAAGGGCGGTTATTAAAGAACATAGGTTTGCATTTTATTACTGGGGAAAGTGGACAAGTAAATTGCGAAGAACAAGTGGGAGTGACATTATTCCGGATTTACTAAGTATAGATTTTCACGATGATTTGCATGAACCTACTGAAACCGAACAAGAAGAATTGAAATCTCTTGATTTAAATAATCTTGAAGAAGTAGCAAAGTTTACATGGTCAAGATTGAATATTTTAAATGATGGACATATAAAATCTGCGCTCTATAAAAATGTCATCGGCGATGTATTTGTGATGTGTAAAATGGTTGATGAGTATTCTTCGTATGACTATAAAGATTATCAAGGCAATATTCATAAAATCCATGTATTTAATGATATTGCAATGTTTATTGACAAAGTATTGTCGATAACGCCTGAAAATGTATATTTTGATATCGACCTAGATTATTTTGTAAAAAAAGAAGGTAATTTATTTCACGGCATACCATACAAATTAGAAAGTTCTCAATATATTAAATCGATCATAAATCCTACTAGCGATTTTATGAAATGGATTTTCCAGAGAATGAGAGGATTTACAATTGCAACTGAACCAGAACATTGTGGAGGTATTCGGAACTCGATTTGGATTTTGAAAATTATAGAAGATCAGCTTTTTACGAACATATATACATGGAAACATTTAGAATAATAATTGTAGCTCTAACCGAAACTGATAGATTGATGAAAGAAGTGGATACGGTGGGGATTAAATGGTAGGGAGGTAAATAAGGAGTATTTTTTTTAATCGGAAAACTATGGATATAAAAGAATTAAATCAAATTGATAAGTTGGTGGAAAAAGTACTTAGTTATTAAATCAAAATATAAGGAGAAACTATGTATGCTTGGCTAATAACATGGGAATCTACGAGTAAGAAAAAGGTAGGTAAAGACCCTTTGGTTGCTCTCGTCTCATCCCGAAAATCAAAAAATTGGATTAAAGAATATATAGAAAATATTTACTTATTTAAATTTTATCAACCTTTAGATTGGGCATATTATGCCAATCGAAAAAAACTATTCCCGGATAAAGCAATAGAACAATGTATACCCTCTGGAAATGGAGGATTTGTGTGCGGTGATAATCCCTCCTTATCAGCAAGAATCGTAAGTGATTTAAAGATCGAATCAAATGAAAAGGATAATTTTGAAATCATTAGTTGGAGAGAACCACCCAGATATAAATGGAAAGACAAAAATAACGATGTCCCAGTAATTGCTAAAAATGGAATAATACAAACAATTGAACGTGAAATAAAAAATCCATATATTAATTAACATTAAAATTTATATGGTTTATAATGATCAAAGAACACGATAAGGCAGAATACAGATGGATAAGCGGTAAATGTAGAGATAAATGTTTTGTTTATGATTCCAATAATAATACGATTAAGACAATGCAAGATTGGCAAGCAGAGGATTTACCGCAGACTTTAGGAAAAGCTAAATACCACGATTATGGTGATGATTGTAGTTGTAGATTGGATAAGGTTTAAAGTAAGCGACAGCACTATTTAGGATATATTGATTTTATTAGTTCCTCTATCTTTTCGATGCTGTCACGGTTATTTAACCATGCGGTAACTTTGGTTTCCTCGTAGAATAACATTTTACCGCTTCCGGAATACGGCATGCCTTCCCTGCGCCAATTATATAAAGTTCCCGGCGTAACGCTAAACATCTTCATAATATCTCTACTTCTTAGATACTTTTGTTTTTCCATGATTTCTCTCTAGTTTATTATATTTGTCATTTAATTATAATATAAATCGTTAAAATTGTATATCTATCTTATCGCTTTTCTTGCGAAAAGTTCGGAAAATGTAATTTACCTGACTTTGAAAACAAACTAATAGTGTTGATACATAAATTAACTACAGCAATTACTAAATTTTTAAAAAGTTGTATCCTAATTAATTGATAAACAATGATAATTGCGATGGGTGTGTTTTTGTAACATTATATAACATTATATTTTCGTGTAATTTTGTTTTCTGCAATATTTCCATACAATAGAAGATTTCAAGTACTTACGATTTACTGCACAAAATGTCCTAATATTTATAATCATATAGGTCTGTAAATATCGCTATATGTTAATATACAGTGATTTGGTCTATACTTATTATCAACTAAATATTGTCATTATATACACAAACATAGTATCGATACGCGCGGGCGTAAAAATCTATCACTTTTATATGAAAATTTATTACTCTTTATGCAATAAGCTAATTAATTTCAAATATTATCAAACGTGTTCAATTAGAATTATTTTATACGGGGCGAAGATAAATGAATAAAATTGCACTAGCAAAGTATTGGTATTATAGACTTATAGATAATTTTTCGGATAAGCATTTTAAGATTGATACAAATTTCGGATGGAAAAAGAATGCCTTAGAAATTTATTTTATAAAGAACTCGATTAAGCCTCAAAAAGGATTGGATATTAAAGAAAGAATATCTCTTCGCTTAGATACAGCATTATATTATGGTAAAGATTATAAAGACTACATACGAAAATCAAATGGGAAAGTATTTAAATATTTATGGGATAAAAAACCTGACGAATTAACTTATTCTGAGTTCCTAAAAAAGAAAGCAGGGAAGCTATCAGACAGTGAATTAATTGCTAACGCAAAAAGAATAGAACCATTTATATATTATACTGACGACGAAAGGAACCTTCAAGAATGCTTAGATAGAGACGGTCTTGAACTAATTCATATAATACCTACACCGGAACAGTTAATTGATAAATATGCATTCAATTACTTTCATAGACGCCATCAATCTGCAAAAGAAGAATTAGATGATCTTGAAAAATTTCTTGTAGGAATTGAACCGCCATTTGATCCGGAATTTGAAAAGTTTCTGAGATCTATCGGAATTGGTTATTTTAAAGCCTTTATAAGTAAATTCATTGAATTTGCAAAAGTCATTATAAAAATCAATTATAAATTGATACACTCTTTAAACAATAGATCAAAAGTTCAGACTAAAGATGATGGAATAGAAAGAAGTGATGATAATGGTATATCAGATGAACAATTGGAAACTATTGATGAAAACATTTTCGCATGTAAGGGTGATGGCTGGAATATAGTATTTGAAGGGAAAGATTATATAATTAGACACACAAAGGGTATGGATTACATAGCATATTTATTAAGACACGAAAACAAAGAATTTCCTATTCAATTACTAACACAAGCATTTTCAGACAATGCCATAGAGAGCACACACGGAATTAGTAGTATGAATAAGGATGAATTGGATGCAATTGGGTTATATACAGACAAACCTGAACCAATGAAGATTTACGATCAAAAGGCTTGGGATGCAATACAAATAGAAAAAAGAAAATTAAATGAAGAACTCGCAGAAGCAAAAAAAAATAACGATCAAGGAAGAGAAGAAGAAGTAATGCAAAAATAATATCAGCTTAACGAAATTGCTTTGAAAGCTACTCGGCCAGGTGGTTTTGCTAAGACTGTAGATAATCCTGAAAAAAGAGAAATTCGCAGAATATCAAGATTAATTGTAACTGCATTAAAAAATATCAAAAATAAAGATGAACATTTGTATCTTCATTTGGATAATTCAATTCAAAAAGGACAAGTATTTTCTTACAAACCTGACAGGTCAATGGATTGGACTCTCATCTGAGTAATAATTTATCCTAATATAAAAAGGTCACGATTTCAGTGATCTTTTTTTTACAAAAAAGTACAGATACCCTTTCAATGTGACATTATACCCCCTCAATGTGTTCCGATATATTTTGATAGAAATATAATTAATTTGGAGAGAATAATGACTAATTATGCAATAATTGATAAACTGAATGAAATAAAAAATCTAATTCAGAATAATCTTAGTGATAGATGGCTTAATATAGAGGAAGTTTGTAAATATTCAGGGCTCAGCGAAAGCACGATACACCGGGCAATTCATAAGTGTGAGCTAAAAGTTTCCAAGAAAACCGGCAAGAATCTATTCAGAATTAGCTGGGTGGATCGGTGGCTCAACGATGAGTAAGCTATATGAAACACCAGTAAAAGCCATCCGGAAAAAATGTCTTGATTGTTGTTGTGGATCACATAAAGAAGTTAATCATTGCACAGTAATAAAATGTGCCATCTACGCCTATCGTTTTGGTCGCAGACCCGACACGGCAACAGTTGATGCCTTAAAAGTGTTTTATGATGAAAATACTTAGCCTGCTATGGGGTTTTTAGGAATAAACACTATCCTAACCGTGACGCTAAGTATAAAACAGCGCTTAACTGATCAAAAAGTAAAAAAAGATATCGGTATTCGCGGATATGAGCAATTACCGCATCCACAAACTTGAATTAACTGCTCTAAAAAAATACTACATTTGTTTAATGAATTGATAATAGGAGTTTAATATGGGAAGTGTACAATTTGAAATTGAATGTCCAAGATGTAAATCGGAAAAATGTTTATGCGAAAGCTATTATAAAACAGGAGAGGAAAATATATCTTGTCATGATTGCGGATACTATAGAAGGTACTTTTTTAAAAGAGATGATAATGGAAACTTTATTAAGAAGGATGAAACCAAGGATATAACCTTAGATAACCTCGTCAGCGAGGAAGTTCTTTTAGAAAATCCATATGGTATTTACGAGATTGACACAATT
>SDBT01014831.1_pt1 | contig 12405 bp, 8 predicted proteins | sample 2277101 | NCBI WGS metagenome assembly SDBT01 (sample SAMN10404973, study PRJNA504765) | marine sediment metagenome | isolation source: marine sediment core GS10_PC15, 103 cmbsf | place: Arctic Ocean: Southern Knipovich Ridge | collected 2010
CCAATATAGTGGGTGGGGCCAGCCAGGAGTTTCTCAAGTAAATTATGATAATCTTGTGAGGGGTTCTTATATTCCTCGCAGTGATGATCCAGTATGGAACAGTAGTTTAGAGTGGACCAAAGTAAATCCAGATAAATATATTCTTCCAAGAGAAAACTACCACCAAGTTAGGCTAACTTTGCGCAGGTCTGACACAGGTATAGATTCACCTACGGTTGATGATATCTATCTACAAGATAGTGTGTAAATAATTGATATTTATTCTGGGCAGAGTAAAACATTATATTTAAAAGTAAGTATTCCTGATGGGATTAATGTCGGTGGAGATTATTCATCTATGCTAAGAGTGTGGTGGGAGCTACCAGTTAATTAGGAGGTTTGAATGGTTGATTATGCATATGATATATCAACAGATGATTATCTTTATAGAGAAGAAATCACTATAACTGAAACTGGTGGGGAAGACCGTACTAACTTTTCTGTAAAACTATCATTAACCTCATCAAATTTTAATTTCGCGCTGGCAAGAAGCGACGGCTACGATATGAGAATTGCAGAAGCCAGTAATGGCACAAGAGTTTTAAATATGTGGGTAGCTTCGTGGGATGATAGCGCGGAAATAGGGACTATTTGGTTAAAAGTTCCTAGTTTATTAGTCAGTGAAGTTAAAACATTATATGTTTATTGGGGGCATACTAATGCAAGCGGTGTATCTGATATAAGTGAAGTTGGATTCTTATTTGCTGATGGCTTTGAGGGTACAAGTATAGATTCTAGTAAATGGAACACAAGTGGTTCATATTCTGTGAATAACTCTAAAATATTGTTAGCAACAGATTCTTATATAGAATCTAAAGGAACGCCTTTGTCTGGGCTGATTAATTGGATAATAGAAGAGGGTGTGTACGTAGATACTGTTGGGGCATCTACTACAATAACTTGTCACAGATATAGATTTTATGGCACAGAAAATAATTTCGGGTTTAATTTTTACAGAGAAGGTGATACAGATAGAACCCATAGTGTGGTGAACAGTTCCACTTATGTAACTTATAACGGAACTGATAGGGGATTTGATGCTTCTGGATACTCTGAAAATTATATAGGATATAAAGAACCTACAGATAGAGTTTATCAAGGTATGTCTAGCAGACCTATTCTGTCAGATTATGATGATAGTTGGGAAAGAAAAGTTTATGGTGATACGCGAATTACGTACTTTAGAATATATGGTAGAGACGATGGCACAGCTCATCAGATTGGTATAGATTGGATTGTTGTGAGAGAGTATTTTGATGTTGATCCATATAGTTTTGATACTTCTAATTTATATGTACCGTATGAAACAGTAAATCATGAGGAAATAGACTGGTCCCAGTATGACCTTGATGTTACAAGTGTTAATTTTTACCATACCACAAATTCTGGAGGGGACCCTTATAAGTTATCTGATAACATATCTAGTGCCATGATTAACTGTTGGTACAGCAATGACACTGCTAATTCTGCTGATTTAATTATAGATTTTGGAAGGACCGAAAATAATCTCGCTACAACTGAAAATATTCATTATGACTCTGGTCACAGTAATTTAAATAATGCAAGTAGATTATCTGATAATGATGATAGTACTTACTTCCAAGGAACAACTTCTAGTGGGTATGTTTGTATAGAATTTGATAATAATGTGGCATTAGGGTGTCTTGTAGTCAGAGCGGTGCCTGGCAACTTAAGTAGCATGGTAAAGAACTATAGATTTATGGGATCCTATGATGATCCTAGACTAAGTGGTGGTGATTGGGAAGTATTTAGCAGTGGGCAGCTTGTAGAGGTTGATGAAGAACAATCAATATATTTTGTAAATCAAACACCATACAAATATTATAAATTAGAAATAATAGACACACATGATATGTCTAATGTTATGTTACAAGAATGGCAGATGTATCAATATGATGAATCAAACAGAAAAACGGTGATTTCTCAATTGAGATTGAACCCTGTGGCTTTTGATTCACAAGAAATATATTTTCCCAAACAGATAGAGATATATGGTTCTAATAATATGATTGATTGGACAGCGTTGTTATCTACAACTAATACCGCTACTCCTTTCTATGACTATATTTGGGGCAGACGGCAAAGATTTTCATTTACAAACGAAACAGGGTATTATAATTATAAATTAATTTGTTATGGTAACTGGAATTATAATAGCGGTTCTATAGCAATAGCTGAGTGGGAGATGGTTGAAAAGAGTTCTGAGGGGTATAGTTATAGGATTTTGTCCGCCGCTTCGAATAATTTCAACAGTGTTTGGGCCACTAGCAGTACTACTTTTGACGATGGTTTTACGTATATTGGTGGTGGGAGCTTATTAAATACTGTGTATAACAACAGATTGGTTGATTCAACTACAGTAAGTGGTATTATAGATATAAATGTTATTTAAGGACGAAATATGCCAAAAAAACTAACATATAAATTTGTAAAAAATAAGTTTAAAAAAAGAGGTTATGTATTACTAGACAAAAAATATAAAAATTCAAAAATTAAATTAAATTACATTTGCCACAAAGGCCATCAACATAGTATAAAATGGGATCACTTTAAAGTTGGTCATGGTTGTCCTTACTGCGCAGATAGGTCACCAATATGCATGGATTTTGTTAGAGAAAAATTCGAAAAAGAAAACTGTGTTTTGTTATCTACTAATTACATTAATAATAAACAAAGATTGGATTATGTTTGTTCAAACGGACATAGTCATAAAATTTCATGGCATAACTGGAAGCAAGGCAATAGGTGTCCGTATTGTTCTGGGAAAGCTAAAAAAAATGTAGATTTTATCAGATCAGAGTTTGAAAAAGAAAATTATATTTTATTAACTAATAAATATAAAAATTCATATCAAAAATTAAATTATATTTGTTCAAATGGGCATAGGCATTTGATAACATGGAGTATGTGGCAACAAGGGCAGAGGTGCCCTATTTGTGCTGTAATAAAAAATTCAGGATCAACCCATTACAATTGGAGAGGGGGCATCTCCTGTGAACCTTACTGCTATGAATGGTCTTTCAAAGAATTTAAAGATATAATAAAAGAAAGAGATGGTGATAAATGTTTAAATCCAGATTGTTTCGGAAATATATACAGATTGGGTGTCCATCATATTGATTACGACAAAAAGAACTGTGAGCCACAAAATTTAATAACTTTGTGTAGATCTTGTAATTCACGCGCCAATTATAATAGAAAATTTTGGATTAATTTTTACAATAATATAATGGCGAAAAGAGGTTTGTTGTGTTAGTTTCTATATGGACAGATGAAAATAATGTTTATACTGCGACATCTTCTGGAAGTGAAATATATGATGTGATTTCGGAAGAGAAATATGCTTATGTGAATTATCTTTTTAATTTTACTAGTGTGTGGGCTAACGACAGTGTGGTTTTTTATAGCACAGCGGGCGCAGGAATAAACTATTTAAACAAGACATGTATAAGTGGAACCCCGTCACTTCAAGAAGATTTATCAGATTGTTTGCTTGATTACTCTAATCCTTATGGTATAACGAGTGAAAACATTAATTATATACACGGAAGCGTTGATCCTTTATTGATGGGCTGCACCTCATCGGGTGTGGAGGTGATTTGGGGAGATTATAGTTACAGAAGTAGTACAACTGTCTCAGGCGCGCGTAAATGCTTTATGACATCAACAGGTAAATTTTATTACACAGTTGATAAAGGAAATGAATGGGAATTAAATAGAGTTGACAGTGAAAAATGGGACTGGACAATACCAGATTATAGTTATGTAACTGGAAGCGGAATTTTAGCAGAAGGACTTTCAATAAATGATATGTATATAATTGAAACTACTGCTTCTGGTGGTGTTGACAATGTTTTATTTATTGCCACATCTAGCGGTGTGTATATAATAGATGAAGGTAATTTGGAATATGAAGTTTTGGACAGTACCGTTTTGGCAGGCACAAATGATAACTTCACAGCTATATGGGCAGATGCTAATACAAGTTTAACAAGCGGGCAAATGTACATTGCTTCGCCGTCAGCTTTATCTGTAATAAACATTACTAATAAAACATTAATAGATGCATACACCACAACAATAAAAGGTGCTGCAAACGAATATCTTCAACAAGAAGATGTGGTTGATATAAATATACAATAAGGAGACAAACATGCCTTTAGCTGGATTTAATAACTCATTTAAATTAACTATTGATGGCACAAAAATTGATGAAGATCTTACTAATTTTCCAGTTAGTATTACTTTGTCTTCTGGTACTGGGCAGACTGGGTTTGACGCTACTGATGTTTTTACTGAGTTGACTCCCCCTACTGTGGCAAGTGGAATTCTTTTACATATGAATGGCGATGCGTCTGATTCTGGGCACGCAATAACAACATACGGTACTTCTAAATTACACCCAGCAACTACCTTTAGTGGTTTTAATAGTTTAGGTTATATGGAGTTTGATGGAAGTACAGAGTATTTAACTATACCTGGGCATGTTGATTGGAATTTCGATGGGGATTTTACTATTGATTTTTGGTTGAGAAATAATTCAGGTAATAATAAAACATTAATAAAGTCTGTATCAAACGAAGATTGGAATTCAGCGTCAACAGGTGATTGGGTATTTGCTCTTGGTGGTGATTCTAAATTAACGCTTTATATTAAGGGAGTAGGTAATGTAGGAGCAGCTGGAACAGTTTTATCTACTTCTGTTTGGTATCATGTAGCGATAGTACGTAGTGGTTCTTCTATGAAATTATACCTTAATGGAACACCAGACGGCAATACATTAAATTCAAGCGCTACTCTTGGTAATACACAAATGCTTAAAATTGCCGGTCTTATTCAGACAAATTTAACTCTTGGTAGTTTAAATGGTTATATTAGCGAACTGCGTATATCTAAAGGCACTGACAGAGGATGGACTTCCAATTTCACACCACCAACCGAATTATATGAAAAAGATTCATATACAAAATTACTTGTGCATTTTGACGGCGATCAATCTAACAGTAATCATGTTGTTACATTTTCTGATAGTATGCCAATATATAATTCACCTAAGGTCTGGGGAGGTTCGTATTATTTTGATGGTGTTGGTGATTATTTGAGTATTCCTGATCATGCTGATTGGGATTTTGGAAGTGGTGATTTTACTGTGGAGTGTTGGGTTTATTTAAATAATGTGTCTACTTATCAAGGTATTTATGGGCGTACTGTTGATACTGACAATAAGGTATTTATGAGAGTAATGAATGATGGTACTATCAATTGGTATAATAATGATGGAGGATCGGAAAACGGTAGAGTTACTTCTAGTCCAGTCAATGATACTACTTGGTATCATGTAGCTGTAGTTAGGAGCGGCACGGTTTTGTCGTTATATTTAAATGGAGTGCTTGAAGATAGTGATACTATAACAGGATCTATTCCAGATATTTCTGAGGAATTATCTATAGGTAGATATGATTCAAATGGAGGCCCTTCATGGTATTATTTAAATGGTTATCTATCTGAATTAAATATCTTAAAAGGTGTAGCAAAATACATTTCAAATTTCACAGTACCACAAGGTCCCCCAGGAAGTAGTTGGGACAACAGAAAGAAAATAGCAATCACTGATTCAAGTGACAATCAATTATATACAGAGATAGAGCGCTGGGATTATGCAAACGAAGAAGCTAATTTGTGGGTGAAAGTTCCTACGATAGCGTCTGGTACGGATACGGATTTGTATTTGTATTATGATGCTTCAGCCACAACTAATTCTGGATATGTAGGGGATACAGGAGACTCACCTGCGCAACAGGTGTGGAATTCTGATTTCGAAGGGGTTTGGCATTTGAGTCAAGATCCTTCTGGTGGTTCTGGTGCTATAAAGGACTCTACTTCTGAAACAAGAAATCTAACTTCTTCTGGTACTATGCTTACAGAGGATTTAGTTGATGGTAAAATTGGAAAAGGTATAGATTTTGATGGTAGTGATGATGAATTGGTAGGTTCGGATTGCGATAATATAAGGGCAACCAATTTTGCGGCAAGTGGTTGGTTCAAAACAACTGATCCTTCTCCACCTGGTCATATTTATATTCTTTCAAATAGAGATACCAGTACTGCGGACCAATTTGTTATACGAGTAAGCGTTACAAATGCATATGCAGTATTCCAAACTTACGATGGTTCCTCTTCATCAGCACTTACAGGAAACACGCCATTGAATGATGGATTCTGGCATCATATTGTAGGTGTGCGCGAAGGAACTCAACTTACGCTTTATATTGATGGTGATAGTGTTGAATCTGAATCATTAACCCTAAGAGACATAAATACATCAGAAGGGTATAAAATAGGTGGTATTGGTATAGGCGGCGGGATAAATAGTTTTACTGGTGTAATAGATGAATGTCGTGTGTATAACAAAGAGATTGCCAGTACATGGATAAAAGCTGACTATTACAGTAACTGTAATGATCTAGTTACATTCTCATCTCCCGTTACATTCATATTTAGTGGCCCGATACCCACACCTTATTCCACCGTTTATGGGGTAACTAATCAGTTACAATTAACTACAACAGTAACTGGGTTATACCCAAGTTATATCTACGATGCTACCTTTTATGATGCGTATGATGACAGTCAGATAGAAACGATATCTGGCACTCAGAGTGGGCAATATGTGTCAACATACATGCCTACACCTACTGCAACTGATTACAACTGGTATTTAATCGCAACCTCTAGTGGACAATTTGATACAAGTAGTACGTATACTTTTTCAAATAGATTTATGTGCTCCGGCCACACACAGGTAGCAGGAACAGGAGCTTCAGGTATACCAGTGAGGCTTTATAGAAGAAGTACTGGTGCGTATATAGGAGGCGTTGTTTCTTCCGGCGTAAGTGGAACATTTGATATAATTACTGATTACAACGAAGATCATTATGCAGTAGCTTTATATACAACAAGCGGTACTAATGCATTGATATTAGATTGGTTAAACCCAAGCAACTAATAGGAATAATATGGCCATAGTAGACGACTATACGACACAGGATATGAGGAACCTTATTTTTAAGTTCTATCCTGGAACTTATTCTCCTCCAAAATTTGGAGAGGTGACTCTTAATTGGATGGTTAGGCCCATTTATAGTAGTGTTGGTAATATACAGGCATCCATAAGTGCAGTAGATGGTGGGCCTTTCCACGATTATACATACACATATTTAAAAGAGTGTATAACATATGTAGTAGGTTATAGTGTTTATGGTGTACAAATACTTAAAGGTAGGTGTACGTATGGTGGTATAAGAGATTTAAGTGCTTATATAGTGGCATGGGTAAAGCCCGTGTATAGTGAGACAAAAGATCTCCCTTCTTTTCTCTATGGTACATACAGCGGCGACAAAGATTTACCTACTTCTATAAGCATGCACCAACCAGTGGACCTTCTTGCGTATTTAGATGTTTTGTTACAATCATATGGAGACTTACCATCATCTATTCATGGTTTTATGGAAAAAGATCTACCTGCTTTTATCAGAACGATGTTATATCAAGGCCTACCTGCGCTTATAAATCCAGTTCCACCTTCTGATTTACCGGCTTATTTGAAGGTTTGGCCAATGAAACATTTACCTTCTCTTATATATGGGTGGGATGTAAAAGATTTGGCCGCGCGGATTAATGCGTATGAGTATAAAGATCTGCCTGTATATATAGGCATGCACCCATGGGTAAACTTACCTGTATATCCTCTAAGAGTTTGGGCAAGAGAAGTTCCAGTTGATTTGTCTGCTTACATAACGCCGTTTGATTATGGTAATTTACCGGCGGTAATAATAGCTACATATCTAAAACATTTACCTGCATATTTGTTTCCAGTAGTGCCTGTTAATCTAGGGGCTATTCTACATAGTTGGGATTTAAAAAATTTACCAGCGTATGTTGCTGGTGTATATGGTGAATATGATTTGCAGGCCACTATAACTGGCGTGGAATATCTGAAATATTTGTCAGCATATATAAAAGCTATGAAAGGAACACGTATCCCAAGGAATTTGAGTGCAAATATTAGAGGATGGTATGGTGGAAATATAGGAGCCAGTATATTCCCAATTCCTTCAGCTAATCTTTCAGCTTATTTAATTCCTGTGGGCACAGTTGGTGATTTGTCTGCGAGTATTTATCCTAAATTAGTTAGATTAACTTCAATTATATCAGTGGTTACTATGGAGCACTCCGATTTATCAGCAATTATTAACCCACATTGTTTTTATTCAGAACCACGTGATTTATTAGCGTATATAAGATGTGTATATAAGAGAGATCTTGGCGCAACAGTGGTTGGTAAGAAGTATGATACAGGAACAGTTAATTTATCTGCTAGTGTAGGGTACGCTCCTGCCTATATATTTAAAGATCTGATGCCCATTGAATTACTTGTCTCAACCAACAGTCATTTTTATGAGGATAAATTACCTGTTGGTTTGCATATATTTGACAGCGTAGTGAATTTAGGTGCTTATATATATGCCACACCTCGTTATAGAGATTTATCTGCATATATCGACGCGGTCAAAGTGGAAGATTATCATTTTGATGTGGTTAAAAACAAAGAAAAGGTATACAATCTAAGCTACGCAGGGGTATTCGAATCGTTTGAGACTGTAGAATTGTCATTCAAATCTATAGTAGAAGATTATCTTTATAGTGATGCTGGCAATGCTGTATGGAAACGAAATAGGATTGATAGATGGATTTTAGACGTGCAATCTTTTATACCAGCTGATACAGCCTTAGGTATAAAGAGAAAATTTCACAAACTTAAGTCATTATATGATTTATCAAGAGCCGAAAGTATTGATGAGGCAGTTAGGTTGGCAATAGAATACGTAACCTCATACCCATATGTTGATTTCTCTGCTTCTATAGCTTCTATAGGACGATACGTCGACTTTCCTGCGATGATAAGGGCTAAGTACACCACTAGCACACAAGGAGATTTACAGGCCTCTGTGACGGTCACAACACCCACGGTAATATTGGGTACAACTACAGGAGTAGATATTTTATAAATTTATTTGAAAAAAAACTTGACAAACCAAAATTAATGGTTATAGTTATAATATAAAAATATTTAAGAAAATTAAAAAGGTTACTTGACAAATTAAAATTAATGCTTATATTATATTTAGGCTTAACAAAAGCAATTTTTTGTCATATAATATAGTGGACAAGGGAAAGAAAAAAATTTAAGTGAAAGGAATAGGGCATGGAATTTTATATTGACGTAGGAGAATTGCAGCGCGTGGTCAAACTGTTGGCTATTTCCGCTGTACGCAGTACCACGGACTCACGTGGTAGAATTATAATTGAGGCAAAAGATGGTAAGATAGTATTTCTGTCTAATAATAATCATGTTACTATAGAATGTACCTCTAATGAAAGTGAGATAAAAAAAGAAGGGGAGGTTTCTGTAGTTTTCAACAACTTGTACTCATTTATTGGCCCATTTCATCCCTGGAATGGGACTTTTGGTTCTAAGAAAGTAAAAATTAAATCCACAAAAAAGGCCGTTAACATACACGTTGAAAATGTGTTTGAAGACGGCACCATTTCTAAAAACGGGCTCAGGCTAGACTTATGGCAGACATACGGCATCGAGCGCCCATCAGTATTCGGCAAATCAAATATTATTTTAAATTCTAATATGATGAAGGTAGCAATAAGTAAAGTCATACCTGCAATAGATCCTAACGAGGTTAGGGGACAAATTCAAGGCATGAAGGTAGATTTTAATGAGGAATACATTCATTTTGTAGGTACTACAGGAGTGATGCTGTCCGAGTATAAAGTTAAAGCTAACGGTGTAGAAGGAGAAGGATTTACTTCTAGACATGATTTTATGAGTGCGCTTGGTAGGGCCCTTCCAGCAGATGATACGCCTTTGTTTATGGAGTTTGATGACACAAGAATAAAAGCAAAATTTGGTGATGTTTATATCGAAGGTAGAAAACATATTGGGTATGATTATCCCCCCTATAAACCTACATTGGAATCATTCACAGACACTGTGTTAATAAACAAAAAAGCATTAGCTTTTGCTTTGTTACCTGTGCAAGAGCTGTTAGATACAGACGATCATAATAGACTGACTATTCATATAAAAGACAAGCAGATGAAAATATTCAGTAAGGACACATATTTTGAATATAATGAAGAGTTGGATTACGATAAAGAATTCATAGCTGATGTTAATGGCAGGCTCTTTAAGAAAGCCGTGGATACTATAGTGGGGGATGATTTAATGTTGAAAATTTCAGACGAACACGGTCCATTAATACTTGATTCAGCTATTCATAAGAATCAAAACGCATTAGTTACACCAATTAAAAGGAGAAGTTAATTGGAAAAGTTAATTTCTCGTATCAAGGGGGTGATAGAGGAATTAGAGCAACCAACTATCTTAGCACGTGACTATGGAGAGTTGGTGAGGGCTTGTGTAGAATTCTTAGAGCACCAAGGGTATAAGACAATCCGTTGTTGTTATACTTACCCGAAGATTGAAAAGATAAGTCATTTAGTTGAGTTGTTTGACGCGCTTATGTCTCGTAACCACCCTGATTTAATCGCTCCTTTTAGGAGAAAGGCTGTGGATATGTCCATAGCTAAGAAGTTTCTTGAAGCAAGAGTGGAAGCGGGAGATTTGAGTGAAAAACAGGCGTTGTTAGAGTGTGCTGAGATAATTAACATTATTTTTAAGTATGAAAAAGATTTTAGTTTTAATATGCCACTAACTTTTAGCATGTTAGGTCAAGCTAATTGTGGTTGGATTACAGATAGAGCCATACAAATAATGAACAAGAAAAAGGCGAGGGAAGATGAGCTCAAGGCGGGAGAAGCTCAAGAAGCATGTGTAAAAGAGTATATTGAATTACACGGCGAAGATGATTTAGGTTTTGATATAGACAAAATACTAAAAAACATGGAAAAGATGAAGGAGGAACATTTCGATGGCAAAAAAGAAAAAAGAAAGAGTAGTGCATAGTACACTAGACGCCGCGCGTAAGGCGATTAGAAAAAAATATGGCAATGTGATTGGTGTCATGGGAGATAGCGATGAGCTGATCATCGAGACAGTGTCGACTGGTAGTATCAGTCTTGATGCCGCACTCGGTCGGGGTGGTTTTGCATTTGGACGAGTGTATGAAATTTTTGGACAGCCCTCTGGGGGTAAAACAACTTTAGCTATGAGTTTAATAGCAGAAGCACAGAAACGAGGCAAGAAATGTGTTTTCGTGGACGCAGAGCACAGTGCTGACCCAAAATTATTCAAAGCTATGGGAGTTAATACAGAGGATCTCATTACGATTCAAGCTTTCGTAGGCGACGATAATTTGGACGCCCTGGAAACTTTGATAAAAACGAATGAGATTGATGTAGCTGTGGTAGACAGCGTGTCTGCCCTTATTCCTAAACACGAAGCTGTAGCAGAGATTGGTGATGAGTTTATGGGGCTGCTTGCTCGTTTGATGAGCAAGGCTCTAAGAAAATTTGTTCCTATAGCGAGTGAGACCAACACACTGTTGATTTTTGTTAATCAAATCAGATACAAAATTGGAGGTTGGGGAGACCCTACTACTACTACCGGCGGCGAGGCATTAAATTTTTATTCTACTGGTAGAATATCGGTTACTGGTGGAGAGTATAAAACTAGTTGGATAAAAGATAAATTTACTGATGAAGTTATAGGACACAAAACTGATTTTCACATTAAGAAAAACAAATTAGCCCCACCATTTCGTAATGCTAGAGTACCACTTATATATGGTGTGGGGTATGATTCACATTGGGAAGTTTTAACCTTAGCTGAGAACCTTGGTGTTATTGAAAAGACAGGCAATTGGTACAGACATGAGGGTGAAAATATTGCTCAGGGCGAAGAGAACGCACGTGACTATTTGAAAGATACCCCTGAGGTTTATGAAAAAATTAGAGAAGAAGTTATAGATCTAATGGGGCTTAAAGAATTATATGAGCGAAATAGCTAATAAGGTATACGAAACAATACGTGAATTGTTTCCACATAATATTATATTGTCTGAATGGTATCTGAATTACAAAGGTCAAAGACTATTCTTTGATATAATTATAAAAGACCTTGGTGTGTTAATAGAAATTCAAGGCAGACAACATTTTGAATTTGTAAAACATTTTCACAGCTCAAGGGAAGGTTTCCTTGAGCAAAAGAAGAGAGACAACTTGAAGTTACAATATATAGAAGAACATGAGAAATTGTGTTTAGCAAGATTTAATTACGACGAGGATATAACTAAAGAATTAGTTATGAAA
>SDBT01014832.1_pt1 | contig 12405 bp, 8 predicted proteins | sample 2277101 | NCBI WGS metagenome assembly SDBT01 (sample SAMN10404973, study PRJNA504765) | marine sediment metagenome | isolation source: marine sediment core GS10_PC15, 103 cmbsf | place: Arctic Ocean: Southern Knipovich Ridge | collected 2010
ATCATTCTAATGACTGAACACAAGATCAGTAGAATTTCAGGGATTGAGGTCGCGGCTCTTGTAGGGCTGGTCATATTGATGGCCCTGCCTTTAACATGTAACCGCCGTCTCGAGAAAACCGACAAGACTGTAATCCGCCTCTGGATTCACGGTGACCCCGAAGCTAGAGTCTTGATGGCAGAGGCTGCCAAGAACTTCAACGAGGTGCAGGACGAAATCTTCGTCCAGGTTGAAGATCAGTCCGGCGGCAAGGGCCGATGGACGCAGAAGTACATGTCCTCCATGCAATCCGGCTCATGTGCGGATGTTGTCTACACGCACTGGAAGCTGATCACGGAATTCGGCTCAAAGGATCAGCTACTCGCCCTTGATGAACTGGCTGCCAGAGACAATTTCGATCTGGACGCGTTCTTCCCTGGTGCGGTTGATGCATACAGGTTTCAGGGCAATCTTTTCGCCATGCCTGTCTATGGCTCGACGATGGTCATGTTCTACAATAAAGACCTTTTCGACGAAGCGGGCGTAGATTACCCAACTGATGAGTGGACCTGGAGCGACTTCCTGGATGCTGCCAAGAAGCTGACCAAACGTGACGAAAAGGGACGAGTAGTTCAGGTAGGCTGCCTGCCCTATGACCCTTCATCGTGGATATGGTCAGCCGGTGGCCGATTTAGTAACGAAGACTGTACAGAATATGGCCTGACAGACCCTAAGACGCTGGAAGCCTTACAGTTCTATATCGATCTGAAAAACAAACACAAAGTAACAACAGAAGGCATGAGTACTGCCGGAGCCGACCCGACATCCGTGGACGTATTCGAGAAGGGTAGAATCGCAATGGATATCAACGGTCCATGGAGGCTCCCCAAATACATGGAAAAGATCAAGGATACTTTTGATTGGGATGCAACCCTCTTCCCGCTAGGCCCCAATGGCAGGCACACACGCTATGCGGGCATGGGCTTTGCGATCTGGTCCGGATCGAGAGAGAAAGAAGCCTCATGGGAGTTAGTTAAATACCTGTGCGGCCCTGAAGCTGGCAAGATCCTCGCACAAACCGAAGCGGACATCCCAGCCCGCAAAGATGCCGCCCAATTAGCTATATCTAGAAAACAGTCCGACTGCCCTGTCAACAAACAAGTTTTCCTTGATGCAATGACAAAGGGACAAGTTCATATCTACCCGGCCTCTGTTAACTTTTCGGAGTTAAGACGAGCTTTTGATGATGGCTTGGATTTCGCGCTTTATGGCAGTAAAACGCTCGAGGAATCTATGATTTACGCTGAGGATAGAACTCGCAAGTGGAATGAATCCCCCATACCTGATGCAGACAGTTTCGATTACATATCAATGGCGATCCTGCTCGCATTGGGCATAGGGATAGCGACCTGGCGGTTCGGCCGCGGTAATAGTAATGGCTCTTCAATGCCCACGGGCAAGCCTAAAGGAGCGTAAGGTAAGCCATGGCCAGAAAGTCTACAAATAGTAGTCGCACACTAACAGGATATCTGTTCCTGCTGCCGAATGCTCTCGGCTTTTTATCGTTCATGTTCATCCCCCTGATCGTCTCGATGCTACTGGCATTTACTGACTGGCGGATGCTATCCTGGCCGCCACGTTTCGTAGGCTGGGGCAACTTCGAGAAACTCATGGGCTTCACATTCATAGACGGCGCGATCGTCTGGAATGACCCGCTGTTCTGGAAGTACATGTACAACACGATCTACATGATGATGGGGATACCTATCTCCATGGCGGCGTCGCTATTCCTGGCTGTGCTGGTATCGCACAGGCTCAGGGGTATCATCACTTACCGCGTGTTGTTCTTCCTGCCGACGATCTGTTCTGGCATTGGTATTCTGATTCTGTGGCGGCTGATGTATGACGCTGACTACGGCATGATTAACCGTGCCCTTGCATATATAGGCATCGAAGGCCCTGCCTGGCTGAAAGAAATCGCATGGGCCAAGCCGGCGCTGATGGTTGTTGCCATATGGGGTTCTGCCGGTGGCTATAACATGATTATTTACCTCGCAGCGATCTCCAATATCCCCCAGCAACTCTACGAAGCCGCCGAAATCGATGGTGCAGGCAGGTGGAAACAGTTCTGCAACATTACCTGGCCGATGCTGGCACCGACGACGTTCTTCATCTTCACGATGGCAATGATTCGCGGTTTTCAGGGCGGTTTTAACGCTGCCTTTGTGATGACCCAGGGCGGGCCGGCAGGCTCGACAACCACTATCAGTTACTACATTTACACAAAAGCCTATACGGGCAACCTGGAGATGGGCTACAGTTGTGCAGTCGCCTGGGTGCTCTTTGCTGTTGTCTTTGCGGTAACGCTCTTTAACTGGCGTTATGGCGGCAAGAGTAACACGGAGGGCTTCACCCAATGAGAGACAAGAAGCTTACAATACCACGCAAGATTGGCCTGTACATACTTCTGACGGCCATCGCTTGTTCTACAATAGCACCACTTGTCTGGATGGTTTCAACTTCGGTGAAACAACCAGATGCGCCTATTACTGACTTCCTTCCTGGCGAACCGACCATCCAGAATTACAAAGATGTGTTCGAGGCCATCCCCTTTGGCCGGTTCTACGTTAACAGCATACTTATTTCAGTAGTTGTAACCTTCGGGCAGATGTTTACCAGTGCACTTGCAGCATACGCATTTGCCAGGCTACAGTTCCCCGGCAGGAATAAAATCTTCTTCGGCTATCTTGCCACGATGATGGTTCCCGGTGCGGTAACGGCTGTTCCGCTGTTCATGTTGCTTACTAAACTGCCTGTAGGTTTGAACTGGATATTCCAGTCAACTTACTTCTCGGACGAAGTATGGTTCCTGGATAAATTCTTCGCAGGTATCCCCATTGGAATCAACTCCTACTTCGTGCTGATCGTGCCGCTTTTGTTCAGCCCCTATGGAACGTTCCTGCTGCGGCAGTTCTTCCTGAATATACCCAAGGAACTCGACGAAGCTGCACTTATCGACGGCTGCAACAGGTTCATGATCTTCCGCAGGATTATCCTGCCGATTTCCATGCCCGCACTAGCAACCCTTGGAACGTTCACCTTCATGAACAGTTGGCGTAACTTCATGTGGCCGCTGATTATGACAAACTCAACCGAGATGCGTACGCTGCCGGTTGGTCTGGCGTCGTTTATGGGTGAGTATGCCACCGAATGGGGCATGATGATGGCCGGGGCAATGATGATGGTAATCCCGATGATCATCGTATTCATCTTCGCGCAACGATGGTTCGTCAAGGGCATCCAGATCGGTGCCGTAAAGGGCTAACCCCCGCAGTTTAAACATAAGATCAATCGTGAATTGCTACAAAGTCCAGGCGAGCCAACGAGCTTACCTGGGCTTTTTCTTTGCCCGTGATCGACAGAATAACTGCACCGATCGGATAACTTATTGGTAGAATGGCTATCGGTGCGAAACCGACCAACAGCATTTAACGAAAGACTTACCCGAAAAATGCCTACTTACGAATACGAATGCAAGAAATGTAATACGCGGTTCGAGAAGTTTCACAGCATCTCAGCTACGCCAGTTAAAAAATGTCCCGAATGCAAAGGACCAGTCAGGCAATTGATTTCCGGCGGAGCAGCCATTATCTCCAAGACAACCGTCTCAGGATCAGCTCCGCCGCCATGCGCACAGGGCATGGGTTGTTCTGGCGGTGCGTGCCCGATGGCAGGTCGGCATTAGTCCGAATCGGTGGGGTTGTTGGCAGAGGTTCGGTAACTGCTGGAGAGTTTCGACTGGCTAGTCCAATTCTATTTCATCGAGATAGTCGGGCGCGACAATATTCCAGCCGGTCTTTTCGGTTAAGAATTTGCTGAAACTTGTCGCAGCCCCTGCGTCGCCGTGGACTACAAACACCCGCCTCGGCGGACTCTTTAGGCCCATCAGCCAACCCAGCAACTCATCGCGGTCGGCATGGGCGGAAAAGCCTTGAATCCTCGCTATGCGAGCCTCTACCGGCATCATTTTACCGAGGATACGAACTTCGGGTGCTCCGTCGAGTATCAGTCGGCCTAGTGTCCCGGCTGCCTGATAACCCACAAAAAGAATCGTGCATTCCTTACGCGTAATGTTGTTCGCGAGGTGGTGCTTTACCCGTCCGCCCGTGCACATGCCCGAGCCGGCGATTATCACCACGGTGCCCTTGATATGGTTAATAGCCTTGGATTCTTGTGTGCTGGAAGTCATTTTCAAACCCGAAAATGCGAAGGGTGACTCGCCATTGCGATGCAGTTCCTTCATTTCAGAGTCATACATTTCGGCGTGATTCTTGAAGACATCGGTGATCCTGATGGCCATGGGCGAGTCGAGGAATACCGTCAAGTGCGGAATCTTGTCGGCCCGGAACAACTCATTTAAGTGGTAGAGAACTTCCTGCGAACGTTCGAGGGCAAAGCTGGGGATTATGAGATTCCCGCCGGCGGCGACCGTTGAGTTAATGATCTCTTCCAGCATGGTCGGGATATCGGCGGCATCGCGATGGATCCGGTCACCGTAAGTTGATTCAACCAGCACATAGTCAGCTTCTGCGAATTGCGTCGGATCGCGAAGGATCGGCTTATCAGCCCGGCCGACGTCACCGGAGAAAAGCAATGTCCGGATTTCGCTACCGGTCATTACCTTAACCTCGATCATCGATGCGCCAAGAACGTGCCCGGCATCGTGGAAGCTGGCCTCTATGGACTCGGTGATTTTTACAGTCGTGCCATAGTCTATTGGAGCAAAAAGCGGCAAGGTAGCCTCTGCATCTTCGGTGGTATACAGGGGCTCTGGAGTAAATTTGCTACTGCGGCCTTCACGCTCGTGCCGGCGGCGTTTAAATTCGGCATCTTCTTCCTGCAGATGAGCTGAATCAAGCAGGATGATCTTGGCGATTTCAGCGGTTGCTTCGGTGCAATGGATTTTCCCGCGAAAACCGTCCTTGACCAGCTTAGGCAGCAGCCCGCAGTGGTCGAGATGGGCGTGGGTCAGTAAAACCGCGTCGATAGTTTCAGGCGGCACGCTAAGTCGCTTCCAGTTGCGATCCTTCAAGCCTCGCTCCTGGTATATCCCGCAGTCAATAAGAACTCGTGATCCATTGACATCCAGCAGGTACTTCGAGCCGGTAACATTCTTCGATGCGCCCAGGAAAACAAGCTTCGCTTTCATGCAATGGCCCTTCCGGATTGGGAAAAGAAACGTAAGACTGGATTCTATGGCCCGATGCGACCGGTGTCAAATGCTGGTCCTATGCATCGCTGTGATGCATAGTAAACAGTGCGATTTCAGGCCTGAAGTGATTACGAGCCCTGCGAAGGCCGCCAATGCCGCGATTGACATAAACAGCAGAATCGTTGGCGAGGGGATATTCACCCGATACTAGCGTTGGAGGTTGGTCAGACTGTAGCAGGTTCTCGAACCTCTTCTCGGGAAATACCCGACCGTGAGTGTGACCGGAGAAAATGTACCTTGCACCAAGACTCGCCAATTCCTCAGCAGCCTCGGGGTTATGACATAGTGCAAGTATCGGCTCGTCAGCGACTATCGCATTGAATGCAGCAGCCGGATCGTAATCGTCGGTCCAGTAATCGCCCAGACCTACAAAATTCAGGGTCGAATCTTCGCGCCGGAATGAATGGCATTCGTTACGCAAAGTATTAACGCCGGCGGCTGTGAGTTGCTCTTGGACAAACTCAGCCATGCCCGATACGGGTTTGTGCAGCAATGGATGCCACAGACCGTAATCATGATTGCCCAGACATGCCAACGTACCCACCGACGGGGCCAAGCCAGACAAAATCGACGCCACGGAGCGAACATACCCTCGTGAACTAGCCGTGATAAAATCGCCAGTTAGCACAACAAAATCGACATCCATGCGGTTGATGATTTCGATATATCTGCCGAGATGTCCCTGACGCATTATCGGACTGCAGTGGAGGTCTGTAATATGTGCAATCTTCGCGCCGTCGAAACCGCTGCCAAGGCCGCGGATATTTACGTCGACCCTGGAAAGCTTGAACCAGTGATCTTCGAGGTCCCAGCTGTAAAGCCCGTGGAGGGCCATTCGGCTGAAGGCCGACCAGAGGGAACTTCGTAAAAACGAACGGAGCCTACTTGGTCGTTGCGGTTGTGTTTGTGGTACAGCTTGATTCATGGAGTGTTTTTTTATCGGTAGCAACCATTCAAAATGCTACCGACTAATTCCAATTTAACCATTCATGCTTAATTAAGGGGCAATTGCCCTGGGCCGCTCCGGGGAGTTGGAAATAAACCTCACTTAAGAGGCTATTTTATCGAACGACGGCAGGTAAAACAAGCCGATCTGCCGCGACTCAATCGTGAATTGCTCTAGAACCGCAGTTGCTTCAAGGCAGGATAGAGGCTGGAGTAGAGATCGAATCTCTCGTTGTACCAATCAGTTAGCTCAGGCTGCGGCTGTTTTGTCTGGACGGGCTGGACCCATGATTCAGCCAATTCGACCAGGGATTGTCCTGAATCTGCCGCCCTTGCAAGCATTGCTACGCCCAGGCAGCCTGCCTCTTCGACATTGAGCACGACGATCGGCTTACCGATTACGTCGGCCTTGAGCTGCGTCCAAATCTCTGATCTCGCCCCGCCGCCGACGGCTCGTAGCTGATCGATCTTGCAGCCGCAACGATCTAATATTTCCAGGTTGAGTCTCATCTCAAAGGCTACGCCCTCCAGCAATGCGCGGATCACCTCGGCTCGCTCAGTAGAAAGTCGCAAGCCTAGAATCGCACCAGTGGCCTCGGTATCGAAAAACGGCGTACCCGTCGGCGTGAAATATGGAAGGACCATTGCCTTCGCAGGTTCGGCCGACATCTGATCCAGCAGCAGCTCATAAGCGTTAACGCCCTTGGCTTTTGCCTCGGCAACTTCAGCAGCGCCGAATTCGTCGCGGAACCACTTGAGTATGTTCCCGCCGGTTAAGCTGTAGGCGACGGTGATGTACATCCCGGGTGCGGTGTGGTCGTAAGTTGCGAGATTATGCTGGCGAAGATCGTCCGACAGAACCGCTTCGCCAAAAGCGGGCGTTATGCATTCGACGGTTCCGGTTGCATACATAGCCAGTCCCGGCTTGACCGCACCTGCCCCCAGTGCGCCGCAAGCTTGATCGTGCCCTGCCGCTACAACAAATGGCTCGCCGGTAAGGCCAAGCTGCGAGGCCATAGACTCCGACAACTTACCGACGATCTCGCCCGATTGGGCCGGACGAGCGAATTTGTCGGCCGATACACCAACCGCATCGAGGATCTCCTGGGACCACTGGTGGCTGCGGACGTCGAAGAGCATTGTCCTGCCAGCCAAGGGCCAGCCCATTGCAGGATCTAGCCCCAGCCGATATTGCAGAAGATCCTCGAAGCATAAAAACTTATCTGCATTGGCCCATACTTCCGGCTGGTTATCCCTAAGCCAGAGCAGCTTGAATAACGAAAACAACGGATGGGCGGTATGGCCGGTAATTTCGTAAAGCCGTTCGACGCCGAATTCCTCCGGCCAACTCTGTGCGTAACTGGCAGCCCGCGTATCGGAAGAAATAAGCGCGTTACAAAGCGAGTTGCCGTCAGCATCGATAGCGGTAAAAGCCTCTCCCTGGCTGGAGACGCCCATGCCGGCAATGGCCCCAGCCGGGACTTCGCCGGCGACTCCGGAGATAACCTCGAAGCACTTGGTAATCACATCGTCGCTATCGAGTTCCGCCCAGCCATCGGGAGCTGTAATTACGTCGTATTCGCGATAGGCAATCGCCACCTGTTTGCCGTTTTCGTCAAAGGCGACGGCCTTGCAGCCACTCGTACCAATATCGATGCCCATGTAGCAGTTCATCGCAACGCTCCGTAACTCAAATCAACCTACAGCAATTTCAGGCAGGGCTAAAAACTTACCGGAGTATCCGCCAATGCAACTGCCACTTTTTGCTCTTACCGGCCCCAACCCAAAGGTGCTTGCCCTTGATAGCCTCATTCAGCGAGCTGGTATAACTGGGCAGTGGCTCGAAGGCGCACTCGGACCTTTGGATACCATCTTCAGCGGGGTAGCCCTTGCGGTTCCACCAGATACCAAGAACCGGCAGCATTTTGGGGTCATACTCCAACGCCAGCGAAAATCCGCCTTCGAAGCCAAGTACTACCTCGCCGGCTTTTACATCCTTAACCAGCATGAAATCGGCAGAACCATTCGGCTGGCTCATAAGATGCGCCGCCAACTCCTCGCCGGTTTTGCATGGAAGTTCAATCCCCTCCTGCATTTCACTGGTAACTTTCGCGAAGTCGGGCAATTTGATCGATGTAATTTTCGTCGGCGGCATAAGCGGATGAATAACGTGGATGAACGCGAAGTCCGCGGCCGAGTCGTTAGTTACCTCGATTTCCCAGGTGAGGCAATCTTCGGTAAAGATAACCGAACGGCGGAAGCTGATCCCCGGGTGAACCTTACTGGCGACGTTGAAATCCAGCCGATTGTCGCTGGCAGTTATATCCCACTGAAGCCAACATACCTCGCCATGATCTGCAACCTGTACGCCAGGCTGCTGAGGATGCTCGCAAGCTCTGATACTTGGGAAGCAGTCGTCGTAGCCGAAGACTGGGCGGAGTTCATATTTGCCGTAGTCAGCCTGCGGCGGGCGAAAATCCGCAGGTGCAGTCGTAAGCAGGTCGTGACCTTCAAACGTAAGCCTGCTCAGGCGAGCGCCGTCGGCTGGCATGTAATCGAGTTCCCACGGCCCGGTTTTAAATGTCTTCACTTCGCTCATAGTGCGATCACCTTGACGCCTGTTAGCTCGCAGAAAGCGATGATCTCTTCGTAGAGATGTTCACCGTAACCGAGGCATGCGTATTCGTTAGTCCAGGCTTCCAGGAGTTCGTCAATATCGCAATGGGCTTTTACGAAGCCGTGCGGCCAGAACGGAATACCACATTCATCGCGACGTTTGTCGATCTGCTTTTTGTTCGGCTCGAAAATCGAACAGCGGGTAACGACCATCTCGAATTTACCGTCGTTTCGGCCTAGACGTGCTAAGACGCCCTCGCCGATTTTGCAGACCAGTTTGACTGAAAGTCCGCCTGCTTCACCTTCAGTGGGGATGCCATGCTCTGCGAAACCGGCCGGGCCGATTTTGCCCGCCAAAGACGGAGGACACGCGCCGTCGCCGATGATCTTGATCTCGTTGTTGGATTTATCGATATGCTGGAGGTCGCCGTAGTAGACCGGCTCATCCGATAGATCGTTCAGCAGTTTGACGGTGAGCAATGTATTGAAATCGCCAAGGGTGCTCGTGCCGTAACCGTCGTCCAGCATCAGCGACTGGGCGAAGCAGGTCGCAGAGTATACGTCGCCGAGGCCGGGGAATGACTGGATAGTGTACATGTCCCAGTTCTCTTGTTTAACGAGCTTCTTGAGGGCGAGGTAAAGCCGAATCGACCGCTCGGAAGTTTCGTCTTCGGGAATCGGCTCGACGAAGAGTTTCGCGATTTTCTTACGTGCCCTGGTGATCTCCGATTTGGTGATAGCTTCTGCCGTCTTGACAAGTGCGGTCGTATCGCGCGAGTCGATATCAATACCGAATGTTTTCATCCATTGTGAAGGATCGGCTGCACCGCAGGTCTGGCCCATGCCGCGACCGCCGAAAGTACCGGCAGTTGACATATTCAAACGATTCTTCATTGCAGAACCGCGGCAGTAAGACGTAATGCGTTCGATTTCCTTCGGGTCTTCATAGCTTCCGTAGACGTACCTGTGAGCGAGGCCGATTTCCTTGAACGCGCCGTGCATCACGAAACCGCCAACAGGACGCCAGCCCTGGCTGCCTGGGTTGGTCCATAGGACGATGCCCTTGCCGGATGTCGCGAAATCGCGAACCGCTGCAATCATATGCGACGCCCATACCCACGTGCCCGAAAACAGTACAACCGCATCGACGCTATCGTCCTTTTTGAACTTTGCGAAGCACTCGGCGGCTTCGGCCTTGGAGGCCAGTACCGTATCGTGCAAAACTAATTGCACACCAGCGGCGCGAAGAGCCTTCTTGGCACCATTTACGATGGACTGATCGATAAACGGCTTGCCCATCGGGTCGGCCAGGCCATCTTTGTGAACGCCAAAAACAATGAATGCAACCTTTGGTTTAACCATAACAGACCTTTCTGTTGTTTTAGACCCGCATCAATCAGCAGGTTTTTTTTAGTGCGTATTCAAGTTCGATTTACCACAAATGCTTCACGTGTTAATTTACATATAGCATCAATCTACAGGTAGCTTATCCTTCAAATCTTCTTTCAGTCCTGGAACAATTTTCAGGGCATTAGCATAGTATATTTTCTTGAGAACTTCATCAGGTAAGCCCAGGCCGTAAATCGCCCAGCGGTGCCTGTCGAAAGAGCCGTCGTAGTCCGGCGGGAAAAAGTACTCATCGTAAGTCTCAAGGAATCGGAAATACGTTCTATACATCGCCGCCGACGCGGTCATATCAGAGCCGAAGATGATCCTGTCCTGATAGCGGATCATAAATTCCCTGGCCGAATAGGGCTGGCGGCCCAGCTCGTCCATCCGCGCCGAGAAATCTATATTCACATTCGGATGCGCATCGAGAAGCTGCGAAACGTAAGCGAGGGCTTCGGTATAGTTGGCGACGTGGGCGAGGATGAACGTAACGTCTGGATGATTGTCTAACAAACGATCCCGTGCGGCGAGTACATCGGCCTTGGCTGGAAACTGAGGACCGGCAAAGGACCAATCGGGATATTTTTTAAGCGTATCGAAGTGTTCATTGTCAGGGGTGGTTGAATGAAAAAAGCCGCAAGGGTCTGACTGGTGAATAAGCACCGGCACGCCGAGTTCGCGAGCGGTTTCCCATATGGGCGCGAAATGCTCATCGTCGATCCAGATTAAATTGCCAGCAGCGTCGTGATGCCTCAGGCCAAGGTCTTTTAGAAGCTTCAACCCCCTGGCGCCCAACGCTACGTGATCTCGCAACTGCTGGACGCAATCTTCGGTGAACTTCTTAACATCGTCGAAAAGCGGCTCGGTATATGGCGCTGCAAAGCCGGCCATCGTGAAGCCGTAAAACTTGCCGGGATATTTTTCCAGGCACCCGGTGATGAAGTCTGTATATTCAACCGGGGAAAGTTTATATCCGCCGCCGATCATATGGAAACGTGCATTGGCTGTGACGTCACAGTAGCTGATAACGCCTACCTGGTCCATTGCCTCGACGACATCGTCTAAATCCCAGGAGCCCCACAGATGATTATGAGCGTCGATAACGGGGTAGGCCGCCTTTACTGGCGTGTGATCGTCGCGTATTAGATAACAACCTTCAGCCATCGGAAAAGTCCCTTGGGATTACTAGTGCGAAAATTGACTAACCAACTATAGTTTAAATATATAAAATCTGCGGTAAGGGTCCACCATTAGATGTTTTTTATAGGCGGTCCAAGCCGATATTAATGACAAATCGCCCTTGCAAGTTGACCGGCAAATGGGACATAACTGCCTGAGTAATCGATCCGCGCAGTAGCCGAATAGGGAAATTAGCCTGATCATTAAACCTAAAATCGTCGCTACGGTTGGCCCAGCCTGCTGGGATCTTCAAGAACTTACCCGCCTCGCCACCGCCGGCGTGGATGTATTCAGGTTGAACTTTTCGCACGGTACGATCAAAGAGCACTCGCGAGCGTTGGGCTATATCCGGCAGATATCCAAAGAAATAAAAGCGCCACTGGCTGTGATGGCCGATCTGTGCGGGCCAAAAATCCGCGTGGGGAAAATGCGCACAGGTCAGGCAACTCTCAAAGCCGGTGCAGAAATTACTATCCAGCGTAAGGCGGTTCTCGGGACTGCTAAACGCATCTCGACTACCTTAAGCGAACTGATCGACAATGCCCGTCGCGGCCAGAAGATACTTCTCGATGACGGGAATATCCGATTGAAGGTCATTGACCGCAAGCCACCCGATGAAATTCTCTGTAAGATCGTTACCGGCGGAGTTCTTTCGACGGGCAAGGGCGTTAACCTGCCAGGGACGAAGCTTTCATCGAAAGTACCTACCGAGAAAGACCTGGCCGACCTTAAATGGATCGCCCGGAACGATATTGATTATATCGCACTGTCATTCGTCCAACGGGCCGCAGATATTAGAGCCTTGCGCAGGGCCTTAAAAAAGACGCCCTCTAAGGCACAGATTATCGCCAAGATCGAAAAGCCCCAGGCACTCAAGAATATCCATTCGATAATCGCTGAAGCTGACGGCGTGCTTGTAGCTCGCGGCGACCTGGGCGTGGAGATGGATTTAGCCGAAGTTCCGCTGGCACAGAAACGCCTGGTCCGGCTGTGCAATGAAGCGGACAAGATTTGCATCATCGCAA
>SDBT01014833.1_pt1 | contig 12405 bp, 14 predicted proteins | sample 2277101 | NCBI WGS metagenome assembly SDBT01 (sample SAMN10404973, study PRJNA504765) | marine sediment metagenome | isolation source: marine sediment core GS10_PC15, 103 cmbsf | place: Arctic Ocean: Southern Knipovich Ridge | collected 2010
GGTCAGCGTGAAAATCAGGTCGACGTAGCGCAAGATGTTGGTTGTTCGGATTACCAGAATGATGATGGTGAACGAGCGTATGAGCGGTAGCGTTATTCGGCTGAAGATTTGCCAGGAGGAGGCGCCGTCGATCCGTGCCGCTTCGACAAGCATCGAGGGAATCGCTTGCATCCCGGCGAAAAGCACCAGGAAAGCGAAGGGGTAGTTCTGCCAGATGCTGACTATGATCACTGAAAGCAGCGCATAATCGCCGGAGAACCAGCTAACAGAGTTCAAGCCTATGAGTTTAAGCATGTAGTTAACCAGTCCTGTATAGCCATAAAAGAACTTCCAAATCATCCCGACCGACGCCGGGGTCAGCATAAGAGGCATGATAAGGAAAACTCGGAAGACACTAAGTCCGCGGAGCCGCTGGTTCATCAGTAACAGAGCAAGTGTAAACCCGATAAGAAGCTCCCCGGACAGACTTCCAAGCACGTATATAAGATTGATCTTGAGCGACGCAAGCAGGGACGGGTCACGCAGTGCCGCGGCGTAGTTGGCGAGCCCAACGAAAGACCGACCTAGATACGGCTGCGAGAGGTTGTAACGGTATAAACTCAACCACAGCGAATACGCCAGCGGGAAGAGGACGATTGTCGTCGTCACGACGAGGAAAGGTAATATGTACCATCCGTAAGTGGGTATGTGAAGCCCTCTACAGCCCGGAAACTTCTCCAGTCTTAAAACTTCGCTTTTTTTCATGCCTAAATCATTAAACTCCTATATTCTTGTAGTAACCTGCCTCCTCAAGCACACGTGCAATATTGCCGCCGAGGATCAAATCCTCATCCACCTTGGGCAGTTTCTGAACCTTTATCTTTGCTATCTCAACAAGCGGTCTATGCACGCATCCGTCAGAACCCCAGATGAGATTAGCGGCACCCGCGAGCGTCACGGCCTCTCCTATCATCTCTTCATTCTGTATTGCTGAGGTGTCAAGGTATATGTTCTTCCGCTCGTGAGCTAGGCGGCAGTATGCCGGCAACCGCGGGCGGTCCCTGAGGCAGCCAAGGTGTGGAAAAATGAATGTAAGCTCTGGGAATTCGGTGGCGACTTTCTCTGCCACTTCAAACATCTCGCAGTGGAATGTCACCACTTTGATACCGACCTCACGAGCTTTCGCCAACACAGGGAGGAGCGGCTCCATAATCGGTAGCGGGAACTCTCCTTGATGGATCTTTAGTCCCTTCCAGCCAAATTTACGCCCAATCCGCTCAAGCTCTGCCGGCCAGTACAGATCTATAGGACGGACGTGCCCGAAGGGGATGAACCTGTCTGGGTATTTTTGGGCAGCGCTGTAGGTGATGTCGTTGGAACGATGGGAATCCATCCATGTTGTCAGTACAATAGCCTTGTCAACGCTAGCGTCGTTCATCATCGCCAGGATTTTTTCTTCTTGGCCGTCCGCGTACTCCGCGGTGTGATCCTGCCAGCGCCAGTGATCGATGTGCATCAAGTCATCAATAATCATTGTCTTGCTCCTTTATACTATTTTAATATATTCTATAAAATTCAGTCTCAAATAAAACTATTAATAGGTGCAGGCGGTCAAACATCCGCCTGCACCCCATGGCATTATTTTACGGGTTTTTCTTCTTGACCCAGTCTGGGCTGGCGAAATAGTCCACCGCCCGCCATACATCGCTCGTCACATGGAGTTCATGCTCTACACCGGCAGGAACATAATTCTCGTCACCCACGTGGACCTCGATCTTCTTGCCATTCATGATACGATACCCAACGCCTTCGAGGACCACTGCCCACTCATCGAAGGTATGGGAGTGCTTCTTGAAAACATAGCCCCCCTTGCAGCGTGTCTCCCAGAAGACGACCTGGGAGTTCTCTCCCTGTAGAATCCAACCTTTTTGCATGTCTGATATCGAAGAATACGCTTCAGGAAGCTGCTTGATAACATCCGGATACGTTTCCTGTCTCAGACGTTCGCTTTTTATCTCGTCCATAGTTAATCTCCTATATTTTTATAGTAACCTGCCTTCTCAAGCATCTGGTAAGTCTGCTCTGCAGCCTCGTCCATCGCTTGCTTGACCGGCTTGTTAAGGAACAACACATCCTGTAGTGCCGTGCTGGTGATCATGAACCACTCCTCAGTCTCGGGAATCAACGGCGGCGCTCCCCCATAGGTCAAGGCGGAGCCTGCGAGCTGCTTACTTCGATGAAGATTCGGCAGTTCATAAAGGTACGGCATTGCCGGGTACCAGGCCGTTTCGTACATCAGCTTATTCTGGATCTCGTCCTGCAGGAAGAAGTTCAGCAACTGAAAGACGGCATCCTTTACCTCCGGGCTAGAGGAAGAGGCTATGGCATATGGAGCGAATCCACTCATTGTGGATCGATTTCCGGACGGACCCTTCGGCATGTCCGCGTACTCGAGCAGATTCACAACCTTTGAGGCTTTGGGATCGTCGAGACCCGGCCATAGGGTGGCCATAATGGTCGTTTGCATCCCCACACCACTGGCGAGAGCATTAGCGACATCATCGGTCGATAGCGCGCCGGGCATCGAATACTGATAGAGCTCCTTCATAAATTCAACAGACGCAATACCTTCCTCGCTGTTGAAAATCGGTTTCATGTCCTCGTCGAAGATTTCTCCCCCAAATGCACGCAGGATAGGAATCCATGTCCAGCAGATTGCGTTGCCGCGTTGGGTGCGCAGGACGAATCCATATTGCTCCTTCGAGGGGTCATGTAACTTCTTGGCCACATCCAACACCTCGGCCCACGTCTGGGGTACCTTAAGGCCCTTCGCCTCGAAGATGTCCTTCCGATACCCATAGTTGACGGGCTTCGCCACCGCGGGAATCCCGTAAACTTGGCCATCGATCGTTACGATATCGACCAGATTGGAGTAAAATCGCCCCATGTCGATGTCATACTTCTTGATGTATGAATCGAGAGGCTCAAGGTACCCCGACTTTTGGAATTTCATCAACCATGGTTGGTCGACCCAATACAGATCGTATTGTTGGCCTATAAAACTGAGGACTTCTTTGCCATACACGTCCACGTAAGGGAACATGTCAACCTTCACCGTGGCTCCGGTCTGTTCAGCAAACGCCTTTGCAGCGATGTCACGAAAGGCGACGGTGTCGGGATTAGCAGTAGTTATAACGCGAATTGTGATTCCATCAAGTGGCCCCTGTGCCTCGACAACTGGCTGCAGGGTGAGAACCACTCCAAAAAGCAAAAACATAATCATAAGTAAACTAATTTTATGTGATCTCATTTTTTTCCTCCTTTTAGGAAAACTGTCCTGGCTTCAAGATGTAGTTACAAATTGATGCTCTAGAACCTTTTTATTTTCGTTTTCTATTTTAAAAGTATCATGGGTAAAAGGCAAAATTTCTTCCACCTCCTTTTCGCCTCTGATTGATTCTGGGATTTTTATTTTATTAATATATTTCTCTAATCTTAAATTTTCTGAAGGTATGTTGGTATCAAGAACTTGTGGGGGTGTTTGCATTTTCATTATGATTATTCATTTTTTTTCATAGTTTTTAAAATAGATATCTTACCATTTTTTATATGAGATCTTATCAATTTTTCAGCTAGGGCTGTATCCTTATTTTTTATTGCTTCTATAATAGAAAAATGTTCTTTTAAATAAGAATCAACATAGTCAAGATAATAAGGTCCGGTTCTTAAGACGCTTACTAATTGGATATGAAAAGTATCCATAATGGCTAATAATTTTTTATTTTTACTAAATTCTACTAAATATTTATGAAATTGATAATCATTCATAATACAAGAACTTATATCCTTATTTTTTATTGAATCTTCAAATTTATTACATACTCGGAATAATGCTTTCATTTTCTTTTCGTTTATTCGGGGAATGGCTAAATTTATAGCTAAGCCTTCTAACCATTCTCTAATATCGTACATCTCTTCGATTTCTTTGATAGAGAATAATTTAACATAAAATCCTCCTCTTGAAACTTCCTCTGCTAGGCCTTCTTGTTTTAATTTAATAATAGCCTCTCTCCAAGGAGTTAAGCTAACGCCCCACTCTTTCCCCAGATTTTCATAAAATAATCTTTCTCCAAGCTTTAATGAACCTGACAATATTTCGTTTTTGATTTTTTCATATACTTTTTCTGTTAAACTTTTATGCAATATTTCTACAACCATTTTTACGTAACCTCGTTTATATAAATATATAATATATTATATATTTATGCTATCATAAAAAATTTAAAAGTCAAACATAAAAATAAATATACTTTTCTACTCTTTATTTTAAAAAATACTTCTTTTTCTTAAAAATAATTTATAAAAAATAACAAAGCCTTTCTGTAAAATCGCTGAAAGGCTTTGTTTATAAGGATTTGGTGGAGGCTAGTAGACGAGTTTCGCAACTTTTGCATGAGTGATGATACTGAAAAAATATATCATAAGTTAGAAGAAGCAATTGGGATCTGTTAAGAATTTACATAGGCAGGACCTCTGATAAAGAAGCTCTGCCTATGTTATTGTCTGGCTCCCCCAACAAAACGATTTTCGAACTTTTTGCATGAGTGATGAAACTGATATATTATATACTAAACTAAAAAATTTGCTTTGTGTCTAACCTTACCTTCCTCTTGTTCTCCTTGCAAATATATATACAAAAAGCGCTATTATAAAATCCCCAATAAAAACTTCTGTTCCTGCAAATATTCTACTCCAGCCTCCAAGGAAACAGAAATCTCCATTAATTATTCACTTTATAAACTAATGTACCTTTTTTTAATTCATTCTTAGAAAACACTGTTTTAATTCCAGCTAACTGATTTAAAGATACTTCCTCAACATTTCTTTTATCAAATTGTAATGATAAAACATCTTCTTCTAAATATCCTTCAGGAATAATATAGCTAATACGATCACCTTGATGTAATTTATTTTCTAATATTTCAATTCCAACAGCTTTTTTTTGTACCCAATAATTAACTACTTTACCAATATATTTATAATGAGATGGAATTCTTGGCATTCTTCCACTTTTATAAAAAAGCTCTCTAATTACTTTTCTCTTCCATTTCCTTTTAATCATACCTCTAATCAAAAGAAATAAATCCCAAGTCGTTAATATAGTACAATCATTACTTTTTGCATCTTCTATTTGTTGATCAGTAAATACATTTTCATTATCTCTTTGTAGTGTCGGAATATTTTTTTGATGATTTATTATCGAAACACCTCGAATATCAGTTCTATTCATTTTTTTCATTCGCCTATTAATATATTTTACTACTTGAAAAGTATCTGATTCTCGTGAAGTCCCTGATAAACCTTTTACTTCTATTAAGAGAATTGGCGAGACATCATTAACTTGTAAGTCTTCTTGCTTCATAATAACATCTTTATTTTCGTTTTCTTTATCAATATCTATAACCTTATTAAATCCAATAAATTCAAGACAAAATTTAACATCCTTTACAAGTTCCCGACCACTCTTTGTAATTATGCCATAAAGGAAATTAAATTTTTTTCTTTCCTTATCAATTTTTTCATCAATATCTTTAATTTTCTTTTTAGCCTCCAATTCAACATTTACTTTATCCTTTTTATATGAAAGAACCGAATCAAGCTCATATTTATCTCGTCGAATCCATCTAAAACCTTCAAAATCTGGAAATAAATGTGGAGATAATTCTGGAAGAAACTCATAAAACAATTTATTAATAAGTTTCGCCTTTTTTAATACATTTGGAAGTATAAGGATACGCCCCCCCTTTGAATTATCTGTAATTATTCCTCCAACAATATCATCCAAATTTATTTTTTAATAGGGGAATAAAACTATCTTTTAATTTATATTTTATTTCAAAGGTAGAAAAAAATTCTGCATCCTTAATAATTTCTTTTAAAAAAGATAATTTTTCATGTTCAGGTATGTATAATTTAATTTCTTTCCCTCTCTCTGGTTTTATATTAACTGAACCTGAATCTTTTGAAAAAATTGAAAGAAAAGACCAGTTATCCTCTAAAACTTGTTCTCGATCACGATATTCATCAAAGAACTTTTCTGCAATAAACATTTGTTGATTTAAACGAGGACGAGCAAACACCACAAAAAACCCACCATTATAAAAAATACGGTTAAAAGATTCTTGTACTGTTTTCATTGAATATGGTCGTGTATCAATTATACCTAAATTACTTTTAACTACCACATACTTCTCTCCACTTGCGAGCTCTACTGGTTTGGGATTTTTAATTTTATTTGGAGGTTTTAAATCAATTATTATGATTTCCTTCTCAGAATAATTTGGTAAATTATACTGAGGGTCTATTGGAATTAATTCACTACTTATTTTTATATTATATCGAACACCAAATGTCCCAACTGATACATTAAAACCAGCAGAACTAATTTCATTAACAACTTCTTTATCTGTATCAATTAATAAAATTTTAGGTTTTTTATATTTTACTATAAAATTATTTATCGATTCCATTTGATTTTTTAAAATCTCACTTTTTATCATTTTTTCTATTATTTACACGGTAATAATATTGTATAAATTTAAAATTAAATTAAATACTTATTTCATATCATTTTTTCGAATTCTTTTCTAACATAACTTTTTAAAACTTGTTTTAGTTATTATAATACAAATTTTCTAAAAATCCTTCTTTTTAAATTCTAAGCCCTTCAGCAAAAGGCCAAAGGGCTTAGAATTAGCAAGCTCCCCCTATTGGTCAGGTTCAGAACTTTTTGTTGGGGTGAAATTATAGAGGAATTACGAAACACCTATAAATTAAAGGAGTTAATTTGCCCTCCTGTAAGTGCTATAAGTCCGGTTTAACTTCTTATTATGCCTTATTTATCAATAAGTATACTCCCTGCTCTTATTCTAACCATATATATTATATATATTATACTATAAAATAAGGACTATCTTCTAAGATTATAAATTAATTAATATCATTCCCTTTTCAGTTTTAACTTTCTCTAGGGTGTAAATATTTTTTGATATATCGTGATAAAGTTCTTTCGCTTTTCCCTAGTATTTTACAAGCTTCTGAAAAATTAATATCGCCTTTTATAGCTTCTTTATTTTTCACTATTTAACTCCTGGTATGTTTTCTCAATTAAAGTAACATTATTAGGAATTTTCCCTATCTCTTGAATAATCTTGTCTCTTAATGCCCATAATTCTTTTTGATATTTTATATCATCTTTCGAATAAGTAACTGTTTTAATCTGAGCTTCAATTCTTTTAAGTTCTCTTTCTAAAAAGTTACATCTTTCTTCGCTATAATTTTTACTTAAATCTTTAGGATTTATCTTTTTCATTTTGAATCCCCTTTATTATCTTTCTTTTTTTTATCTGCAAATAATTTATATTCAAAAATACAGCAAAAAGTTAAAGATAAAAGCCATATATACCAAGTTCTTTGCCAATCAAACGGATTACCTTCACGATAAGTCATTTCCCCATATTTACGCAAATAACTATTCTCAGTAAGTGTCCTTGTTTTTACTGTATAGCCCACGCTATTAGCGATTCCTATAGTAACAAAAAGAATTATAATAGGAATAAAAATTGCCAAAACTAACTTTTGTTTTTTATTCATTTTGATTTTCCTCATTTCCTATGAAATTTATAATGGGTAAATCAATTTTTTCTATATATGTAGGAAGTCATTCTTGGGATTAAACCTTTGTTTTTGACAGTTAATTTTTGACCTTATGTCTTTTCTTTTAAATGATTTGCAATCATCTTTAAATTAAATATATTTAAATATTTCTTATTTTATTATTTCCTTATATTCTTGAATACTTTCTTTGGAAACATTGATAATTTCCTTAACTAAACTTGAAGAAAAAAACACATAATTTTTACTTGAATCCTTTTCTTTCAAAATACAGGTTTTGCCAGTTTCTCCTTTTGTGTAATCTAACAAATATAACATAAATTGAGCACTTTTAAGTAACTGTGCTAAATCATCTTTAATGGTAATATAAAAAAGTCTCTCAAGACACTTCTCCATTATAATAATATGTTTATTGATATCAAAATTATTAGGTAATTTTTTTATTTCTGATTCAAGTTTCTTCCATTTTTTATACCCACTATTTAAAAGTTCATCTTTGTCTATTAATACCGCTATGGTACAACGACCACTTTTAGGTCTAATCTTTTTTCGCTCAAAATGTAATTCGTGAAAGGGTATAGAATAATGTTGACTATAGTTTCTTAATTCATATATGAATTTATATGAAAAATTATTATGATGAAATGATTTTCGTGCATTATCAAAGGAAATATATTTTTGAGAACTTTTACTATAAATTTTATTTAGATATCCTTCAGAATGATTTAAAAAAATATGTATCGTGGATAGATAATTAGTTAAATAAGTTGCTATATTAATGACCATATCATCAAATTGAGAAAAAGTAATTATCGGCAGTACTATTTTATATTTTTTTAGATATTTTTTTGAGACTTCAATATAATTAGAATAATTTACACGTAACATTTCAAACGGACGGAAAAATTGTTTAAATTCTTCGATATAATTAAATGATTTTTCATACTGTTCGATTTCAGACATAGTTAGTTTATGCAAATTTAAAAAATTATGGTTTTTAACTATTCCAAGAATATAGTCCATTTTAAAACCTTCTCTTTAATTCTACTTTTTAAAAAGTACACTTTCAAACTTCTTCTAATTACCCAATACAACAAAATATTGTAAAATCCTTCTTTTTCCAATAGAAAAGCCCTTCAGCAAAAGGCCAAAGGGCTGGAAATGGTCAGGCTCCCCAGACAGAACGATTTTCGAACTTTTTGTATGAGGGAGGAAACTGAAAAAGTGTATCGGAAGTTAGAAGAAGTAATTAATACTTGTTAAGAATTAAAAAAGAATATAGCTTAAGATAAGTATTGGTTTTTAATTAACTTATGTTTTATATTGGACAGCTTCAGAACTTTTTGTTGGTGTAAATTATAATACCATATGATAATCTTGTAACATATTAAACGAATTTCGTAATTCCATTATAAAAGAGTAAATAAGACAAATTCATGATAGACTAAAATTCATTGTAAAAATTAAAAGTAAAAAGGCGGGGAGAATTTAAAACTTCCCCGCCCTCATAATAAATGTTCTTGTTACATTATTTTTGTTCACTATTCTTCTTATTGTACTAATCTACAACAAATGTGAAGCACATGGCCCAATTCTTTCCAGGGCGAATCTCATCTCCGTCTGCCCAAACCGATTCTTCTCTTGGCAGGCCAGTAACAGGATCAATTTCTGCTGGATTTGTTACCTCTGCCTGAGCAGCAATATAAAGTGTAGTTGCTCCGCCAAAATCAGCTAAGGGAATGGTGTATACCCCATCAACAGCATCCTCAGGTCCATAGGGGAACCGTCCAGGGGCACTCTTGGTTGGTGCTACAGTTCCTACATAAAGGTGTGTATCTCCCAATACCCACGGAGCGGTGATGGCATAAGTAACGACTAAATTATCGCCATCTACTACTACAGTTAGCGTACCAACATCAATAATCTGATCAGCATATAAGGTAACAACATCGGCTGAAGAGGTAATCCCGAATCCTGCTAGCATAAGAAGAACTATTGAGATAACAATAAACTTTCTCATTTTTAATTTCCTCCTTAAATTTCAGATTAAAAAAGTACTTTCAAGATAGTCTTAGAACTTGTTTTGAGCCTTCTATCTCACCCCCTTTTATCCGGCTTTTCTAATCAAAAACTTCGGAGGAAAAACAAAAAAAGCCGGTAGTCTGGCTGTCATAGCACTTTAAGTGCTTTAGACCCATGACTTTGCGCCCTATCCTTTCAGATAGTTTGCCTTTATCAACTTTTAAAAACTAGTTATTCTATTTTTTCTTAATTACACTATACACTTAACTCCTGTTTTTGTCAACTAATATTTATGTCTAATACATTTGCAACATTAAATGCTAATTATTCTATTTTTTTCTACCTTTAATATACTATATTTATTTTAAAAATCCTTCTTTTTCTTAAAAATAATTCAAAAAAAAGAAAAAAGCCCTTCAGTAAATACCAAAGGGCTAATATTTAACTATAAATGGTAGACAGAACGATTATCGCACTATTTTGTATAAATGTTAGCCATAAAATTTGCCATAATCTAAAAACATTTGTCAACATTAATATACCTTTCAGGAACAAAAACCCAGATCTTTTTTATAAGAGATTCTAATCAAATATATATGCTCTTACCAGGGTTTTCCTGACATACAAGTTTTTTTGGTATAAAGTATTAGCTTTCTTAAACTACTCTCAAATATCCCTTGTAAGAGGGTCTTTTTTTCTTCAATTCTCTTATAACAGGGGATAATTTTTCTTCTATTACTTTCTGATATCAAAGTTTATCAAAATACCCTCAAATCTCTAATATTTATACTCTAAAACTAAAATGTTTTCTTTTCATATATCTTATTATCCCAAATGACACTTGACCCCCTTAAAGCCAATAATATTTGTTTTTGAGCATAAAAATAAAAGCCCTTCAGCATTTAAGCCAAAGGGCTGATGATTAGCAAGCTCCCCCTATTGGTCAGGTTCAGAACTTTTTGTTGGGGTGAAATTATAGAAAAATTACGAAACACCTATAAACTAAAGGAGTTAATTAATCTTCCTGTTAGCGCTCCAAATAGTGTGTAGTTAAATTTAAGCCCTTATTTATTAATAAGTACATCCGTCTCTTATTCTAACCATGTATTAGATGTTAAGATATTAGAAATTTAGACTTATTATACTGTAAATTAAAAATCCTTCTATGTTTAATAGAGGTGAATGATAGGTGTATCAATTTTATGCTTCACTAACTTTATTATTATTTATCATTACAAATAAATTAATTCTTATCTCCTTCGAGTCTTTGCTTTAAATTACTTAATGCTTCTTCCATTTCATTAATCAACTGCGAATATCTATTATTCTCATTTATCGTATTTACTTTTTCCATTAAATTAGGTTGGTTTTTTTCTATTTGTTTTAAGAGAGATAAATCTTTAATACTACTATAAATGTCTTTAATACTACCCATAATTACCTGCATATTCCATTCATCTTTCCCATAAAAATATGAATCGAAAGCGTAAAAATAATATTCTAATGCCTTTGCATACCCTTTTTTTTCAAATTGCAAATTTCCTAAATTATGCCAAATTAATCCTCTTGAAGCCTCTATCCTTACACTAATATCATTGAATTTTTTAGCATTATCTTCATTTAATTTCTTAGCTATATCAATGCTTATTTTCTCTATTAATTTTTCATTTTTATCAGATAGATTATTAAATTGTTTTCTTAAATTATCTTCTACTTCATCTATTTCTATTTTAGTTCGATAATCAAAAAACTTTTTCAATCAGATTATAAATATCCTGCAATCCAACCCACTCACCTTTGGGCAAACGATGGCGTATTAAGTCCCACATTATTGGCTGTTTTGTAGACATAATTCATCACCTAAGTTACTTATTTTATTTATATTTTTAATAGAATTTGTCAACTATATAGAAAGCGATATAAACATATTAAGTAATTACAGATAAAGCATTAAATTAACTTTTTTTTAAAAATTCTTCCTTTGCCTCTTTCAGAATATTCCTTGAATGCTTCCTGTTGTTCCTTATCTAATTCATTTGTGTTTTTTGTTTCAACTTCTAAAATAATTTCTTTTTTGTCTTTTTTTGCAATTAAATCAGGAACATATCCGCCGATGTTCTTTGGCTTATTATAATCCGGAAGATCAGCATTTACTTTATACCCTCGACCTTCATACCATTTTACGCTTCTTAAAACCGCTTCATCGTGCTTTTTTTGCCCAGTTTTTACTCTCTTGGTCCTAATTACACCCCCCCCTTATATCCTTATATACCTTATATAATAACTATATTATTTTATATGTCAATGTAACTAAAAAGCCCAATTGAAAGTTCAAAATATTAATATAGTTTCTTGTAAAACTGTCTATGTTCAAAGAAAAGGCTAATATATAAGAAAATATGAGAATATTGGAGTAAATGAAAGAATATCAGAGAAAAGAGCATTAAAAGTGGGGAATATCAGGAGTCACGAAAAATAATCATCAATATAAGCGTGTTTTTAGCGCCTATTTTAAGTTGGCTGGTATGATTCATCATATTTTTTAAATACGCCTCATATACGCCGTTTTAGAAGCTTTTTTCAAAAACGCTAAAACCCTTATATATAAACGGTCTCATCGATTTTTGGCAAAATCAACCCGTAATTCGTTGATTGTCTGTTTGATTTCCTTGATTTCAGCAGTAATACTATGGGAAAATTCCTTTTGATTCTTGATTATTTCATTAATAA
>SDBT01014834.1_pt1 | contig 12404 bp, 6 predicted proteins | sample 2277101 | NCBI WGS metagenome assembly SDBT01 (sample SAMN10404973, study PRJNA504765) | marine sediment metagenome | isolation source: marine sediment core GS10_PC15, 103 cmbsf | place: Arctic Ocean: Southern Knipovich Ridge | collected 2010
GATTTTTGTTCAAGATCAAGGAAATCAAGCTCTTGCGCGGAGACGTAGCTTGCTACGTCGCACAAGCGAGAGCGCCGATTGACGCCGAGATTGGACAAAAAGACCATTCGTGGATGGAAACTAGATATCATAATAGAGATAGAACTCGTGAGGATGCGGTCTGAGTTTCACCTCGTTCACCTCGTTTTCCGTCTTATAATCGATCCACATGTCGATGACGTCCTGGGTAAATACATCGCCTTTGAGCAAAAATTCATGATCATCTTTCAGCGCATCCAGGGCCTCTTCCAACGAGCCGGGCGCGGATGGAATCTCCGCCAGTTCTTCGGGCGGTAGATTATAGATATCTTTATCCAGCGGGTCACCCGGATCGATTTTATTCTCGATTCCATCTATGACTGCCATCAATATGGCTGAAAAGGCAATATATCCGGTGCAGGATGGATCGGGGGTTCTGAACTCAATCCGTTTCGCCTTGGGTGATGGTGAATACATGGGCAGTCGGATCGCTGCACTCCGGTTTCGGCTGGAATAAGCCAGATTCACCGGCGCCTCAAACCCCGGTACCAACCGCTTGTATGAGTTGGTAGTAGGATTGGTGAGTGCGCACAGGGCACGGCAGTGTTTCAAAATTCCACCGATTGCGTACAGGGCTTCCTGTGAAATCCCGGCATACTTATCTCCGGCAAATACCGGGTTGTTGTCCTTCCATATACTGATGTGCGTGTGCATCCCCGTGCCGTTGTCTTCAAACAGCGGTTTGGGCATGAAGGTAACCGTGTGCCCATGCCGGTGCGCCACATTTTTCAAGACATACTTGAACCACATGAGCTGATCCCCCATTTCCAGCAGGGGCTTAAATCGCATATCGATCTCGGCCTGACCGGCTGTGGCCACCTCATGGTGATGGGCTTCGACATCGATGCCGAGACTCTCCAAGGTCAGAACCATTTCGGTTCGGAGATCCTGGAATTTATCCATGGGGGGCACAGGGAAATACCCTTCCTTGGGTCTCGGTTTGTATCCGAGGTTCGGGCACTCTTCTCGACCGGTATTCCATGACCCTTCAACGGAATCGATTTCATAAAATGCCCGGTGTCTTGAAGACTCGAAACGGATATCGTCGAAGATGAAAAATTCAGCCTCAGGCCCTAAAAAAGCTGTATCTCCGATACCGGTCCGCTTCAAGTAGGCTTCAGCCTTCTGTGCAATGTTGCGTGGATCCCGTGAATAGGATTCCCGGGTTATCGGATCCACAATATTTCCGATTAAAACGAGGGTGGGCGCTTCAAAAAACGGATCCATCTTGGCGGTTGCGGGATCCGGTATCACGAGCATGTCGCTGGCATGGATGGGCTGCCATCCCCTTATACTCGAACCATCGAAACCATACCCATCCTCGAAGCTGGATTCTTCCAGTTCGCCCATGGGCACGGTAAAATGCTGCCAAATACCTGGAAAATCGAGAAACCTCAAATCGACAACTTTTGCACCTTTCTCTTTGGCCATTTCCATTACTTGTTTCGGGGTCATGATCTTTCCTCCTTTGGATTATTCTTCTAACAAACTCGTTTTAACATCCCTTTGTACCAACTCGGGCGGCTTAGAAAGAATTGAATATTGAAAATTGTTTATTGAAAATGTCCTTAACTATTCAATCTTCAATAGAAAATATTCAATTTTAAACCGCATCCTTTCCTCTTTCACCGGTTCGCACGCGGACGGCGGACTCAACGGGTATCACAAATATTTTCCCGTCTCCGATTTTTCCTGTATTTGCTGCTTCTTGGATTTTATCCACAACTCCATCCACCCGGTCTGCTTCAACCACGATTTCAATCTTGATTTTCGGGATAAAGTCGACCACATATTCGGCGCCGCGATAGATCTCTTTGTGCCCTTTCTGTCTTCCGTATCCCTTTACCTCTGAAATCGTCATCCCCTGGATGCCGATTTCATTCAAGGCTTCCTTTACATCATCCAGCTTAAACGGCTTGATGATTGCCTCTATTTTTTTCATTCCAATCCTCCTAACCCGGATAATCCGGTTGTAGTGAAGCGGAAATCCCGATTTATCGGGGAAATTCCAAATCTGTTTGGGTCACGCGCAGCGCAGGCGCTTGCGCCGCGTGTTGAATATTGTAATTTGCGATTTATTTGTGATTTGCTTGCCCGCCATCTTTCTGGCGGGGTGCTTGGTATTTGAGATTTTAACATTTTGTGGTTATGTATTGTTTTTTACAAAAAATGCAAAGAAATAACGATCAAAACTCTACGCTTTTTCCGAACGCTGATGACATTCTGTCCATTGGATTCTAGGCGATTTCAAAGGCCCGCTCTCCATGCAATGCATTGTCGAGGCCCTCGATTTCGGTTTGCTCTTCAACCCTCAGGCCACCGGTCAGGAGTTTGGTCACATAGATCAGAATAAGCGTTCCGATGGCTGTATATAAAGCAGTAGCAATGATGGAGACAATTTGAATCCAAAGCTGTTTGGGATTGCCATAGAACAGGCCGCTGGCGCCTTCAGTGATCGCAGGGTTTGCAAAAAGCCCGGTGGCAAGTGCACCCCACATGCCGCACATGCCGTGGACACCGAATGCATCCAGAGAATCATCATATCCTATTTTTTGTTTCAAAATCACCACGCTGTAAAATCCGAGCGTGCCTGCAACCAATCCGATGATGAGTGCGGCCGGAAAATTGACAAACCCGGCTGCCGGGGTGATGGCAACGAGACCGGCAACGACTCCGGAAGCAATCCCCAACACGGTCGGCTTTCCGTTGACCATCCATTCCGTGAACATCCATGCCAAAGCTCCCACGGCAGCAGAAGTATTGGTGACCAGGAAGGCGGATCCGGCCACACCGGCGTTGATATGAACCACGTTGCCGCCGGCAAAATCGAGCGCCCCGAGTTTGCTCATCCACCCGCCGCCCCAGATCCAGTGGGCAATGGGAGCATAAATAAAGGTCACCCAAAGCAGCGTGAATACAATCCATGAGGAAAATTTCATCCGGTCGACAATTGCGCCCAATACCAGTGCGACGGTAATGGCTGCAAATGTCATTTGGAACATCACAAATACGAAGGTGGGAATGGTTCCGTACAGACTGTTCACGGTGATACCGCTTAAAAAGAGATGGTCCAGCCCGCCGAACAGCCCTCCATTTGAAGGACCGAAGGCGATTGTATATCCCCACATCATCCAGATTAGACTCCCCAGGCAGTAGGAAACGAATGTCATGGCATAGGTATTCAAGTGGTTTTTATACCTGGACATCCCTCCATAGAACAAAGCCAAACCGGCAGGTGTCATCATCATAACCAGAGCCGTGGATACAATCATCCAAGCCGTATCGCCTGAATTGAGTTCATCCGCTGCAAATGCCGATGAAATCGGTAATAGCAAAAAGAAAAGCGGTGCAAACAAACGAATAAGAAACATTTTTTTACCGACCTCCTTATACCGGATCCGAATACCAGATCCGATTCATTAAGATTTCACATGGTTGCTTGAGGAAACAAATAATGTAACTGTTCATAAAGCAACAGGTGTGCCAATCTGCTAATTTCCTATTTTTATCTATATTTACTGATAGTTAACAAATATATAAATTTCTCACAAATTTAATTTACAATACATTTTTGTAATTTTTAGGTCGTTAATTTCATTTTTGTAATTTAAATACTTTTTCGATATAGCGTAAAGAAGATTTGGAGATATCGCTTTGAGCAGCCGGCGTGGAAACAGGCTGAAGGCTTACCGGAAACTATCTAGTGTCCTTTTAGAACATCCAGTATGGTTTTCTTTATCTCGGATACCTGTTCGGGCGAATCCACTTTCTGTCCATCAAAATCCCTCACATAAAAAACATCCACCACCTGATCGATTTTTGTTCCGATTTTTGCCACCCACACATCCAATTTGCATCGGAAGAGTGCGTCGGTGATAAGGAAAAGTAATCCGGGAAAATCATAGGTGAAAACATCGATAATCGTAAAAAAACTCGATGTTTCATTATCCACAATAACGTGGTGAGGCCTTCCAAGAGCTGCCGGGCGCTTGGAACGATAAACCGATGTTCGTTTATCCAATGCCTTCCCTAGGTCCAATTCACCGGACAAGGCATTTGCCAGGTTCCTTTTCGCCCTATCCCATTTTTCGGATTCTAAAATCTGATCCGGCGGCGCCTCCACCTTGAAGATATCCAATGCGATGTTGTTCCGCCACGTAAAGACTTGAACATCCAGGATATTCAGACCGTTTAAAGTGAAGACGCCGGCGATCCTTGAAAAGAGCCCCGGTCGATCCTTTGCACATATGGTAACCCGTCGTGTATTGGACTCATGTTCCGTCGCAATTTCCCAGACAAAATCCGCATTCTCGAGTCCCTGATAAAGCCGAACATGATCTTTGATCTCCATCGGGGAAGTGTAAAGCAGATACCGCGGAGGCATCATGTTAAACAGGTTGTCCAGCTCCTTTGCTTCTTTTTCGGTAGAAGCCCACTCGTAAATCTCCGCCCTTTTTCTCTCAATGGTATTCAATGCCTCCTGGGTGGCCAATTCCCCTTTTTCCAGCGTTGTCAAAACCTTGAGAAAGAGATCCCTGAGCAGGGTCGATGTCCAATCGTTCCATGCCTTCGGGCCTGTAGACATTGAATCGGCAACGCTCAACAGGTAGAGCAGCTTCAGCCGCTCTGCATCCTTTATTTCATTGGCGCAAAACAGCGCGGTTTCTTCATCTTGGATATCCCGGCGTGTTGCAATTTCAACAAGGAAAAGATGCAAGCGCACTAAAAAAACGATGGTGTCGATATCTTTTGACGGAATCCCCTTGGCTTCCAATATCTTTCGAACCATTTCAGCGCCTCGGCCGGCATGCCCGCCTGCAGGATCCCCTTTACCGATGTCGTGCAGAAGTGCAGCCCACAGAAGAAGTTTTTTCTTCTTCAACTCCATGTACAGATCGGCAAGAAGTAGATCCGGCGATGCGTTAAATGACTTAACCGTGTGGACCGTCTTGAGCGAATGCCGATCCACCGGATAAACATGATAATCATCATACTGAATCCGGTTGGAAATGGACGCCATCTCGGGAATGAATTTCTCGAGAAATCCGGTGCTCAACATATCGTCCAGCACATTGAACTCCTGAACCTGGATTTGCAGTACTTTTTCGAATGCTTTCACCACACGGGGTGATTTTATAAAATCATCATCGATCAGGTAAGAAAATTCTCGAACCAGACGTTTTGCCTCTACACCCAAGGGTGTCTTTAACCGAGCGCTTTCATGAAATATTTCCATGAGAAGTTCCGGGGATTTTATGATTTTTTTAGGCGAAGTGAAATTAAGGGTTCCCCTGTCCACCAGGAGGTCTTTGATCTTTGATGATTTGAAAGTTCGCCTCTCCGGCCGGAATTTCCGGATGAGACCGAGATCATGGAGAAACATCTGGTGCTGCTGTTTGATAAATTCCATATGCCCGTGAAGAATGCCCAGAAATTGCTCCACCGGCTGCATGCCGTTAATCGGCTTGAATTTGAGCAAATCGGCAACCTGGATTTGATGCTCGAAATAGAGCTGATCGCATTTTCTTCGGGTTAAATGGTGAAGCAGATTTCTCACCCTCCAAATAAAGGCAATCGCTCCTTTAAGCGTTTGAAACTCCTCCTGGGTCACATAACCCTCATATTCCAAATCTCTCGGTTCCTTGAGGTTGGATAAAATTCGGGCAATCCAGAGCATGGTATGATAATCCCGCAACCCGCCATGCCCATCCTTTAAATTCGGCTCAAGGAGATAAGAAGAATCTCCAAAATGCAGGTGGCGATCTTCATTTCTATCAAACAACCAACGGATCAGGTCATCCGATTTCTTTTGGATGAGCCTTTCTCTGATTGCCGAAACCAGTTCCGTGTATACCTGCGACATCCCGCAAACGAACCGGGCATCCAGAAGCGAGGTTAATACTTCAAAATCTTTTCCGGCCAACCGAATGCATTCCTTCAGAGAACGGATGGCGTAACCGACTTCAAGATCAAGGTCCCAAAGGGGATAGACAACCTCCTTGATCAGTCCGTCTGCCGTTTTAGGTACTTTCTTTTGAAAGAGAATGAGAAGATCCACATCCGAATGGATGCATTGTTCCTCTCGCCCGTATCCCCCTAAAGCGACTATGGCAAAGGGGTTTTGAATAATTCCGATCTCCGGCCCGACTTCGCTGGTTGCAAACTGTTCTAAAAAATAATGATCCAGCAGCTGTGCATGTTGACGGAGAAAATCGTCTCTTTTTCCATTGATATACTCGGATATGAGAGATTCTCTCAACTCTCTGATCGACTCGATGGTGTTAAACGGGTTATTCGATAAGACGGTTTCGGGCAATGCTGTTAATCCTCGGTATATACAGTATGATTGTTTTATTCGACAAACTTGGCAGTTGCCTGTTCATTCAAATCTAAAAGCAATAGGTGTGCCAGTGCATTTTCCAAATGTCGTGTAGGACGCCACACGTATAAAAAAGCAAACCTGGTTATCTTCAAAAGCCAAGTTACTTACCTCGATAGGCTTTGGAGGTGAACCGGGTTATCTTCAAAGCCGATTGTATTCACTTGGGCTTTCTGGATATCCAGAAAAACAAATTCAAAACAACAATCTATTTCAAATCGGAAGTGGCATTACAATTTTGTAAAATGAGATAGTATGATATTACAATATTGTAACATATAAAACTTCGACCTGAATCGCACCGATCTATTCGGCCATATAATGATGCCAGATATCGATAATCTTATCACGCAGACTTCCAAATTGGGTATCCGGAACCAGAGCCGGCTGCTCTTTAAGGCTTAGGCGATGAAGCGCAGAACGAAAAATGAGATACGCATCCCGCAACAGGTGCGCCGTATTATCGTCAATCACCCCTACATCAGATAAGGTTTTTAAGATTCTAACATTATCGGTCCAGGTTGTCAGTTCCTCGTTTTGATGCGCATTAGAAAGCAGAAGAAACTGAACCAAAAACTCGATATCCACCATGCCGCCCCGTTCCTGTCTGAGATCGAACATCCCCGGCGTTGCTTTGAGCATTCCCTTTCGCAGTCGCTCTCGTATATCGAGTACATCTTTCCGCAACCGGCCTTCATCTTTAAACCGCGTGAGAATTTTCCGGCGGATTCCATTGAAGTGATCAATAAGAAGCGGATCTCCGAAAACCGCCCTTGCCCGGGCAAGTGCCTGATGCTCCCACGTCCATGCCTCATGGAACTGATAGGCTTCGAAACCTTCAACATGGCTCACAAGCGGTCCGGAACCCCCGCTGGGCCTTAATCGCATATCGGTCTCATACAGATAACCGGCAGCGGTGTGGGTGGTCAGAATGTGAACGACCCGCTGTCCAAGACGGGCATAAAACTGAGCATTGTCAATGGGACGTATCCCTTTCCCCCCTTCTGTTTCTCCCTCGGTACCGGCATGTAAAAAAACAAGGTCCAGATCCGAATCATAGCCCAGTTCAAGCCCGCCAAGCTTACCGTAAGCAATCACGGCAAATCCTTTCCCACAGTCGACCTCATTTAACCTGCTCTTTGGTTCGCCGTGCCGCTCAACAAGATGTTCCCAAGCCAATTCGATGACTTCAGACAAAATGGTTTCGGCAAGATCGGACAAATGATCGCTGACCCTCATCAACGGCAGCACACCGGTAATGTCGGCAGCGGCGACTCGAAGGGTGTTTACCTGCTTAAACACACAGAGATCTTCAATCTGATATTCAAGGTCGCGCTCCGGAATGGAAACCGTCTTCTTTTTCAGGTCGGCTTCCAGTTCCGCTCTCTTAGGGGGAACATAAAGGGTGCGGGGATCCAACAATTCATCCAATAAAACCGGGTGTCGAGTCAAAAAAGAGATGATCCAGGGACTTGCATTCGTCAGCTTTACAAGATGTTCCAATGCGCCGGGATTTTCCAGCAATAATGCGAGATAGTTGGTTCGGCGCTGAACGGTTCGAATGAGATCGACGATCCGGTTCAGGGTGTGAGCCGGATCTTCGCTCTTTCTAACCTGCCTCAATATCAGGGGCATCAATCGATCCAGCCGTTCCCGCCCATCACGACTCATGGCATGGGTGGCGGTATCCGCCTTAAGATGATCCAAAAGCCCGATGGTCTTATCAACCGCGTTAAACCCCAAATCCGAAAGCAATTCTTTCTTGCGCGGCAGCGGGGTGGATTCCGACCAAATATCCTGGTATGGCTCTATTTCCTCCTCTTCAGCCGGTTGAGCATCTTTGGTCTCCAACAGGGTTTCGAAATGATGATGAACCCGTTGCATGTGTAAAGAGAGATCCGACGCAAACGATTCCCAATCCGAATAATCCATGGAAAGGGCAAGGCGATAACGCTCTAAAGATTCACGGGGCAGGGAATGGGTCTGCCGGTCCGAAAATTCCTGGAGCCGATTTTCAGATTTTCTTAAGAATAAGTAGGCTGCCTCAAGCTCCTCCATCACGTTGCGGGGAATGTAGTCTTCCCGTGCAAGGGTCCGGAGCACCCGCTGAATTCGACGCTCTTTAAGAGACGGTACGACTCCGCCTCGAATAAGCTGAAAGATCTGGCCGAAAAATTCGACCTCACGGATACCCCCCGGCCCCAGTTTTATATTATCTTCAGAGCCTTTACGCTTGACTTCGCGGGCGATCATCTGTTTCATCTCCCTCAATGAGTCGAAAGCGCCATAATCCAGGTATCGCCGATATACAAAAGGCTTGAGGCGTTGAAGCAGTTGTTGCCCGGCAGCCTTGTCGCCGGCAACCACCCGTCCTTTAATCCAGGCATACCTTTCCCATTCCCGGCCCTGCATTTCATAATATTGGACCATATTGTCGAAACTCATGACGATGGGACCGTTTTCTCCGTAAGGACGAAGCCGTGTGTCGACCCTAAAAAGCATACCTTCCACCGGCGATGAACCGATAGTTTTAATCAACTTTCGGCATAATCGTACGAAGAACTCTTCATTCTGAATCGAAGGACTGCCACCTTCAGAGACAGTGACACCGGCTTCGGGGTATGAAAAAACAAGATCGACATCGGAAGAAAAATTAAGCTCATTCCCGCCCAGCTTTCCCAGACCGATCACAACGAGAAACTGCTGGGTCCCATTCTCACTTTTGGGAACACCTGAAGCTTCACACTGCCATTGGTATAGCTTATCCAGTACGTGGGAGATACAGTTATCCGCAAATAAAGAAAGCTCCATCATGGTTTCAGAGACATCTAAGAGACCGGCAAGATCCCGCCATGCGATTCGCACCATCTCCCGTTGCCTTAACCGGCGGATTTCACGATTCAATACGTCTTCGGTATCCACTCCGGTCAGACATTTTAAAAAGCGGGTTTCGAATGCATCCTCGGGATATCTTCTCCTAAGATCGCCGGATTCGTATAGATCCAGTATCATGGCAGGATCATTGATACTGCATTTGGAAACAAATTCACTAAAGGCCCAGACACGCCTCATTTCCGATTGAAATGCAGGATCGTCGGGAAGAGGAACCGCCGCTGCATCGCAAGCATCACGGAATACGTCCCATGTCTCTTCTATCTCTTTGCTCAAGGATTCCTGTAGGCGATGTATTGATTCCATATCCATCTTCTGATGAAGACTAATTAAACGTCTCGGAAATTCTACAACTCATTGATATTATGGTTTTTAACTGACGCTCAACATTACGGTGCAACTAAACCCATCCTTCCAGCGCTCCAATATTCCAGTATCCCCTCCGGGGCCTAGGCCCTACGCACCGGAGGCCAACCGTGCGCGAAGCGAACTAAGTTCGACGTGGCTTTTTTTGATTAAATTTGATATAAAGACATAAATTTAATACCGAATTGCGGCGCTGACACTGATACGCCTGCAATATCTCAAATCATGGAAAGAATAAAAAGGTTTATTTTATGAAGATGGCATACCCGCCACAGTTTACCCACCGGTTGAAGAATCGATTTGTTACAGTGGCCTAAAATTTGCTATAATTCTTTTTTCACCATTTCGGTTCAATCCTCTACATAATTGTAATAATTAGGAGAGATAAAATGTGCCGTTTGATTGCAATTACAAGCGAAGAGCCCCTGTCTCCCATGGCGGCTGTCAATGCGTTGGATGTCATGCGGGAAGGACACGACGGTTCCGGTGTCGGCATTTTTCTTAGGGATTTGGGAGGACCTTTTGACAGCATCAAAGACGCTCCCATACTTTCAGGCATCTTCAGCGAAGAAGGCCTTAGGCGCCTGGATACATATATGATGAACATCGGCTTCATGACCAAATACAAACTGACCATAAAGGTACCGAAAGTGCCGCCGCCGGGGGTTCCGAAAAGAGATATCTATCTTGTCCGCGCATATGAATATCCTGAAGAATGGGAAGAAATGAGCCAGGACAAGCTCTTTGCCAAACTGGTTGAGATTCGTCTCACCCTTCGGGCAATGGGTGAAGAAAAACATGATATGATCGTATTCTCTTTCTGGCCCGATGTGATCATGATCAAGGAAATCGGCGACCCCATGCAAGTGGCCCACCATCTGAAACTGGATCGGGATGATCTTCGCGCCCGGGTCATCATGGCCCAAGGGAGGCAGAATACCAATTACGCCATTACCCTTTATGCCTGTCATCCATTTTTCGTTCATGGGTATTCAACAATGACCAACGGAGAAAATACCGCATTTGTGCCCATAAAAGAATACCTGCTTTCCCGAGGTTTTCCGGGATATACCGGTTATGAATCCGATTCGGAAGTCTTCACCCATATTCTGCATTATACATTGCATAATCTCGGATTGGGGATCGAGGCGTATAAACACATCATTACACCGCTTCAGGACGGCGCCATCGCCGGACATCCTGACGGGCAACTGTTGAAACAACTGAAGCATTCGTGCCGCAAACTCACCATTGACGGCCCCAATTGCATCATCGGATGTCTTCCCGACCATTCCCTTTTTATGGCTCAGGATCGAAAGAAGCTCAGACCCGGCGTGGTGGGAGGAAGACCGGGCCTGTATGCATTCTCTTCGGAAATCTGCGGTCTCGATGCGGCCATACCCAGCCGGGACAAAAGCAAAGACTTTCAGCCCATGCATTTAGATACAGCCATTGTCGGACCGAACCGGCAGGAGGTAAACATATGTTCCCAAGCAGAACAGTTACCCCTTCTACACTAAGCATTAAGGATCTCCCCTGGCAGATCCTTTGGAGCAAGGAGAAATGCACCCTTTGCGGGCGCTGTACGGCAGTGTGTCCGGTCAGTGCCATTGAGTTGGGTGTATTTCGCAAGCGGGTCGTTGAAACCACCCTCAATCTTGCCGAAAGCCCGGGAAACGTCTTTGCCGTATATCACGGCATCCGGCAAAGAACCGACCCGGCTTATGCCTGCGTCGGTTGTGCCATGTGCAATTTGACCTGCCCCAATGATGCCATCATTCCGGCAAGAAGCGACGAAGCCGACAAGCTTCGATTCCATATCAACCGAGGCGGTCAACCCAGGCGAAGAGGCGGGCGGCGAAACGCTCCGGGCACTATTCTGGACAGGATAAAATTCATCCGGATATCCATGCTGACGGACCCGGCACTGGATGCCGGTCGACATGAGTTCGAGCTTCGAACACTTTTGGGAAGGATTCTCCCGCCTGAAAAAAACCTTCAATTACTGAGAGAGAACGGATGGATTCCTCCGGTGAGAGAAATTTATCCGCTCATCATCGGTTCCATGTCATTCGGTGCGCTTTCTCCCACCATGTGGGAAGGACTTCAAATGGGAGTCGCCTATCTGAACGAAGAACTCGGCATGCCGGTGCGAATGGCCACCGGCGAGGGCGGATGCCCGCCGAGGCTGCTCCGGAGCCGGTTTTTGAAATACGTCATACTTCAGATTGCCAGCGGCTATTTCGGATGGGATGAAATCATCCATGCCATCCCCGAAATGAAAGAAGATCCTTGTGCCATTGAAATCAAGTACGGCCAGGGAGCGAAACCGGGAGACGGCGGACTCCTCATGTGGTACAAGGTCAATAAGCTCATTGCGGCCATTCGGGGGGTTCCCACCGGTGTCAACCTGCCCAGTCCACCGACCCATCAAACCCAATATTCCATCGAAGAGTCGGTGGCCAAGATGATTCAATCCATGTACATGGCGTGGGGATTTCGGGTTCCGGTCTATCCCAAAATCTCCGGAACCTCCACCGCCTTTGCCGTGTTGAACAATTTGACACGCAATCCGTATGCAGCCGGATTGGCCATCGACGGAGAAGACGGCGGCACGGGAGCCGCCTATAACATCTCCATGGATCACATGGGGCACCCCATTGCAAGCAACATCCGTGATGCATACAAT
>SDBT01014836.1_pt1 | contig 12403 bp, 9 predicted proteins | sample 2277101 | NCBI WGS metagenome assembly SDBT01 (sample SAMN10404973, study PRJNA504765) | marine sediment metagenome | isolation source: marine sediment core GS10_PC15, 103 cmbsf | place: Arctic Ocean: Southern Knipovich Ridge | collected 2010
CGGACCGGATCAGGCCGCGCAGCCCGGCAGCCTGGTCTCCCTGGACGGGTCCAACAGCTTCGATACGCAGAACCGCATGCTGTCCTACAGCTGGAGCCAGACCGACGGCGTCCCGGTCGAGTTGCAGAACGCGGACGGTCCCCATCCGTCCTTCGTCGCCCCGGAGGCACCGCTGTCGCCGACGCTGACGTTCGAGCTTACGGTCGGCGCCGGGGACGACGCCAGCGATCCGGACCAGACCGTCGTGACCGTGGTCGGCGGCGAGAGCGATCTGCCCACTGCGGTCATCTCGCTCGATCCCGACTCCGGCCCCGTCCCCCTCCAGGTCTTGCTGGACGGGAGCGCCAGCACGGCCGCGGCCTGCTGCAGCCTGGTGGATCACGTCTTCAGCTTCGCCGACGGCAGCCCCGTGGAGCACGGCGAGACCGTCCAGCGCACCTTTTCGCAGCCCGGCGGGACAGGCGTCGGGCTGCTGGTGATCGACGACCAGGGGCACTTCGCCTTTGTCGCCGCCCAGGTGTCGGTGTTCGACGGCTCCAACCAGCCGCCGCTTCTGAGCGTGATGGCCTCGCCCCGCCGCGGCCAGGCCCCGCTCGAGGTGTTCTTCGAGGCCCGGGCCAGCGACCCGGACGGCCTGGTTGCGGCGATCGAATGGGACTTCGGCGCCGGGTACACCCTGCAGGGTGAACAGCAGACCCGTCTCTACGGCCAGCCGGGCATCCACAAGGTGCGGGTCCGGGCCCTCGACGACGGGGGGCTTCAGAGCGTGATGGAGCTGTTGGTGCCCGTGTCCTCCGACGGGCTCTACCCGCCGAAGATCCTGTCCGCGCCGGTGCTGGAGGCCAGGGTGGGCGAGCAGTGGCGCTACGACCCGGTCGCTGTGGGCTCGCCCCGGCTCACCTGGTCGGTTGGCAAGCAGCTTGGCACGGAGCTGACCCGCGCGCCGGACGGCATGCACGTGGACCCGGACCTCGGCACGCTCACCTGGACGCCCGGCCACGACCAGGCCGGACCGGTGCCGGTCACGCTGGTGGTGCGCAACGACGCCGGATCCGACTTCCAGGACTTCGAAGTAGAGGTCGACGAGGGCGGGCCGGCGGGCGGTTGTGGCTGCTCATCCTCGAGCACGTCTCCGGCCTGCCTGGCGCTCGTTCTCCTGCTGGCCCTCGCCTGGCTTCGCCGGTATCAGTCGTTCTTCTCGAACAGGGCCATGTCGGCACCGCAGATCGGGCAAGCCCAGTCGTCGGGCAAATCCTCGAAATCCGCACCGGGAGAGACGCCGTTATCGGGATCGCCCTTTTCGGGATCGTAGACATAGCCGCAAACGCAACAGGTGTACCTTCTCATCCTTGCACTCTCGAAGATCGAAAACGAAGACGGATCAGATGCGGAGCCCGAAGTGGACGTTTACAGAAAAATCGTAACCCCAATCGCCGGTGATGTAGTGCGCGCCCAAGTCCGCGCCCACCCCGATGGCTAGGAAGTCGCCGGCAAAGGGGATCTCGATGCCCCCGCCGGCCCGCCCCTGGACTCCGGCCTCGGGGTCGATCTCGCCGGTCACGTCGTCTTCGACGAACGCGTTGCCCTTGGCCGCCATCATCAGAAGGCCGATCGAGCCCTGGACGTACAGGTCGACTACCGGCAGCGAATCCGTCCGGTAGCCCGCACCCAGGCCGAGGTGCAGGACCTCGGCGCTGTTGAACAGGTGGTGGTAGTCGACAATCGCGTTGAGGAACAGGATCTGCAGCCGCCCGCGCACCCCTACCCCGAACCCGGCGATGGTGCCGGTGTCGCCGCTGCCGTCGGGCAGGCCGATGTTGTCCAGTTGCAGGTAGGAGGCCTGGGCGTCGACATCCAGGGCGAAGAGATCGGCGAACGCGGGCGCCGCGCTCAGGGTGAGCATCACGGCGATGACAATGGCCAGACTCCTGCGCATGATCGTCTCCTTCGCAAGGGTTCGTGTTCATTCTGGCCCGGGATCTGCGGGGGTGTCAAGTTGCCTTGACGCGCCAGGCGATGGTGACTACAATCCGCCCCGCACTCGAACCCGGGAGGAATCCATGTTTGGGAAAGTCAAGGAGCAGATTCAGGCCGAGCTGAACACGATCCGCGAGGAAGGCCTGTACAAGGACGAGTGGAAGATAACCACCCCCCAGGGGGCCAAGATCAAGGTCGAGGACGGCCAGGACGTGCTGAACTTCTGCGCCAACAACTACCTGGGCCTGTCCGACAGCCCGGAGCTGATCGAGGCGGCCAAGAAGGGGCTCGACACCCACGGCTTCGGCATGAGCTCGGTGCGCTTCATCTGCGGCACCCAGGACATCCACAAGAAGCTGGAGCGGACGATCTCCGAGTTCATGGGCACCGAGGACACGATCCTGTACTCCTCCTGCTTCGACGCCAACGGCGGGCTGTTCGAGACGCTGCTGACCAAAGAGGACGCCATCATCTCGGACCAGCTCAACCACGCCTCGATCATCGACGGGGTCCGCCTGTGCAAGGCCGAGCGGCGTCGCTACGCCAATGCCGACATGGCCGAGCTCGAGAAACACCTCGAGGAGACCCGGGACAAGCGCCGCAGGATGGTCGCCACCGACGGGGTCTTCTCCATGGACGGCAACATCGCCCCGCTGGCCGAGATCTGCGACCTGGCCGAGAAGTACGACGCCATGGTGATGGTGGACGACTCCCACTCCACCGGCTTCATGGGCAAGACCGGCCGCGGGACCCACGAGCACTGCGGGGTGCTGGACCGGGTGGACATCGTCACCTCGACCCTGGGCAAGGCCATGGGCGGCGCCTCGGGCGGCTTCACCACCGGGCATGCGGAGATCATCGAGGTGCTGCGCCAGCGCTCGCGCCCCTACCTGTTCTCCAACACCCTGGCGCCGGTGATCGTCAACACCACCCTGCGGGTCTTCGAGATGCTGTCCTCGACCACCGCGCTGCGGGACAAGCTCGAGCAGAACACGAAACACTTCCGGGACAAGATGACCGCGGCGGGCTACGACATCAAGCCGGGGGTGCACCCGATCGTGCCGATCATGCTGGGCGACGCGCGCCTGGCCGCGGACATCGCCCGCGATATGCTGGCCGAGGGCATCTACGTGGTGGGCTTCTCCTACCCGGTCGTGCCCAAGGACCAGGCCCGCATCCGGGTCCAGCTCTCGGCCGCCCACGAACGCGAGCAGATCGACAGCGCCATCGCCGCCTTCGTCAAGGTGGGCAAGAAGCACGGCGTCATCGAGTAGGCATGGGGATGCGAACGGTGAAGGTGGCGCCGCCGCCCGGCGTCTCCTCGCAGACGATGGTCCCCCCGTGAACCTCGGCGATCTGCTTGCAGATGCTCAAGCCGAGGCCGCTGCCCTCCAGACCATTCGTGGTGTAGAACGGCTCCCAGATCCGCTCCCTCTGGCCGGCCGGTATACCGACACCGTGATCGATCACCCGGTAGATCAGGTTCCCGTCCGCCTCACCGACGAAAACGGTGATCTCGCCACCCTCCTTGCTGGCCCTGGCGGCGTTCTTCAGCAGGTTCAGCAACAAGAGCTTTATCTGGTAGTGATCGAATTGCCAGTCGAACGAGTCTCCGGACTGCACCATGACGTTCAAGCAGCGGAAGTTCGGGTGAATGGCACATAGCTGAGCCACTTCACGGGCCACGGAGCCAGAATCGATCGACTCGGGCGAGAACGGCCTGACCGCTCCCAGGGTGAAGTCGCGGATACCGGCGGTCAGCTCGGCCAGCGCCCTGGCCTGGCTTCCGATCTGCTCGAGGCGCTCGGCTTCCGCACCTCTCAGGTTGGTCAGCTCGACGTTCAGCCCCATGATGATCTGCAGGCAGTTGTTCATCTCGTGGACCATCTCGGCGGCGAACCGTCCCACCGCTGCCATCTTCTCCTGTTTGACTATCGCACTATGGGCCCGCTCCAGCTCCAGCGTCCTCTGGGTCAGGGTACGGTGGGCCTCGGCCAGATCGGCCGCCAGGTGTCCCTTGGAGATCACCAGCTCCCGCCATTCCAGCGCCTGGCGAATGGTAACGCGCATGTCTTCCACGTCCCAGGGCTTGATTATGTATCGGTATACCCGGCCCTCGTTGATCGCCTCGAGCATGGCGTCGAAGTCGGAGTAGGCGGTCAGTATCAGCCGGATGCACTCGGGATATCTCTCGCGGACCCGTGTGAGCAACTCCACCCCGGTCATGCCCGGCATGCGCTGGTCGGCGATGACGATCTCTATTTTCTCCTTCTCCAACAGCCCCAGGGCATCCTCCCCGCACAGGGCGGTCAGGACGCGATAGCGATCCTCCAGCAGCACCCGCATCGGCTCCAGGCAATCGCTCTCGTCATCAACCAGCAACAAGGTCGCGTCCATGCTCTCCTCCTGCATCGTCTTTAGGCACCGTACCGCCGCGCTCCCGATTCTTCAACAGACATCCGGTCCGGTCAACTTTTTCGCACGGATGGGGCTGGAGGGCCGGTTCGATCTCACGTGGAAGCCGGCTCGCGGGGCGGGTAGAAAAGGACCCCCGGGTCAATAGCCACCGGGTATGGTCTGCCTTCAGCGCTCAAATCGCCCCTGTTGGAAGATCGGAGAACCCGAATAAAAGCGGGCAGGTAGCCCACAACTTGTCCGTTGGCACGACCCATGCTTGGAGCGAGGTGGTCGTCGCGACGCTCGAACGAATGCAAGACGTGGAGAGAAACGAACAACGCAACCAAACAAGGAGAAAGAAATGAAAAGACTGATCATTCTGTGTACGATTCTCGTTCTCGGCGCCTTCGCCTTGTGGACAGGCAACGCCTTCGCCGCAACGGAGACGAACGATTTCACGGTCACCGCAAACGTGGTCGACTCCTGCAGCATCAGCGCGGGCGACCTGGCCTTCGGGAACTACGACCCGACCGAGGGCGCTGACGTGACCGCCGAATCGACCATCAGCATCACCTGCTCCAGCGGCACGAGTTTTGAGGTGGAGCTGAGCATGGGCGCCGACGCTGTGGCTACCCAGCGAAAGATGCTCAGTGGCGCCAACCTCCTCAACTTCAACCTGTTCACCGACGCCGCCTGGGCGAACATCTGGGATGACGGAACAACCTCGAGCGCTACTGGCACGGGCGATGGTGCCAACGAGGATATCACCGTGTACGGGAAGATCCCCTCCGGGCAGAACACGGTGCCGGTAGGCGCTTACTCGGAGACCATCACCGCATCGATCCTCTACTGAGCCGGTAGCGGCGGCGACAAGAACACGAGCTGATTGCCGGACCCATGGAACTGCCCACCAATAGAACCCATTCTTCCAACCCCCTGTCACTTCTCCGCACTTCGCGGGGGAGTGACAGGGGGGGGGTCCGCGCTCACCCCCCGCGGTTCACGAGCGCGCCCTGCAGTCGAGGAGCTTGTCGCGGCCTGCTCTTCTGGTCGCTGGTCGCCGTGGTCCTGCTGTGTCCCGGCGCGCGGGCGCTGGCCGGTTCCTTCAACGTGAAGCCGGTGCGGATCTTCCTGGACGGCTCCCACCGGACCGGGGCCCTGTACATCCGAAACGAAAGCGCCAACGCCCTGTCTCTGCAGTTGAACGCGGTCGAGTGGACCCAGGACCGTGAAGCCAAGGACAGGGATAGGCCGACCGACGAGCTGGTCTTCTTCCCGAGGCTGTTCACGATCGAGAAAGGCAAGAAGCGGATGATCCGGGTGGGTCTCGTGAAACCCGAGGCCGGAAGGCGGGAAAGGACGTTTCGGATCTACATCCGCGAGCTGCCGATCAGCAGCGAGGGCAAGAACACACAGGTCAGGGTCCTGCTCAGGGTCGGCGTTCCCGTCTTCCTGGCGCCGGTCGAGGAGCGGGTCGGAGGAGTGATCGAGGGGCTGAAGGTCGAAGAATGCAGGGTCGTCTTCGCCGTGAAGAACACGGGCACGGTAAACCTGCGGCTGCAGAAGGTGTCCGTATACGCCTATGACGAGGCCGGTAAGCAGCTCCATCTCGGAGATATCAAGGGATGGTACCTCCTGGCCGGCGTCTCCAGGCGGTTTTCGATCGATATCCCCACCGATGTCTGCCGGCGGGTCAGGAAGGTCTCGATCCGCGCCGGCTCTGACAAGATCACCATCGATGGCGACGCCCGTGTACCCGCCGGAGCAGCCAGGATTCCGTGAGGCGCGCTTCGGCCTCCGGCGTCCGGACCTCGTCGCCGGATGGCCGTGGATCATAATTCCGTTTTTCATGGCGGCTCTCGCCTCGGTCCCGGCGCTCGCTGACGAGGCCGATGAGTATGTCATTCTGCGGACCGTGGTGAACAGCACGGACCGCGGGGACCGTTTCTTTTTGTACCCGGCGGGCGAAGGCGGGGAATGTCTCGCGAAGGTCTCGGACATGCGCGAGTTCGGCATCGATCTGGCATCGGGCGCCGGCCGGGTAAGGGAAGTGAGGGGCGAAAGGTGGGTGTCCTTGATGTCCATGGCGCCGAGGGTGCGGTACGAGGTCTCCACGGGCGACCTGACGATACGGATCGACGTCGATCCCGTCTTGCTCGGCCGGGTGAGCCTTGATGCTTCCGGAAGGGCCTTGGCCGGGGCGCGGGTCGGAACCGAGGAGGGCAGCAGCTTCCTGAACTACGCTGCGACAGCGCAGTGTCCCGGCGGAGACTGGGACTGTCTCTACTCGGGGATGGCGGAGCTGGGGGTAAACCTGGCCGGCGTGCTCCTCTTCTCCGACTTCTCCTGTCGACATCCGGATGGAGGGTTCGCGCGCGGCATGACCAACCTGACCAGGGATTTCCCCTCTGCGCGCGCCAGGCTGGTGGCCGGGGACATGCACGTCATGCCGACAAGGCTCGGAAGCAGCGGCCTGATCGCCGGTCTGGGATACTGGACCGAGTACTCCGTCGACCCTTACTTCAACAGGTATCCCGCGCTCTCCATCTCGGGGATCACGAGAACGCCGGCCAGGATCGAGGCCTACCTGAACGAGAACCTGGTCCAGAGCCGGAACATCCCCGCGGGGCGGTTCGACGTGATAAACCTCCATCCCACGATGGGAGAGGGCGACGTCAGGATCCTCGTCAGGGACGCCTACGGAAGGGAGCAGATCATCACCCGTCCTTACTTCCTGGCCCCCACGATGCTCGCGCGAGGTGTAACGGAGATGGGGCTGTACCTGGGGCTTCTCAGGTCGGACTTTGGAAAGAGCAGCTTCTCCTATGGAGGGCCCGCCATCTTCGGCAGATACCGGAGCGGCATACGTGACTGGTTGACGCTTGGCGGAAACATGGAGGCGTCCATCTACAGGTTTCATGCCTCGCTGGAGACCAACGTTCTTGCCTTCGATACCGCCGCCATCTCCATGGACCTGGCCGCAAGCCTGGAGCCGGCCGGGCCTGGCGCGGCCTTCGGCGTGGGCGGGCAGGTGACCAGAGGTCCTTTTTCCGTGGGGGTAGACGCATCCTACTTCCTCTCCTCCTACGCGACCGTGGTCCCACAACAACATGCTCTTGGGAAGCGGCGCCTGGTCTCCAAAATCTGGACCGGTCTGTCCTTGTCGGCAATCGGGTCCTTCCGGCTGGGGGCGTCCGGCACGCTCTACCACGACGATTACGGCGACCTGAACGTCCATCTTGGATTCAACCGCAACCTGTTCAGGGACCTGAGCGTCTTCGTCACGGCCTCGCTCCACCAGCGCATCGAGGCCAACCGGGCGGACTACCGGAGGGGCGAGGTCTCCGTGCTCTTGACCTACTCGTTCGGGGAGGGGGTCTCCTCCTCTCTCGGCGCGCAGACCGACCTCGAGGGCAAAGCCGAGACCAGGTTGCACGTGCAGAAGAGCCAGCCATTCGGCGAGGGATTCGGCGGGTGGGCCAACCTGTCCATGGCGTCCGTACCCACCCCCGGCGCCTCCACCGAGGAGGGCGCGCTTGGGTACGACGCGCACGGCACAATCCGCGGCAGGCACGGAATCGGGTGGGTGGACGTCCAGAAACGCCCGGGCGGATCGAGTACCTGTTCCGTGTCCGCGGCCGGGGGGGTGGTGCTTGCAGGCGGTTCTCTTTTCGCAACCAGGCCGGTTCACGACTCCTTCGGCCTGGTCAAGGTAGGGGATGCTCCCGGGGTGCGCGTCTACCACTCCAACCGCGAGGTGGGGAGGACTGACAGCGACGGCGAGATCCTCATCCCGGATCTTCTCTCCTACCAGAACAACAAGGTCGGCCTGGACATCGGCGATCTGCCCTTCGACTACCAGGTGCCGGCGATAGAAAAGCACCTCGTGCCGAGGTTCAGAAGCGGGGTGTTCCACGATTTCCGCGTAAAACGGTTCAAGGCCGTTGTAGGACAGGTGATAACATCGAAGGCCGGCAAGGAGATCGTCTTGGGACTGGGCCGTCTCACGCTCACGGCCGCCAGCGAGGAGAGAAGCTGTCCCACGGGGTTCAATGGAGAGTTCTACCTGGAGAACCTGCCGGCGGGAAGGCACATCGCCGCAGTGCTCCTACAGGGTGAAAGATACAGGTGCCCGATCGATGTTCCGGAATCAGAAGATCTCCTCGTGGAGACAGGTGAGGTGATTTGTGAACAAGTCGATTCTCCTTAGCTTTCTGATGGTCGCTCTCGGGGTTCTCGTTTGCAGGACGGCAGGGGCCCAGGACAACTGCTCTGTGACCAGCTCCTCCTTCTCCTTCGGCGAGTATGATCCGTTCTCCCCCTCGCCGGTCAGTTCGACCGGGCAGTTGCAGGTCGCCTGTACGGATGGGACAGCCTATCAGGCGTACCTGAGCAGCGGCCAGCATTCCGGTGGAAGCTTCTTTCCGCGAAGGATGAAACACGAGATCCTGTCCCTGTATCTCACCTACAACCATTTCATCGACGCGGCGCGCACCCTGGTCTGGGGAGACGGCACGGGCGGTACAACCCATGTCAGCGGCACCGGGCAGGGTATCGGCAGCCCGATCACCCACACCGTCTACGGCCGCATCCCGGCCCTTCAGAACGTACATGTGGGGTTCTACTCGGACACGATCACGGTCACGGTCCAATACTGAGGGCCCGCTTGCGGGCGCGAAATATGGGAGCATGGAGTCCACCACGGAAATTCGATGGATACGAGCTGGTCCGGCTATTGGGCAGGGGCGGGATGGGGGAGGTTCACCTGGCCCGCGACGCCCTGCTGGAACGCCACGTGGCCGTCAAGTTCATTCTCACCCCCCGGGTCGACCGCGAGGCGCGACAGCTGTGATCCTGTCCGACGAGGGGCAGGCCAAGCTGCTGGACTTCGGGATCGCCAAGTTCGTCCGGGTCGAAGGGCAAGCGGGGCCTGCTGAAATCTCTAACGCTGCTGGCGCTGTCACGGCCGACGAGCACACGCGCCGGCTCCCCGCCCAACAGACGGATCTGGCGAACGACCCGGATCAAACCCGGCCCGAGGACGGGCCGATCATCCCCGGCAGCGGGGAAGAGACCGTCGCGGCCGTGCCCGCGGCAAACCAGGCCGGGCAAGGCTGGCCGGCCGAGGCGGAAGACCCGATCGGGTTGACCGATCCCGGGATGCTGTTGGGCAGCCCCCGGTACATGGCGCCCGAGATGTGGCTGGGTGAGCCGGCCACATTTCGCTCCGACGTGTACTCGTTCGGAGCGTTGCTGTATGCCTTGATCGCGGGTCAACCGCCGCATTCCAACAAGGACCTGGCCGCCCTGCGGGAGATGGTGTGCACGAGGGACGCCGCCCCCCTGTCCGGGCACTGCCCCCAACTGGACCCGGCCTTCGCGGCCATCGTGGACCGCTGCCTGCGGCGTAATCCCGCGCAGCGCCATGCGGACGGGAACGAGGTGCGCTCCGCCCTGGCACGGATCACGACCTCGGCGCGCAACGGGGCGCTGCCTGCGGGCAACCCCTACCGGGGCCTGAGGGCCTTCGAGGCCGAGCACCAGAACCTGTTCTTCGGCCGGGATTCGGAGACCCGGTTCATCCTCGAACGGTTGGCCGCCGAGCCGTTCGTGCTGGTGGTCGGCGACTCCGGAGTGGGCAAGTCGTCCCTGTGCCGGGCCGGAGTGCTGTCCCGGGTATCGGTCTGGCTCGGAAGGTCCAGGACCTGGGAGGCGCTGACCCTGGTGCCGGGCAGTCACCCGGTCTCCTCCCTGGCGGCGGCCCTGGCCTCCTGGCTCGAGGAGGACGAGTCGGACTGGGAGCGGCGGATCGTAGAGGACCCGGGAGGCGTGGGACGTCGCCTGCGCGCCCGGCTCGGCAGGCGCGGCGGGCTGGTGCTGTTCATCGACCAGCTTGAGGAGGTCCTCACCCTGAGCGATCCCACCGAGCGCGAGGCCGTGGCCCGGGCTCTCGCGTGGCTGGCCAGCCCGACTCCCGGGCTGCGCCTGCTGGCCACCATCCGGGGAGACTTCCTGAGCCGGCTGGCAAATCTGGAGCCGTTCGGCGACGAGATCTCGCGGGCGATCTACTTCCTCAGGCCCCTGTCCGCCGAGCGCATCCGCGAGGCGATCGTCGGACCGGCCCGGGCCAAGGGGGTGGCGATCGAGTCCCAGGAGCCTCTCGATGGGCTGGTATGCGCGGCCGAGCAGTCCGAGGGCGGGCTTCCCCTGCTCCAGTTCGCCCTGGCCGAGCTCTGGGACGCCCGGGGCGAAGGGCCCTTCATCAGCGCCGACTCGCTTCAGGCGATCGGCGGCGTGGTCGGCGCGCTGGCGCGGCACGCCGACCGCGTCCTGGCCCAGATGCTGCCACGGGAGCGGGCGGTTGCCCGGGAGGTTCTGCTGGCCCTGGTCCGCCGTGACGGCACTCGCGCCCGCAAGACCGCCGTTGACCTGGGTTGCTCGGAACAGCGCAACTGGGCGGTCCTTGACGCGCTGGTCCGCGGCCGCCTGATCGCAACGCGCGAGTCCTCGGGCGCCTATGGATACGAGATCGCGCACGAGGCGCTGGTCAGCGGCTGGCCCACCCTGGCCCAGTGGCTGTCGGCCGACGCGGAGGCGCGAGCGGTACACGAGCGCATGCGCCAGGCCGCTGCCGAGTGGGAGCTGCTGGGCCGGGATGCCGACCTGCTGTGGAGCGGCCGCCAGGTGCGCGAGGCGGACGCCCTGGACCGGTCCGTGCTCGGAGCGCCCGAGCTGAGTTTCCTGGCGGCGTCCCGGCGGCGCCAGCGCCGCGTGCGGGTTTTCCGGCTGGGCGCCCTGCTGGGCGTCCCGTTGCTGATCGGGCTGGTCTGGGCCGGCCTTGCGCTGAAGGAGCGGATCGACCGCGACGCCCGGGTCGACGCCCGGCTGGGGCGGGCCGACCGGTTGCTGGAACGGGCCGCCGCGCTGCGGGTGCGAACCGACGCACTGAGAGACGATGCCTTCGGGCTGTTCGATCGTCCCGACCTGGCGGCAGGCGAGCGCGCCTGGGACGCCTGCATGCAGAGCGCCGGCGAGCTGTCCGAGCACCACGAGCAGGCCGGGCAGCAGATGGAGGCGGCCATGGCCATCGACCCGGGCCGCGATGACGTCCGGTCCCGGTTCGCGGACCTGCTCCTCGCGCGCTCCCGGCTGGCCGAGCGGTTCCACCAGGAACGGGATCTGGCCGAGCTGCTGCGGCGGCTGGAGCTGTACGACCAGAGCGGACAGCGGCTGCGTTCCTGGCACGGGTCCGGGCGCATCCGGATTCGCCTCGATCCGCGGGCCGCAGCGGTGGAGCTTTTCCGTTGGGTTCGTGCCCCGGACGGCAGCCTGCGGCAAGAGCCGATGCCCTTTCCGGCACGCCAGAACGCCGACCTGTCGCTTCCGGCCGGCTCATACCTGCTGACCGCTCGGGCCGCCGGCCGGGCCGCCGTGCGCTACCCGTTCCTGCTCGACCGGGGCCAGGAGTTGGAGCTGGCGTTCGAGCTGCCGCCCGACAGCGCAGTGCCTCCCGGGTTCGTCTACGTGCCGCCCGGGCGGTTCCTGTTCGGCACCGCGGTCGAGGACGGCCAGCGGCGTGAGTTCTTCCACCACGTTCCCCTGCACCCGGTCGAGACCGGCGGCTACCTGGTCGCGCGGTACGAGACCACCTTCGCCGACTGGATCGCCTTCCTCGAGGACCTGGAGCCTGCCGAGCGCGCGGCCCGCGCGCCGCGCCTGGGGGCGGGCGGCTTCCAGGGGACGCTCTCGCTCCGCCTGCTCCCGGACGGGGTCTGGGAGCTGGCCATCCAGCCGACCTTACCGGGCGCGCGCCGGCGAGCCGATCACCTTGAGCTTGCCTGGCTTGAGCGCCCTGGCAGAAGGATCTTTCGGACCGGCGACGGCAGCCCCAACACAGAGCGATGACATCGCCATGCATACCGACGCCATTCGCAGGAACGAGTCCCTGGAAAACCCTCCCTTCCCCTGTCTCTGACCACCCTCCGCCCTGCAGAAGACCACGAACTGGCCCGCAGGATCACCACCTGCG
>SDBT01014837.1_pt1 | contig 12402 bp, 17 predicted proteins | sample 2277101 | NCBI WGS metagenome assembly SDBT01 (sample SAMN10404973, study PRJNA504765) | marine sediment metagenome | isolation source: marine sediment core GS10_PC15, 103 cmbsf | place: Arctic Ocean: Southern Knipovich Ridge | collected 2010
TCATTGTTTCTATTAATTATATCCAATGCTGACCGCAATATAGCTTGTCGTCGTGAATTCAAAAGATTGTTCGTTTCCTCGAAAGTAAACCATTTTACATTAATGGCTTCCTCGGATATCGTAGTCTTACGAATACAATGAGGTGTATCAATTATCTGAGGATGAATTGGTTCGTTTATTGTCGCCAGGTAGTAATGAGTGGCATAAGATTTACAATTTGTCCCTTTAAAATTTTCTACAAAAGGACTGGTGGTCATTACGTGAATAAGATCGGAAGGAATTCTGGTTTCTTCTGTAAACTCTCTGATAGCACATGTTATCGATTCTTCCTTAAAGCTATTCTTTTTTCCCTTTGGAAATCCCCATGGAGGTTCTCTAATATGACTACTAGTAGTATCTAATAGATTAGGAATTTTATCCCTGATGCTGTCGTACTTCCTCTTAGCTTTAGAAAAACCATCACGAAAGATTCTACAAGAATGCTCAACCCATAAATCATTCCAAAGCTCTTGAAATGTGTATTCTCTGATTCTTTTTCTCTCATCTGGACTCATAAGAGAGAATAAACCGGGCAATTGTCCTTCAGAAATCCAAACTCCTCTTAAAAAATCCATATATTCAAAATTATCTCTTCTCTGATACAACAGAAATATAGGTTTATCATTCACTACGGTATAAAGTATCAACCCATAACTGGTTATGGGTTCAATCCCATACTTCTTTTTCTTTTTCTTTTTGGAGAATTTCTTCCTCTTATAATACTCAGTTCCATTTGGAGATTCTGGGGAAGTATCACCACCTACATGGCAGTCTAATTCCTCTACATTGAGATTTTCTGTAAAACAGTCACTCATTCTGTCTATACCAAAAGACTTCTTTATGCAGAAATGAGGAACTATTTCCAAATATTTTCTTTTTTGGAAATGAGAAAAGTGCATTTCATTTGTCATTGACAAATGAAATTAACAAAAATTTACTCGCTATCAGAATCTTCTCCAAGATCACTCTCAGACTCTTCTCCAAGATCATCATCTGAAGCGGATGACTCTTCGGATGAAGAATCCGAAGAGTCATCCTTCTTGACGGACTTTTTGACGGACTTTTTGCTCTTCTTACTCTTTGAATGTAAGTCATCTGATGACTCACTCTCATCAGATGCTTCAGATCCCTCGGGATCTGACTCTTCTTCATCTGAAGACTCTATTCTCTTTTTAGATTTCTTAGTTTTTGTAGTGTGAACCTGCAGAGATGCACTCTCTGATTCTGATGAATCATCATTTTCTGAGACTGACTCCTCGTCCGAAGAGTCAGCCTTTTTAGATTTCTTCTTACTCTTCTTACTCTTCTTACTCTTAGAGTCATCGTCGGAGGAGTCTTCGGATTCCGAAGAGACTGACTCCTCGGACGAGGAGTCAGTCTCCTTAGAGGATTTCTTATTCTTAGAGTCATCTTCGGAAGAGTCTTCGGATTCCGAGGAGTCAGCCTCCTTAGAGGATTTCTTACTCTTCTTACTCTTCTTACTCTTCTTACTCTTCTTACTCTTTGAAGAGTCATCTGAAGAGTCGCTCTCCGAATTTACATCGAAAGCAACTTTCTTTTTAGATTTCTTCGGAATTTGCTTCTTCTTAACAGCAATAGGAATATTATGAGATTCAGCCCACCTAACATCTTTATCTTCTAGGTCAACTACCTCTCCTTTCTTGGTAAGTTTACCGTACACATTTTCATTTGCTTTACTGTAGAGAATACGGGTATTCTCATCCATCCAAACTCTATTACCATCCTTGTCTCTCTTTGGAATGGCGTCAAACTTATTCTTGCGAGACATTTTGGCCAATTTGGCCGAGGCTTTGATATCAGCTTCATTTTTGGTCTTTTTTCCGCTCGATTTCAGACCGTCAGATCCTCTAATTTCCATTTCAACAGTCTTTTCATCCCGTTTCTTCAATTCGCTCATCTTAATTTTATAACAACCACCATTCTCTGTTCCACAAAACCACATTACATCAGAATTGGGGTATTCAATGTATCTTGTGGCATTTTGTTTACTACATGCTTTTCCACCGCGGAGAACGCGCTCACATGGATGCTTTCCATTATCATCTTCAACGACATTCGAACTCTTCTCAGATTTCGAATCCTTTTTAGAACTTGAACTCTTTTTCTTTTCAGATTTCGAATCTTTTTTAGAACTTGAACTCTTTTTCTTTTCAGATTTCGAACTCTTCTCAGAATCTCCAAAAGAGTTAATAGAATTTATAAGATCTTTGAGAGAGGTTTCCAATTCAAGATCTGAAATAAGATGGTTTGCAAGATTAGTTACGTAAGCCATGAACAATAGTATTTGTTGTTTATACCAATTTCTGTTGGTATAGGTTTCTAATACATATAGAATTCTCATTTCTTTTTATCATTTTTATGTTGTATAAAGTGTCAAAAAATATCTTGATGACTATTAAGATACTAATCAGGAAACTATGACAGACCGTCAACTTAGTACATATAAATATAGAAGTGAATTTTTATCCATGCCTAAATTTATTCCTGGGAGGCTGACCGGTGAAGATTTTTTAGAATTTAAATGGTGTCACCAAATGGAACCCTACCTAGATCATTACACCGTGGCTATCGAAGTTCTGAGTACATCTGGAGCTGCCTATTACAGCATCAGTAAGTTGAGACAATATGTAGAAGTCCCACCAGTTCATCTAGGGTGGCCTGTCCGTATGGGCGTGTTACCTGACACAAATATGTTGCCTTCGTTTGAAGGTGATCTCGTCAAGGGATCATTATACATCTTTCCGGAGACCACTAATAATGGAATATATCAATTGGCCCGAGAGGGCATGCTCCGTCCTAACTAAATGTACTGTACAATTTCACGACTACTCAATCTCTTTCTTCACCTTTGGTGAAGAAAGATTACACCGTTATCTTTCGACTAGTTTCCTTCTTAATTTTTTGTCGGAGGGTTTTGCGATCTCTTCCTTTTGTCTGAACGATTCCAGAATGCATATCAGTATTGAGTTTATAGATGTAATCTGGATCGTATCCTAGTTTCTTAGGAGTTGATTTACTCGAAACTAATTCGAGTCTCTCGTCGAATAATTTCATATGATAACTGTCGGCTTTATCTGAGAGAGTATCTAAGATTACATCGACAAATTTTCCTCCCTTATCCTTTTGCCACTCTTTCGTCTCTACCAATCGGTGATATGAATCTCTACTAGGATCGGTACATACATAGTTTCTCTCGACGATTCCATCGTCATCCTCACACATGGTAATGGAATAGATAAAGTCCACCAATCCATTCTCCCCCTTTAAGTAATGATCAAAAGTGTATCCTCCATTGGAAACTTGATCCTTTACATAATCTTCAGTCAGAGGGTGAATATTAGTGATTGGGAGATTTACCAATTTAGGGTGTATATAAGCGTTGTTATTGGTAATAGTTGACTTATCCAATACTTTGGTACAGACTTTGTCATAAACCTCTATTTTACAAGTCTCACATTTTACTTTCAACTCTGTTATCTCTTCATCTTTTTCTTTTACAATCTCCGCTAGTTGTTCCAATCTTAAGTTGAAACGTTTGCGTTCTTTTTTCCATCCATTCTCTTTATCTTTATGATCATTTTCAAGTTTAGAGATCTTTTTGTTATATTTAATCTTGAGATCTTTGAGATTTTGTTTAATGTCAGATTCTCTTTTTGCCTTGCAACTTAATAAATGTCTATTAAGACCGCTTTTCTCTGCATAAGAACCATTGCAATGGTCGCAGATATACCCGACCAATGTCTTTCCTTGTAATTCTAAACAAGAAACTACGGTTCTCTGATGGCGATGAAGAACAGCTTTATTCGTGAGAATTTTTTTACAAAATTCACATTCCATAATAATGCGGCAATATTCCGCGGGAAACTGCGGTTATATGTAGTTGAGCGGCGTCTTTAAGCCGTTTTCGGTAGATTATTGCCGCATGAATTTTGACTGAGATTTCAGTCAAAAAGTTGATAGCTTACTATGATGATTTATACTCAAAAGTATAAGACTTTTCATTTTCAAAATTGATAAAAATTGAGTCATCCACACACACATACTTTTGTGTGTGTGTGGATCTCAAAAATTCCATCAAAAAAATTTGAAAGTTTAGAGTTCTCAGAGATTCTTAAGAGTTTACAAAGATATAACTTTTGTAAAAGTTATATACTCATAATTATTTTCAATTTAATATATTATACAGAGTAAAGTAAAAACATAACTCTCAATCGGGGATTCTTTAAGGGAATTTCTTCGGAAATTGGGAGTCTATACTCCATATTTGAACTTTCCATAGCTGTTCTAATAGAACTATACCCAGAGAAGTTTTTACGTATTTCGACTGTGTATGACGGCTTCTATAAGTCTTCTTTTAGACCTAATACTGATTGATGATGGGGTAATTTTGTCTCTAATATATATGTATATATAGTTGTGAAATCATCTGTCTTTTCAGCAGTAGAATCATTAATACAGTACATCGAATAAGTACCATTGCTCAACTTTTTAGCTGAACGAATTAAGTGGCTGACAGTGGGTATACCCGTATTAAAATTATCAGACATAAACCCTACTTCTGCTCTCCCAGTTTCTAACCCGTACAAAGAAAATAGTTCTATAGGTGCTACATCATCATGATCTCTAAATCTAGATTTAGAGGTATCATTTAAATACTTGAAAAGCGTCGGATGATCCCAGGATTTTTTACAGACCGATTTCAGTAACGGTCTTGAAAAATGATAAGTCAATGGTCTCGATCTTTGACCAAAAAGTTCATTAAAAAGATTTCCTGTATTTTGCCGTGCAGATAAATAGGTTTCATATTCCCTATTTATATATCCAATCTGGATAGGTTTGTCAGTATAAAGAATAAACTTCTGGCCGTTGTCAGCAAAGAAATCATCCTTCGTTAGCGGTTTCCCTAAGAACATATCATCATTAAAATATATAAAATGTTCTGAGAGCCCAGGGATCCTCCATATATTTGCCTCAATTGCATGACTATTAAAGACTGGCAATGTATCTACATTTTTTCCAAAAACCTCGGAGTGGTCCACAAATATAACATCTTTATGGTTCTCTGGATACCAGGAAGGTACTTGAAACATACCAACGACAACATAAATATTTCTGACCCATGGCGCATATGTTTTAACTGATTGGATAGACTGTAACAATTCTCCGTTGTCAGCCCATCTATTATCTCTAATAGCATCTTCAGGTAAGAATTCTGAAGAATTCTTTTTCATGAATTTATTTTTAATAGCTATAAAATTGGGATCTGAGCCATCTACCCATGTAAATACCACATCTACAGGATAATTCGTGTTATTTTGAATTCTTTTAGACCACTCTAAAGGATCTTTTAGCTTATAGTTTGAGTTTCTGGTCTTGCGATAGTTTTGCGCTTCCTTTAAAAATTTCTGCTTTTGGTGGTTCACTACCAAATGTAGTATAAAAACCGCGGCTATTAAACTGAGTAGCATTATAAGTTTCCGATCCATTTTCAGATTACACTATTCTTAATTAATACCTAGAAATTTGGTTTCATTTCTATTAGAAATGAAACTTACTTATACATTAAAATTCCGAACCGCCTAGCTGAGTTCCCATAGTTCCCATAGTTCCCGGAGTTCCCATGGTTCCCGGAGTTCCCATAGTTCCCATGGTTCCCATAGTTCCCATAGTTCCCATAGTTCCCATAGTTCCCATAGTTCCCATAGTTCCAGATTGCCCTCCCATAGTTCCCGGAGTTCCCATAGTTCCCGGAGTTCCCATAGTTCCCATAGTTCCCATGGTTCCCGCGGGAACCATCATGGATTGTCCATTGAAAGAGACAGACTCTGGACCGGTATATTTCATAGAGCTAACGGGAGTCGTCACCGATACTCCCACCATTCTCTTCTGGAATCCGAAGAAGAGTAAAAAGAGAACTGCTATGGAGATAATAATTACTATTAGCGATATCATCGCCATGTTTTTAGCATTCCGAATACTCTCTTGTGATGTAAGTCCTCGTTCCATCTTGCTAAAACGATCGTAGAAATAGGCCGAGAGCAAAATCATTATTATACAGATGGCTAAAGCCAAGATAAACAGAACATTATACGAACCTTCCGAAACACAAGTTACCATTTTGCCCAATTAATGGTAGCCAAGATTATTTGACGTCATCAAATAATCTCTTGATGTCACTTAAGTTATTAAGTTAATATTAACTTAAACAAACCAATCCTCGGGACCTTCTATAAAGTTGGGCGTTTTTCTATAGTCGACCGTTATCTCAGTACCAGATGGGATGTACCTGTTAGCTCGGATATAATAGACACCATCATCTTCGTCGTATCTGACGCTAGTATTAGGATTTCGAGAGTGATTGATCATGGATCCGAACTCCGTCACAAATGGAATTAATAGATAATAGTTTATACCAATATCTATAGCCTCTCCTTCACGAATGGCCCAAGATGCAAAAGCTCCCTGACCATCTATAGAAGATTTTTCCACGTACCATTTCTTCATTCTTAAACTTCTCCAACATTTGTTTCTTTCCAGAAAGTGAACAGACTTTCTTTCCAGAAAGTCTGTTCATATAAGTAGCCCTCATGGCGGAAACACATTATAAAAAAATAGTTTTTATTGGAAATGATGGAGTTGGTAAAACTTCTTTGTTGGAACGTCTTCAGTATGGGATTTTTAATCCCATTACGTCAGCTACGATAGGGGCATCTTATGTAAAACTATCGGTGTGCGTTGATGGCACCAATGTCAACCTTCATTTCTGGGATACAGCTGGTCATCAACGATTTAATGTACTTCTTCCAATGTTTATTAGAGGAGCAAAAATAGTATTAGTATGTTTTGATCTTCCAGATGTGAACGGTGTCCAAAAACATATAGACGACATTCACATAATTGACCCATCTAATAGAATAATTTTGGTCATGACCAAAATTGATCAGGCATCACGAAATGATACAAAAATGATGAGAGAATACGCTTTAAATAAAGAACTGACCATCTTTCTAACCAGCGCGAAGTCTGGAGAAGGCGTTCAGAAACTATTTGAAGAGTTAGCTAGACACTTTATCTCTTTAGCTGCACTTTCACCGGACGCTTTACTTGACGACGAAGACGCGTTTGAGTTGGGAGATTCCAAGTCTTCGTCGTTAGGTATGAAGAGTTCGTTTACACAGTGCTGCGTTACGTTGTAAGTATGTTAAGACAGTGCTTGATACGTACAAATTACTGTCTTGCACTGTCGCGAAAAGTTTGTATTCTTTTATAGGAATCAATGGCTAACTCCAAGATTTTATCCTCGTCAGCAATCTCTAACTGTTTTTCTAGGTCAAGTTTAAGGCATAAAATCCCTTCAAGATTGTCATTCCCATACATATCTCCATACCAGACTTCTTTCATAAAAGGACAATTTGCATCTTTCAAACTTTTATTAGTTCGGATTATAGATGCCGAAAATGCAGGCAATTCTCTTTGAACGGCTTTAGCATCCACTGTCAATCTAATAACAGCATCTTGTAAAAGTTTAGTCGCTTTAGCATCGGTTAATTCACAACCTTTCATTTTGAGATTTTTAATAAAATCGTTATTTGGTTCATTTATCTCCTCCATTAATGGAAGAAGCTTTTGTATTATCTCCCTGGCTATATGAGACAACTCATTGAGAGTTTCTGTCAATTTATTCAAACGATCCATTGTCAAAGTGGTATCCTTTGCAATACCACCCGACGACTTTAAGGTATTTGGTCATTTGACACAAAAATGTCAAATTAACTTTAAGCGATCGCTTAAAGTGTTACATTTTTTCCAATATTATGGTGAATGTTTGATGTAATTTTGTTCCCAAACAATCAGCTTCATAAAAGTGATTCTCATAATCTTTAAGAAGAGGACAGAGTATAACAGCTTCTGGTGTTATTTGAAACCTTTTATCAATGGAAGCTATTAAATTTTGAGAAGATGTAGACGATACATAGCCTTTTTCTTCTAGTTTGATCAATAACTTATTGTAGTCTATGTATTTATAGATTTTAACAATGGGAAACAAGTCTGAGGGAACCTCAGACACTCCTTTATACTTAATACCGGCCAAAGGAGTAAACTGTAATCCTTCAGGAGATGTAAATACTATAAGCTGACTTGCATCTTCGGTTAATTCGAGAAACTCTTGGATTGTGTACGGTTTAATAATAATTTTAGGATCTGCTGAGTCAGCAGATCCAGCCAATAAACTGGATTTACCTTCTATAGGATGAAAAATATGACGACAATCATAAGAAAAGTCAAAATATTGCCCATCCCACGACACTCGAAAATGAGAAAAGTCTTTCCCTGTCTGTTTTATTTCATCTGGAGTTAACTGGCACATTCCCTTTAAATTTCTGATGTAATGGCGTATATACATATCCATTATCTAAGATCTTTCTTAACTTTAAGAAAGATCTATCTTTAAATATGAGACGTTAGGACTGAGTGCTCAGCATGTAAAGTTTTATGTCTGCGATGTCTGCGATTCACATATCGCAGATATAAAACATACGTGTATTTGATTCGTTCTTAATCTCTTCGATAGTTAAATCATGGATATGAAATTTTTTATTTTCTACTTTTGAAAATATTTCTGTTAAATTGTTACTGAGAAGTAAATCTATCATTCTTTCCGTACAAATTTGTTCAATTTCTTCTACCGTATCTACGGTGTCCAAGTCTATTTTGACTTGAAACCCGCCTACATCCCTCGATGAGAAATGAAAAGTTCTCAACATTGAATACCTGTAATGTACATTATTTATCATTTAACGCAGTTTCTTGCTTCAATATTTCTCGTTCATCGGTTGTACTCTCACTGGAAGTACTTGAGTTGTCTGTATTTTTAAAAGGATTGGTTCGTTTATCCACTTGATTGATCTTACGCTTCAGATATCTCTTTTGTTTTCTATTTAGAGGTTTATCAGAACCGGAATAAGAAAAACTAATCTTAGGAGCTTCTAATTTCTTCCATCCATTCTTTACCAATTCATCCCTAATCATCTTAGCCTCTTCTAAATCCTTCGTATAATTACACACTTTCTCTCGATTAGTTCCTTTGTCAAAACTAAACACTCCCGTTATTTTACCTTCAGCATCTTCATTACACATCCAGATGAGTTTTCCGTCCGTGTCTGGATTATAATATCCAAAAGGAAGGATATCACCTTCTCTATTAAGAATACTTTCAGCCTCAGCGGTCTCGAGAATAGTCTCTGTTAGTCTTTTCTCTGTATCTGGATCCATGATTGATGTAGATCAATCATATCTTTAAACATTAATTAAGCATTAATTAAGATGGCTGAAAATATCGGTCAACATTTGATAAAATCTGTTTCAGTCACAGTGGGTGGAAATGAATTATCTCATATAGACGGCGCCGGCAATTCAATTATAATTCACGAAGGAGGATCGGAGAAAGATTGTCATTTCTGTCCGAATAAGAAAAATATGTCTGTTAGAGATTTCCAGTACTACTATGGAACATATCATAAGTATACAAAGTACGACCCCTTTTATGAATGTGGTGTATGGGAGGCCTCCCAGGGTAAAGATGGTTTGAAAATAGATAGTCTTTCAGATGAATATATTAAATTACGGAATATGATTACCCGCGAAAGACTCTGAAGAGTCTTAAAATTCTCCAACAAAAGTCCTATATTTAAATGCTTGAAGCTGGAGCATAGAATCAGAGATATCGCAGAGCTTTTGTTTGTATCTTATTACCTTCTCTCCGACCTCTCGGATGTCTTCCCCTTCACCGTGAAACCGATCTATATATCCTTGTATCTTTTCTTCGTTATTCATTCTTTTTCCTTTGACTGTCAAGCTAAGATCGTATAAAGCGATAGCATTTTCGTCTCTGCGTTCTTCGTATATCTCCTTAGACTTCTCAATGGCCCACTTCTTTCTCCCAGTTTCTTTTAATTGAGGAGCGCCCAACATCTGAGTCTTAAATGTACTACTGAAGTACATGACTTCTTTCATCGGGTAATTGCTAAGAAACCACATAAGAGTACCCTCAGCGATCTTAATGGCGTCAATATTAGCCTGGGTCTTAGATCCTCGTCCCCCAGTCTGCTTGAACTTGGCGAAAAACTGCTGTTCAATGATAAAACCATCGCATTTGTTCCACATATATTCATATTTCTCCAGATGTTTGATGAGATTCTTCCTAACAGCCATATCTAGGTCATCTGACTCTTTATTCTCTCGAAAATCATAAACGCCAATATGAACTCGAGTTCCTCCCAAACAGACTTCTCTGAGAATATCCTGGACTTCGTCATTCATCTTTCCCTTGACCCTTCTCTGCTTAATCTTGGGGAGAGCACGATAACGATCTCTCAGAGAGTATAGAGTTTCAACATCGCATTCTTCTACGTATTGGGCGAAATTCTTCTTTCCAATATCGAAACTGGCTAGACGAATCTTTTCCTTGGGGTCTTCCATTAACATATATAATGGAAGTAGAAACTTTAACCATAAAAATAGTATTTATGGTTAGAATATCTAAATTTAGAGAGAAATGGATGAATCTAAAATAGTGGAGATCGGAGATATCAAATTTGGTCGTGCTTTTACGGTGAAAGGGGCCGCCCCGATTGATGAATCTAAAATAGAGAATAACGGAGATATCATATTTGGTTGTGACGGAAAACCGCATACCATGAAAGAGGTTGTCGATTTTGATGATGTTACATTTGACAGGTTTTACCAACAAATGCTGAAATTTCGCAACCAAAGTAATTTTAGACCAGTTCAACCACAATTTGATCCAACACTCCTTTGGTTACAAATAATAACAAACGTGAGAGAAAATAGAAGGTTGGAGAAAAAGATCGATTTGTTGTTTAAATCTCAACAGTAAAAATAAAAGATTTCATATGTTACAAAACATATGAAATCACTCCGTCATTCCCCCCATAATCATGTGGTATGACAGTATCTGGATCATAACGTCCTCCATCCACAGCCGCTCGAAGAATAGTACTAAAATTGCGTTGGAACTTTTTGTCATGTCCATAAGTTTCCAATACACCTAATTGGAAAGAATCAGGATTCTTACACAAAATGTTTTGATATTATCGATGATCCAGATTATGGGGACTGGGATAGCTGGGTAAAGGTAAAAGAAACCACTCAGGATTGTGCTACCCTTGTTATCAAAAATGATATTTCTTTCTCTAATTTCTCTCTAATTTTAGAGAGAGAGAGAAAGAAATGTTTGAACCTAAAATAGAAGAGATTGATGATTGTGATTCCTCTGTAAGTAACTTTGTAGTTGGGACTAGTTCTAACTCGATGAATATTTGTGGGGGAGGAGTACCAATCTGCAAACATACAAATTACGAAGATATAGATGAAATAATCCAAATTGGATGTAATGGGAAATTATACTCGATGAAAGAGATCATTGATTTTGATGATGAAAAATTTGATTTGTTCCATAATCAAATGCTGCAATGTTTCAATGAAAATATGCCAGAAAATCTTAAAGGGTCGGACAATCCGTTTCTTGGTTTAATTATTGTACAATTAGCTACAACGCAAACACAAGCAATATTTGCATTACAGATAGTAATAAACAGACGAGAGAATCGAAAACTTGAGAGAAAACTCGATTTATTGCTTAAACCACAATAGTAAAAATAAAAGATTTCATATGTTACAAAACATATGAAATCACTCTGTCATTCCCCCATAATCATGTGGTATGACAGTATCTGGATCATAACGTCCTCCATCCACAGCCGCTCGAAGAATAGTACTAAAGTTGCGTTGGAACTTTTTGTCATGCCCATAAGTTTCCGATGTCATATGTGCTAACTCATGGTAGAGAACATACCGGAGAATATTACGATCGTATTTCAGTTTTGTTTTAGGATCGTGTGTCACTATACAAATCATCGATTTATTTTCTGTGAATGCGCTATCACAGGATTTAATAGGGATTTTACCATATTCAGGATTTAATGCGATAAGATCTTCGCGGAGTTCAGCCAAGATAGGATTAGTATCAGATTCATCCTCGTATGAACGAGGAAACACAACGAACCATATCACCAGAACTATGATAATGATAACTACGATAAGTAGTAGGTTACGCTTCATTTAAAGTAAGTCAATATAAACATTTATCGCCAAGAAAAAAATGGGCAACCTATTTGTTAATTATTATCCGTATTACAATATGTCGAGGGTATTACACAATTTGGATCGTAAAGCCCTTGTTGAACAGCTGCGCGGAGAACGGTACCGAAGTTGCGCTTAAATTCGATGCCATAACCGTACTCAGCAGATATCATATGAGAT
>SDBT01014838.1_pt1 | contig 12402 bp, 10 predicted proteins | sample 2277101 | NCBI WGS metagenome assembly SDBT01 (sample SAMN10404973, study PRJNA504765) | marine sediment metagenome | isolation source: marine sediment core GS10_PC15, 103 cmbsf | place: Arctic Ocean: Southern Knipovich Ridge | collected 2010
GACAGCGAAACATTTATCGCAGGCTGATGGCGACGGGCGGGCGGATGTTCTCGCTGGTCTTTATAAAGCGCAGTGACGGCGCCGAGAGGGTGATAACCGCTCGCGTCGGGACCAAAGTCGGGAAAAAGAAGAAGGGGCTGCCTTACAGTCCGCGCGATAAAAGATTGATTGTGGTTTTCGATATGGAGATGCGCTGGTATCGGTCGGTGCCCATCGACGGCATCGAGGCGGTTGTAATTGAGGGAAAGTCGTACCGGGTGGACTAAAGGGACGGCGAGTTTTTTTAGGAGGTATGAAAATGTGTGGGACTGAGGAATTGACGAGCAGGCAAGAGGGGGTTCTGAACGATTTGTTCGACGACAAGTTTTCTGAGTCTGATGTTTTGGGCCGGCACAAGGTCAAGGCGAGTACTTTCTACGAATGGCTTGGCGAGGATGCCTTTATCTCCGAGCTAAAGTGGCGGGCGGATGCGGCCAATCGGAAGGCCGAGCTTTTGCTGGCGGCGTATCGCCCGCAGGCGGCGGCCAGGCTGATTGAGCTTACCAAGATCGACAAGGACAATACGGCACGCCAGGCGTGCCTGGATATCCTCGGCTTTAAGGGCTATGAGTATGAAGAGGAAGAAAGGAAGGGCCCGACGATACCCTACGACAAGGCGAGCAAGGTCTGGGCGGCGCTGGCCAAAATAGTGAAAGAGGAAAGAGAGGAGGAAAAGGCCCAGAGGGCGAAAAAAGGCCCAATCGCGGAAAAAGAGGATAACGGTTGCAGTTTGCCTGCGGGGCGGATAGAATGCGCACAAACATGAGGTTAGAATTGGCAAAGACAGAGAAAGAAACTGTTGGTAAGACTGGTGTCAGCGGCGCGGGCAAATATGAGCCGCTTCGCCCGCCCGCCCGTAGCGGTGATTTGTTCGGCTCTCGCGCTATGCCGGAGTCGTTAGAAGCAGAAGCGGCTGTGTTGGGCTCGATGATAATCGACCCTGTCTGCATCAGCGAGGTCGTTAACGTGCTCAGCACCGAGGCATTTTACCGAATCGAGCACCAGCATATATTCGACGCGCTGATTGCCCTTTACGAAAAGAACAGAGGCGGCGCCATCGACGCGGTCCTGCTGCGCGACGAGCTTAAGAAGCGCAAACAGTTAGACGAGGTCGGCGGGGTCGAATACATCGGGCGGGTGATGGAGTCGGTTCCGTCGTCGGCGAACGTGGTGTATTACGCCGGTATCGTCAAGGACAAAATGATGCTGCGCGAGCTTATCACCGTAGCCGGTGAAATCCTGGACGAGGCGTATAACGCAGCGGGCGAGACGAGCGAGAAGCTTGATGAGGCCGAGCGGAAAATCTTTATGGTTACGGACAAGCGTATAACCGGCGCGGCTGTGCCGCTGAAGGATTTGCTGACGCGTGCTTATGAGCTTATCGAGCGGCGTGAGGGCAGCCATGTCACCGGACTGGCGACAGGCTTCCACGAATTGGATGACTTGACGTGCGGTCTTCAGAACGGCGAGATGATAATCGTGGCGGGAAGACCGAGTATGGGCAAGACCTCTCTTGCGTTGAATATGGCCGAGTATATCGGCGTGCAGGAAAAAGTCCCGGTTGTGATATTCTCTCTGGAGATGGGCAGGCAGCAATTGGCCGAGAGGTTTTTGTGCAGCAACAGCGAGATTGACGCCTCGCTTGTAAGAAAAGGCCTTTTGAGCACCGAACATTACGAAAGGCTGGTTGAGGCCTGCGTGGCGGTGGCTGAAGCGCCCATCTTTATCGATGATACCTCGACGCTGACGCCTCTTGAACTGCGGGCAAAGGCCAGAAGGCTAAAAGGGATGCACGATATCCGGTGTGTGATTGTCGATTATCTGCAGCTTATGAGCGCGGGAAGGAGCAGGATCGAGTCGCGTCAGCAGGAAATCACGCTGATATCGAGGTATCTCAAGGCCCTTGCGCGAGAGCTTAATATTCCCGTTGTTGTCCTGAGTCAGTTGAACCGTAGTCCGGAGGGTCGTGAGGGTCACCGTCCGCGAATGAGTGACCTTCGGGAATCGGGCAGTATCGAGCAGGACGCCGACGTTGTGATGCTTCTTCATCGTGAGGATTATTACCATCGGGGCGAGACCGATTACGTGCCGGACAGTACTGCCGAGTTGATAATAGCCAAACAGCGTAACGGCCCGACGGGCAAGGTCGACCTTATATTCAGGGAGAAGTTTACACGTTTTGAAAACGCTTCTCATATGGCCGAGCGATCGGTTCCTTTTTAACGGTGCTGCTGCGATAGGCCACAAGGAAGAATCCGGGAACAGAAGCGAATGAAAAAATCCTGTACGGTCATCTTTATGTTGATAGCAGGTTTTGTTTCGGGGCAAACGGCGGCGCAGGAGGCGCCCGGTGCCGCCGGGACCATTATAGGTGTGATTGAGACCGCGGGTAATATCACCGTCACCCGGGCGCAGATTTTATTGAGGGTCCGCAGCAGGGCGGGTCAGGTATTTGACGCGGCGGTGGCTGCTGAGGACGCCAGACGCATAGCCGGACTCGAGGGCGTTGAATACGCTTATTACAATACCGCTTTGGTTGAGGGTAAGGTGAAACTTACGTTCGTTGTGGTTGAGCAAAACATCGTCCGCTCGATTGTTTTTGTGGGCAATCGCAAGTACAAGGCCAAGACCCTGCGAAGGAAACTTGACTTGAAGGTTGGCGATTACATGGATGTAACAGCGGCCCATGCCGGCGTCGATGTGCTCGTCGAATATTACCGCAAAAAAGGATTTCCATTTGTCGAGGTTGAGCTCAGCACTGAGAAGCTTAGTCGTGGCGAGGCGGTTTATGTAATCGGCGAAGGCCCGAGGGTCAAAGTAAAGGCTGTCAAATTCAGCGGCAATAAGGAGCTGAAGACCGGCTCGCTCAAAAAGACCGTCAAGACCAAAACGAGGAGGTTTTTTATTCTACCGAGCTATTACAACCTGGAAAAGACCGAGGGTGATGTCGAGAAGCTCAAAGGCGTCTATTACAGAAGGGGATTTCTCGATGCCGAGGTGACAGCGAGGCGCGAGTTTAGCCAGGACAGGCGCAAGGTGCGAATCACTTTCGATATCTCGGAGGGGCAGGTTTATACCGTCGAGAGCATCGCCTTTACGGGTGTTGAGTACTTTGGAGAGGACGAGTTGATATCGCAGTTGAAACTGAAGCCCGGGCAGGTCTTTGGCGAGCGAAGGTCCGAGGCGGATGTCAAGGAATTGCTTAAAGCTTATCGAGAGCTTGGGTTTGTCGATGTGAAGGTAAATCGCAATATCAGGTTCGTTTCCGAAAACAAGGTCAGCGTCGGCTTTGATGTCAGCGAGGGCGAGCGGTTTCGAATTAGCCGGGTCATCATAACCGGCAACGAGAAGACCCAGGACAAGGTTGTTCGGCGGGTTCTGGATGAGTATGACTTTCAGCCCGGCCAGTGGTATAACGCCGATATCGCTCGCGGTGACGCCACGGGCAGCGGTTATCTGGAGAAGCTCATACGAAGGACGGTATATGCCGAGTCGGCGCATATCAGACCGGCCGGCGAGCAGCCGGGACAAAGGGATGCGCAGGTGAGCATTATCGAAGGCCAGACGGGAATGGTGATGCTCGGTGCAGGCGCGACCACCGACGCCGGCGTCATAGGCCAGTTGGTTTATGAAGAGCGCAATTTTGATATCGGCGACTGGCCGGACAGCTTCAACGAGTTTATCAGGCTCAAGGGCTTCAGAGGCGCGGGCCAGCATTTGAGAATCGCGCTGGAGCCCGGCACCGAAGTGAGCCAGTACTCGATTAGTTTTACCGAGCCTTACTTTAAGGATAAGCCGGTATCGCTCGACGTGGTCGGCTCGAGCTGGGAGCGAGACAGGGAAAGCTACGAGGAGGGTCGGTTGAAGGGATACTTTGGGTTTGAGAAGCGGTATAAGAACCGGTGGCGCAGGGGTATTGGCTTTAGGCTGGAAAATGTCGAGGTTGATGACATGGATACCGATGCTCCGCAGGAAATCAGGGACGTCAAGGGTGACAATCTTTTGGCAGGGGTAAAGATATCAGTGGGAAGAGACCTGACCGATGATATGTTTAATCCGAGCAGCGGGCGAAATTACAGCTTCAGTTACGAGCAGGTCGGCGGCGACGAAACTTTCGGAATATTGAGCGGAGTCTACAGGCACTACCGGACGCTTCACGTGGATTTGGCGGAGCGCAAAACGATTCTGGCCACCAAGTTTTTGGCGGCGACGACCATAGGTGATGCGCCGCCTTTTGAGAAATTTTATGCGGGCGGCTCGGGTCTTTACGGTATCCGGGGTTTTGAATATCGTGGTGTGAGCACCAGGGGCCTGCAGACAAACACACCGAATCCCGAGCGCGAAGACCCGATAGGCAGCGACTGGATATTCCTGGCCAATGCCGAAGTGACGGTGCCTCTGGTTAGTGAGAGCTTTGCACTTCTGGTTTTTGTCGACAGCGGCGCGATTGATACGGGCAACTACCGGGCGGCGGTGGGGATAGGCATTCAGATATTGATACCACAGTGGTTTGGACCAGTACCAATGCGTTTTTCCATTGCCGCTCCGATGATGAAGGATGGCGAGGACGAGGAAGAGGTGTTCAGTTTTTCAGTAGGAAGGTTGTTTTAATTTGTCGGCGGTTGAATAATTTTGGGCCGGTGGTTCTGCAAAGACAAGGTGTTGAAAGGACGATTTATGAAGGTTAGGATGACAATTTTGTTTTGTTTGGTGCTTGGGATTGTTACGGTTTTTGTTTATGAATATGGCTGGGCGCAGTCCGAAGAGAAGGTTCCTTCATCGGGTGTTAAAATCGGCATTGTGAGCGTCAGGAGGGTTTTTCAAGAGTGTAAGCGTAACGCAAAGTACAGGGTCGACGTTGAGGTCGAACGCGAGAAGCTGGTTGATGAGCTGGACAAGCTCTCGAAAGAGATTGAGGCTGAGAAAGCGGGGCTAAAGACCTTAAAGGCCGGCAGCAGCGACCATCTTAAGCTTATGGAGAGTGTGTATGAGAAACAGGGCAGCCTGCAGGCCAGGCAGGAGTTTTACAAGCAGCAGATTGAATTGAAGGACCAGAAATGGACCGAAGAGCTTTACCTGGACGTCCTGCGGGCAACGGCCGAAATTGCCGAAGCGAAGGGGCTGGACCTTGTCTTTGAGAGTGACGAGCCCGACCTGGATGCGGTAAGCGCCCAGGAGCTGATGATGGCCATCAGGACGCATAAGGTTCTTTATAGCGGCGGCTGTTTGGATATTACCGATGAAGTTACCGAACGCGTGGACAAAGAGAAATAGCGAGCGGAATGGGGCTTGAAGTGAAATGAAACTGAAGATTGAGGAATTGGCCAAGCGTCTCGGCGCGGCGCTGGTCGGTGACGGCGACGGCTGGGTAGATGCCGTCGGGCCCATAGAAGCAGCCGAGCAAAGCGCGGTTACGTTTATTACCGACGAGATGCTTCTGAGAGAACTTAAAAAAACGCGGGCGGCCGCGGTCATCGTCGGCAGGCGAGTTGAGGAAGTAGGCAAGCCCCAGCTTGTCGTCAAAGACGTTAATGCCGCTCTTATAAAGGCCTTGAGTGTTTTTGCGCCGGAGTTGAAGATGGCGCCCAAGGGCGTGGACCCCAGCGCAAAGGTCGGACGGGACGTCAAAATTGGCAAAGGTGTCTCTGTCGGGCCGGGCGTGGTGATTGACGATAAGGTGGAGATCGGTGAGAATAGCGTCATCGGCGCGGGCTGCAAAATCGGGGAAAATTCAAAGCTGGGCAAAGACTGCTGCCTCGACTGCAACGTTGTCGTTTATCACAACTGCGTGGTGGGCAACAGCGTGGTCATACAGGCCAACAGCACAATAGGCTCGGTGGGTTTCGGCTATTATCTTATCGACGGTGCTCACAGGCTGATTCCGCACAACGGCGGGGTGGTGATTGAGGATTTTGTCGAGATAGGGGCCAACTGCTGTATTGACAGGGCAAAATTCGGGAATACGAGAATCGGTGCGGGGACGAAGATAGATAATCTTGTTCAAATCGCTCATAATGTGGTAATCGGCAGGTGCTGTTTGATAGCGGGGCAGGCTGGTCTTGCGGGCAGTACCAGGCTGGGTGACGGTGTTGTATTGGGCGGTCAGGCCGGAATCTCGGATAACCTGAAGATCGGCGACGGTGTAATGATAGCTGCTAAATCGGGTGTCACTCATGATATAGCGGCTGGACAGCGAGTATTCGGCATGCCTGCTACCGAGCAGCGGGAGGCAATTAAGACCATCGGTTTGACGAGGCGCCTGCCGAAGATGATCGAGCTTTTGCGCGAACTCGGCGAGAGGGTCAAGAAACTTGAAGCTTCAAAAGACGATAGAGAGTGAATGCAGGCTTTCCGGCAGAGGTTTGTTTGAGGGCAAAGAGGCAAGGGTTATTTTTCGTCCAGCCCCGGCAAACACCGGCGTGGTGTTCGTGCGCACCGACACGGCCGAGCCGGTGCGTATTAAAGCGGTGGTGACGAGCATCGCCGAGCGAAGTCGGCGGACGACCTTGAAAAAAGGTTCGGTGAGCATCGAGACTATTGAACACTGTCTGGCTGCGGTCAGCGCGCTGGGGATTGACAATTTGATTATAGAGGTTGACGGGTCGGAGATGCCGTGCCCCGACAGCAGCAGCATCGAGTATTTCAAGACCCTTAAGCGCGCCGGTCTTGTTGAGCAGACTGAGAGGCGCAAGGAGTATGTCATTGACAAGCCGATTAATATTTCAGCAGGTGACGCGTGTGTTTATGCGCTGCCTTACGCGGATGACGGGTTAAGTATTACTTACGATCTGGATTACGGCGGCCATACCGGTATCGGCAGGCAGATATTCAGTTGTCGGGTGACGCCGGAGGGTTTCGAGAAGAATCTGGCACCGGCTCGGACTTTTTTGCTTGAGACCGAAGCGAAGCAGTTTCAGGCCCGCGGAATAGGGACGCATCTTGGTCCGCGCGATATTCTGGTTATCAACTCGGACGGTCCTGTCAAGAACACATACAGATTTACCAATGAGCCGGTCAGGCACAAAGTGGTTGATTTGATAGGTGATTTGGCGTTGGTTGGCCGGCCTATTAAGGGCAGAATCGTGGCGTACAAGAGCGGGCATTCACTGAACAAGCAGCTTGTGCGCAGACTTTATGAGGCAGCCGAACGCCAGGAACGGATAAAGAAATTCGGTACCGATGCGCTTCTGGATATTCGTCAGATTACGAGAGTTTTGCCGCACAGGTATCCGTTTCTGCTGGTGGACAAGGTCATTGAGATTGAAGGTGATACGCGCATAAAGGGGGTAAAAAATGTCAGTTTCAACGAGCAGTTTTTCCAGGGTCACTTTCCGGGCACGCCGATTATGCCTGGCGTTCTGGTGGTGGAGGCGATGGCGCAGGTGTCGGGTTTGCTGTTTGCGCAGAAGCTGGAACACGCCGGCAAGTTAGCGGTGCTTGTGAGTATGGATGGAGTGAAGCTGCGCAAGGCAGTTGTCCCCGGTGACCAGCTTGTGCTTACCGCCGAGACGGTTCGGATGCGCAAAAGGACCGCGCAGTGTCGGTGCAAGGCGATGGTAGGTGAGACGGTGGTGGCTGAGGCGCAAATCAAATTCATGCTTGTTGACGATGAGACTATATAGTGCTAAACAAAGTTGCAAGAAGCAAGGGCGCGTAAAATGGCACACATACATCCGAGTGCGGTGGTTGACAAGGCGGCTGAGCTGGCAGACGGCGTGACGGTCGGGCCCGGCTGTGTTATTGAAGGTCGGGTTTCGATAGGTACCGGTACGGTGCTCAATGCCAACATTGTGATTAGCGGGGATATCCGGATCGGGCGCGACAACCACTTTTTCGCCAACTGTGTGATAGGAGGGACACCGCAGATACTGGGCTTGAGCCCGAGCAGTGCCATAGGCGTGCTTGAGATGGGTGATAACAACACAATACGGGAGCAGGTGACGATTCATCCGAGCATGCATCCTGGCAAGTCCACGAAAGTAGGCAGTGATAACCTTCTTATGATAGGGGTCCACGTCGGACACGACTGTGTGATAGAAGATAAAGTTGTGCTGAGCAACTATGTGCAGGTGAGCGGTCACTGCAAGATAGAGACGGGTGTTTGGCTGAGCGGAGTGGTTTTGCTTCATCAGTTTGTGACGATAGGCAAGTGGGTATACGGGGCTGGCCTTGCGGGCATCAATCACGATGTTCCTCCTTTTCTGATAGTGAGCGGTCATTATCCGTCGAAGGTTCGGGGTGTTAATAAGCGTGGCATGGCGCGGGCTGGTTTGAGTGAGCAATCGCAGAGCAAGGTGATAGAGGCATACAGGAGGCTTTACCGGCGGAGAGGGTCGCTGGAGGAAAACGCCAGGGCGCTGACGAAGGAGGACGGCCTTGACGAGAATGTCAAGGCGATGCTTGATGCGATAACCAGGAGCAGCCAACACCGATTCGGCAGATACCTTGAGACGTTTAGAGATTGAGTTCGTAGTTCATAGGCTGTGAACTCGTTTAGAGGTTTTATGGACAGGATACGCACTGCAGTTGTAGGTGCAGGCAAGATGGGGGCGATTCACGCGAAGGTCTACGACCAGCTGGAGCAGAGCGATTTTGTTGGCGTGGTCGATATAGATGCGACAAAAGCCGAGCGCCTGGCCCGAGAATACAACGTTGAGGCTTTTGCCGACTGTGCGGAGATAGCAAGCAGGGTAGAGGCGGTGACGATAGCGACTCCGACGGTGACACATCTGGAGCTGGCGAAGATATTTATCAAAAACGGTGTTGCCGTTATGATTGAGAAGCCTCTCGCTGCCGACGTTAAGGAGTCGAGAAGAATTGTCCAGTTGGCGAAAAAGCATGGCACGGTGGCGGCGGTCGGTCATTCCGAGCGGTGCAATCCGGTTGTGCAGGCGATAAAGAGGCTGAATATCGAGCCGAAGTTTATCGAGGCTCACCGTATCAGCCCGTATCCGTTCCGCTCGACAGATGTGGGGGTGGTGCTGGATGTGATGATTCACGATATAGACATAATCCTGTCTCTGGCGGCGAGCAAAATCAAGAGGGTTGATGCGGCTGGCGTCAGCGTTATCGACGAGAAGGAAGACATCTGCAATGCGAGGATTGTTTTTGAGAACGGCTGTATCGCTAATATTACCGCCTCGCGACTGGCGCTCAAGACCGAAAGGAAGGTTCGTGTGTTCAGTCGGCAGGCGTACCTGAGTGTGGATTATTTTAAAAAGAGCGGGATTGTCATCAAGGCCGACCCGAATACCGATATTGTCAAGTGGGTAAGGGAGCACAAGGGGAGAAAGGATTTTAACCCTTTGGCGGTGAACTGGCCTGATTTGCTGCACATCGAGCAGCTTGCGATAGACGACAAGGAGCCTTTGCGTTTTGAGCAAGAGGCCTTTTTGCGTGCGGTTGCGGACAAGACGCAGCAGCCGGAGGTCAGTGTCGAGGAGGGGCTTGCGGCGATGGAGTGTGCCGAGATGATTTTGGCCTCGATGAAAGAGCATAAATGGGATTGAGAGATGGCCGATAGCAGGTGGAAAGGAGTATCGAATGATTCGCAAGTTTTTGTTTAGTGTGTTTCTCGTGGTGTTTGCTGCAGCGACTGTGCTGATTGACGGCTGTGACAAAGGGGCAGAAGAGGGTTCAAAAGAACAAGTTGAGCGAAAGCAAGTCAGTAAGGAGCCGAAGAAGATGGATACAGCTGCGGCGAAGGTAAAGCTGGAGACGAGTATGGGGGATATTGTTATTGAGCTGGAGCGGGAGAAATCGCCGGTTACAGTGGAGAATTTTCTTGGGTATGTTGAGAAGGGCTTTTATGATGGGACGATATTTCACAGGGTCATACCAAGGTTTATGATACAGGGGGGCGGGTTTACAGCGGACATGAAGGACAAGCCGACAGAAGCGTCGATTGTGAATGAGGCGAGTGGCGGTTTGAAAAACGAGCGGGGGACGATTGCGATGGCGCGGACGAATAATCCGGACAGCGCGACGAGCCAGTTCTTTATTAATCACGGGGACAATCCAAATCTGAACTACGGCGGGGCGGCCAAGCCGGGGTATGCTGCGTTCGGGAGGGTTGTCGAGGGGATGGAGGTTGTGGATGCGATTGCAGCGGTCAGGACAACGACGAAGATGGTGACGATGAAAGGGCGGCAGGTTCCGATGAAGGATGTGCCGGTTGAGCCGGTGATGATAAAATCGGCGAAGGTTATCTCGGGCAAATAGGGCTGACGGGAGGCGCTTGACGGAGGTGTTTATAAGCCGGGCGTTATTTTGCGAGTTGTGGCGAAATGGTGCCGGGGCCTTTTGAGGCTATCGGCTTTGTTGGTCTGTCTGGCGAGACTTTCTTCTTTGCTCTTCGGTTTTGCCGTATGCGCATTCGGGGTATCTGTTGACGAAATCATGGTTAGTCAATTGGCGTATCGTCGTCGGGGTCACGTTTTGGTTTGTTGTCGTTGGCTGAAGGCAGCGGCGTCGTGAGTTGCTGCTGCATTTTTTGGAAGGCGGTGGTAATTTCGGCCAAGTGCTCTTTAGGCAGGACTATCTGTGTCTGGAATTTTCCGTTGTCGATTTTTCCGGCCAGAGCGATATTGCTTTTGGATAAGGCCTCTATCTTGGGCATTGGCGCCATTGCCGCTGCCATTTTAAGCAGACGGATGTAGTTGTAGGTTCCGCCGAAATCGCAGGTAGCTATTTGCGGTATGAGTTTGGTGGCGGCTGTCATCTCGGCGGGCATTTGTTGGGGGCCTGTGCGGCTGGTCTGGACCCTGTCAATAAGTTGCCGCAGTGCCGAATCCGCGTGGGCGCCGACGGCAAAGACGCATAGTTTTTCGGCTGTGATTATGCCCCATCGATACTCGATACCGTCGCCGTAGATTGCCTCAAGCGTCTGTGCCTGCGGCGAGCCCGGCTCTGTAGGTTTGAGTACCAGCTTGGCCGAATCTATCGAAACTCCCTTGTAGGTCTCTACTGCGCGCTGCATCGTACAAGTGGTTGCCAGGCCCATAGTTTTGTTGAGCTGGGCGATCGGGCCGGCATTTGTCATTTCGACTGCCTGTTGTATGACATTGGCGAACTTTTGCTCGTCCTCCAACTCGATTAAGTATGTAGCTGCAAATGGGGGCTTGGTGTCGGTCTGGGCGAAGAAGGAGACCGCTGCGGAGCCGCCGAGCGCGCCGAGCATATTGGCTCCGAGCGTTTTGATTTTGGCTATGTCTTCGGGCGTGATGTTTTCGTCGGCGGCTGCGAATATATCGACGAACTTGTTATTGATTTGACCAAGCAGGATTTTATTTAAATTGAATCCGAAGTTCATCACGGCACCGTCTTTTAGATACGGCAGGAGTTTGTTCTCTTTTGGGCTCGAGTCGTCGTCGACAAGCATCTTGGCCATGTCTGTTCCGGGCATCGCGGAAATAGTTATTGTCAGAGCGCAGGCGTCGGGCTTGGGCGTGAGGGTCAGGGTCACGGACCGTGTTTCCTTCATTAGGGTCTCGAGCATACCGGTGTAGATTTTCATTATCGCCGCCGGGTTTCCTATCGGCCCCTGGCCGGTTGCCTGGGTGCTTTCCATCATCGTCTTGATATTTTCGATCTGGGCGAGCAGCACCGGTCCGAAGGTTTTGGAGGCTAACTGGACATTGCCATACACCCATACTGGTTCACTGGCAGCCTGTTCGAGCTGGTCGGCATCGAGGGTTGCGGCTAAGCCTGTGCCGCGCGAAATTGCTCCGGCCGTGGCAACGAGCTTGTCATAATTACTTCCTGAGGCGACGAGGGCATAATTTCCGGCTTTGGTGGCCAGGGTTGTTTTGCTCTTACCTGCGAGGTTGGTGACTGTGATTTTTGCGACGCCGTTTGCATCGGGCAGGCTGGCTTTAACATTGTCACTGACGAACTTCTGAAAGTTGGTAACAGGCAGCAGTCCCGCGATGAATATGTCGGCTGCGGGGTCCTCTTGTGCTGGTTTGTCTGGTGCTGTTACGGCGAAAATTGCGAAGCTGCCCGTAGTCTTTACGTTGTTTAGTGTCGGGTCGCCCAGAAGCCCGGCAAGCTGCATGCGAACGGTCATGGATGCGCCCATAGGTATAGGCGATGCCCCTGCGAGGAACTGGTCGATTGTACCGAAGGTGTAGTCGAGGTTATTCACTCGCACACAAAACAAGCTCTCGGCAGGTAGTTTACGGAGCAATTCGTCGGGCGCAGGTTGCGCCGAATTCTGCGCCTGGAGCGCGGTGGCGAGTATAAGCATGACCGCTGCCTGCGCGACAATAATATCTTTTAGGTATCTTGATATGTGCATTTTTCACGCCTTTCCGAGTAAACGCGGACGCGCCACCTTTTTAGCGAGCCCTGTAATTAGGTTGC
>SDBT01014839.1_pt1 | contig 12402 bp, 12 predicted proteins | sample 2277101 | NCBI WGS metagenome assembly SDBT01 (sample SAMN10404973, study PRJNA504765) | marine sediment metagenome | isolation source: marine sediment core GS10_PC15, 103 cmbsf | place: Arctic Ocean: Southern Knipovich Ridge | collected 2010
CGAGCTTTGCAAAATATCGAAAGAATTATTGACAGAGGTGAAGGCGTTGAGCTATGAAAGATTATTTAAAGCAACAGGTTGAAAGTATTCAAGATGCGAATCTTGCAAGATGCATTACGCGTGAATATTTACAGGCAAGACTTCTTGAGTGCCTTCAGGAAAACGGAGGTTTTGTAAATTGGGCATTTGTAGGCGGAACGGCTTTGAGATTTCTGTATTCGATGCCTCGTTTCTCTGAAGATTTGGATTTTTCTCTCGCAGAGCCGGGCATTGAGGATAATTTTACCGAACTTATGAAAAAAGCCAAGGCCTGTTTTCAAGCAGAAGATTATTCTGTAATTATCAAGGCGAAAACCGAAAAAACAGTTAAGTCTGCGCTTATAAAATTTGATGAGTTGGTTTTTGAACTTGGTCTGTCGCCTCATCGTTCAGAGGTCATTTCAATTAAAGTAGAGATCGATACAAATCCGCCCGCCGGGGCCAGGCTGGAGACAAGTGTTGTAAGAAAACATTGCCTATTGAACTTGCAGCATTATGATAAAGGCTCATTGCTTGCAGGCAAACTTCATGCTTTGTTTACACGCAAATACGTTAAGGGCAGAGATGTCTATGATCTTATGTGGTATCTTTCAGATAGAACCTGGCCCGTACCCAATATTGTGCTCTTAAACAACGCCTTGAAACAAACCGATTGGTCTGGATCGGAAATAACGGCGGATAACTGGAGGAAAGAAACTGTTTTGAGAGTTTCTCAATATGACTGGGACAAGATTATTGCAGACGCGCATCCTTTCGTTGAGAGACAAAATGATTTGCAAATGCTTAACAGGCAAAACTTGATTAAGTTGCTGGAAACCAGCTATTAACGGTTAGAAGGTATGGCATACGATAAGAACAAAGAGAGATTGGTTGGAAAGCGGGATATCATCCATATAGCAATTCTGTCGGCAATTGCTCTTGTGATTGGTGTGTACTTAATTGCCACAACCGTCCTGATTGCCAAGGATGGAGTGTTTTATATTGAGCGGGCACAGCAGTTTGCAAGTGACCCTTTAAGCGTTATCAAAACACATCCGCCGGGCTATCCGTTTCTGATTCTTATTGCTCATAAATTTGTTTCTATGTTCAGTAACAACTCGTCAGTCTTTACGTGGATATACTCTGCCCAGGGCGTAACGCTGTTATGCAGGCTGCTTGCACTAATCCCCCTATATTTTATAGGGAAATTATTAGTTGGGGGTAAAAACAGTTTTTGGGCACTTCTGATATTGATCTTTCTGCCTTATCCCACCAGGATCGTCTGTGACGTGGTGAGGGAATGGCCATATCTTTTATTTTTAGCTACGGGTTTCTTCTTTTTGGTTTGGGGTGCTAAGTACGGGAAGTGGTGGGTATTGGGTCTTGTCGGCTTAAACTCCGGTTTGGGATATCTTATACGTCCTGAGAGCGCGCAATTGGTTGTGTATGGTTTTCTGTGGGCAGCGTTGAGTGTATTCAGGCCGAAACTATGGGGTATGGTCAGGGAGAAAGCCCTCATCGGACTTGCGTTACTACTCATCGGTTTTGCTATACCAACAGCAGCATATATGAAGTGCACGGGTAAAATTATTCCCCCCAAAGTAAACCATATTATGAAATCCTTTTCTTTTAATGCTTTGCCGGACAGAACGGATGTGCCAAAAATAAATACTGTTAGCTCAAATTATAATACCGCAGAAATTGTACCTTCCCGTGTTGTGAAAGCTCTTGGTGAGATTTTCAGAACAATCGGCGAGAGCCTGATGTGGTTTTTTATGCCGGCGTGGGTAATAGGTCTGTACTATCGCCTTCGAGGCAATGCTAAACGCGAAGAATTGTTTCTAATAACAACCTTTGTATTGGTAAGTGTGACAATGATGGTTCTAAGTTATTGTTATTTTATACAGCATGTCAGTCAAAGATGGAACCTGCCTTTGATAACGTTCACTATTTTTTATATCCCTGTTGGTTTGGGCGTTATCGGAAGCCGACTGGAAAGCAAATTGTCAACGAATAAGCAAAAAACCGATGCCTCAAAAGGGAACAGGGGTTCCTGGTTTTTGGTCTTACTTCTTGTTGGTATATGCATCTGTATACCAAAGCTGTTTAGGCCCATCCGTATAGCAAAGCAAGGCTACAGAGATACCGCCCAATGGCTAAGGGGAAATACGGTTGCTACAGATATTATTGCTGTACCGGATAGGCGTTTTAACTTTTACGCGGAGCGTAAGGGAGTGTTATTTACTGGTGGTCGCATCCCTGGCAGCTGCAAGTATGCAATAAGACAATTTCGAAGCCAGGGCGAAATGTTCTTATATGGCGTGAAAATGAAAGACAGGCTTTCGCTGCTCAAGAACTGTCGAAATGAAAAGAACGCGATTGCAATCTACCGAATAGCAGATTAGAGCAGAAATTTACCAGCCTTTTTTTGAAAACACAACTGGGATTGTTTGCAGCAGGATTTTCAGATTCAGCCCAAGCGTCCTTCTTTGAATGTATAAATAGTCGTACTTGATTTTGTGTTTGGGGTGCAGGTCATAAAAATTGCTTACCTGGGCAAGGCCTGTAAGACCGGGCTTGACGGCCAGTCTTAGCCCCTGCAACGCCCCGTGTAGTTTGACAAAATGCGGCCGTTCCGGCCGTGGACCTACAAGAGACATCTGACCGCACAGTACGTTGAATAGCTGTGGCAATTCGTCGAACCGAGTAGTTCGCAAAATTGTGCCTATTTTTGTAACGCGGGGGTCATCTTGTTTGGCCAATACCGGGCCACCCTTTTTTTCCGCATCTTTTACCATCGTTCTGAATTTATACAATGTAAATGTTTTGCCATCTTTGCCAATCCTTTGCTGTTTGTAAAACACAGGGCCTGGTGAAGTTAGCTTAATAAGCAAAGAAACAAAAAGCATTGCAGGCCAGAGAACAAGGAAGATGGCTATGGCGGCTACTATATCAAGCATTCTTATCAAGAATTCATCAAGGTCGGATTGCCTGCCCACGAAGGTATTGAGCAACTCAACGGAAGAGTTTCCATTTATTCTTTCGGGCAGAAGGCTAACGTAAATTGAAGGGCTGAACAGAATGTCGGCCTTTAACTTTCGCTGCAGATAGAGCAACAGGCCCAGGTCTTTTGCATCCGTGATTTCTTCACTTATTACTATTTCGTCAATGTTTGAGTATTCAAGCAACTCTCGAATTTGGTGAATTCGCTTTCTTTCTACATTTGCCTTTCTGCCGACAATATTATCTACCTCACCTTTACCGAGTATTACCACCTGCTTTTTGATTTTCTTTTTTGCTTTCAAAATAAACTGATTGACCTTGAAAATCAGGAGCAGATTAATAAGAGATGAAATGGCAAATATACTTGTCGGAAACGCTCCCCATTTTGCCCTGAAAACATAAACAAGGGCAACGCTTAATAGTGTTCCAAGAAATACACCCAAAAACACTTTTTGAAATAGTTTCCACGAAGACTCGAATCTGTTTTTGTAAACGCCGAAAACAATTAGGAATACTACGTATATCAACGTTAAAAACAGACAACTGTTTCTGTAAGGTGTAAAATTTTGTTCAGGAAATGGTAGACCATACCTGATAAGGAAGGTTAAAAGAAACCCGAGGTTTATTAGAAGGGCATTTGCAAGTATTAACAAAAATCTGAATATCACCTTTTTTTATCCTGTACGGTCTATAATAGATTTATACAGCGTTTTCCTCGAAAACAGACATTTATGCTTCCGAAAGAAGTAAACTAATCCCTTAGTGTGTTCCCAGCTTATCCTGCTAAGAAGTTTTCTCTTTGTGATTCTCTGTTCATCATGAATGATTATAGCTTTAGGATTATAAACCACTTTGTACCCAGCCTGCCATATCCTCAGACAGAAATCAACATCTTCTGGTCCATAAAAAATATTTTCATCAAGTAAACCAATTTTTCCAATTATAGATTTTCTTATAAGCTGACATGCACCAATCACATAATCTACTTCTCTTATATCGGTATGGTCCCAGTCTCGCATTTCCTCATTATCCAACATATTTCGAGCCCATTTACCAGGTGTTCTTCGCAAAATTTTGCTCATTACTGTCGGATACTTCCGGCATGTATACTGTAAACAGCCTTCAATATCTGTAAGTTTTGCAGCAACAAGGCCACATTTTTCTGTATTATCCATATATCTGACTAATTCGTCAATTGCACAACTGGTAACAATTGTGTCGACATCCAAGATTAATATATATTCTCCCTTCGCAATTCTAATGCCTTGATTCCTTGCGGGGCCAACTCCTCTATTGTGGCCGTTATAAATAATCCAAAAAGAGTCTTTAGAATCGAAAGATTTTAAAAAATCTCGCGTTCCGTCAGTTGAATTGTTGTCTATTATGATGGTTTCGTAATCATTTAAGGTTGTATTTGTCTTTATCGAAGATAAACATCTTCTTAATAAGTGTTCAGAATTCCAAGTTAAGATTATTATTGAAAGTTTCATTTTACCCTTCAAAATTCATTTGAAAAACTCCTAAATCCCCACTTTATTTGGTGAGAAGGAAGAGAGAATACCCACCAAGTAATTTTGCGGTTAAATCTGTACTAATCTTTGATAGTAAGATGCGTGGAATTTTGAGAACTTTTGATGAAAATGAAATGCTTGTGCTAATTGAAGACAAATCAATTGCGCTTGGAGCGTAAAAATAATCAAGTATCTCAAAGCCTAAGTCCTTTAGAACCGCTAGACAAATATCTTTGTTGAAATAATGTATATGTCCATATTTATTACGTGACTCGGTATATTTATAGCTTAAGAGGGCCTTTGCAGCAAAGACTTCCAATGGAAAGTTAAATATTTTGTAGTCCCCCTTATCTTTAATCTTTCTCAAAAAGCCAATGTAATCTTCAATGTGTTCTATTATGTCAATAAACATTAAAATATCGCTATGTCCTTTTGATTCTAAAAAATCTCCTTTAATATATTGTATTCTATCATTTTCACGTTCTTTCCACATATTTTCCAATTGTGGAGAAATATCATAACCAATAAAATGTGCATTTAGCAGCTTCTGGGATAACTGCACCAATATTTCACCAGCTCCACAGCCAATTTCGCAAATAGTGTTGGCTTTAATGTTATGGGTGTTAATTAATTTAAGAACTTGTACAGCTTTCCACGCCGAATCTTCCACATGCCATGTTTCATTTTGATTCAAATATGCTTTGCTTTTATATATAGACATTACTTTTTTCCTTACACATACTGAAACAGAGGATCCATTACACAGGTGGTGTTTTCATTACCTGCTTTATCTGCTGTTTTGACAAAGGATAGCATAATATTCTCTTTTAATCATCATGCCTGCTATTCGCTTTAAGCGCCATTCAAAATAGCCTGAGCGAGCTATTCGTTCTCTTTTAATCCTAAACCCTGTTACCGCCAAAAGCCTTCTGATATCGTTTAATGTGAAATGTAGCGGGTGGGGCTTGTCAATCTTTCCCATTAAACCAAACAATGGCTTTAAGAAGAAGTGAAAGATATTTATCATAAAATAAATCTCCCCGCTCGGTTTTAATACCCTGAATGCTTCGGTTAGTAATTTGTCCGGTTCAAGCATATGATCTATTACATTTCTAAGGATCACAAAATCAAATGAATTCGAAGGAAAAGGCATATTTTCCGCACCACAACTAATTCCTGTGATGTTCTCAAGGTTATATAAAAGTTGACCATATAAAGGGTCTACCACTATGCGATCAGAGCAATTGGAAAACAAAGATGCATAGTAACCGTGCGCTCCACCTATATCTCACACTTTACCTTTCACTTCCAATACGTCAATGCCAAGAAGTCCCATCTCACGTAAAACCTTTTCTCTATCGAAATCAAGCTTGGCTTTTTTCCACTCCCTAAGCTCAGCTTCTTGAGCCTCTTTATGCCTTTGTTTATTGTCTTTCATGAAACAACCTCCTTTGTCTTCTTGTTGAAAAGTCTCTTTATCATTTTATTTAGGCCGCACAATGAGGTGCTAAACAGATACTTCATTGCCCAAGCGGCGTTTTCATTATCTGTTTTAACTTTGATTTTGGCACCGGGCTAAAGCCAAACATGGCGATAGTGCGAGTAAACACTCGTATGAAACTCCAACACACCGTTTCACAAGCACGCAGTATAGAATGTAAGATCGGTTCATTGCCAGCAGGACCTAGCCAAAGGCTGATGGTATGGTGAATGCCTTGCAAATAGGTTCGCTCCTCACGCGCAATTTGCGGAATAGAAGCCCCAAGGCCAGTAGTAATAGAATCGGCACGACCCAAAATCGAACCAACTTGGATTTTAGGACACAGCTTTACACCCTTAGCTACCTTAAACAAGCGTACATAGACATCTACATCAATGAGCCACCGCAACCGTACATCAAACCGAGGGTATAGTGTGCGTCGAATTACCAGCGAAGAAGTGGGACCAATCACATTGCGCTGGAATAGGTATTGGGGAAACCGGTTTATGACAAAGGCACGCAACCATGTTGGCAAGTGACGGCGACATCGCTTGTTCTGAGGGTCTATGAGCAGGCAATCGAGAATAAGAACGTCCATCTCCGGGTCTTTACGCAACTCCTGAATCAGATCAATGACAAAGTGATCACTAAGAGGGAACTCATCGTGGTGCAGCAACAGGCAATATTTACCACGGGCCTTATCAAGAAGCGAGTTCCAATTAGCCGCTGCACCAAGTGCTGGGTGATTACGCTGATACGCCACCTGCATGCCTGTAGCCGAGCAACAACGCATAACCTCCTGCTCAATCTCATCGTCCGGGGAGTCGTCCGAAATGATCAATTCGCAATCTGCCAACGGAAACGGTTGCAAGAGCGAAAGGATTCGATGTACTCCTTCACGGTACCTGTAGGCTGGTAACAAAATACTCAAAAGAGGATTTTCATTAGAAACGGGCTTATGCATGCTGAATTAATTTCTTTGGCTTATCGACGTCACGACTTGATATACATATAAGCCCATAGCACATTGTAGTTAGCATTGAGCCCAAAACAGTTCCATAGAATGTGTCAATAAAAACAACGCCCGAAAATGCTGCGCCAATAAATTGAAAATTAAACAGGCCCGTTACATTCCGGGAATAAAGCAATCTCACTCTTTGTGAAAAAATAAACAGAATTACTATCAAATGCGCAATAGCTGGAAAAATACCATAGTGCAGAGCATAATTGAGATATGCGGATTCCGCTATACCAAATTCCTTGAATGTGTCTTTGTTGATGTTCGACAACTCACCAACAGAAAAGGTATGTGTCCCAACGATAGGGTGTATCATAATATTTTCAATAGCATTGCCCCATGCGAATACTCTGTAATAGTTAGCTGAATCCCTACCCAGGTAGTCTATGGAAATAACAGTCATGGCTACGACTGCGGCAACCATCACAATGGAAATGACAACAAGCTTCTTGAATTTCACACGCCGCATCAGTAGAAAACATATTGCGGCGAATACCATAAGCGTTAAAACGCCACGATATGATCCATTTGACGCAATGTTTAAAATCGCCAGCAACAATAATAGCCTATGCCGCAAGAATATTGAAAATAATATAACAATAAAGGATATATTAATGCTATAGAAAGCGTGAAAGAATACGCCGCCAGTCCTATGAAAAAAATCATCCGGTCGAGTACCAACAATCCTTCCTAATGGATCCGCACCAAACAAATAAATCCAAATATTGAAAGTAAGGTCAGCGGCGAAAAGTAAGGCTATTGCGACAAACAGCCCCTTGTAGAAACCTTTATCCTTCTTAATAAAAATGGTCAGCAAAATCATAATGTCCACGCTAATGATCTGACAATATGAGTATATCGTCCCATGGTTATAGACAATGGACACCACGGTAATCCAAAGCACCTTAAGAAGTATCAACAAAACAATTGGCAAGTGTTTTCTATTCAGTGACGGCTTTTTGCCGAATAAGAAGAGGTATAGAACTAACAATGGAAGTCCTATTGCCTCGCCAAACAATCCTAATACTAATATAATGCCGACAACTATCCCGTTTTTCATTATTTATTCACAATGCATTTGTTAACATAAAAATAACGGTCACTATAAATATGACGCTCACCTACTATAGAATTGACAAATATCTGTTTTGCCAATACAAGTATAGTAAGTAATGCAACGATGCATTTCCTAGCTGGTTGCGTCTTTCCCTATGACCTTTTTTATACTGAGACTTTATTTGTATATCAACCATGGTAACCATTTTATTTTGAAATCTTTTCTAAAAAAAAGACGGCCTGATCACCTTTTGAAGCCAAATTTAACTCTTTAGCTTTTTTTGAAAAAGCATTTATTTCATGTTTATTAAAAATCGATTTGGATGGATTAACGAGGAAAGAGTTTTGTGAATAAAGTGGAATGCCTTTTTTATATTGTTCACTCATCCAAAATTGAGATCCAACTGAATCAAAAACTATCTCTTTGACCCTAAATCCAGCGTCTTCGGCCAGGATATCCATACTCTTTTTCGAGTGAAGAAAAAAATGTCTTGGAGCATCAATTTGAACCCAGTTTGTTTCATAATTCTCCCAAGCCCAGGAGTCAACGACTGGAATTGCGATTAAACAAATTCCAGTTGGCGACAACAATGTATTAATTTTATGAAAGACTTTCGAAGGTTCATCCATATGCTCAAAGGAATGATGAAGCATAATTAAATCAAACTTTCCTTCTATGTCATGTATGGTTTTTTTAAGAATATTTAATCCATTAGTATAGTTGATTTTTTTTTCGATATATGGATCAACCCCAAGAATGTTTTTAAAACCAAATTTATTAAGAGCACATAATATGTTACCAGAACCACATCCAACATCCAGGATTCTCGAATCTTTTGTCAAATTGAGTTTAGATAAACTTCGCAAGCCATTATTCGGGAAGCGATCATAAATCAACTTACCAATAATACCTTTTTTGAAAAAAGCATAATGATCTCTTAGTTGCTTGACAAACTTTTCGATTAGAGCTTTAAAGCTACCACTATGAACTTTGAGGCTATAGTAATCCGAAGGGTAGTACTTGGACATATCCTTTGGGATTTGTTCAATTTGGAGGCATCCGCACTGAATACACTGAAAATAACCAAAATCCTTGTCGGTGTCATACATCATTTCTTTAATATGGAAATTTTTATTTCCCTTTTCATTTCCGCATATTCGACAGTGCATTATTAAGTTTATCCTTAGACTACAAGCCGCATTGAAGTTATTGAACTGATTGGGATGTAGGGAAATTTCCGATTAAGGTTTATTAAAAAAAAGACTCGAGAGAATTCTCACCGAACATAACCCAGAGACCTGAGAACCTCAGCTTCATCATCAGTGATTTTAGTTGGTTCGTTGACGATGTTCAGTTTAGGAATATCTTCAACTGCTCGCAGTGCTAACCTGTTCTTCAACTTCCTCAATTGACCTGTATACCTTGATTCATTACTTAAGTCGGTTGACTCATTGAAATCTGTTCGCAAGTCATACAATTCACAACTATTGTCTTGAGCGTTATGGATCAGTTTGAAACCATTCATTAGTATTGAATATCTGGCACCGATTATCGGATAATCCATTTCGGCAAATATATCTCTCGTATCATTTTGTTCTTGGCGAAGATCACCGCCACGGTAATTGTACTTTGGTTCGATGTCCGAAAGAGCTAATATTGTCGGCACTAAGTCAATATGTTGAACAAAATCCTTTCTTCTCCCTCTGAATTTATTGCCATGTTTCATGATAAGTGGAACATGCGTCAAGCCAGTATAAAGATTTTCACCATGAGCAAAATAATAATCATTTTCACCCATGCCCTCTCCATGGTCTGAGGTAAGAATAATAAGAGAATTATCATATTGCCCAAACTCTTTCAATGCCTCAATAAAACGATTAATCTGTTCATCATAATATCTGATCTCACCATCATATTGCGAGACGTAATAGTTATAATTCGTATGGTCCCCCAGCTTTTGATAAGATGGTATACCACCATAACCACTTAGAGATTCATTTATCTTAATCTTTCGTTTTTCGTCACCCGATTTAAGGAAAAGTTCCCCACAATTTCCAGGTGGTGTATATGGCCCATGCGGATCCTGATAATGAACCCACATAAACAATTGCTCATTATGATATTCTTTCAAAAGTTCTATTGCTCTGTTGGTAGTATTGCCCGCAGTCCTTTCTGGAACATCTCTATTAAGTTCTCGCTCTCCAAGATTGTCATCATATTTTGTAAAACACCGAGACCACCCTCCCTTACTACGCAATGCAGGGTTACTGACCACTGCAGCAGTTGTATAATTATTTTGCTGGAATATTTCAGGAAGAGTTAAGAGTTGACTGGGTAATGGTAGGTTTTCGAATACCTTGGTTTCATGGGGATACATCCCGCTTAAGATGCTGGCAAAACTTGAGCTTGTAGACGGAGCATGGGAAAAACATTTCTCGAAAAGCATATTTTCATCAGCAAACCGGTCAAGATTTGGTGTCGTATTTGCTGAATAATCATAACACCCAAGATGGTCAGCTCTCAAAGTATCAACAGTCAGCAGGAAGATATTAGGAGTGTTTGCTTTTTTTCTTTTGTGGCAGCCACAAATAAAAAGGCAAGGAACAATGCTTGACACCAAGCCTCCATAGAAAGAGCTTGCCAATAGATCCCTGCGGTTGATTTTCTTTGCAGAATTCGCTTTCTTACTCATTTGCAAAACACTCCTAAGTGTGACCACTTATATCGCCCATTTATGGGATATTCATCTTAAGACATTTATACCTTTTCTTTTAAGACAGAAAAACATACTAATTGTAACAAAGATTTCTGTTGTCAATGCTGCGATCGATACTCCTATGTGCTGATAAAGAGGCGCTAAAACCATGGCAAGACCGATACTTAAAAAACCTGCACAAATAAGTATCCGAGAAAAAGCTTTTTTAAAATTAAAAGTAAGCATTATCTGGGTTCCAAAAATATTGTTCAGTCCGGCAATAAAAGGCAAAAATGCTAAAATCCTTAAGACTGCTACGGATTGCTGGTATTGTTTCCCCAATGCTATATCAACTATAAATTCTGCAAATATGAAGGTCAGCAAAGAAACTATAAAACTTCCACTTCCTACAAGCATGATTAGTTTTCTTATGAAATGTAATGCGTTCTCATGTGATTCGACAACAAGCTTACTGATATAAGGATAAACCGAGTGCAATATCGGGGCAAATAATCCCTGAGCTGCCTTAATTAATTTTTCTGCTACGGAGTAATAACCTACGAACGTATTGTTTGTAAACAAGCCTAAAATAAATGCATTGCTGACGGTATATAAGTTTACTGCAAATGTAGAAATAAAGACATGCCATCCCTCTTTGAGCTGATGCTGAATATCCACGACAGTAGGCCAATTGAAACTTATACCAAAATGCCTGAACACAACCCACAAACTTAAAAGTCCAGAAGTTAAAAAACTTAGAGAATTAACCAGTGGAACATAAATACAATCCTCTGGGCTTGTGACTAAAATAAAAATGGGAATGATAAATATGCTTTTGATTGTAATAACGAGAACTGCTATGTATTTCATTTTTTCCATCCCCTGAAAAAGCCAGACAGGGAACAGGGCTTGCCCTATAACAGTTCCGAAAGTCATAAAATAGATTTGCCAGTCATTTCTGAACTTTTCAATAAAAAGCACTAAGAAAAACAGGATCATAGCACTTAAAATTGTCAGCATAAATTTTACAGCCAGTACAGAGCTAAAAATCGCTGAAACCTTTTCTTTGTCTTTCCTGTGAATTGATATTTCTTTTGTAGCAGATAAATTGAATCCGTAGTCTGTAATCACAACAAAATACCAAATAAATGCCTGCGAGAATGCTATCAAACCAAACTTCTCGACTCCCAATACACGAACAAGGTATGGAAGTGTTATCAATGGCAATAGATAACTAGTGCCTTGCACTAAAGATAAAGCTACAAAATTACCAAATAGCACTTTCTTTTGCCCTGAGTGGAGTTTCTTGAAAAACTCACTTAAACAGATTATGTTCATTTTTAACAAAGGACAACCTTGCAAAGCCTATATTACATGCAGTGGTTTTTATGGACCAAAAGAGATGCCAACATCAGTGGTGAAAGTCCCCGAAACTGCCCCTTGCCCAATGCACCAACCGCAAACTTGGTAGTAGAGCGACCCAAGACAAAATCAAAAAGGGCAAAATACCACAACAACATCCATGCCAGTGAAAGAACTCTACCTCAACCCCTTGACGACAACAGGGATAGTAACTACCCCGATTATGAGCACCACTGCCTAGCTCATGAGGTTTAATAT
>SDBT01014840.1_pt1 | contig 12401 bp, 8 predicted proteins | sample 2277101 | NCBI WGS metagenome assembly SDBT01 (sample SAMN10404973, study PRJNA504765) | marine sediment metagenome | isolation source: marine sediment core GS10_PC15, 103 cmbsf | place: Arctic Ocean: Southern Knipovich Ridge | collected 2010
TTGATCCTCCACTCCCATCCCGGCCGAGGTTTCGCGGATGATTTCGAGAGCCTCTTCCTCAGCCTGGCCGAAGATACTTTTTGAAATATCCATTAAGTAAAACAGATTTACATGGTCGGAACTCTTCAGAAGCACGGGGTCTGAGAGGGTCAGCACCAGTGTTAAAGCGAGCAGCGATCTTATTCCACCCAGCAAAATCCGGCTGCGCAGAGATTGTTTTTTTATACTTGACCTGTGAATCGTTACCCAAATTAATGGAATTACGGCCAGAAGTATTAGAAAAAGGGGTTGTTCCAGAGCTAGTGGCATATATGCGATCTCACCCGCCTTTCATCCAGAAGTACCATTCCATGGCCAGGATGCAAAATCCTGCGAGTAAAATAACCAGCCATAGAGGTGATTTGGTCTGAACAGGTTCCACGTCCATCGACCAGCCGCCCGCCTCGGCAAGGGGACTGGGGAGCGGATTCCGAATGTCAGACTCAGTCTCGCTGGAGAGATTTACGGCGAAGTTACGCCATTTGTCCCCTTCCGCCACGATATAGATTCCGGTCCTGTTGGTATTTTCATAAAGGAACGGATTGGAATCCGGTTTATATTTCGTCCACTTTCCAGCCGGAGTGCGGACCGAAAACTCGTCAGTGGATGGCTCCAGATAAATGGGAAACGGTTGGCCGGCTTGTGTCTGCCGCGCGGAAAAACGGAGTTTTTCCGGGTAAAGCCACTGAAAAATGTTACTCATCATGACCGGAAAAGCCACCTTCAAAGGCAGGTCCGACTTGATTAGGTCGAAACCCAGGAAAACACTCCGGAGGCCGCTTTTTTGGTAAGCGAAAATCAGACCGGTCTCTCGGGATTCAACTAACCTTTCCACTGTCTTGTCCGCTTTTATCAGGGCCGCCAGTTCGATATTTAGATCGCCAATATTCAAATCAGACAAAATGGGGCTGGAAGTATTCCAGTCCAATACCCTGGGACCTTCTACTTCGCCAATCTTTGAGATCGGGACAGAGGGTGAATACGAGTCGATGAAGAGAAAATTGCCTCTTTCGGTATGCGGCGGAGAAATACGGTCCAGGATGACTATATCGTGGCGTTTAATCTGGTTAGCCCAGGAAGAGGGAATAATATCTTTAATGGAGTTGACTCTGAGATTGGGGTAGGCGCTCAAGAGTTTTTCTAGAAAATAATTCCCTTGCCCGACCAGAAGAACCCAGAGGCTTTCCGAGGAGTTCAATACAGTAAAGGCCTGGTTGTCAATCGGAAAGTCGTCACTGAGTTCAATAGAAGCCCGGGCTGTTCCCGCGATAAGGCCGGAATATGGGAAAATTAAGATTTTTTTCTCAAAGCTCTTTAATCCGACGGTTTTTTTAAGAAATGGTTCGTCATCCAGTGACAACCTGATGGGACAGAGCACCGGATTGGCGTTGAAATTTTTTACCTCAAGCATTATCTCGTATCGGTCGGGTGAGTTCAGTTCCCGGCGGACCTCAAACTTTGTGATCCCGATATTTTTGCTTCCTCCCGAAATCAGAATTGGCCTGATTTTTGGATGAGCCCGGGAAAGCTTTTTCAGGTCATATCCGGCCCCATCCGTAACCAGGAAGGCCCAGTCGTCGCGATCGGGATTCAGGAAGGAAAGGGCAAGATATACCGCCTTCTGGATACGGCCGGGTTCTTCTGAAGGGACTAAATCCTCCACTATCTTTTTCAACCGGTTTTTGTCACTGGTAAAGCCTGTTTTCACGACCGGATTGCCCGCGGCGCTGATAATCAGCATTTTGCTCTCTTCCGGCAAGTCTGCAATAAGCTCCAGCGCTTCCCGCCGGGCCTGGTCGAACCTGACACCCTCATCGGTACGGGTATTCATGCTGGCGCTGGTATCCATTACCAGGATGATGTTTCCCTTTATTTCCGTTTCTTTGGAAAGAAGCGGGTTGGCCAGAGCGAGACTGGCCAAAATAACGGCTAAAATCTGAAGCAGCAGGGGCAAATTCCGGATGATTTTTCTTATTCTCGCTCCGCCTCGCTTTTCCTTCAAAACCTGCTGCCAGATAAACAGGTTAGTGACATCGACCTGTTTCGGCTTCGGTCTCAGGCTATGGATGAGCAAGAGAACGGGAATCAGGCTCAGTAGGAAAAACGCTAGGGGATTTGTGAATTGTATCATCGGTATCAATTGCGGTTAGTGAAAAACCGTGGCTGTAGTAAGATAGTCAAAAAGGAAATCTTCAAAAGATAACCTAGTGTCCACCAGGAAGTAATCCACACCGTTCAGAAGGCATAGCTCGCGGATATCTTTGAGGAATCCCTGTATTTTTTCCCGGTATAATTCGAGTAAAGGTTCATCCAAGGTGATTTTTTTTGTCTCTCCGGTTTCCACTTCCCGCATGGTCAGGTAGCCGTTAAATGAAGGGAAAAGTTCTTCATGATCAAAAATTTGGAGCAGAGCGATGTCAAATCTTTTGTGTCTCAGGGATTCCAGGCCCTTGTCGATCCCGCCGGGGTCCAGAAGATCACTCAGGATAATAGCCATGCCGGGCCTCTTGGCATTCGAGGCATATTCAGTCAGACAGCTGTTGAAATCGGTCCTGCCGTCCGGCTTCAAGGAGTTCAGGTATTTAAGCAGGTTAATGTAAACGCTTCGTCCCCTTTCAGGCGACTGGGTCTCTCCCAGTGAAGCCGAGAAGGAGGTGATACCCACACGGTCAAGACTGGCTAGACCTATATAGCTCAAAGCGGCGGCGATTTTTTTGGCGTAGATGTCTTTAAGAGGGTTCCCCGTGCCCATGGAGCGGCTGGTATCGATGAGTATATGGACATTCAGGTCTTCTTCAGCGCGGAAGAGTTTCAGGAACAATTTGTCCAATCGGCCGTAAACATTCCAGTCTATGTATCGAAAATCATCGCCGACCTGGTACTTACGGTAATCCAGAAATTCCAGGCTGGCGCCGCTCCGCCAGGAAATGTGCTCCCCTTTGGCCGGTCCCTTTCTTCCCCTCTGGGCCAGTATCTTGAGCTTTTCTAATTTTCTAAGGAATTCCTCGTCTAGAAAAGTTTCTATATTTTCGTTTTCAGCCATTAAATCGCTCCGGATAGATTTTCAAATTCAATCCATTATATTTTTGGTTACAGCTTGTGAGGTATCCTTTTCAAAATGTCCTCGATTATCTCGTCCTCGTTTATGCCTTCGGCTTCTCCCCTGAGGTTCAAGAGGACACGATGTCTGAGGGCGGGCCGGGCCACAGCCCGGATGTCTTCATAAGAAGCGTTGTACCGTCCATCGAGAAGGGCCTTTACTTTTCCAGCCATTACCAGGCCTTGAACACCTCTGGGGCTGGACCCGAAACGGACGTATTGTTTTACCATTTCAATGGAATATTGGCCATTGGGATGGCTGGCCAGAACCAGCCTGATGGCGTAGTCCTTGACATGCTCGGCCATGGGCACCTGCTTGATCAGAGTCCTCATGCCCAGGATCGTATCGGTGTCAATAACCTTATTCACCTTCGGTTCATAATCTTCCGTGGTCTTTTCGATTATTTCACTGAGCTGATCGGACGTCGGGTACTCTACTTTCAGCTTAAAGAAGAACCGGTCGATCTGCGCCTCGGGCAAAGGATAAGTCCCTTCCATTTCGATCGGATTCTGGGTGGCCAGAACTATAAAGGGGGGTTCAAGCGGGTATTGATTGCCAAAAACCGTTACCGTTTCTTCCTGCATGGCTTCAAGCAGGGCCGATTGGGTCTTGGGCGTAGCCCGGTTGATCTCATCGGCCAGGATGATCTGGCCAAAAATGGGCCCTTTATAAAATTCGAAATACCGGTTTCCTTTCTCATCCTCGTTCACGATGTTTGTCCCCAGTATATCCGCCGGCATGAGATCGGGCGTAAATTGAATCCTGGAATACTTGAGGTCGAGTACCTGGCTCAGGGTTTTAACGATTAAGGTTTTCCCCAGGCCCGGTACGCCTTCTATAAGAGCGTGCCCTCCGCAGAGGAGGCAGATGAGGAGATTCTGGATCAGTTCGGTCTGCCCGACAATTACTTTGGATAACTCACCGGTGATAGTATCGAAGTTCTTTTTTATAGATTCAGCTCTCTCAGTTGCTTCCTTCGTTTCCATGGTCTTCCTTCCTTAACCCGATGGACAGAAAATAGTTTTTTATATATTCCCTGAAGTTCGGGGGAATATCTTCTCTTTTTATTACTTCTTCCACTTTTTGGCTATAGGTTCTAATGATTTCTTCCGGATCCAGTTCAGTCCGGCCGATTTTAGGCAAGGATCTAACGTATATATTGAAGCGTTCCCCGGGGCTGTCGGCTCCGGGAGCCTGGATGGCCGGAACTTTTGACGTTTCAAGCTCGGATGGGGCGTTTTTTTCATCCTTACCTTTTCCACTGCCGGCAATAAATGGAAAATCGTCTTCCATTCCCGGTCTTCTTGCTTCAGATTCATCATCTTCTCCCGGGTCTCCGGCTCTGTAGGGTCCCTCAGTCTGGTCTCGAGAGCTGTCATTCTCGCTCTCGGAATCGGATGAGGTTTTGTCATCTTTTGGAGGCTGGCCGTCAAGAGCGTCATTTTCCTCGGATTTTTTGACCACCAGGACTTCTTCTCCGTTGGATGAATCTTCTTCACCTTCGAAAAAGGCATCCTTGGCGTCTTCTCCGGCTTCTTCAAGGAGTGCCTTGAATTCAAGCCTCTGCTCCAGACTCGCCATTTCCTGAGATACCGAGGATGGTAAATTTCCCCCGAATAGATCCTTTAATTTTTCTTTTAATTTTTCTAATTCTTCCTTGTCCAGGTTCTCATCTTGAAGCGCTTCAAGCATGGGAGTGTTAGCGGCGTCCCCCAGGCTCAAGTCGGCCGCGAGAGTGCGGGACAGCTTGGCGCTCTCGGAACTGAGCTCCTTTATGAGGTCGTCGAGTGACTCTAATAACTCCTTCCGGCCGACGGTTCGGTCGCTTAACTCTTCTGACATTTGTTTCATGCGCCGGTACAAATCGTCTTGGGCCTTGTCCTCTCCCGCGACTCCCTTTATCATTTTTTTCTTGGTGTAACGGTTCATGTCCGCGCCAATTTGGGCAAGTATTTTTGCCTCGGATGCGCTTCTTTTCGAACCGGAAGGAGAAAAGTTGAATAGGAGAAGTGAAATCAGGGCCAGCGATAGGAAGGGAATTATAACATGAACCGGTGAAAAGGCCTTTGGGAAGATTTGATTAGCTTTCATCGAGTCTAACAACCGCGAGACGTCTTCGTACAACAGCTCGACAAAAATAGACCACCGTCCAAGACGCTGGCATTCATAGGCCGTACTGATCTTTTCGTTAAGCTCCAGCCGGGCGTCAATCTCGATGAGTTCTTCCATGACGCTTTTATTTGTACGGATGGTATAAAGCAGGGCAAAGGCTATGGATATCAGTGTCAGGAGACCGTAAACACCAATCCCTTCGAAATCATAGAGGCCGAATTCCTTCAAGCCCACGGCCACGAAATTTAAGGCAAGCGAGATAAGAAAAGCGGCTGCGAGAACCCGGCTGACAGTCCGCCTTATAATAATCCTGTCAAGTTTTTTGAAGCTTTTTAAGAATCTGTCTTCGGCTGTCAAACTGATCTCCTCGTCAGGATTCTATGCCTTATAATAATCTGGTTAATCAACGTCAGCGCGAGGATTATCCCCGTCACTCCCAGTATATACAAAAAGTACGTATTTTCCGGTGCTTTTAAAAAGGATTTCGGTCCGGCGTGAAAGAGGTACAGATTGAAAATCGGATTGATAAAAAGAGCGAAAGCAAAAGTGGAAAGAAAGAAGATGGCGAAAAACAACCTGGTGAAAAAACGGCCCCAACGGTTCCACTGTCCAAAACAAAGATACATTAAAAAGCTGAAGGTCCGGCAGATGAGAGAGGCTGTAAAGATGACGGTCAGAGATTTGAAAAAGGCTCCAGGCTCAATTCCGGAAATAGCCGCCGCGATTATTAGCAGCGGCAGGGTCAATGAAATCATAAAAAGTGTATGTAGTATGAACTCAATGAATCCGTAGGGAATGAAATTATTTTCCTCTTCGAAAAGCAGTATGCCTTTTCTTTCCAGTCTGGTGAAATAATCATCCGAATGCATTTCCCCCAGACCTATCCTAAGGCTCAGGTAGGAATGTATGAGCATGGCGCAGGTAAATGTCCCCAAGTACGCGAGAGGCATTCGGAATTCTTTAATAAAGCTGACCAGGCTGCTTTTTGGCCAGAATGAAACAAGAAGGAAAGCGAGGGTCCACACGGCGCCGAAAGATACCGAGGCCACATTGGGATGAAAAAACGCGGCCAGATGCTTGGGCTCATCTTTTAACAGGTAATCGAATTTCATGATTTATCCCGCACCGGGATCTCCCATTCCAATATGGCCGCACTCTCCCCTTCGGCGTCCTGCGGAGAGAGCCCGGAAGGCCCCACCTCGGAATCGATCCATCCTACTATATAAACCACGTCTTTCCTTTGTTCGAAGTGAGACTGGATGGGAAAAAACAGACTGGCCATCATCGAATTCTGCAACGTCCTCAGTAATGGAGTTTGAGCCAGATCGGCTGTTTTTTGAAAAATTTCTTCCCGATTCGTGAGGGACGGCTGACGGGAGAGCATCTCCCGATCGAAACTCATCATTCGGACCTCACCCTTTGGAATGTTACCGATGAATAGAGACCGGCCGGTGTAAAAAAGCCAGGCATTTATTATATCGTGGGGTGTGTTGTTTTTGAAAGAAAGCTTCAAGACGCTTTCTTCCATGACGGCCTCTCCTTGAAGCTGAATATCGATCACCGAATCCACCTGAAAGAACCGGTTAGACCATCTATCTATCGGTATGACTGCGGTCTGCCCGTACTCGGTTTGATGGAGGGTATAACTATGCCTGGCCATGTCTTCGGGTTTACCCGACGGGATGGCTCTGAAAGGGTGGGTGTCTGGATTGAAATCCAGTTTGATTCCCTCATCCCTGAATGAATAAAATCCGATCGTATATTTCATGACGGCTTTCCGGCTGTTGCCGACCACCTTAAGACGGGTATAACTATTATAGGTCAGAGTCTTTTTTAAAGAATCGCGGTAGTATATCCAGAAGCAGGAAACGGAAACCACGACGACCATAACGGCCAGGTAGGCCAAGAAGCGCCGTCTCTGGTCGTTTTTTTTAATCAGTCGGGTAAAGAAAAACTGTCCAAGGGCAAGATAAACTGCAAGGAAACCGAAGGTCCATAGAAAACCAGGAAAGCCCGGGACAATTTGAGAAATCATGAGGGGGAGTATTTCCTGGTCCTGATGTTTAGAAGCGAAAAACCCAGGTTGCGGTTTTTGTTCCCAAATCTTGTTCCATAGGGCCCGGTGGCCTTCCCATTCGATGAAAGGTTGGGCCTGAAAATCGAATGCAATGAAGATAATCTTCCCTTGCCCGATTTTGCTTTGCAAAATAATCGGGATTCCCCGTTCTTTCAACAGGGGTATGGCTCCGGCAATTTCAATTTGAAGAATAAGGAAAGGATTTTTACTTTTTAGCTGGCGGCCGGTAAAGCCGGCGAGGGAATCGAGCTGGAAAACCTTTTTGAATCCCTGGACATCAACGCTTAAAAAACGCTGGATTTTGGGTGTCAGTAATGAACCGTAATTATGCCCGCTGCTCAAGATTAAAAATCCGCCTTGATCCACCCAGGCCGCGAGTGCGTTGAGCTGTTTTTCTCTCAAGCTGTCGATTATTCCCGTGTTCGCAATTATCATTTCTACACCGTCATAGCCAAACCAGGTATGGGGCAGAAATTCCGCGCGCGGTATTACCGTTTTGAGTTCAGCTGGCAAATTGGATAAAAAAGCCGGTGTGATTTTTTCGTCAAGCAGCACGGTCAAGCCATGGTCGGAATAGTGCGGTCTCAAGTTTAACGTGGAAGAGAGGATTGTAGTACCGTCCTGCGTGAGTCTTATCTCTAAAGGATGAGTGAAAGTGTCGATCAGGATAGTGAGAGGAAATGATTTTGTCGAACCCGGCGGGAGATTCACATCAACGGCATAGGTGGCGGATTTGACATTCCTCAGGTATTCGCTGCCCCGAGTGACGATTACTTCAAGTGAACCATTAAAGCTAGGGCCTTTATTCTCAAGGGAGACGGTAAGCGGGGTCCATGAAGACAGCTTGAACACACCGTTAAAGCCCAAAGAATACTCCATACTGATCGAACCGGATATGGCTGTACCAGTGAATACAAACAGAACCATAAACCACGGAACCAGGCAGTAGGTTAATCCTTTTAAAACAGATTTGTATGTATTCACGCCCTCGCCCTTACGGTATTACTTGTCCTGCCTGGCCAACGAATCCACGGCCAAGACCTGCACAGAATTAAGATTACCCTTAGGGATTGAAATCGTCAACGGGAAACAGTTCCGCACCCAGCCTATCCTAGGTGGTAATTTTCTCCACAGCCAAGATCTTTGTCTCTCAATCAGAAGGCGGCCCATGGTCATCTCAAAGAGTAACTGTTCAATTTTTAAATGAAATCCGGATCGCGTAATCTTTCATGAAGGTATAAAAGGTTGTATGTAAATGTAAAAACCGGGTACATTTAAAGTCAGGTGGTCCTGTCTGAGGACCAAGGAAAAAAATATCTGGTATTATGTTCTATTTGGCGTTAAAATTCGGCCTCATGTTTATTTAATTGCTCTAGGCTGATATCTGGAGTATATCACCTGATCCTGGAGGTTACGAAAGAATGGATCTTGAAATCAATCTGGTTCCCCTGGAAAACCGTAAAGAGAAACCGCTTAGCGAGGATGATTTAGGTTTTGGCGATATTTTTACCGACCACATGCTCATGATGGATTATAAGGAGGGCCAGGGCTGGCATAACGCTCGTATAACCGCCTTTGCGGACATCAAACTTTCACCCGCGGCCATGTCCATCCATTACGCGCAATCAATTTTCGAGGGACTCAAGTGCTATCGCCGCCAAGACGGCGAGATTCAACTTTTTCGTCCGCGCGATAATTTTATGCGATTTAACCGATCCGCGACCAGATTATGCATGCCCGAATTAGACGTTGAGTACGCTTTAGAGTCGCTGAAGGAATTCATTCGAATCGAGAGCGACTGGGTGCCCCGAAGCCAGGGATCATCTCTTTACGTCAGGCCGACCATGATGGCCACCGAGCCGCATTTAGGGGTTAGGCCTGCCACCCAATACCTTTATTTTGTCATACTTGCACCAGTAGGGGCCTATTATAAGGAAGGATTCAATCCGATTTCCATTCTCGTTTCGAGCGAATATGTGCGGGCGGTGCGAGGCGGGGTAGGTGAAGTCAAAGCCGCGGGTAATTACGCGGCCAGTCTTTACGCGGCCAGGGAGGCCCAGGAGAAAGGCTTCACTCAGATTTTATGGCTCGATGCCATTGAACGGAAATATATCGAGGAAGTGGGTACTTCCAACATCTTTTTTCTCTTCGAGGACGAACTCGTCACTCCTCCCTTGGGAGGAAGCATCTTAAGTGGTATCACACGTCTATCTGTCATTGATTTAACCCGGAAATGGGGCGAGTTTGACGTTGTGGAACGCCCCATTGCCATTGACGAGGTCATGGCTAAAGCCAAGAATGGTGAGTTGAAGGAAGTGTTTGGCGCCGGGACGGCGGTGGTTATCTCGCCTGTAGGTGAGATCAGCTTTCATGGAGAGACGGTCAAGATAGGTGACGGAAAAACCGGCCGTTTAGCTTACAGATTGTTCGAGGAGATCACAGCCATCCAGTACGGTTTTAAAAATGACAGCCACGGCTGGATCGAGGAAATCTAAATAGGATCGAGCGAATTAAGGCCACAATCTTCAATACACTCTTAATTCTATAAAAAAGCGATTGAAATCACTTTTTCCAATATAATGTGTTCGTCCTTGGTTTTAACCAAATCCGGGTAATCCGTGTTCAAGGATCTCAGGATTATTTGACCGTTACGAAATAAGATCGTCTTTACCCACGCGTTATTGTCTTCATCTTTGAAGATTACGTAATCCCCATCTCTAACTTCATCACGGCTTTCAATATTAATAAATAGAGTAGCGCCGTCTTTGAGATAGGGCGACATGGAGTCCCCGCGTACTTGAACGGCGTAGATTTGACCGGCCAGCTTAGGATCAACACCGGCCGGGAGAGATATTTTTTCAAGCCCGACACCCTTTTCGAAATCGCCGTTAGTCCATCGGAAAGGCTCGCCCGCACTCACTAACGATATCACCGGCACAGTCCGACTGTATGGGAGCGGCAACTCAGCATTCAAGTCAAATTCAAAATCTTCACCGTTCAGTCCATTCTTGACTCGATTTTCTATCTCCTCAACCAGGCTGCGATACGGTTCCTCGCGGATGTGTTCGGGATCAGCGATAATGATCCTGAAACCGCGTTCCAGGGCTTCTTCCACTTTGGCCGCTATCACGCCTGAGAGCGGCATTTCTTCCTCGGATCCGTCTATTTCCCCACGAACCTTGACGCGGGAATACGCCCTGAAGGCCTTTTCGTACAATTGAACAGCCTCCTCGTCTCCACCAGCCCGTTCCTTCAGGGCCATAAGGAGAAGGAAGGTGGGATCGATTCCGAGGGCTTGAGCCATTTTAAGTACAACCGAATCTTTTGGAATTTTACCGTAATTTTCCATGCCGGCGATATAAGTCCCGGTTACACCGACCAGGAGCCTCAATTTTTTTTGCGACAATCCCTGTTCTATTCTTTTCCTTTTTATGAACTCGCCAAAGGATTCAGTCATTTACCGCCCCTAAATTTGATATTTTAAAACTATTTTTGGCCCACATTTTTAAACAACAAACAGCTATTCGCAAGAAAAATTGTCCCATTCAGCAAAATACTTCATCTATAAACACCAGTGGCTGTGGTTACCGGCTTAAATAAACGATCCCGCGGCAAACCACGGTGTATTAACCGGTAAAATTTGAGCATTTATTTACCTGTGGTTAAAAAATTAAGGGCATTTATTTACCTGCGGTAAAAAATTAGATCGAAAGGTGAAGCAAGCTTCGGTGAATTAGACCCCCACTGGGGATCAAAACTTCCAGGCTGTAATATTTCTAACCTGGATTATTCACGAGATCAGATCTTAAGTTTGAGCGCGGAAGTGAGGGTGAAGCTGTATACCCTCATACTGCAAGCCTAATTGTTTGCTTTCAGCAAACAATCTCCCGTCCACGCGTTTGTGAAAACAAACGCTCCATAGCTGACAAAGCTCACACGCAAATATGGTCTCGCCTTTGGTAAAGAAATTCATGAAAAATCAATGAAATCAATGAAATACAGAGTGCAAATTAAATTACAGGATAAAATTAATATAACTAGTTTATATCTTGATCTATAATCAATTCCATGGATTTCTTCATGAATAATTCAGGCTAAATGAAGAAAGAAAAAATTCAGGCTGGCGGAGCCTGCTCCGAAAGTGAAACCTACCGCATATTCTTGTCATTTTCCGCGCCAGGCCTTATAGTAAAATGAGACCTCTGTAAAATGAGTAATTTTGGGTCAAATCAAGGAGCACGAAAAATTTAAACCGCAGGAATACTTGTAGTATTTCGAGGACTTAAATTTGAGCGCGACAAAGAGTTGGGCGAAAGGACGAAGTTTTACAGAGGTCTCAAACGTATATTACCTCAAGCTCCGGAGATTCACTATGAATTCAGCAATCAAAAAGCAGTTGACTTTACTATCCTTTTTTTTCCTGGTCTTTTTTTCAGCAGCCGCCGGCGCCCAGGAGCCCGTCACTTTCCGTCTGTCCAACGGGCTGGAGGTGATTCTTCTGGAAAATCACCGCGCCCCCGTGGTCTCGATGCTGGTCTGGGTGAAAGTCGGCAGCGCATCGGAGGGACCGGAAGAGATAGGTCTGGCCCATGTCATGGAACATATGCTCTTTAAAGGGACTAATACCAGAGGGCCTGGGGAGATCGCTCAGGAAATTAAGGCCGCGGGAGGGTACATAAACGCCTATACCACGTTTGACCAGACGGTTTATTACGTCGATCTGGCCAGCCGTTTCACGGCCAAGGGGCTCGATGTTCTGGCGGACATGCTTTTTAATCCGCTTTGGGACCCTGATGAATTTTTGAGAGAAAAAGAGGTGGTACTCGAGGAGTACCGGCGTAATCTGGATAATCCATCCAGGCGTTTGTCCAAAGCCCTTTTTGAACTGGCTTACCAGGTTCACCCTTATGGCCGCCCTGTCATCGGTTCGGTCGAGGCCCTTAAAGGCCTGACGCGTGACGCGGCCTTAAAATTTCAGGCTAAATATTATAAGCCGGAAAACATGTTTCTGGTATTGGCTGGGGATTTTGACCCGGACGAAGTCAAGTCTGAAATTGAAGACACTTTCGGCAA
>SDBT01014841.1_pt1 | contig 12400 bp, 12 predicted proteins | sample 2277101 | NCBI WGS metagenome assembly SDBT01 (sample SAMN10404973, study PRJNA504765) | marine sediment metagenome | isolation source: marine sediment core GS10_PC15, 103 cmbsf | place: Arctic Ocean: Southern Knipovich Ridge | collected 2010
CCATGCCCAGGGAACGATGACCTCGAATGGGGAGTCTTTGCCGTGGACATAGCGAGGGGTCTCATATTTGTCGGTGGGAATAAAGGCAGGGTTTTCCACAAAACCGTGGTCTGAGAAGACAATCAAAAGGGTTCTTGGGGGAAGTTTCCGCAGCCGAAAGAGGAGGTCAATCTCAAGATAGCTGATCACATTGGCAAATAGGTGGGTGAGAGGCCCTTTCTCTGTCAATGTCTGCCATCATCGGTTCCTGGATCTTCTTAGAATCCTGGGGTGACCAGAGTTTCTTCCGATAATTGAGATCATAGGAGACTGTACAGCCGGCCTTCTTTGCCGCCTTAAGGGCCTCAACCGTCACCTCTGCCGCTGATGCGCTCAGGGCAGGGGTGATGCCGCTGACATGGAAATGTTTCGATTCGCTGAAGATCGTTGCCCAGTCGAACTCACCGGGCTGAACCATGCTGATCGCTGAACCGCTCCGATCATACAGAACACTCGATGCGCGGGGCGATGCACCAAACTCTAAGAAGTAAACCCCGGCCCTGCCTTTCTCTGACCAGATAAGGTGAGAGCAATCGACACCAAACTCCTGTGCCCGGTCTCGGATCAGGTATCCAAGGGGATTCTTTGGAAGTCTTGAGATCCATGCGCTTGACATTCCAAAACGACTCACTCCAACAGCCACGTTCAATTCGGCCCCACCTACCGTAAGATCCAAACTCCGGGTCTGCTCTAACCTCTGAAAGTGAGGTGGCGAGAGCCTAACCATCGCCTCCCCGAAAGTCACTACATCGTACATGATTATACCTCCTTCTCAAAACTACTCCTCACCTCTTTCTCTGAGAACCTTTTTCAATTTCTCAACATGATCCTCCCTGGGTGGGGAGAAGATATCGATTCCCTTGAATCCAGTCTTGGTTGTCCCTCCATGCTCCACATTTGGCGGATGAACACAGACATCACCGGCCTTCATCAAGAACTTCTCGTCTCCGCAAATGTGCTCCTCTTCCCCCTCCAGAATAATGAGAATCTGTTCTGAAGGATGACTGTGGACGGGAAATACGCAACCTGGCGGGTTTTCAATGAAGCTGACAAGGGTATTCTCTCCGAGAATCAAACGAGCTTTGGACTCTTCTGTTAAAGCAACGAGAGGTAAATCCTCAATACGATGGTTATACTTCGATTTTTTCTCTGACATTTTCTTCTCCCTTAAGTAATTTAGATTAGCGTTAAAAAAGTAGTAGAGATTGTTTACTCACTACATATTCAACCAGCCACCATCTACAAATATCGTCTGTCCGGTGATGTAGTCGGATGCATCGGAGGCCAGAAAAACTGCGGCACCGGCCAAATCCTCTGGATCAGCCCACCTGCCCAACGGGATTCGGCCGGTGATCTCGGTGAACCGTTCCTTATCCTGACGGAGTGGTTCGGTGAGTTCCGTGCTGACCCAGCCCGGTCCGATGGCATTCACCAAGATATCATATTTTGCCCAATCATTGGCCATGGATTTAGTCACCTGCGCCAATCCACCTTTGCTCGCCGCATAGGCTGGAACCCTCTTTCCTCCCTGAACGGCGATGAGGGAGGAGGTATTGATAATCTTTCCCTTCCTCTCTTGGGAGATCATTACCCTTGCAACCGCCTGGGCAAGGAAAAAGGGACCTTTCAGGTTTATATCGATCACCTCGTCCCAGTCTTTCTCAAGGAAGTCTTCGGAGGGGTTGCGCCGAATAATTCCTGCGTTGTTAAAGAGAAAGTCGATCTTCTCAAATTCCTTCACTGCCCGATCCACGAGACCTTTGATGTCTTCCATTTTTGATATATCCGCCTGGGCGGGAATCACGGGTCCTCCGAATTGCCGCATCTCCTCGGCCGCTGCCTCCAACTTTTCCAAATTTCGACCAGCAATCACCAGCTCGGCACCGGCTTGCACAAGACCTGTTGCGATCCCCTTCCCTATTCCCGATCCAGCGCCTGTAATAATCCCACTTTTTCCTTTCAGGTTAAATTTTTCGAGAATCATCTCTTCCTCCTCCAAATGCCCATATTATTTCAGGTCAGCCATTGCCACAGCGTCCATATCTGTAAAAGTTTGATTTTCTCCAATCATTCCCCAAATGAAGGTATAATTTGCCGTTCCCACACCGGAATGAATGGACCAACTGGGAGAAATGACGGCTTCTTCATTTCGAACAACAATATGTCTTGTTTCATCAGGTTCCCCCATGAAATGAAAAACAACCGCACCATCCGCCAAATTGAAATAGAAATAGACTTCCATCCTGCGTTCATGGGTATGGCAGGGCATGGTATTCCATACGTTTGCAGGCTCCAGTATCGTCATACCCATGACGAGCTGACAACTTCTCACTCCATCAGGATGAATGTATCTATAGATCGTTCTTATATTCGACTCACCTGCCGAACCAAGCCCGGTTGTCTCAACGCTATTCTTTTCTATTTTCGTGATTGGATACTTTTTATGCGCTGGTCCACTGAGCAGATAAAAATGCGCGGGATTACCAGTATCTTCACTCGATAAAACAATCTCTTTTGAACCCAGACTAACGTAGAGCCCATCAGTCCTATCGAGGGAGTATTCTTCACCATCAACTGTTACAACACCCTTTGGGCCTATATTAATTATCCCCATCTCTCTTTTTTCCAGAAAGAAATCGGATCTTATTTCTTTGCTGGCTTTAAGTGGAATGGGTTTATCAGGGCAGGCCCCACCAACAATCATTCTGTCAAAATGACTGTAAACCAGCTTTATTTCCCCTGGAACAAATAGATCTTGAATTAGAAATTCCTGTCTTATTCTTTCGGTCGTGTAAGTATCAAAATCTTTGGGATGAATTGCATTTCTGATTTCCATGCCTTTTGCCTCCCTGATATCTAACCTTATTCTCTATAGGTACTCCACTAAGGCCAACTTAGTATCCCACCACCCTCATGTCAAGGCAGTCACTTTTCAAACCTAATAATATACCACTAGTAAAGAATCCACGCCCAAAGAACGTGGCTTTGATCTGCCCCCTGGAAGGGGGCTCCACTCTGTTTGCATCTAAGTTGAATGTCAAATGATAAAGCTCAAATGCCAAATGAATGTCAAAGCCCAAAACCACAACCTTGATTCAGCTTGTCTCGTTGCTGGTTGCTTCTGTCTCGTTCCTTGTTTGGTTTTTGCCTAATTTCAATTGCTTTACGTTACTTCGGTCACTTGTCTGACGGTTTGGGCATTTACGCATTTGGATTTGATTTGTCATTTGGATTTTGTCATTTGAAATTATATGGCAAAGCAGAGACAATTCCTGGCAAAGCCGAAGGCCTCTGACCACGCCCACAGGACGTGGTTTTCAAAGACTAAACAAATAGTACCCTATGAAATCCAGGCCCTCTTCTCCTTATTCAATCGATCTCTTCTTCTTCAGCGACCGCCTGAGCCTCCTTGTCCATGGCTTTTTTGATCCGATAGTAAGACGTAATCATAACAAATATCGCTATGATAAGGAAGGCTGCACAGATCGGTCTAGTGAAAAATATCAGTGGGTCACCATGGGAGATGATCAAGGATCGGCGTAAGTTCTGTTCAGCCATCGGCCCCAGGATCAAGGCCAGCAGAATCGGTGATGCCGTGTACCCGTAATACTCCATAAAGTATGCGATGACTCCGATGATCAGAGATAGGCCCACATCGAAAAAGCTAAACCGCATAGCGTAGGATCCGACGACACAGAGAAAGAAGATAATGGGAGTGAGGATCTTTCTGTCAACATTGATCATCCTTGCAAAGATTCTGGCACCAGAAAGGCCAACAGCCAACAGGATGAATTGGGCCAAAATCATTCCGGCAAAGATGGGGTAGATCACATCCAGGTGATCCCGGAACAGAAGCGGGCCGGGTTGGAGACCATGAATGGTCAGGGCTCCAAGAAGTACTGCAGTGACCGCATCACCGGGTATTCCCAGGGTCAGCATGGGGATCATGGCACCACCCGTTGCGCCATTGTTTCCTGCTTCGGGGGCAGCCACTCCTTCCAGGATCCCTGTTCCGAACTTCTCGGGATGTTTCGATGTCCTCTTGGCCTCTCCGTAGGCAACGAATGCAGCAATATCGCAACCGGTCCCGGGGATGCTGCCGATGAAGGTGCCCATTACTGCAGATTTAAATATGGTTTTGAGACACGCCCGAATCTCCTTTAATCTCGGTAAGATATTCTCGACCTTGGACTTTACCACGGGCAGAATCAGCATCTTTTCAATGTTGCGAAATACCTGGGCGTATCCGAAGAGGCCAATCAAGGCAGGGATAAACGTAACACCGCCCAGCAGGTTCATGGATCCGAAGGTGAAGCGAGGGACTCCAGACAATGGATCAAATCCAATCGTGGTGATCAACAGACCAAAGAGGGCGGAGATGATCCCCTTCAAGAGCGAACGACCGGAAATGGTGATGATCATCCCCAGTCCAAAAAAGGCAAGGGCAAAGAATTCAGGCGGACCAAATCTCAGTCCGATTTTGGCGATTTGGGGGGAAAGAAAGGTCATGATAATGGCACCAGTTATCCCTCCACAGAAGGAGGCAACCGTTGACATCCCTATGGCCTTTCCTCCCATCCCCTTCTGGGACAGAGGGTATCCATCCAGAAGGGTGGCAGCTGCAGACGGAGTACCGGGTGTCCGGATGAGGATGGCGGATATGGATCCCCCGTAGATTGCCCCACAAAAGATTCCCAGGAGCATGAGCAGTCCTTGGACCGGAGGCAAGCCAAAGGTGAACGGAATCAAGAGGGCGCACCCCATGGTAGCCGTCAGACCGGGCAGGGCCCCCACGATGATTCCCGCGGTAATCCCGATGAAGACAAAAAAGAAGTTCACCGGATTCAGCATTACAGTGCCAAACGCGTGCGATAGAAGGCCGAAATCCATCTTGTTCTACCCTTGAGTCATAAAGATTGATTCAATGAGTTTCTAGAAAGTGAAGTCAAACAACCCTGTGGGCAGGGGGATTACCAGAAAATACCGGAAGATCGCCCAGACGATCAGTGAAGCCGCGATGGAGCTCATGACCCTCTTCATGACGCCTTGCTGCCCGAGGAACGTCATGAGAACGAAGAGAAACACGCTCGTTCCCATGGCAAAACCGATGACCTGCATCAGATAGAGATATCCGATACATATCCCGATGGCGATCAGCATCCGCAAGAAGCCTCGTGCGTCTATCCGGTCCGTTTTGGGCAATACCTTGCCTTTCATCGCCCTGACGATCAGGATCATGCCACAGATACCCATCAGAATGGATAGGATTTGAGGGAAGAAATTAGGCCCGTAAATATAGATGACCGTCTTTCGATACTCACTGGAATACCAGAAGACCCACGTAGACAGGATGATCAAACCGATCCCCACCCCAATATCGGCCCTTTTCACAGTCACTTGCTCCTTGTTGAGGGAGTCAAAGGGGGCTTACTCAGCCCCTTTCAACTCCTCTTTCATCATTTCATCGGTTTGAGAAGGCCGACCGATTTCAGGGCGGGCTCAAGGCTCCTTTCCATTCCTGCCAGGAACTCCTTAAATCCCTCGGGATCCTGATAAACCAGGGGCAGGCCCAACTTGTCAGCCAGGCCCCTGAATTCGGGGTCCTCAAAGCACTTCTTTAACCCCTTGATCAAGACATTCATCCGATCCTTTGGCACACCCTTGGGGGCACCTAACCCTCGCCAGTCAAAGATCGGGTTTGGATTGGGAAATCCTGCCTCAGCGATGGTTGGAACCTTTGGAAAAAGAGGGTGTCGTTCAAAGGCGTTCACAGCCAGGGTGCGTAGTTCTCCAGCCTTGTAGAGCTGGAGCACTTCATCAATCCCTGTAACGGCAACGTCGATGTGACCCCCGATAAGGGCCGTTCTCGTGGGGGCTGCCCCATCGAACGGCACGAAGTTGAACCTGATGTTGTTCATAGTCGCGATGGAGGCCAAAGCGAGATGCCATCCTCCGCCGGCACCGCTGTGGCCGGCGGTAACGATCCCCGGGTTTTCCCTGGCATAGTCCATCACCTGCTTCAGTGTTTTCCATCTGGAATCGGCATCCACTGAGATCGACGCAGGACTTCGATTGACGAGCTGGATAAGTGAGTAGTCCCGGTAGGAAAGATTTGCCAACCCCATCAGCCGATAGGTGCTCAACTGAAAGGTAATCATGCCAACCGTATAGCCGTCCGGTCTGGCTGTGGCAACAGCCCCCATTCCCACGGCTCCCATTCCTCCGGTCTTGTTGACCACATTCACGTTCACCCCAAAATACTTCTTCGCGTTCTTGACCAGTGCTCTGGAGATCGTATCAGTCCCCCCACCGGCTGACCAGGGACAAATCAGGGTGATGTCCTTGGCGGGAAAAGCTGCGGCCATACCATTCGTCACCGCGAAGACAACCATGACCGTTGCAATGGTAAAGATAAATCCAATCTTTTTCATCGTAATACCTCCTCCTTTAAGGAAAAAAAGTAAATGAACTATGGACCTGCTCTTTCTGTTCCTTCAATCACCTCCTTTCTTACACGATCTCCTCCAAATTGATCTGTTGGGCATATTTGGGGTCCGCCTCAATGCCCTCCACAGGGTTTCTTAGAACCCCGATCCCCTCAATTTCGGCCTCGATCACATCGCCTGCTTCAAACGGGCCGGCAGGAGGAGTCGCTGTGGTAACCACATCTCCTGGCTCTAAAGTCCAGAAGTTCGTTATAAATTCGATGATCTCTCCGAACCCAAATCTCATGTTGGAGGTGTTCGACTCACATTCCACTTTCCCGTTGAGTCTCCTCACCATCCTTAGGCCATAGATATTCTTCGGCATTTCATCGGGTGTAACGATCCATGGCCCCATTGGAGCAAAGGTATCGATATTCTTACCCCAGGGTTGGAATTCTCGATTGGTGGCCTCCAGCGATCGCGCGGTAATGTCGTTGACGCACGTATATCCGAAGATGACCTCATTCACCTTTTCCTTCGGGACATTTCTACATCTTTTCGAGATGACACAGGAGAACTCCCATTCATGATAATAGATCCCATATCCGGTGGGCAGATAAATGGTCTCCTCATGACCGATCACAGCAGAAGGAGATTTTAGAAAGATAAGGGGTACGGGTGAGAAGGGGATCCCAATGAGCCTCCGATAGTCCTCATAGTTGGTTCCCGTGCATACAATCTTTGGTGGTCTGTGGGAAGCCCTGAATGTGACTTGGGAGAGGGGATGCACGCAACCCTCTACCTGATAGCCCCTCTTCCTTACATAATCGAGGGCCTCTTTGGCAGCCGGAACGGAGATCTCATTTTTCCCAATGAAAGGGATCATATCGACTGGAAGTTCAGAATCGGCCCTGACCTCCGGATCGGACACCCCCTTCTCCATTAAAAGGGTGCGATAAGCTCCGTTCAGGTCTACAACCCATTCATTCTCAAAGGCTCCCAGGCATCTTCTCCCGCCTATCTCAAAACTTGTGAGTTTCACCCTTCCCCTTGCTAAAGCCGAAATACCATACGATATTTGTTGACAAAAATCTTCAGTTGTATTATTGATTTCTCTTGAACTTGGAACTCAGTTCACTATGGGAAACCACTTTACTCTGGGTGGCTGATCCTGTCAAGGAAAAAAATCTAGCCACCACTATCAGATCTTGGTTCCAAAAAAGAGCTGACTTTGCTGACTTTTTTGAACAATAGCAATACTCAATGGATGTGCTCAATAGGAGACTCGCCATCACTATGAGGAAACGCGTTTCTATGGCCGTAGAAGGCCGATAGGGTGGTCCTACCGGTTCGCGGTCTTTAACATAACCTATTTAAGAAAAAGGAGGAATGGCTATGAGACTTAAAACCTTTAGTGTCTGCATTATGGTAATGGCATTGGTCTTTCTGCTCTGTGGACCTGCAACTGCACTGGAACTCAAGTTCGGCCACTATGCTGCCCTGACTCATCCGGGGCACAAGGCAACAGTGATGTTTGCCGATGCAGTCAAGAAGCGCACCAACGGAGCGATCACCACGAAGATCTATCCTGCCAATCAGCTCGGATCACCCCCGGAGGTCCTCGAACAGAACGTGCTTGGCACCATCGACATGAGCCTGCCAACGCAAGGGGCGCTCGATAAGTACGTAAAAGCGTTTTCAGTAGTCATGCTTCCATTTGTGTATGATGGCTACGAGCATGTTTATCGGGTCCTGGATGGTCCATTTATGGACTGGCTCGCACCAGAACTGGAGAAGGAAAACCTGGTCTTTCTCTCTAACTGGGAATGGGGTTTCCGCAATATCACCAACAAAGTGCGGCCTGTCTACTCGCCGGCCGATGTGAAGGGATTGAAGCTCCGTACCCCTCCCGAAATCCAGCTCCAGGCAGCCATGGAGGCCTGCGGTGCCGTCGTGACAAAGATTGCCTTTCCGGAACTCTACATGGCTCTCAAACAGGGGGTTGTGGACGGACAGGAGAACCCATTGGCGGTTATTTACCATTTCAAGATCTACGAGGTTCAAAAATATCTCGCCCTGACACGTCACGTATACAACTCTATGGTCCATGTGATGAGCAGGAGGACGTGGGAAAAGCTGACGCCCTACCAGCAGAAGGTGGTGCTGGAAGAAAGCAAGAGGGCCGGAAATTTCTTCCGGAAGGCCATACAGGATGAAGAGGCAGACCTCATCGAAAAACTGAAGGGGAAGGGAATGGTGATAACAAAACCGGATATTTCAAAATTCCGTGCTGTGATGGGCCCGGCCTATAAGCGGATCGGGAAGTACGCGGGTGAAGAGAACGTTGAAAAATTCATGAAGATGGTTGAGGCTGTCAGATAACGCAATGTTTGGGAGATGAGGGGGATGAGGCCGTGTTGACCCTGGTCATTTTTGGAACGCTTGTGGCTTTCCTTCTTCTGGGGGTACCCATTGCCATAAGCATGGGTCTCACTGCGGTATTGACGTTCATCTTTCTGGGTGAAGGATTTGTCCTGCCCATGGTAGCCCAGCGCATGTATTCCTCTACCACGGCCTTCACCCTCCTCGCCATCCCATTCTTCATCCTGGCCGGTAATCTGATGAACACGGGCGGAATCACCAGACGGGTCTTTGGTTTTGCCCTGGCCCTGGTTGGTCATCTTCGAGGGGGATTGGGCCACGTGAATGTGGTGTCCAGCATGATCTTCTCCGGAATGTCAGGCGCCGCAGTAGCAGATGCTGCGGGATTGGGTATGGTTGAGTTGGAGGCGATGACCAAGAGCGGCTATGACCGCCGGTTCAGTGCTGCTATCACTGCAGCATCTTCGACCATCGGTCCGGTGGTTCCCCCCAGCATCCCCTTTGTCATATACGGCAGCATCACGGGGGTGTCCGTAGGTAAGCTCTTCCTGGCCGGCTGCACTCCTGGCGTTCTGATGGGCGTCGCAATGATGGTGGCTGTCTATTTTGTCTCGAGGCGCCGAAACTATCCGAAGGAGGCGGTGACCTCATTTAAGGAGTTGATTAGCACCGGCAAGGAGGCCTCCCTGGCTCTGGGGACTCCCGTGATCATCATTGGCGGGATACTCGGCGGGATCTTTACCCCAACCGAGGCAGCGGTGGTAGCCTCGGTTTATGCCCTGTTTCTCGGTTTGGTGATCTACCGGGAGTTGACTATTCAGGATTTGCCGAGGGTCCTGTGGGATACACTCGTGCATACAATACGGGTCATGTTCATCATTTCTGCGGCTGGCTTTTTCGGCTGGCTTCTCATCCACCAGCGAATCCCTGACCAAGTCATAACAGGGCTTACTGCGTTTACCTCTATCCGCTGGGTCTTGCTCCTCATCATTATTTTTATTCTTCTTGTTCTCGGATGCTTCCTGGAGGGAATTGCCGTATTGGTCATCACGATCCCTGTATTCATGCCCCTGATCGAGCGCTATGGCATCGATCCAGTACAATTCGGGGTCATCATGATTCTGTGCTCCATGCTGGGCCTTCTGACCCCACCAGTGGGGATGAGTCTGTATGCGGTGTCGAGCATCAGCGGGGTTTCCATAGGGGCCCTCACCCGGGAGATGTGGCCTTATCTACTCGGTATTTTTATGGTTCTACTAATCATGTCCTTTATCCCTCAAATGTCACTATGGCTCCCATCCCTTTTGATGGGGCCATGATGAAAGGATTTCCTACGAATGAATGAGATAATGAATACTCTCGCTACATTCGACCGATTCCTGGCCATTATCATGAGATGGCTCACCTTAGTCTGTTTTGTGGCCTTGTTGATACTTTTATCTGGTGTGGTGTTCGTCCGATTCGTTCCCGTCACCTCCCTTGGGTGGTCTGATGAAATCGTTGAGTGGGCATTTGCCTGGATGGTGTTCATAGGGGCAGCCATCCTGTGGCGCAATAATGAACATTTTCGTGTCCAATGGCTTCCTGATAAACTCAGTGGGAGGGTATCGGGAAAAGTGCTTGCAATTGCCGTTGAAATCCTCTCGATGATCTTCCTCGGCATTATGACCTATTATGGAATGAAACTGACGGTGGCGGCACACGACCGCTCTCCGATTCTCGAGCTGCCGAGACACATCTGGTATCTGTGTATTCCCTTAGCCGGGATAACCATGGTCGGTTATTCCATCCGGAATCTCATCGGTCATTTCCTTAAGATAACGCATTCTGGAGGAAGTCTGGATGAAAGCTGCAATCCTGAGAAATGATAGAGAAATTGCAATCGAAGATGTCCCGGTACCGAGGCCAGGGGATGATCAGGTATTGATCCGGGTTCACTGGGCGAGTATCTGCGGCACAGACCTTCATATCTACCTGGGGGAATTCAAGGACCGAGTTGAGTACCCCCGGATCTTGGGCCATGAGTTTTCCGGTGTTGTGGAGTCTGTTGGAGAGAGAGTCTACACTGTGCAAAAGGGAGACAAGGTGGTGGTGGATCCCATCATCTGGTGCAACCAATGCCCTGCCTGTCTCAACGGACAGAATAACGTATGCAGTAACTTGAAACTCATCGGGATCGAGACAGACGGAGCCTTCGCAGAGTATACCATTGCAGATGCCAATAAAGTCTTCAAAGTTCCCGAAGCCATATCATTACGCGACGCTGCTTTGGCCGAATTGTATAGCCTCGGTGTCCATTCGGCACGCAGGGCCGCAGTTGAACCAGGAGACCTTGTGGTCATTCTGGGAGCAGGAAGATTGGGGCTCTCGGTGCTCGAAGTCATCAAACAGACAGCAGCCGCATGGGTCTGCTCGATAGATGTCATGGACAATCGTCTGGAAATCGCCGGAAAAATCGGGGCTGACCTCACCATCAATGCCAGAAAAAAGGACCCTGTGCAAGAAATCCTGTCACTCACCGGTAGCATAGGAGTTGACCGGGTGATAGAGACCGTGGGTACAGCAGAGGAGATCCAAAACAGAGAATTACCTGTAGCCCAGGCCGTTCGGGTCACACGCAGCAGAGGACGTATTGTTGTCATGGGCCTGGGATCGCAGTCCACGCCCGTATTTTGGAAAGAGTTCGTGCTAAAAGAGATTCAGTTAGTGGGATCCAGAGTAACGTTGGGTGACTTCCCCCGAGCCCTAAGCTTGATGTCCCGGGGGATATTTCACCCTGATCTGCTCATATCAAAAGAGTGCAGGCTGGATGATACGGGAGAGGCCTTTCAGCTTTTGGAAGAGAAACCCGATCGCTATCTCAAGGTGCTTATCAAAGTAATCTGAAAACACTCCTGCGGTTCAAAAAGGCGGTGGTTAGCACTATATCAAGGACGACGCAATAGAGCAGTGGCTGGTAGTCCATTTTGGCTCTCGTGCCGATGCCATCGAGAGGATCTTTTTAGTGCTTAGCGGCATATCCATCCTGCTACTTTTAAACCCCTGTATTCGCCTTGTCTCAGGGCTCCTTCCAGAGATTAAGGCCATCTGGGGGTCCATTTCCTCTCTTATCCAAAAGGAATAGAGAGCCACCTGCGTTCCGCCTACGGCAGACTCATCGCTTAGAACTATCACCTAAAGTGAGCGGTTCCAGGTTCAGGGTTCCAGCCTGCCCTGGCGCGACGGGATATGGATATGCAATTGTTTTCTCTGTTTATGATTTCTTGGCTTTCCATCACCGCATCTTGACATGCCAGGTCTGGGCCAGGGGTTCAAAGGTTATAATCTACTGATATTCTTAACTTTATTGATGCCGACTGAGACGTGACTCATATTAGCCTCTTTCACCTATTGGGTAAAACATAACACTTGTACGTATGAATGTATTTTCCTTGATGATAAGAAATTGCTTTTTTAACCTGTAGAAGCTTTAAACACAAAATCAGGAAAATGTCAACCTTTTTTTTCATTTTTTATCCTAGATTGATCTTTTCCGGTAAAGAGAGTAATTTTGG
>SDBT01014842.1_pt1 | contig 12400 bp, 14 predicted proteins | sample 2277101 | NCBI WGS metagenome assembly SDBT01 (sample SAMN10404973, study PRJNA504765) | marine sediment metagenome | isolation source: marine sediment core GS10_PC15, 103 cmbsf | place: Arctic Ocean: Southern Knipovich Ridge | collected 2010
TAATTATTTGTTTACTAAAACATCTTTATTATTACCTTTTTTTTAATTTTGTCAAACAATTTTTTATTTCTTTGGGAATTACACCTATGACCCTATTGGATATTTTCCAAATTCCAGGGCTGCATCGAATGCTGCAATGATGTTCTCAGGCGGAGTGTCCGGTTCAATGTTATGCGTTGGAGCAATGATAAACCCTCCATTAGGGGCATACACCTCCATCGCTTTCTTAACCTCCTCTTTTACCTGTTCGGTAGTTCCATTCGGAAGCCATGTTTGTATATCGATCCCACCGCATAGAGTAATGTCCATTCCAAATTCCTTTTTCAGGCGCCATGGTTCATTGTACCTGGCCTGAGGCTGTACGGGGTGTACGACATCAATTCCAAGTTCAATAAAATCTTTCATCACATGATAACACGAGCCGCATGCATGGCGGTAGATTTTTACATGCGGGGCATATTTTTTAATATTTTCTATGATCTGTTTTGTATAGGGATGAATAAACTTCCGATAATCGTCATGAGATATTAAAAGCCCCTGTTGGCTTCCAAGATCATCGTAGAGTGATATAAAATCGAGATATTCCCCAACTTCCTGAAGCCACCTTTTCTGTAATTCAGAGCCAATTTCCAACAATCTATCAGAGAGAGCAAAATAAAACTTTTCATTCAACTTCAAATCCATAAACCATCTATCCATTCCGGTGAGAAAGGGATAAAAATTAAAGGGCAATGCCGAAAAAAAGGAACCTCCGGTTATGGCACGATCAGTTGACTCACGAAGTTTTTTGGCAGCTTCTTTCTGCCCTTCAGTATAAAATGGATCCTTTACATCAGGCCAATATGGGTAGCTCTTCAGATCATTTGGATCTGTCATATCACGCATAGGAAAATCAAAAAACTCGTCGTAGTACCCCAACCTCTTGATTCGGATACCGATGAATTTTTCCCATGTTTTCGTCCCATCAGGTTCTACCTTTGCCTGTGGGATACGACACCCAAATGTTACCATATCTGAATGCAGCGCATCCAACACACGTGTATCAATATTCCCCACAATGTTCAGGAACTCAGATGTAGCCGGAGCGGGCCGGTCCCAGATGTCAAGTGCCTGGCATAGTCTCGTGTAGATTCGCCCTTCAGGTTCACATTCTACTATGCCTGCACAGTTTTCACCTCCAAAGTTTATTGGAACTCGATCAGCTTCTTTGTGTGCTACCGCCGTTAATACTCTTTCCCGGGAAGTCATCTCCGCCATTGGTGGTTACCCCCATAAATGTTTATTTAATTTTACTCTATTTCGCCTGGATCGGTCAACTTTTTTAGGCCGAACCATCCGGAATATCCTTTCACCGAAAATTGCTGGCTAAACATCTTGTCAATCACATGCCTTTATTATTACTATTATTCCGGACGTTAACTCTATCAGGAGTCTGTCATGGGAATGACCATCACGGAAAAGATACTGGCTGAGCACACCGATACCCAAAGTGTAATGCCCGGCCAGCTAATTCAGGCCAGATGTGATATGGCGCTCGCGAATGACATAACAGCACCGATCGCGATAAGAGAGTTCGGCAGATTGGAAATAGACAGTGTATGGGACAAAGAGAGGATCGTCCTTGTCCCTGATCATTTTACACCCAATAAGGATATTAAATCAGCGGAACAGGCCAAATATCTAAGGGAATTTGCTGTAAAAATGGGTATCGTGAACTATTTCGAAGTCGGAGAAATGGGGATTGAACACGCACTTTTACCGGAAAAAGGACTTGTCCTGCCTGGCGATCTGATTATCGGAGCTGATTCACATACATGTACCTATGGGGCCCTGGGAGCATTTTCCACAGGAGTAGGCAGTACCGACTTTGCCTGCACAATGGCTACAGGGAAATCGTGGTTTAAAGTTCCTGAGTCGATTAAATTCGTGCTGAAGGGCAGCTTGAGGCAGTGGGTTAGTGGCAAAGATATAATTCTCAAAATTATTGGAGATATAGGAGTTGACGGGGCGAGGTACATGGCTATGGAGTTTAGCGGAGACGGGCTTACGAACCTATCCATGGACAACAGGTTCACAATCGCAAACATGGCAATTGAAGCAGGGGCAAAAAACGGTATCTTCCCGGTCGATGATAAGACAATCGAATATGTGAAAGAAAGCACAAAATCAGGCAGGCGAAAAGACAGGTACAAAATCTTCGAAAGCGACGAAGATGCGCAGTATATGAAGGTTTACGAATACAGTCTCAACGATATTGAACCCCAGGTCGCCTTCCCCCATCTTCCCGAGAACACTAAAAACATATCCGAAGTAAAAAACATTAAAATAGACCAGGTCGTTATCGGTTCATGTACGAACGGCCGCCTTGAAGATTTAAGAACGGCCGCGAAATTATTGAAGGGGAAAAAAGTTAAAAAAGGAATAAGACTCCTTATTTTTCCGGCCACACAAAAAATCTATATTGACGCGCTTAGAGAAGGGCTTATCGAAACCTTTATCGAGGCCGGAGGCTGCGTTTCCACTCCTACATGCGGACCATGCCTTGGAGGCCATTCCGGTATACTCGCAGGCGGCGAGAGAGCGGTCTCAACCACTAACAGAAACTTTATCGGACGAATGGGGCATAGTGAAAGTGAAGTATACCTTGCATCACCGGCAGTAGCAGCAGCATCCGCTGTTGTCGGGATGATAGTTTCTCCGGAAGAAGTCACCGGGTAAAGGTTTTTCATAAGCCGGCCTTTCCTGTATGCCGGTAATTGAGTATTATAAAAAAAGCGTGTGTTAACACATTAATGAGGCACCTGTTATGACTGAGAAGAATATTCTAAAATACAGAGGGACAGTATTTAAATACGGAAACAATATTGATACAGACGTCATTATCCCCGCACGATACCTCAATACCCTGGACCCGGATGAGCTTGCGCGTCACTGTATGGAAAACATTGATAAAGATTTTACGGAGAAGGTGAAAAAAGGCGACATCATAGCTGCCATGGAAAACTTCGGATGCGGTTCATCCAGAGAACATGCGCCCATTGCTATTAAGACGAGAGGCATATCCTGCGTTATCGCCTCGTCATTCGCGCGGATATTCTTCAGAAATGCGATAAACATCGGTCTGCCTATATTGGAATCGCCGGAGGCGGCATCAAATATCAATACAGGAGACACGGTAGAAATAAATCTTGAGAAAGGAGTAATTAAAAACATAACTTCGGGGCGAACCTTTGAAGTGGAGCCTTTTCCCGAATTTATGCAGAAAATAATAAACGCGGGCGGTTTAATAAATAGAATAAAACAAGAACTGGAGGGTAAAGCGTAATGTACAGAATTGCTGTAATTCCCGGGGATGGTACAGGGCCCGAGGTAGTGAGAGAAGGTATAAAAATATTAAAAAAGATAAGCTCTGTCTTTCAAATCGATTTTGAGTTTAAGGAGTTCGATTACGGAGGAGACAGATATTTAAAAACAGGACATATTCTTCCTGATGAGGATTTTGAAGAACTGAGGACCTTCAGCGCGATATATCTCGGGGCCATCGGACATCCTGATGTGAAACCGGGAATACTCGAAAAGGGAATCCTTCTTAATTTGAGATTTAAGCTCGACCAGTACATCAATCTGAGGCCTGTAAAGCTCTATCCGAATGTTGAAACCCCTCTTGCAAACAAAAAGCCTGAAGATATTGATTTTGTCGTCGTAAGGGAAAATACAGAAGGGCTCTATGCCGGGTCAGGCGGGTTTTTGAAAAAGGGAACAAAGGATGAAGTAGCGATACAGGAAATGATAAACACAAGGAAGGGTGTTGAGAGATGCATCCGCTACGCGTTTGAATTTACAAGAAAGAGGAACAGGGAGAAAAAATTAACAATGTGCGCTAAAACTAACGTGCTCACCTACGCGCACGACCTGTGGGACAGGACCTTTAATGAGGTTGCCGGGGAATATCCGGACATTACGGCAGACTATGCCCATGTTGACGCGACTACAATGTGGATGGTAAAAAACCCCGAATGGTTCGATGTTATTGTCACGACAAATATGTTTGGAGACATTATTACGGATCTTGGAGCAATGATTCAGGGAGGAATGGGCGTAGCGGCAGGAGCAAATATTAATCCTGAAGGGGTATCAATGTTCGAACCCATTGGAGGTTCAGCACCGAAGTACACCGGGAAAAACATGATAAACCCGATAGCTGCAATTGCCGCAGTACAGATGATGCTCGATTTTTTTGGTGAATCCGAAGCGGCAGTGTCACTTGAAAACGCTATAATAAGCACAGTCGGAAAACTGAAAAGTATGTCCGCGGGAAAAATGGGATATACCACCTCTGAGGTTGGGGATCTTGCTGTTAAACAGATAAAGAGTTAGAAATTGCTTATTTTTTCCGAATATGTTTACTATATTTAGATACAGGGGAGGTGAAAAAAATGAAAAAAATTGTTGAAGATATCTTTCATGCCGGAGTAGGGCTTACAAAAGTAACAAAAGAAAATGTTGAAAAAATATTTAATGAGCTCAAGCAACTCGGAGAAAAAGTAGATAAAGACAGAGAAATATTTATCTCAAAAACACTTGATAAGCTGGAAAAGACCGGGAAAGAAATATCCGACAAGATAAAGGATGCCCTGGCTCCGAATCTTAAGAAGATCGATGACCTGAATAATAAGATTGACGAGCTCGTAAAAGAAATAAACGAACTAAAAAAGAAAAAGACGAACTAATCAAAACGTTCCTGCCACAGAATTTCCCGTTCAAGCCCGAGGTTTTTAAACTTCACTCTCTGATAAACAATGGCAAAAATCATGTACAGGTTTGTGAATATGATAATTACAGGGAGTATCAACGTAATCCTGTTTAAAAGACCCAGCACCACAAAAATTGTAAGGTGAGTTGTATCCCCCAGAAAGGTCCATATTTTCATTGAGACGCGCATCTCCCTGTAGTATATCTCCCTTGTTTGAGAATCGATTCTCCCGGGATCAGGAAAGAGATCGTAAAAATTATTAGCAAAAGGTAAATATCCTATAGAAACGATACAGGCTTCAATTCTGTAAAAAAAGTAATAGAGCCTTGCGACCAGCTGTTTGAGACTGAAAGATCCGCTATTTCCTTTCTCCTTCAAAGAGGGTTCTCTCAGTTCTTCCATGCCCTCAAGTTTATCAGCGTAATCCGGCTTTGATACATTGATAAAAACATTCTTAAAGTGATCAAACAGGATAATATGGATGTACATAGAAGACTGGGCCACAAGACCCAGAAAAAATGGATAGATAGTGCCGGAACGAATATACACGGCAAACGCGACACCATAAAATATTGATATGTGTGTGGTTAAATCCGCCAAACCGTCAAGGGTCTTGCCAAAACGCGAGCTTTTCCCTGTCATCCTGGCAAGCTGGCCATCAGCACAATCAAAGATAATCATTAGCTGTAGAAGAATCGCTCCAGCCATCACATAAGAATGTTCACCTGTTGCAAATAAAAACCCCGATGTGACTCCAAAAAGCATTGAAATAAGTGTAACAAAGTTTGGACTTCTCTTCAGTTTATAAAAAAACTTTGCCGTAAAAAATGCGAGCTGCCTGTTAAAAAATTGATTTGCAATCTCTTCTGTTTCCCTTGGTTTAAGGGAACTTCTGTACTCCTGAAGCAGTTTTGCAAAGAATATACTGATCTTTTTATGATCTGCTATTTTGTCATCCCCTTTCAATTGATATTATACCTTAAAATCATAATCTCGTAAACCTTTAAATTTTAAAAGGGCCCCACAAAATGCATCATGATCCTGGATTTACCTTCAATCAGAAACCGCTCATTAGATCTATTTTCAGGTCTCCTTCTCTTAACAACTTCCAGGGACTCGTCGAAATATCGATTATTGTTGAAGCTCTTTTCTTCTTCTGACCCCCTTCCAGACAGACGATTATACTGACTTTTCCCCGAAAGGTGCTGATAAGAACTTCATTTTCGTAAATGTTGTCTTCACCGCTTATATTCGCGCTTGGCGCTACAATCGCCTCATACCCAAGCATCCGGAACAGCCCGTCTAAAAAAGGATCATCAGGATATCTGATAGATACCTTTTCCCCGTGAATACTCTGAAAAATTAACGTTAGCGGGCCGGGCCAGTATTTTTCAAGAGGCTCCGGAAGTGTCTGCCCAGTATACAGAGATAAATTTTTCATGCTGCCTATGAGTCTGATAAAAGGTTTTCCGGCAGGCCGTTTTTTTATTTCATATATCTTCTCTACAGAGTCCGCAAACCTTTCTATGGCCACAATGCCGTAGATTGTATCTGTAGGTATAACACATATATTTCCTTCATTAAGAGAGGAGCACACCTCTTTCATTACAGAGGCACAATTTTTATCATTTATAAAATAAATTGCTGTTTCTTCCATATATACAAACCGGATGAACTATAATCTTAAAACCGCTGTCCTTCTTCCTCTGGCATCCACAACAACATCATAATAATCATTCTGTATACGGTACATTTGGTTCCGGGATTTTAATAGCTTTCATTTTTACCAGATAGTATATCCTCCATCGATAGTGAATACTCCGCCGGTTACATAAGAAGAAGCTTCTGAGGCAAGATAAACGGCTATCCCTCCAAGCTCCTCAGGCTCACCCGCCCTCCCCATGGGAATAAATGAAAGCCACCTTTTTGCCATTTCACCTTTTTCTTTAAAATATTTCTCCGCAACACCTATATTCATATAACCCGGGGCTATTGTATTGATTCTTATATTATACTTTACCCACTCGGACGCCAAACTTTTTGTAAGCATAATTACTCCAGCCTTTGAAGCATTATAAGCAGACTGGCACTGGGGGGTATTGGCTATTATCCCCGACATGGATGATATATTTATTATAGATCCTTTTTTCTGTTTAATCATAATTCTCCCCACTGCTTGTGACACAAGAAACACACCATTTAAGTTGACATTTATTACATCCAGCCAATCCTGATAATCCATATCTTCAGCATTGATATGTTTGGCTATCCCGGCATTATTTATCAGCACATCAATTCTCCCGAAACTATCCATAACCGTTTTAACCATTTTATCAATTTCCTTCTTTTCTGTAACATCCATTTTTATGGCCAACGCTTTTACACCTTTTGCTTCTATTTCTTTTGCCGCTTCCTGTGCTTTCTGAATATTTATATCAGGGACTACAATATCTGATCCTGCCTCTGCCAACGCTAAAGCCATATATTTACCGAGACCCTGCCCGGCACCAGTTATAATGGAGCAATATTTACTTAAATTGAACATTTCACTGAACATAGATTTATTCTCCTTTTCTTTTACCAGGATTTTTCATATTCCTTTCATTGGTCCATAAAGAGTATGGAAAAATAGTTATTCTTGTGAACAATGCAGGTTATTATGTTCTGCAAGTTCAAGTTTCGGCTGGATTACATCTGAGATGATAACTTTACTGCACCCGCCTGCGACCGCCGACATCGCAGTCATTAACCCGATTGTCCCTGCACCGGTAACCACAGCAATATCTCCTGGTTTTATTCGAGCTTTTTTTTGCTGCATGCTTCCCGACAGCAAGAGGTTCTACCATTGCCCCTTCTTCGTAACTCACATTTTCAGGCAACTTATAGGTAAATACAGCAGGATGAATCACATACTTTCTTAGACACCCGTGTACTGGCGGTGTAGCCCAGAAACGTACTGGCGGATCAAGGTTATAGATTCCCAGTTTAAAAGCTTTACTATTTTGATCAGGAATTCCTGGCTCCATACATACCCGATCACCGGGCTTGAAGATTTTTACATTGTCCCCTATCTCAATAATTTTTCCCGAAGCTTCATGTCCTAATACCAATTGTAAAGTCTTTATTCCGGTATCAGAATTACCTTTATTGAATCTTCTGCTTGAGAGGCAATCTTTAAACCTCTCTGATAATCATCCAGTGGTAAGATATGTGATACAAGCATTTCCGCATTAATAACGCCGTTATGCAGATATTTTATTGCCTTTGGATAGGAGTAGGGCCCTAAATGCGATCCATGTATAGTAAGTTCTTTTACATCTCCAATAATCGACCAATCTACACTTACCTTTTTTGTATGTACACTGAATTCAACAAATGTGCCGAGCCTTCTTATCATTTGTAATCCCTGCAATACCGCTTCAGGAGAACCGGCAGCTTCAATGTAAACATCGCAGCCGTATCCATCTGTAAGCCTTGTTACTTTTTGAACTGCATCTTCACTATTTACATTAATAGTTAGGTCAGCTCCCAATTTTTTAGCCAGCTCTAAACGATAGGGCTTTATATCAAGGGCAATTAATAATCCCGGACTTTTCAATCGGGCAACCTGAAGCATACAGAGCCCGATTGACCCCATTCCTGCAATAACTACTATATCTTCAAGTTGTATAGTACCACGTTCAACGGCATGAATTGCACATGCTAATGGTTCTATGAGAGCTGCGTATTCAGGTTTAATATCTGAAGGAAATTTATGATTCACAGCATTTGCAGGATATTTCATAAACTCTGCCCACGCCCCCTCGGCTCTTTCATGTTTGAAACCATAAATATCATGCTGCTCGCACATCCAGTATTGTCCCCTTAAACAAAAGCGGCACTTTCTACATGGCACAATCTGTTCTGAAACCACCATATCTCCGATTTTAAAACCATACTTTTCACCGGCACCTTCACCCAATGCGACAACTTCTCCAACAAATTCATGTCCCGGTATTACCGGAACCTCGATATACGGTGGAATATTATCAGAGCCCCATACACGAAACCCCTGGAAAGTCTTGACATCTCCGGCACAGATTCCCGCTGCTTTTACACGAACAAGCACCTCACCGGGCTGTAGTGTCGGCACGGGCACCTCTTCTAGCCTGTAATCTCCAATGCCATGAACAACAACAGCTTTCATTGTCTCTGGTACGTTCATTTATTTTTTCCCACCCCAAATGATGATCACAAATGCTACACCTATCATGAGGATATTCGCAACTCTTATGGTAATAAAGCGTTCGAGGAAGCGCATCCACAGAAGATGTACCCCAAAATATACAATCGCACTGACAAAGATTCGGTCGAAGAGGTTGTTTTCAAAAGGTAAAAAGCCCTTCAAGTTTCCCATTTTCATTTCGTTGGGCCTCCTTGCTTATTTTATCTAATAAGGATTGTTCCAGGTTTCTGATCATTCACGGACACTGCCGAAGGTGAGACCTGAAACGATATATTTTTGCACGAGCCCGAGAAACAGCAGGGCCGGTATGAGACAGACAATGGCAATTGCCGCCATTTCACCCCAGTTTGTACCCACAACAGTTACAAACTCCGCGAGTCCGGTAGTAATTGTCCTTGCATTTACACTTGTAAGAGTTGCAGCCATAAGATATTCATTCCATGCGAAGATCCAGCACAACAACGCAGTTATCGCAATGCCAGGTGCCGCAAGCGGTACAATTACCCTCCAGATTATTCCTAAAGTCGATGCTCCATCCACACGCGCCGCCTCATCAATTTCGATTGGTATAGCATCAACAATTCCCTTAAGCAACCAGATGGCAAATGGGAGGTTGAAAAGGCAATAGATGAGGATCATGCCAATGCGGGTATCATACAATCGTATATCTCCTACTTTGAACACCCGAGTATAGAGAAGGTATAAAGGTATCAGGAAGGCAGCCGGCGGAGCCATACGGTTGGTAATCATCCAAAAAAATATATTTTGACCTCCCTTCACTTTATATCTTGACAATGCATAGGTAGCATGTATTGCGCAGACCACTACAAGAATAGTATTTCCCGTTGAGATGAGAAGGGAATTCAGAAGATAACGCCCAAACACATCGTGGAATAATGGACGCAAATAGTTCTCTACGTAAAAAGTTGTTTGCACAATACTCGGTGAAGCGAAGAGTTCCACTCGCGTTCTCGCCGAGATAACGACCATCCAGTAAATTGGAAATAGCGTAAACAGGGACAGAATGATCCAAAAAATGTAAAGCGGAAGCTTCCTTCCCCCAACTTTTCTTCCATAACGCTTCATTTCCCCGCCCTCTTCTGTACTTCTGCGATAGCCGTAATAAGAAGCCAGCAGAGCACAATTGTGAAATAGAGGATCAGCACAGACATAGCAGATCCATAACCATATTCAGTCTTAGGAATTGTGACACGCCATATATGAATACCAACGAACCTCGTTGCCATCCCGGGGCCTCCTTTTGTGAGCATATACACCTCATCAACTATACGCAGAGCATCCATTATCCTCAGGAAAAGGGCTGTCATTATAACCGGTCTCATGAGCGGGATTGTTATGTGACGGAAAATCTGCCATCGACTTGCACCATCAATCATTGCAGATTCAATCGGTGCTTTGGGTAGCGCAGAAAGACCGGCGAGCATGGTGAGGGTCACGAAGGGTATCCAGTGCCATACATCCATAAGGACCACTGTGAAAAACGCCTGGAATTCATAATTTCCAATGTTGTAATCTATACCGATTTTATTGAGATAATATGGAATAAGGCCCATCCCCGGGATTGTGAGTAATCGCCATGACGCACCCACTGCGATGGGAGCAACGGTTAATGGCAATGCATGAATGGCACGGAATATATTCCTGCATTTGAATTTCATCAGGAGAAGATGGGCGAGCAATAATCCCAGGCTCATTTCAATAACAACTGCGGTGGTGGTGAATAAAAGGCTCCTCCCTAATGAAGCGAGGAACTCGTAGTCAAAGACCAGTTCCCGGTAATTCCCCGAACCGGCCCAGAACATGCTGCTATCTTTCGCGAAAATGGTCCATTCAAAAAACCCGACATAGAGTACATAGAAAAAAGGCACCAGCCCTGCAAGCCCAAGAATAATGAGCGTGGGCGCTAAAAGTGCCCACGCTGTTTTGCCTGATTTCATATACATACAACCCGCCTCAACTTTCTACTTGCCGTATCCGAGCTTTACCAGCTCTTTATCCGCTGCTTCTGCCATCTGGTCCATTGCATCGTCAGGGTCTATTTTACCAGCGATCGCTTTATATACAAATGGAGCTGTAACCTCTCTTACTGGAGCATGGAACGGAAATGCAGGTGCACCACCGTATAGTTCACCCTTTTCCTCAATCAGTGCAAAGTAATAATCGACTTTCGGATCGATATCTTTTACAATAGGATCATCAAAGGTAGATGTACGAACTATCCTTCCGGCAGCTTTCGCAAATTCACCCTGAAACTCTTTGAGAGTAATCCACTGTGTGAACAATAAAGCAGCTTCTTTGTTCTTTGAGCTGTGAGGTATACCCAATGCACCACCGTCGTAGTATCCGATATACCCTTTTCCTGCCTTCGCATCTTTTAGGACACCGGCTGCCGTGGGAACTATACGCACTCCAACCTTGCCGACTATCGTCGAGCGGGTTTCATCAGTCGCAATCCATACCGCATTCTCACCATACACCCAGCCCTGAGCTGCACGGCCTGCTGCAAATGTGGCAGCTATTTCATCCCAGGTACTGCTTGTTGACTCTGGCGGAGCATAGTCCAGCATGCTTATCCAGAACCTGAATGCTTCTTTTGCTTTTGGACTGTTCATTTGACCGCCATTGGCGTAGGTCGCCTTCCAGTTGTCCTTATTGATCCCCCAGTTGTAGATACCCCAGGAGGGCCATATGGTCTCAACCAATTCATACCAGGAAGCAGGATGACCCGTAACCGCCTGACACGTTGATCCCCAGAGTTCCATATTATGGTCTTTACCCCACTTGGTGAAAAACTTGGCGATCTCTACATATTCGTCGAAGTTGGATGCAGGCTCTAATGCTCTCCCATACTCTCTCTTAAACGCGGCCTTGATCTCCGTATCTTCAAACAGGTCTTTCCTGTAGAGATAGGTCTTCAAAAAGGCCTCAAAAGGAAATCCGAATAAGTGACCCCTGTCATCTTTGAAGTAATCGATAAAAGAGGTAAAATCATTCATATCCAGATCATCATACACGAGCTCAGGATTTTTGGCCATTAAATCGGTCAGGTCAACGAGGAAATCCCTGCTCAGATAAGCGTAGACTATATCCTGCTCGATGTAGATGAAATCATAGATGCCGGTACCAGCCTCCATATCCTTTATTTCTTTGTCATACATCTCATCCCAGGATGTAACCTCAAACCTCACCTTAATGCCGGTTTCATCCTCAAACTTAGGGGCGAGAACCAGCTGCATAAACTTTGATGGTGGAGTACTTTCGGAGATCCCTGTAATGGTTACTCCTTTATACGGCGCTCCCGCCTTGGCCCACCATGAAACCGCAACTTCTGCCGGCTTTTCTGGTTCCTTTTTACTTCCAAATACAAACGGTGCTGCAAGCAGAAAAACGAGCAGTATTAC